>Ga0153915_10005891_pt1 | contig 11423 bp, 7 predicted proteins | sample Opewatmetagenome_2_FD_107003 | JGI IMG/M metagenome (GOLD analysis project Ga0153915, IMG submission 107003) | Freshwater wetland microbial communities from Ohio, USA - Open water 3 Core 3 Depth 3 metaG | ecosystem: Environmental > Aquatic > Freshwater > Wetlands | place: USA: Ohio, Lake Erie...
AGTCGGGTGAGTACATGCTCCACATCCGGGCCCAGAGCGGGCAAGGCGAGCCGGTCAAGATCGCTCTGGCGGAGAAGCCGTCCTTCTACTATGCGCTGTTCTGGTCTCCCGACTCGAAAAAGATCGCCTACATCGACTGTCACATGACGTCCTGGTATGTGGATCTCGGGGTCAAGAAGCCCGTCCGGATCGACACGGGCCGCTTCCTGGGCGACGTCGGCAGCATCGCCTGGTCCCCGGATTCGAAATGGCTGGCCTACACCAAGCGCCTACCCAACTACCTGGGGGCGATTTTCCTGTACTCCACGGAAACGGGTCAGGGCTGGCAGATGACGGACGGGATGAGCGACGCCGCGAATCCGATCTTCGACGCCGACGGGAAATATCTCTATTTCACGGCCAGCACCGACTCGGGCGCCTCCCTGCAGCCGGATATCCACAGCTTCAGCCGGCCGACCTCGAGCACCGTTTATCTCGTCGTCCTGGCCAAAGATGTCCCGTCGCCCCTGGCCCCGGAGAGCGACGAAGAAAAGGGCTCGGAAGAGAAGACGCCTGAGGGGAAGCCCGCCGCGGAGAAAGCCCAGCCGCCGGTCGCCAAGAACGCGCCTCAGCCGGAAGCGGCCAAGCCGACCCCGCCTCCGGCCGTCAGGATCGACCGCGAGAACATCCTCCAGAGGGTCCTGGCCGTGCCGCTCCCGGCGCGCAATTACGTCGGCTTGGACGTGGCCAAAGGAGGCGTCGTTCTGGCCATCGAAGCCGCGCCGTTCTTTTTCGGTGTCGCGGGCGCCCCGGGCAACACGGTCCACCGCTACGACCTCAAGGCCCGCCGCTCCGATGTCGTCCTGAGCGGCATCGGCTTCTTCAAGATGGCCGGCAACCACGAAAAGTACCTTTACAGCCAGGGCGGCCGCTGGTTCATCTCCTCCTTGCGGCCGATGCCTCCGGCGGGCGCGCCCGCTCCTTCTCCCGCCGCTCAGGGCCCCGCGGCCCCCACTGCGCTCGCGACAGCAAACATCCAGGTGCGGGTCGACCCCCGCGCCGAGTGGCGGCAGATGTTCCGCGAGGCCTGGCGCATCCAGCGCGATATGTTCTACGACCCCGGCATCCACGGCCTCGACTTGGCCGCGGCGGCCAGAGATTACGAACCCTTCCTCGACAAGATCGTCTCCCGCCGCGACCTCAATTATCTCTTCGCCGACATGATGGGAGAGATCACGGTCGGCCATCTGAGCGTCGGCGGCGGCGAAATGCCCGAGGTCACCCGCATCCCGACCGGCCTCCTGGGCGCCGACTACAAGGTCGAGAACGGCCGCTATCGATTCGCCCGCGTCTATAACGGCGAGAACTGGAATCCCGCGCTCCAGGCTCCGCTGACCCAGCCCGGGATCAATGTCACGGCCGGGCAGTACCTGCTCGCCGTCAACGGCCGCGAGCTCACCGCCGCGGACAACGTCTACGCGTTTTTTGAAAACACCTCCGGAAAGCGCGTGGTCCTCAAGGTCGGCCCGCTCCCCGACGGCCAGAACGCCCGCGAGGTGACGGTCATCCCTGTCGCGAGCGAGATGGCGCTGCGCAATTATGCCTGGATCGAGGACAACCGCCGCTATGTGGACAAAATGAGCGGCGGCCGGGTCGCCTATGTCTATATGCCGGACACGGCCTTCGGCGGCTATACGAACTTCAACCGCTACTTCTATGCCCAGGTCGGCAAGGAAGCGGCGATTATCGACGAACGCTTTAACGGCGGCGGGAACCTGGCGACCGATATCATCGAACTCCTGAAGCGCAAAATGCTGAGCCTGGTGGCCACCCGCGACGGCCAGGACGAGGTCCAGCCGCAGGGCGCTATTTTCGGTCCCAAGGTCATGCTTATCAACGAGTTCGCGGGCTCGGGCGGAGACGCCATGCCGTATTACTTCAAGGCGGCCGGGACCGGCCTGTTGATCGGGAAACGGACATGGGGCGGGCTCGTCGGCCGCGCCGGGGCGCCCCAGCTCATGGACGGCGGTATGGTTACTGCGCCGAGCTCGGCCGTCTGGAGCCCCAAAGGCGAATGGATCGCTGAGAACGTCGGGATCTTCCCGGACATCGAGGTGGAGCAGGACCCGGCCCTCATCCGCCAGGGCCAGGACCCGCAGCTCGACAAGGCCATTGAGGTCGTGCTGGCCGAGCTGGCCAAGAATCCCGTGCCGAAGCCCAAGCGGCCGGCCTATCCGAATTACCATAAAAGATAGACTCTGATGAAGCTCCTCGAGCACCAAGCGAAGGCCCACCTCGCCGGCTGCGGCGTGCGCATCCCCCGCGGCCGGGTCGCCCGGACCCCGGATGAGGCCCGCCGGGCGGCCGAGGAGATCGGCGGGCCGGTCATGATCAAGGCCCAGATCCTCGCCGGCGGCCGGGGCAAGGCGGGCGGCGTCCTGCGGGCCGCCTCGTCGACCGAAGTGGAGCCTTTGGCCCGACGGCTGCTCGGGCAAAGGCTCGTCACGTCGCAAACGGGGCCTGAGGGCCGGCTCGTCCGGACCGTTCTGGTCGAGGAGGCCTGCCAGGTCGACCGCGAATACTATTTGGGCCTCGCCGTCGACCGGATGAACGAAGCCGTCGTGCTGTCGGTCTCGCCGACCAACGGAACGGAGATCGAAGCGTTGGCCGCGGAGAATCCGGCCCTGATCTTCCGCGAAGCGGCCGACCCCTTGGCCGGCCTGCAACCCTTCCAGGCGCGGCGGGCGGCCTCGGCCCTCGGTTTCCAGGGCGAGACCTTCAAGCAGGCCGTTCATATGATCCTGGCCATGGAGCGGGCCTTCATGTCCGCCGACGCCGAAAGCGTCGAGGTCAATCCGCTCGCCTTGACCCGCGAGGCCTTTCTCACCGCCCTCGACGCCAAGCTTGTCCTCGACCCGAACGCCCTTGCCCGCCACCCCGACCTGGCCAGACTCCAGGACCCGGCCGAGGCCTCCCCTCTCGAGGCCCGGGCGGCGAAGAGCAACCTCAACTACATCAAGCTCCCGGGCACGATCGGCTGGATGGCGAACGGCGCCGGGTTGGCCATGGCCACGATGGACATGATCCAGGCGGCGGCGGGAGGACCGGCGGATTTCCTCGAGATCGGCGACCGGGCCGACGCCGGGGTCCTGACCGAAGCTCTCCAGATCCTCGCCTCGGACCCCGAGGTCAAGGTCGTCCTGGTCAACATCTTCGCCGCCCACGCACCCTGCGAGACCGTCGCCGCCGGGCTCGTCCGGGCCGTCCAGGCCGCGCCCCTGCGCGTCCCTGTCGTCGTCCGGCTGGCCGGCCTGAACGCCGAGGAGGGCCGGAGGATCTTGCGGACGGCGGGTCAGGACGTCATCGTCGCCGTCGACATGTTCGAGGCGGCCGCCAAGGCCGTCGCGCTCTCCCGGGGCAGGACGCCCGCGACGTGAGCATCCTCGTCGACGTCCGCTCCCGGGTCGTGGTCCAGGGCATCACCGGACGCGAGGGCGGCGTCCACGCCAAGAGCATGCTCGAATACGGGACGCGGGTCGTCGCCGGCGTCACTCCGGGCAAGGGCGGCACGACCCACCTCGGATTCCCCGTCCACGACACGGTCGCGGAAGCCGTCCGCCAGGAAGGCGCGGACACGGCGGCGGTCTTCGTGCCCGCCCTGGCCGCGGCCGACGCGATCCTGGAGGCCGCCGATGCCGGGATCGGGCTGATCGTCTGCGTTTCGGAAGGCATCCCCGTCCTGGATATGATCCGCGTCAAGGCCTGCCTGCGCGGCCGGGCGACGCGGCTCATCGGCCCCAACAGCCCGGGCGTCATCTCGCCCGGCCAGTCGAACGTCGGGCTCATGCCCGGGGCCATCCACATCCCGGGCCGGATCGGGGTCGTCTCCCGCGCCGGGACGCTGACGTTCGAAGCGGTCCAGCAGCTGACGACACTCGGCCTGGGCCAATCGACGGTCGTCGGGATCGGCGCCGACCCGATCGTCGGCCTGTCCTTCGCCGACGCCCTGGCCCTCTTCCGCGACGACCCGAACACCGTGGCCGTCGTCCTCATCGGCGAGATCGGCGGGAGAGCGGAGGAGGATGCGGCCGCCCTGATCGCCCAGGGCTATCCGAAGCCCGTCATCGCCTTTGTCGCCGGCCAGGCCGCGCCGCCCGGGCGGCGTCTGGGGCACGCGGGCGCCGTCGTCTCCGGCCGTGCCGGCTCGGCCCAGGACAAGATCGGGGCGTTGTGGGAGGCGGGCGCTCTCATCGCCCCCAGTCCAGCCGAGATCGGAGCGACCGTCAAGGGAGCCCTTCTCAAAGGGTACTAAAGCGGCGATGACGGGCGGCGCATGAAGCGGCTCAAGGTCGATTTCCATACGCATACGGCCGAGGACCCAGAGGATCACGTCCCCTATGCGGCCCGCGACCTCATCGACCGGGCCGCCGACCTCGGCTACGACGCCCTGGCCATCACCAACCATAACGCCGTCACCTATTCCGCCGAGCTCGCCGGCCGCGCCGCGGAGCGGGGTTTGGTTCTCATTCCCGGGATCGAGCTCACGCTCTCCCGGAAGCACGTCCAGGTGCTGAGCCCGGCGCCCCGTGTCTTCGACGCGGCTCAAAGCCTCGCCGACCTGCCGCGGCTGCGGACCCCGGACGATCTCGTCATCGCCCCCCATCCGTACTTTCTTGTGGCCAAATCCCTCGAGGACTCCTTGGACACGATCGCCGCTCTCGTCGACGCCGTGGAATTCTCCGGCTACTTCAGCCGCGCCGTGAACATGAACAGGAAGGCTGTCGCCGCCGCGCGGAGGCTCGGCAAGCCGCTCGTCGGCTCAACCGACTGCCATAACCTCTGGCAGTTCGGCCTGACCTGGACGCTCGTCGAGGCCGAGAAGAACGTCCCCGCCATCCTCGCGGCGGTCAAGGCCGGCCGGGTCGAGGTCCGGGCCGAGCCCATGTCGCTTGTGGCCATGGTCCGGGTGGCGACGAATTTCGTGCTGACGGACAGGCTGAAACTCCCCTTCCGTATCTAAAAACTGAACCGGCCGGCCGCGCCGCGCCGCCCGGATTACGGCATGACCGGGAAACCGGTATAATAGACGGCGGCTCGAAAGCCGCCAGAGTTCTCGTCGAGGAGGTCCCGCATGAAAAAGACCTGCATCCTGGGACTCGCGCTGGCCGGACTGGCCCTGGGCGCCCTTGTTCCAGCGGGCGAAGCGGCCCAGCAGCAGTTCCCCCCGCCGGCCGCCGAAAAGGTCGCCGGCCATCTCTACCAGATCAAGGGCGGAGCGGGCGCCAACACCGGTTTTTACCTGCGCGACAAGGACGTCGTCCTGATCGACATCAAGATGACGCCTGAGGGGGTCAAGTATGAGCTGGAGGAAATCCAAAAGGTCACGCCCCTGCCCGTCACGACCATCATTTTGACTCATAGCGACGGCGACCACGTCAACGGACTCCCCTATCTCCCTCCGGGGCTGCGGATAATCGCCCACAAGAATGTCCAGCGCGACCTGGAGAAGCTCGCCGCCACTCAGCCGGCCTTCAAGGACCGGCTGCCGATCGAAACCTACACGGAGAGTCTCACCCTCGAGGGAGGCGGCCGGACGATCCTTCTTCGCAACTACGGCCCCGCCCACACCGACGGCGACACGGTCGTCTGTTTCCCCGCGGAGAAGGCGGCCTTCCTCGGCGACCTGGCCTTTGTCGGCCGCGACCCCCTCATTCATCTCTCCAAGAACGGGTCCTCGGCCGGATATATCAAGACGCTCCGGGCCATTCTGAACGATCAGCCCGAGGTCTCGATCTTTTGCTCGGGCCACGCCGACCCTCTCGACCGGGCCGCGATCGAGGCGTTGGCCAAGTCCATCGAGGAGAAGCGGGCCAAGGTCGAGGCCCTGGTCAAGGAAGGAAAATCCCTCGATGAGGTCAAAACGGCCTTCGGCGTCCCGCCCCAGACGGACCGACCCGGGCGAATGCCTTTCCCGAGCTTCGTCGAGGTCGTCTACCGCGAGCTGACGGAAAAAAAGTAAGGCTGGGCTGAGGCGTCGGCCGATTCGCCGTCGGACGGCAAAAGCAAAGAAGGAGAGGATCATGAGGAGGTTCGGCAAACCCCTGATCGTCGTCGCGGCGGTCGCCCTTTCGATCGCCTGCCGCGGTGCCTCAGGAAAGAATGACGCTTCGGTCATTGTCGGCAAAGAAGTCATCAAGACATATCCTTTCTCAGACCCCGACCCCGTCCCCATCTTCGCCCGCTCGGGGATGTGGGGCTCGGGGGCCCGACTCTACCCGTACTTCTCGTTCAACGGCTTCAGCGCTTCGGGCGAGGATCAGAAATGGACCGTTGTCCGGCTGGAGAATCCCTATCTTCAGGTTTCCGTCCTGCCGGACGTGGGTGGCAAGGTCTGGGGCGCGACGGAGAAGGCCGGCGGAACGGACTTTCTCTATACGAATCATGTCCTGAAGTTCCGCGAGATCGCCCTGCGCGGACCCTGGACCTCGGGCGGCATCGAATTCAACTTCGGTGTCGTCGGCCACACGCCCTCGACCGCGACCCCGGTGGATTATTCGACCCGGCGGAATGCGGACGGGAGCGTCAGCTGCATCGTGGGGGCGATGGACCTCCCGTCGCGGACCCGCTGGAGCGTCACCATCACCCTCCTTCCCGACTCCGCGGCCTTCGAAACGAACGCCCGTTGGCACAACCCGACGCCCTTCAGCCAGTCCTACTACGCCTGGTCGTGCGCCGCCATCAAAACGGCCGAGGACCTGAAATACATCTTCCCCGGCACGTCGTTTATCGGCCACGACTATGGTGTTCCGTTCGAGTCCTGGCCTATCGATCGCCGCGGCCGTGACCTCTCTTGGTACCGGACGAACGCCTTCCCCGGCTCCAAGAGCTACTTTACGGTCGGCGAACTCGAGGATTTCTACGGGGCCTGGTATGAAAAATCGGATACGGGCTTCGGACATTGGGCCCGGCCGGACGATATGCCCGGCCGGAAAGTCTGGATCTGGGACCTCTCGAGGCAGGGGGGGATCTGGGTCGACCTTCTCACCGATAAGGACGGCCAGTATACGGAACCACAGGCCGGCCGTCTCTACAACCAGTCCGACCACGAGAGCTTCCCGCCCGGCCGCACGGACAGCTGGCAGGAGCAATGGTTCTCTTATTCAGGGATTGGTCCGCTGGTCAAAGCCTCGCCCTGGGCCGTCCTGGGCGCCAAGCGGGAGGGCGGGAAACTCAACCTCAGCCTGTTCGCTCTCCGGCCCATCGATGAAGATCTCGTCGTCTCGGCGGTGGGCCGTGAGGTTTATCGTGAACGGCTGAAGCTCGCCCCCACGGTCAGGTTCAAAAAGGATATCGCTCTGGAATCGTCCGGGCTCTATCAAGTCCGGCTGGGGACAAAACTCGTTTATGACTCCGACCCGGCCGCGCGCAGGCTGGACCGGCCGCTCCGCTTCTCTCCGCCCGACGAGACGACGACCGAAGGCCTTTTCCTGAGCGCCTCGCGCCTGGAGAATGCACGCCTGTATGCGCCGGCGCTGGAAAAATACTTGAGCGTCATCGCCCGCGAGCCTCGTCATGTCCGGGCCCTCTGCCGGGCGGCTGAACTCTACACCCGCCGCGGCGAGAACGAGAAAGCGTTGGCCTTCGCCGGCCGGGCCCTCGAAAATGCCATGTACGACCCCGAGGCGAATTATGTCTATGCGATCGCCGCGCGGCGGCAAGGCCGGCTCGCGGACGCCAAGGAAACGCTCGGCTGGGCGGCGCGTTCGCTGGAGTTCCGGTCCGCGGCCTATACGCAGCTCGCCGAAATCGCGATCTCTGAGAAGGACCCCGACCAGGCTATCCGCTATGCCGACCTGGCCCTGGCTGCCGACCAGGACAACCTCAGCGCCCGCGAGGTCCGGGCCGTGGCTTATCGAAAAAGCGGCGCTTCAACCCGCGCCAGGGACGCTGTCGGCGAGCTTCTTGGCCTCGACTTCCTCGACCATATAGCCCGTTTCGAGCGCTATCTCCTCGAGCCGAACGAGACCGCGCTGGTCGACTTCAAAGGGATGATCCGCAACGAGCTACCCCACGAGACCTATCTCGAAATGGCCCTCTTCTATGTGCGGCTGGGACTCGTCGATGACGCCCTGACACTCTTGCGGAACGCTCCCGCTCATCCTGAAGTACGCGTCTGGCAGGCCTATCTGACAAAAGACGGCGCCGCCGGGGAAAGCCGGAAGTTCCTCGAGGAAGCCCTGGCCCTTTCGCCCTGGCTCGTCTTCCCCTTCCGTGAGGAATCCATCCCGGTTTTTTCCTGGGCCAGCAAGGAGCGGCCGGACGAGTGGAAGGCCAGGTATTACCTGGGGCCCCTCTATTGGGGCAGGGGTCGGGTCGAGGAAGCATCCGCCCTCCTTGACGCCTGCGACCGGGCCGACTTCGCGCCCTTCTTTCTGGCCCGAGCCGCCCTCCGCCGGGAGGCCGCGCCGGAGCGCGCGCGTGCTGACTATGAGCGGGCTCTGGCGCTCGACCCGAAAGCGTGGCGGGCTTGGCACGCTCTCATCGACTTCGAACGTTCCCATGATAAGCCGGAGCGCGCTCTCCAGACAGCCCGGCAGGCCGCGGCCGAGTTCCCGGACGCGGTTCAGATCCGGGTCGACCTCGTCAAGGCGCTCCTGGACGCGAGACGTTTCTCGGAAGCAGCGGAACTCCTGGACAAGATCGTGGCCCTTCCCTTCGAAGGAGCCAGCGAACTCCACAGCCTTTATGTGCGCGCCCACGTGGGCCTGGCCGTCGAGGCGATGAAAAACAAAGACTGGCCGGCGGCTCTCCGGGAGCTCGAGCGGTCGAAGGAATATCCAGAGCGGCTTGGGACCGGAGCGCCCTTCCATCCGGACGTCCGCCTTCAGGATTACCTGGCTGCCATCTGCCACGAACGTCTGGGCGACCCGTCCAAAGCGGAAGAGCTGCGCCGGGGCATCGCGGACTATACGCTGACCTATTGGGACGAGCCCCAGCCTCACGCCTATTTCGGCGCGCTGGTCCTCGAACGGCTGGGGCAGAAGGAAAAGGCCGCGAGTCTCAGGAAGCGCGCCTCAACGCCGACCGCGGAAATCCTGGCTATCCTCGGCAAGTAAGCGACCGCGAGGAAGACACCGGGAGAAAGGTCAGTCCCGCAGTCTCTCAAGGAAATCCACCGCGACACGGTAGATGTCGCCCTGTTCACGGCCATCCGTCTCCTTCGTGTAACGCGAGAAAAAAAGGAAACGGCCGTCCGGTGAAACGAGGGGGAAATCCTCGTTAGCCTCCGTATTGACCGTTTCTCCAACGTTCTTGGAGGGCGTCCATGTCCCGTCCGGCCGCCGAAAACTGACGTAGAGGTCCCACCCACCTTTTCGGCCCGGCCCCATCATCCAGCTCGTCAGGATGTAACTTTCGTCCGGGGCGACGTACGGATGGCCACCAAGGATGGTCGGGTTCTGGGCGAAGTCGCTGATCTTATTCGCGGGTGCGTAGCCGTCATCCGCCGGTTCCGCCCGCCAGAGGCCCTGGGAAGAAAAATAGAGATTGCCGTTCCGCGAAACGGAAGGCCGCCATTGATCTCCGCTGAAATTGACCTGCGGCCCGGCGTTCCGGGGGCGACCCCAGCCGCCTCTCTCGCGCTCGACGAACCAGATATCATAATCGCCCCGCGGCCGGTCTTCAGGGGAGAACGGCCGGTTCGAGGTGAAAAACAGCCGGCGTCCGTCCGGAGAGACGAAAGGCTCCAGGTCGCTCGCGCCCCCCGAGAACGGCGCCAGCTGCGGCTCCGTCCAGCCCTCTTCCGCAGCCCGCGAGACATAAATCGCCCACTTCCCCGGTGACTGTCGGACCGTAAAATAGAATTCCCGGCCGTCCGGCGTCATGGCCGGACAGGATTCGATGCGGTCGGCGCGGGAGACAATTCCCGGAGCGAAAACCTCCGCGACGGAGAGCCGTGCCCCCGCCGCGGCGACGACCATGGCCACCGCCAAAGGGGCAAGACGAACGGCTTTGATGACTGCCTCAGCGTCCGGGACCGCGTCCCTCAGATCTTCCGCCGGTCGGACGTATATGTCGCCACGACATCCCGCAGCTTCGTCGCGGCCTCGGGAGCCTTGAGCTCGCGTCCGGCGAAGATCTCGTGCGGGTCAAGGCCCTTCCGGCCATAAAAAACCTCATTGGCCCCCTCGTCAACCTGCAACGACGCTCCCTTGATCGAAACGCCGGCGAAAAGCCCTTTGCTCCGGGAATAGGAATAGATTTCCGCTTCGAACTCGAGGTCAGTGGAAGCCTCCGCGCGCCGGCCGACCGGCCCGGCCGAGACGCCGATGTCCGCGCCGAGGGTGACCCGGCCCGTCGCGATCTTCTCCAAGCCTTGTCGGGTCTTAAAGACGAGGATGATGTCCGATTTCTGGACGCCGATCTGCCAGCCGATGCTCCCGCCGAAAAGGCGGATGAAGGCCGGCCAGCCCCACCGTCCGTCCTCGCCGCGGAGGAGGACGACGCCCTTGCCGTACTGGCCTCCGATGCCGTAAGCGGCCTGGATGACGCCCGGGATGATGGCGATGCCCTGGGCCTTGCGGAGGAGGGCCTCGGGCACGCCGACTTCGGGCAGGTCGACCAACTCCCGGATGACCGCGATGGACGTCTCGATCCGTTCGGCCTCGTTCTCCGGCGCGGCGGACGCGCCCTCAACCGGCGCCGGACGGACCGCGAGAAGCGCTAGACCCGCCGCGAAGGTGGCGACGAGAAGTTTTTTATTTGCTGTCATCGAAATCCCCTTTCTCCAGGATTACCTCCATTATACACTCCCGCCGTCTGTCGGTCTCGGATGGGTGCCCTGGCACCTTGGTTCCCGCCGGCGGGACCGGCCGCCCCAGAGTTCCTGAGCGCCGGCGCTACTTCTTTTCGCTCGGGGCCGGCTCGGGTCCGGGCGGGCACTTATCGAACTTGACCGTGACGTCCTTGACGGCCCCCTGCCGGAGGAGGCGGACCTTGAACTCGTCGCCGCAGCGGAACTTGGCCAGATAGATCCGCGCTTCATTAATATCCGTGTAGGCGATGTCGTCGATGGAAAGGATGACATCACCCTTCTCGAAATCCGCCCGGCTGGCCGCGCCGTCGATGGGCTTGCTCTCGACGACAAGGTTGGCCAGGCCGTCGACGGTCTTGAAGCTCAGCCCGATCTGCGGGAAGGCCGGCTTCGCCTCCTCGGGCAGGCCGAAGATATAATCCCCCAGGCTCCGGGCCACGGGCACGCTTTTCAGGCCGGGCGGAACGGTGACGCAGATGACCGTTTTGAACGGCTGCCGGCTCCGCTCGAAGGCCCGGCGGTTGAGGCCGAGGTTATAGAGGAGATGACCCGAGCCGGCGAAGACGACGACCCGGCGGCCCTCCCGTTCCGCCGCCCGCAGGGTGTTGGCGCCCATGACCTCGTCCCAGGC
>Ga0153915_10005892_pt1 | contig 11423 bp, 7 predicted proteins | sample Opewatmetagenome_2_FD_107003 | JGI IMG/M metagenome (GOLD analysis project Ga0153915, IMG submission 107003) | Freshwater wetland microbial communities from Ohio, USA - Open water 3 Core 3 Depth 3 metaG | ecosystem: Environmental > Aquatic > Freshwater > Wetlands | place: USA: Ohio, Lake Erie...
GCGCCGATCGCGTCGGAGACGTCGCTGAAGGATCGGATAGAGATTCCTGAATCAGAGGCGATAAGGATTCTGCGAGCTTCATCCATGATTCTTTCCTATCGTCGCTTTTCGCCGGCGTTGCTGCTCGATCACTAAGAATCGATTTCACTTCTTGCCGATGCAGAAGAGATGTTTTTCGCCTCGAATGAAGAGCCGGCCCGCGGCGATGGCTATTGAAGCATAGACCGGCTCGCCGAGCGAGTTCGTGCGAATCACTTCAAACGTTGAGCCGGCTTTGATGACGAACGTGTCGCCGTCCTCGCTCGTCAGCAGGATCTTATCGTCGAAGGCCACGGGCGAAGACGTGAACGTCGCGGGAATCGGCGCGCGCCCGCCTTCGTATTTGACCTCGCCGGTCTTCGCATCGAGACAAGTGATGACGCCGCCGTCGGTCATCAAATAAAGATAGTCGCCATACAGGATCGGCGACGGCACGTAGGCCGTCCCCTTGTTGTATTTCCAAACGACATAAGGCGTCCCCTTGAGATCGCCGGAGCCGCCAAGACGAATGGCTATCGCGAGCTTTGGCTGCCCCGACGAGCCTCCCGATACGAAGACCATGCCGTGGCCCGTCACCGCGCTCGGGATCGCGTGCGATACGACGCCTTCCGCGCGCCACAGCTCCTTGCCGGTCGCCGGATCATAAGAAACGGTGCTTTCGGCGCCGCTCGCAATCAACTCCGTCCTCTGGGCCGTCTGTACCAGCGCCGGCGTCGCCCAGGTCTTTCGCTGGGTGCGCGGCGTGCGCCAGACCTCTTTGCCCGTGAGCTTGTCCAGCGCGGCGATGAATGATCCCGGCCCGCCGTCCTCCTGATCGCATTGCAGGATCAGCAGGTTCTCGTAGAGCACCGGCGACATGCCGTTGCCCATTCCCATCTTGGCGAACTTGCCCAGCGATGCTCTCCAAACGAGCTTACCGTCGAAGTCGTAGCAGTAGACTCCTTCCGCGTCGAACAGCGTCCATAGGCGCTCGCCGTCAGTGACCGGTGTGGCCGAAGCGAAAGTGTTCTTCCGATGCCGGTCGTCGTAGACGGTCCCTTCGTAGGCGGTTCGCTCCCAGAGTATCTTGCCCGACTCTCGATCGAGGCAAAGAACCTTGATCGTGTAGCTGTGATCTCCGCCGACGCTGTCGGGATGGACATACACCTGGCCGCGCCGGATGTGGGTGACGGCTTTCGCGCCAGGGACGACAGGGCCTTCGATCGACGTAGTCAGAAAGATTCTCTTGCCCCAGATGATGGGCGACGAATGTCCGCGCCCCGGAATCTCGGTCTTCCACTCGACGTTCTTGGCGTCGCTCCATTCAGTGGGAAGGTTCTTCTCCGTCGAGACGCCGCTCCCTCCCGGCCCGCGCCACTGCGGCCAGTTGGATTCATCACCGGAGCGGGTGAACAGGACCGACGGCGCGCCGGAACCTGAAAGCGCAAGCAGACACGCGATCAAGAAACTAAGCCTGATAGCTGTTCGGTTCATATGCAATGGCGGACAAGACATTGTAAGCGGCTACGTCCTCGACGCGGGAGCGCCCCGTTTGTCCCTGGGCGCCTCAGGTTCTTTCGGGCTGGGCTTAAAGCGCCACTTATCATGATAGAGAAACCACGTTACGGAGAGCACAAACGCCGCAATGCCGATTAGCGCAGAGATGATTCGGGCCCAACCGTTCGGCGCCGGCGGCCAATAGCCTCCAGGCGGGGGAAGTGAGAGCAGACCATCCGCGACCAGATAGACCCAGCCGCCGAGCACCGCGCCATATATGAACGCAAGGCCGCGGTCATGTTTGACTTCCACAAACCAGAAGGACATCACTTGAACCTTGTGTTCGCTTATCAGCGTCTTGCGTTGTTCGGGTTCGAGATTTTTCCAGTATGTCGTCTCTACATACAGAGGCCTCTCGTTGAAAAGTCCTCCTTTTGGGCTCTCTTCCGAAGTCCTCTCCATATCCAATTCGGTTTCGATCGCTTTAGCCCGATGGATCGCAGCGTCATAAAGCTGGCTGTTTCGTAGTTCGTAGACGGCGATCCCAAGCGTCGTCAGGAAGCCGACAAACCCGAGCGCGATCCTTGCGCCCGGATCACCCGCGCCGGGCAGAAGCGCGTTCGCCACTGCGATAACGGCGGTCACGAACACCAGGCATCTGAACCGGATGTCGGACAATAATTTGATCACATCGACGGTCATCTGGTAGTCGAACCTGAGTTTGGTTCTTCTATCATCGGAATCGGCAGCATCGGGATCGGGCGCGGCCTTGCTCTGAACGATCGCGTCAGCTAGTTGTTTGACGATGGAGCGGATCTCGTCGTAATCAAGAGCCGTCGCGCCTCCAGGTTTTGTTTCGCTCCGAATCTCGTCTGCCATCGCGTGAATCTCCTTCCGTCCCGCCGCGGGCATCGAGCTGTTGACGCCTCCGGAACGTCGCAAGTGCGTGCTCAACGCAGCCGGCGGGACAGGGCGCCTATGCGGGCGGAGGCCTCCCAGATGGCGCCTTCAGAACCTAACGTGTAAATGAACGGTTTGCGGCGTTTAACTGCTGTCCTGAAGGCCTTGAGGAGCCATCTGAACCGCTGCACAAGTCGTCTGAACCGCTGCACAAGTCATCTGAACCGCTGCACAAGTCATCTGAACCGGTGCACAAGTGATCTAAACCGCTGCACAAGTCGTCTGAACCACTGCACAAGTCATCTGAACCGTTGCACAAGTCATCTGAACCGCTGCAGAACCCGTCTGAACCGTCGGACAAAGCGTCTTTCTTAGGTCAAAGTGACTGCACGCTCCCATCCGCCCCGGGGGGCGCTACGGCGCGGACTTCTTCACTACCGTGATCCTGACTTCGGACGGGTACTGCTTCGAGTGATGCACGACGTTGTGCGCGACCACGCCTTTCGATTCATCGTAGTTCTTCCCGCCGGTGTTCAAGTTCCGATCGAAGCGCGGGAAGTTGCTGCTCGATACCTCGAGGCGAATCCGATGACCGGCCTCGAAGTAGTTGCTCGTCGTCATCGGCTGCAGCTTCACCTTGTAAACCTTGCCCGCCTCCATCCAGGCGACTGGTTTATCGTATCCGTTTCGATACCTTACGCGCTGGATTGTCTCGTCCAGATTGTAGGCTCGCCCGTCCGGATACACGTCGATCAGCTTCACCGTGAAGTCCGTGTCCTTTGCGTCGGACGACACATAGAGCGTCACTTCTATCGGGCCGCTCAATTCCAACCCTTCCTTCAGCGGCGCGCTGTTGTAGACCAGAACGTCGGGACGCGCTTCCATCTTGCGCTGATCGAAGGCGCCGCCCTGCACCGCGTTTCCGGTGCAGCAAACGTTGCCGCCGTATGAAGGAACGGGGTTCATCGGGTCATAGTCGAACTTGTCGGCGCTGTCCGCCGCCGGGGGCGCATCGCTGAGCGCGCCGTCGCCGTCGAGCGTGTTGGCCTTTCCGCCGCTCGACAGAAAGAAGCTCATCGGCTGCGCGCCTTGAGGCGGCCACGTATCCGATGACTGCCACTTGTTGATTCCCATCGTGAAGTAGCGCACCCTGGGCATCTTCTCCAGGACGCCGTTCTTCTCTCCCTTTAGAAAGTAGTCAAACCAGGCGTAGGTGAGCTCGTCGTAGTTCAGACGCGCGTCCCCCATGCTGCGCTCGCCGACGATGGTGTTTTCAGTGGCGCGCTTGTAGGAGCAATGCAGCGTCGGCGCGATGACCGCATATTGCTGGTTGGCGATCTCCGGCTTCGCGGTCTTGCGGACATGATTGTAGGCGGCGAGGTTTGGTCCCACGGATACGTCGTACCAGGACATGAACCAGAAGCCGGGCACGTTGATCTTCATGTTGTCGTGCCACAATCCCCCTTTGTACCAGGCCGGATCATTGGGCGCGCGTTTGATCATTGCGCCGCCGGTGTCGACCGGCATCTCATCGGCGAATATCCCGTGCGGACCATCCACGGCTTTCATGATGTCCATCACCGGAAGATGCGCCAGGGCCTTCGACCAATCGACCGGCGGCAACTGCTGCGCGAGATCGAAAGCCTTCGATTCGCGAATCAGATCCTCCTGCGGCGTGTTGGGCGGAAAAGTCGGTCGTACCTGGTTCTGTTCGCCGTAGAGCCAGGCGATGAACAGCATCTGCACCGCGCCGCCGCGATACCAGTTTCCCTGTTCGTAATAGTCTCCGACGCGCCCGACGCCGGCGCCGAATCCCTGAGGAATCATCGCCGCATAGGCGGGATTCCCCTGGGCGGCGACCGCCATCTGCCACTCGGCGGTGGAAGAGCAGCCGATCGTACCGACCTTGCCGTTCGACCATGGCTGCTTCGCGATCCACGACAACTCGTCATCGCCGTCGCTGAGCGGCGGGCCGAGGATGTCGTAATTGCCTTCGGAGAAGAAGTGACCGCGCTCGTTGATCTCGACGAATGCGTATCCGCGCTTCACCGCTTCCAGTTCGTTGCTCATGTCGCGCGGCGCGCCGTTGCGGACGTCCCAGAAGTTGAAGTTGTAGGGGGTGCGAACGAAGATCGTCGGATACTTCCTGGACGTGTCTTTTGGCCGATAGACGTCGGTCGCCATGCGTTTGCCGTCGCGCATCGGGATCATCAGTTTGCGCTCGACGATCGCGATGGACTGCAGTTGGTTCTCGATCGAGTTGCGACGGGCGATGAGTTCGGGGCTTGCGCCGCCGCGCCCCTGGGCGCGGGCGTTCCAATTGAGAGCGTTCGGAATGACGACGGTTGCCGCCGCTACGACGAGTATCAGAATCCAGAAAATCTTCCTTCGCATGTCAGTGCTCCTTGGAAAGCTGTTCGACAAACTTCAGTTTGTCGCGGATATCGGGGTCCCGCGCCGCGAGCCGGCAAACGACAAACTAAGGTTTGTCGGACGCGCGGGCTGGCCGGCGCTGTCGGGTCGTGTTTTGATGTGTGATGCAGTGTGTTTCTATCGCACAGACGACGCTCACGCAAGCGAATCCGGGTAGTGGCGCAACAGAGTGTTGAGAGATTCGCCAAAAGGCGCCGAGACACCACTTCGTGGTTGCCTCAGTGACCGCGCCCATCGCTGTCGCCGAGCCGGAAGAACTCGCGTATACGATCCAGAAGCGCGGTCTGCGTCTTGTCCATGCGCAGGCGAATAGCTTCCTCGCTCAACTCTTCTCGCACCGCTTCGAGCTCGACGTTGCGGCGCGCCAGGACGTGAGAGATATCCTCGGCTATTTCAGGGCGACGATTCATGATCTCCTGGAAGGCGCCCTTATCCAATCGGTAACAGAGCATGTCGGTCTGTGCGAATACCGTGGCTCTGCGCGGAGCGCCGGTCATCATTCCCATCTCTCCAAAGAAATCGCCCTCGCCTATCGACGCGACCTTCTCGCTCTTTCCGTCGACCGAGACCTGAACTTCGGCCTTGCCTTCGATGATCATGTACAGCCAGTGGGCCTCGGCGCCTTGTTTTGTCAGGACCTCGCCGCGGACGAACGGAGCGACCCGCAGCCTCGAGGCGAGCTCGCGGCGCTCTTCAGAGGTCAGCTTGCTGAACAGCTCAACGCGCTTTAGGGCTTCGACGCGCTTCCCTACCTTCTCGTCCAGTTTGCGCTCGCGTAGCTCTTCGGTTTCCTCCGTGACGTAGACCGACTGGGCGGGAATCGACAGGCGAATGTCCGCCCGCCGCAGCGCTGAATATACGCGCGAGCGCACCAGCGAATCCGTGGGATCGCCCAACGCCATATCAGTCAACCAGTAACGGACGGCGTATGAGGAGTAGCTTTCTTTGAAGTCGATGACAATGCAATCCGGCGCCGGCGCTCGAGCGACGTTTGGAATCGCCTCCGCGCACAACGCCTGCCCCACGATCCTGATTATGTCCGTAGGAGCATAACGAAAGTCGACGTTGAAATAGACCCACTGGCGGTGTTGGCGCGGCTCGCTCGTTCGATGCCCAACCAGGGTCACCCGTCCTCTCATCAGGAAGCTGTTCGGGAACACCACCGTGTCCCAGTCTCGAGTCTCGATTGAGGTCTGGCGCCATCGTATCTCCTTCACCCGGCCCTCGACCTGGTCTATACGCACCCAGTCCCCGACGTTTATCGTGTGCTCCATCTGCAAAGCCATGCCGCCCATGATGTTCCCGAGCGTGTCAGCCAACGAGAATCCAATGACAGCCGTAATCACGGCGGAGGTGGCGACGATGCCGGTCACATCGAACCCGCTGCGCGAGAGCAGTAGGAATCCAATGATGATGTAGCCGGAGGCGATCAACAGATCGCGGAGAATTCTAGGAGGCCTTACGCGAATCGCCGTCAGCGCGACGTCGAACACGAACACGCTCACGAGGTTGACTATGGCGATGCTCTCCACCAGCAGAGACACCCATCGCGTGGAGCGGTACGCTATGTTATTTCCGGCGACGCCATATGTGAGAATCGCCGCGACCGCGAGCAGACCAACAAATGAGAGCCCGAAAAGGAGAACCGACGTTCTGATGCGGCGCCGCTCAGCCGGCACGTAAAGAAAGAGAATCAGCGCCGCCAGCACGAAGCCCAGCGCCGTCCAGTGAAAGGCTCCCGCGGAGTCCGCCGCGGCCCTTAAGTTCTCCCAGAAACTCATTGTCTACCGAACCTGCTTTTTCGCCCCTCGGAGACGAAGGGCGATGCTGGACGTCACCAGGACCATCAACTGAATTTCGAAAGTACGCCTCGATCTTCGGCGCGCCTATGCTACGCCAACTCGGATTCGCAGCTCAAGCGGGCAATCGCGCGGTCGTAGCATCCTATTTTCAGAACCGCGAGCGGTAGCGAGCGCTTTTGCAAAGATCTGGTGGTCGTCCAGCACGCTCGCTACCGCTCGCGGTACTGAAAACAGGTCACACCCTCGGTATTGCGGCGTTGAACAACACGCGGACTCAAGTCTATGCTACTGGAATGCGAACGCGCTTCACGAGGGCGGTTGCGAGCTTGCTGATGTTGAGCGCGCCGCTATTGGCTCAACTCCCTCCCGCGACTGTCTCATCGGGTAAGCCGGCGCTGAGACGCGATCGAACTCAGCGCGTGCTTTATCCGAAGATAATTCAGCACGAAGACGAGCGCACCGTCACAACCGATCTTGTCGAGTTGCTGCAACCGCCGCACGGGGGCGCCCGGCGACGGACGATTCTTGCGCTGGGCCGGATAGGATACCCCAGCGCGCTTGCGGCGCTGCTGGATATTCTGAGCGGCGATCAGAATCCCGAAAACCGAGATCCCGAGATTCGAGCGTTGGCCGCGTTCGCGCTCGGCCAGATTCAGAATGAGCGCGCGGTGTCGGCGCTTCTTGAGCGACTCAATCCCGCGGTTGAAAAGTCGGCCCTGGTGCGGGCGCGCGCGGCCGATGCGTTGGGTAAGATCGCTTCCAACAAGCTGGCGGCCGCGGCGCTGGGCGGCTACGGAGTTAAGGGCGTCGCCGACGCCCTCGTGCGATCTCTTCCCGCCGCGGGCGAGCCCGTTTCGGACGACGCAAAGCTCGCAGGATCGGCGGCCCTCACGGCGCTGCTCAGGCTCAGGCAGGCGTCGGCGGTTGAAGCGATCGCCGCGCAGCTCCGTTCGCCCGACGCAGACTTGAGATGGCAAGCGGCTAATGCGCTCGCTCGGATTCGCGACGGCATAGAGACGGCCGCGCCGGCCCTGCTTCCGTTGCTCGACGACAAAGAGCCGCTCGCACGGGCGAACGCCGCGCGAGCGCTGGGCGTCGCGAAGGCTCCGCAGGCCGTCGCGCCTCTGATCAAGCGGCTGGCGGACAAGGACGAACGCGTCGTCGCGAGCGCGATCACCGCGCTTGGAGCGATCCGCGATGCGCGAGCGGTCGACCCGTTGGTCGGGCTGGGAGACTCTCTGCTCGCACGCTATCGTGCATTCGATCGCGACAAGCTTGGAGTTCCATCCGAACAGAACCTGCTTTTGTTGATCGCCGCAGCGCTAGGGGACATAAAAGACGAACGCGCCGGTCCGTTCCTCAAAGCGTTTCGCTTCGCGGACGGCAAGCTCGGCGCGCAGCTTGAAGCAGAAATCGCGGCGGCGAAGCTAGGCGAGTCCGCGTTCTTCGATGCGCCCGCGAACGTAAAGCTCCCCGGCGATGATTGGAAGGCGATGTCCTCGTATGCGCAGGGGCTCGGTCAGCTTGCCACCGATCGGGCAAAGGCTCTCCTGCTTGATCTGCTCACGGGCAAAACCTACGGCAAGCCTGATGTTCGCGCGATACCTTCGATCTTGCGCAGTCTTGCCGCCGCGAAAGCGGAAGGTCTACGTGACATTTTGCTCGAGCGCCTCAAGGCCCCGGACGTTTACGTGCGCGAGACCGCCGCGTCTTTGCTCGGCGAACTTGGCGACTCCTCGGATCGCGTGATCGCCGCGCTCTATGAGGCGTACAAATCGGCGCGCGCGGATAAGATCAACGAGGCGCGAATCGCCATAGTTGAAGCGGCGTACAAGCTGAAGCACCCGATGAACATTCAAGTGCTTGCCGAAACAACCCGCGATGAGGATTACGTCGTCCGCTTGAAAGCCGCCGAGCTGCTGCGGGCCTCGCCCGGCGAAATAAGCACGACGCGGCTGCAGATTGGGAAGGTCGAAACGGGTCACGATCGCGCTTATTGGCGGCGGATGGCCGATCTGAGCGAATCGATCAAGAATCCTACCGCTGTGGTCCACACCAAGAAGGGCGATATACGCATCGAGCTGTTTGCCGACGACGCGCCGATGACCGTGGACAACTTTATTCGCCTCGCCCGCGCCGGCTTCTACGACGGCCTCGCGTTCGTAAGGGTCGTTCCCAACTTCGTCATTCAAGGCGGAGACCCGCGCGGCGACCAGAACGGCGGGCCGGGCTACCAGATTCGCGACGAGATCAACCTTCGCAAGTACGAGACTGGCGCGGTGGGAATGGCGCTTTCCGGAAAAGACACCGGCGGAAGCCAGTTTTTCATCACCCATTCGCCTCAGCCGCATCTCGACGGCGGCTACACGGTGTTCGGCCGCGTGCTCGAGGGAATGGACGTTGTCAATCGGATCGCTCGCGGTGACCGGATGGAGAGGGTGGAGATAATAGACGGGAAGTAGCGTTCCGCGGCGAGGAAGCGCGGCGCGCCAGCCCCGCATCGCCATATGCTATCTCAGCCGCATTGCGGGTCGCCCTGCAGGACTCGGCTCCCGAGGAAGTCGATGTCGCTGCTTGCGCTTTGGCGCTTTTGGCGGCGTCTGTCAAACGCGATCCCGCGACTGCGGTACACCTGCCTGAAAGCTGAGGCTACGCGGATTTGCTTCATTGCTGAGCCAGCAGCCGGTGGCTACAATACGAGGTGGTGAAAACGATAACCGTAGGAATCAGCGGGGCAAGCGGAGCCATCTACGCGCAGCGGCTCCTGATCCAGCTCGAAGAGAGCGCGGAGGTGCGCCAGATCAACGTCGTGATCAGCGGGCCGGGGCGGCGAGTCATCGCCGATGAGCTCGACGTCGGCGGGACTGCCGACACCGAACAGATCGTGGCGGAGATGATCGGCCGCCCTTCGACCAAAACAATCGTCTTTCATCCGGGTGACATCGGCGCCGCCATAGCGTCCGGCTCGTATCCGGTCGATGCGATGGCGATCATCCCCTGTTCGGCGTCGACCTTCGGCGTACTGGCTTCGGGTTCGAGCCGCAACCTTCTGCATCGCGCCGCGGATGTCTGCCTGAAGGAAGGACGCAAGCTCGTGCTCGTGCCTCGCGAGACGCCGCTTTCCACGATACACCTCGAGAACCTTCTGAGGCTCAGGCAGGCGGGCGCGATGATCGTCCCGGCGATGCCCGCGTTCTACCACCGGCCGGCGAACCTCATCGAGATGGCCGATCATTTCATCTATCGAGTGATGGAGCACCTGGGGCTCGCGCATTCGCAGGAAACGGTCTGGCAGGGAGACATCAACAGACCCATCTAAGACCCTGTTCATCGATATGACAATCGCGCAGCGGTTAAAAATCACGCTCGAGATGATCAAGATCGAGCACACGCTGTTTGCGTTGCCGTTTGCGTTTTTAGGAGCGACGCTGGCGGCGCGCGAGCTTCCGCCTCAGCCGGCGAGCTTCTGGATTTCCAAGCTTCTGTGGATCTCGCTCGCGATGGTTGGCGCGCGCTCGGCGGCGATGACGTTCAATCGAATCGCCGACCGCCATATCGACGCTGCGAACCCGCGCACCTCGGCGCGGGCGCTGCCGGCGGGGCTCCTCGATCTGAGGTTCGCGGCCGGTTTTGCGATCGTCGCGTCGGCGCTGTTCTTGTTGGCGGCGTCGCAGCTCAATCGACTGACTCTCATCCTCTCGCCGGTCGCGCTCGGATCCGTGTTGCTCTATTCGTATGCCAAGCGCTTTACGTTTCTTTCGCACATGATCCTCGGCTGGTGTTTGGCGATTGCGCCGTCGGGCGCCTGGATAGCGATTCAGGGCAGGCTCACGCTGACGCCCTTGCTGCTGTCGCTGTCGGTGATGCTGTGGACGGCGGGCTTCGACGTTTTGTACGCGTGTCAGGATCATGATTTTGATCGTGAAAGCGGTCTCCACTCGATCCCGGGCAGATTCGGCGTCGCTCAGGCGTTGTGGATGGCTCGTGGGATACACGGGCTGATGTTTGCGTCGCTGGTGACGCTTTTCGTGAACGCGCATCTGGGATGGTTGGGCCTTGTCGGCGTGGTGGCGACCGGCGCCCTGCTTGTCTATCAACATAGCATCGTGAAAGCGAATGACCTCTCGCGGTTGAACGCGGCTTTCTTTACGACCAATGCGTTTGTGAGCGTGATCCTGTTTGTGACGATGGCTGGCGACGCGGTTTTGTTACATTGAGCTTCGGCGTCCTAAGCGGCTTTGAGGTCTTAGCGGCTTCGCGCTCCTTTGCGTCTTTGCGCGAACCTAAACCTCGGTGATGACGCCTTCAGCCGAGGTCAGGTTCGCACAAAAGACGCAAAGGCCCCGCAAAGACGCAGGGGGGCTAGGAGCAAAGGACGCAAAGGCTCAAAGGACGGAAAGGCGAGAAGAACGCGAGAGCGCAACGAACATGTGTGGCATCTGTGGAATCGTAGGCCGGCCCGATGAACAACTAATCAAAGGCATGCTCGCGAGAATCGCGCATCGCGGGCCTGACGACGAAGGCGTCTACCTGGCCGAAACCTCTAGCGGCGAGCGCATCGGGCTCGGGCATCGACGCCTGTCGATCATCGACCTGTCCCCCGCGGGCCACGAACCGATGTCCGACGCCACCGGCCGGATATGGCTCACATACAACGGCGAGATCTACAATTTCAAGGATCTGCGGCGCGAGCTGGAGGCCCTGGGGCATCGCTTCAAATCCAACACCGACGCCGAAGTGATCATCTACGCTTACCTTGAGTGGGGCCGCGAC
>Ga0153915_10005893_pt1 | contig 11422 bp, 6 predicted proteins | sample Opewatmetagenome_2_FD_107003 | JGI IMG/M metagenome (GOLD analysis project Ga0153915, IMG submission 107003) | Freshwater wetland microbial communities from Ohio, USA - Open water 3 Core 3 Depth 3 metaG | ecosystem: Environmental > Aquatic > Freshwater > Wetlands | place: USA: Ohio, Lake Erie...
GCGAACGTCCCGCCGTCGAACTGCGGCGGCACCAGCGGGAACGCCAGCGGGAAGCGCGACGGCAGCTGGTCGTGCAGCGACTGGTAGGTCGTGCGGAAATGCCACGTCTGGAACGTCAGCCGCGCGGGCGCCGTGAATCCCGGCAGATCCGACACGTAGTTCGCCAGGAACCACTGCGCGGCGAGCTTGTTGAACGGCTCGCCGGCCGCGGTGACGACGTTGTTGGCGCCCGTGCGGTCGGTCTCGTCGAGCCGGCGCGTGAGGTCCTCCCCGTACTGATCCCGCAGCCAGCGCAGGAATGCCCACGACGCCCCACGCTCCTCCAGTGACCCGGTGCCCTCGGTCGGGAGCAGGAACACCGCGCCCGGATCCTGCAGGTAGAGGTAGTAGTTGTACAGGTTCCCGATCGCGAATTGCGAGAACAGGTCGTTCCGGCCCAGCGCCTCGAAGTGCAGGCCGCCAAGCTCCTCGGCCGTGTGCGACAGGCCCTCGTTGAGCCACAGGATCTCCGACGCGCCGCCGCGCGCCAGCACGTGCTGGTTGTAGCTGATCATATGCTGGAATTCGTGGATGAAGGTCACCGGCACCAGCCGCCGCACGGTCGCCGTGCTCAGGTTGCACGTCACCGTGCCCCCCGGGTCGGGCGTCATCGCGTAGAACACTTCGCCCTTGTTCGACCGGGAGTCCTGCTGGAACAACGGGTCGATATCGATCCCGAAGAAATAGCCGGTGATCACCGACGTAGCGCACTGATCCCGCGGCGTGAGGCGGTTCACGGCGGGCGTGAACAGCACGATCACGACGCCGTTGGCATCGATGTCCGACTCCGAGCCGAAGGCACGGGTGTCCACGTCGTAGAGGTCCTGATCGAACATCGCGCCGACGGAGTCGTAATCGGCGGCCGTGAAGCCGGCCGGGGCCGAGTCGTCAGTGAACAGCGCCGCATGCAGGCCCACGTACTCCGCCCGCGCCGTCACCGCCGAGAAATCCGTCGCGGCCGAGCACGGGATGTTGGTGCAGACCTGGAAGGTCCGCGTGTCGCCCACCTTCACGGTCACCTGCGCGCTCGGCGCGAGCAGCGCGGCCGTCACCGGCGCGTGCGGCAGCAACGACGCCGCACGCTCCTGGGCCCGCAGCAGGTCGTGGAACCGCGTTGCGAACGGCACGGCGGTCGGATGCGGCTCGGCCGCGCTGAGCACGACCACTACGGAATCACCCTGCAGCCGATACGACGCCGACACACCCGGCGTGCCGGTCGTGGACTGCGGGGCGAGCAGGTACTCCGCGCCGCCCGGCCCGGCGTCGGAGAACGCGGCGCACCCCGCCAGTTGCGCCGGGTCCAACGACGCGTACTCGCCCACCACCAGCGCCAAGGGAACCGCGGGCGACGTGTATGTGGCCTGCAGCGCGTTGCTCCACGCGCCCTGCACCTGCGCCCTGACCGACACGGCCCCCGGCGCGAGACAGATCGGCGCGATGACCGTGAGCTGCGTCGCGCTGCCGCTCAGCACGCGGGTCGCCGAGCCGGCGATCTCCACCTCCGCCGTCCCGCCCAGCGCCGAGCCGCTCAGCTGCAGCGTATCCCCCGCGGAAAAGGTCGCGGGGACGACGCCGCTCAGGGTCGGCGCGGCTCCCGCCGTCGCCGTGAACACGACGGCCTGGGCCGGCAGCGCGGCGAGCGCGGCCTGCACGCGGTATTCGCCGGTGGCGGGACCCAGCCGGAGCACCGCTTCCGCTCGCCCCAGCCCGTCGGCCAGCGTGACCGAATCGGACAGCGTCGCCCCGGTCCCCGCCGTCACCGTCCACCGCACGCGGGCCCGCGGCACCGTCACGCCACTCGTCGCCCGCGCGATCACCGCGAGCGCCTGAGGCAGCACCGCTCCCGCCGGCGCCGCCTGCCCATTCGTGACGGCCACGATCTCCAGGGTCGCAGCCTCCGGCAGAGGCTCCGCGCCGCCGCCGCACGCCGCGAGCGCGACCACGACGCTCCCCCAACCGATCGCACGGCGCGTTCCCTTCCCCAGCGTCATCTGCATGATTCCGCCGCTCCCTTGGGCGTTACCCTGTAACCTACGGAATGACATGAACATACGCCGCTCGAGTCCATTTTGACAACACTGCGGGCCTGCGGTAGCTTACCCATGTTCCATGGCCTTCGTTCACCTCCACACCCACTCCGAATACTCGCTCCTCGACGGCGCCAACCGGATTCCGGATTTGGTCGCCCGCGTCAAGGAGCTGGGCATGGACAGCCTCGCGGTCACCGACCACGGCAACCTCCACGCCGCCTGGTCGTTCTACGAGACCGCCCGGGCCCGGGGGATCCGGCCCATCATCGGCTGCGAAGCATACGTGGCGTTCGGACCCCGGCAGGCGCGGGAGAAGCCGCCAGACGCCCCGGCCAATTACTCGCACCTCGTGCTGCTCGCGCGCAACGCGACCGGCTACCGCAACCTCATCAAGCTGTCGTCGCTCGGCTACCTCGAGGGCTACTACCGTCGGCCCCGTATCGATCACGACGCCCTCGTCCAGCACCATGAGGGACTGATCGCCCTCGCCGCGTGCCTGTCGGGCGAGATCGCCCTGTACCTGCGGCAGCAGCACTACGAGCAGGCGAAGCGCGCCGCCGAGTGGTTCGCCCAGTGCTTCGGACCGGATGGCTTCTGGCTCGAAATCCAGGACCACGGCATTCCCGAAGAGCGGATCGTGCGCGACGGCATGCTGCGCCTGGGACAGGAGCTCGGGCTGCCGGTCGTGGCGACCAACGACGCGCACTACCTGCGCCGCGAGGACCACGAAGCGCACGACTGCCTGCTCGCCATCGGCACCGGCAAGGACCTCGACGATCCCACGCGGTTCCGCTTCGTCGGGCAGGAGAGCTACGTCAAGTCCGAGAGCGAGATGGCCGCGCTGTTCCCCAGCCACCCCGACGTGCTCGCCAACACGCAGCGCGTCGCCGACCTGTGCGAGTTCGACTTCGAGAAACGCTACTACCTGCCGCAATTCCCCAGGCCGGCGGCCTACGCCACCGACAACGACCTGCTCGTCGAGCTGGCGACGCGCGGCGCGGAGGCGCGCTACGGCAGCCCCCTGCCCGCCGCGGCGGCGGAGCGCCTCGCCTACGAGCTCGACGTCATCACGACCACCGGCTACGCGGGCTACTTTCTGATCGTCCAGGATTTCATCAACGCGGCCCGCGCGCGCGGCATACCGGTGGGCCCCGGACGCGGTTCGGCCGCGGGCTCGCTGGTCGCCTACGCCCTCGGCATCACCAACGTCGATCCGCTCCGCTTCGATCTCCTGTTCGAGCGCTTTCTCAACCCCGAGCGCGTGTCCATGCCGGACATCGACGTGGACTTCTGCTTCGAGCGGCGCGGCGAGGTGATCGAGTACGTGCGCGAGCGCTACGGCCGGTCCAGCGTCGGCCAGATCATCACCTTCGGCACGCTCAAGGCGCGGGCGGCGCTGCGCGATATCGCGCGCGTGCTGCGCGTGAGCCCCGCCGACGCCGACCGCATGGCCAAGCTGGTCCCCTCGGGTCCGGCATTCAGCCTATCCGTGGCCGAAGCCGCCCGCCGCGTCCCGGAACTGCGCGCGCTCGTCGCGGCGGACGCCACCGCCGCCCGCGTGGTGGACCTGGCACAGCGGATCGAGGGCCTGTCCCGTCACGCCTCGGTGCACGCGGCCGGGATCGTGATCGCGCCCGGCCCGCTCGAGGAATACGTGCCGGTGTGCACGGCGCCCCAGCGCGGCAACGGCGCGCCGAACGAGGAAGCCATCATCACCCAGTACGACATGATCGGCCTCGAGAAGGTCGGCATGCTCAAGATGGACTTCCTGGGGCTCCGCACGCTCACCGTGATCCACGACGCGGTCGCCACGATCCGGGAGCGCCGCGGCGTCACCGTCGACCCCGACGCGATCGACCTCGACGATCCCGCGGTCTATGCCCTGCTCCGGACGGGCCGGACCGCCGGGGTCTTCCAGTTCGAGTCGCCACTCGCCACCGACACGCTGCGCCAGATGCGCTGCGACCGGTTCGACGACCTGGTGGCGACCAACGCGCTGCTCCGCCCCGGCCCGCTCGACTCCGGCATGCACCTCGTGTTCATCCGCCGCAAGCGGGGCGAGGAGCCGATTCGCTTCCCCCACCCCGCCCTCAAGGAGGTGCTCGAGCCGACCTACGGCGTGATCGTTTATCAGGAGCAGGTGATGCGGATCGCCAACATCCTGGCGGGTTTTTCGCTCGCCGAGGCCGACGTGCTCCGCAAGGCCGTGGGCAAGAAGGACGCCGAGCTGATCCGCCGCGAGCTGGGCCGATTCGTCGAGCGCGCCACGGCGCGTGGCCACGACCGCCGTGTCATCGAGGACCTGGCGGGCCAGATCGAGACGTTCGGCCGCTACGGGTTCAACAAGTCCCACAGCGTCGCCTACAGCATCATCTCGTTCCAGACCGCGTGGCTCAAGGCCCACTATCCGGCCGAGTTCATGGCCGCGCTGCTGTCGTCGGAGATCGGCAATACCGACAAGGTGGTCGAGTACATCAACGAAGCGCGTGAGATGGGGATCAGGGTGCTGCCGCCGTCGGTGAACGAGTCGGGCTGGAAATTCACCGTGACGGCGGACGACGAGATCCGCTTCGGACTCGGCGCGGTGCGCAACGTCGGTCGGGGCGCGATCGAGTCGATCCTCGAGGCCCGCGCGAGCGGGGGGCCGTCCACCGGCCTGGCCGACTTCTGCGACCGCGTCGACCTGCGGCTGTGCAACAAGCGCGTCATCGAGTCGCTGATCGCGGCCGGCGCGCTCGACCAGCTCAGCGGCCATCGGGCGCAGCTGCTGGCGGCGCTCGACGTCGCCCTGGGCGAGGCCCAGCTGCGGCAGGGCGAGCGCGAGTCCGGGCAGGGCTCGCTGTTCGGCGCCCTCCCGCACGCCGAGCCGCAGGCACCCTCCGTCCCCCTGCCCGACGTGCCGCCGTGGACCGAGGCGGAGCGGCTCGCCAAGGAGCGGGAGGTGGTGGGCTTCTTCATCTCGGGCCACCCGCTGGAGCCGTTCCGCGACGAGGTCGCGCTGTTTGGCACGCGCACCACCGCCACCCTCGGGACGTGGGGTGAGCATCAGGTCACCGCCGCGGTGATCGTGACGGCGGTCAAGCGCCAGATCAGCCGGAAGACGGGGGCCGAATACGCCCGGCTCACGGTCGAGGATTTCCACGGCACGGCCGAGGCTCTGGTGTTTCCCGAGGCGTGGAGCAAGCTTTCCCGGGTCATCCTGCCGGACGCCGCCCTGCTGCTCACGGGGAGCTACAGCCCGCGGGACCGTGGCGAAGACCGCGCGCCGTTCATCGTGGACGACGCCGTGCCGCTCCCCGATCTGCGGGCGCAGGGCCAGGTGGGGGTGGAGCTGGGCTGGAGCGGGAGCGGCGCGCCCGACGGCGAGGCCGCCCGCGCGGTGCGTGCGCTGTGCGTCGCCCATCCGGGCCCGGCTCCCGTGTTCGTCACCTGGAGTGACGGCAACGGGACCACCGCGCGCCTGCGCGCCCGCGGCCTGCGCGTCGACCTGAGCGGCCCGCTGCTCGACGCGCTCCGCGGTGTGCTCGGGGCCGAGCGCGTCCGGCTCACGAAGGCGAGGTGACCATGGCGTTCGAGCTGGACTTCGAGAAGCCGCTGCTTGACCTCGAGCGTCAGATCGCCCATCTGAAGCGGCTTGCGCTCGACCAGCGGCTCGACGTCCAATGGGAGATCGCGCCCCTCGAGCAGCGCCTCGGTGAGCTGCGCCGCGAGATCTATCGCGACCTGTCGCCGATCCAGCGGGTGCAGGTGGCGCGCCACCCCCGGCGGCCCTACACCATCGACTACCTCGGGTCGGTGTTCACCGACTTCGTGGAGCTCAAGGGCGACCGCCTGTTCCGTGACGACCCCGCCATCGTGGCCGGCTGGGCCCGGCTCGGCGACCGGCCCGTCATCGTCGTCGGCCAGCAGAAGGGGCGGGACACCAAGGAGAACCTCCGCCGCAACTTCGGGATGCCTCACCCCGAGGGTTACCGCAAGGCACTCCGCCTGATGCACATGGCCGAGCGCTTCGCTACTCCCGTCATCACGCTGATCGACACGCCGGGCGCCTACCCCGGCCTGGGCGCCGAGGAGCGCGGCCAGGCCGAAGCGATCGCCCGCAACCTCGAGGAGATGGCGCGCCTGCGCACGCCGCTCGTGGCCGCCATCATCGGCGAGGGCGGCTCGGGTGGGGCGCTCGCCCTCGGACTCGCCGACCGCGTCCTGATGCTGGAAAACGCCGTCTACTCGGTGATTTCGCCCGAGGGGTGCGCCGCCATTCTGTGGAAGGACGCCGGGCAGAAGGAGCGGGCCGCCCAGGCGCTCCGCCTCACCGCGGCCGACCTCCTCGAGCTGGGCGTGATCGACGTCATCGTGCCCGAGCCCGACGGCGGTGCGCACGCCGACCCCGACGGCGCCGCCCAGGCGCTCGGCCAGGCCCTGCGCCACGCGGTCGACGAGCTGACCCCGATCCCCCCCGACCAGCTGCTCGCCCAGCGTGCCGGGAAGTTCCTCCGCATGGGGCAGTTCACCACCCGCTGACCGTGGGCACACTCGTCGAAGTCCTGTTCAAGGGCAACCGGAAGGCGTTCTTCACCTGGGACCAGCCTGACCCGCTCAGCCCGGGCCACCCCGTCATCGTGAGCGCCGAGCGCGGCCAGGATCTCGGCACCGTGTCCGCGCTCGGCGCGTTGGCGGAGCGGAAGTGCGGCACCGGGTGCGCCGGGTGCGCCATCGGCCAGCCGCGCGAGCCGGACGGCGTGGTGATCCGGCGCGCCTCCAGCGAGGATACCCATCTCGCGGGCGAGCTGCGCCGCGCCGAAGACGAGGTGCGCCGCAAGGTCATGGAGCGCGTCACGCATCACCGCCTCGCGATGAAGATCTCCGACGCGGAGTGGCAGTGGGACCGGAAGCGGCTCACCGTCTACTTCACGGCGGAGCAACGCGTGGACTTTCGCGCCCTGGTCCGGGACCTCGCCAGCCTGTTCCGCACGCGCATCGAGCTGCGCCAGATCGGCGCCCGCGACGAGGCCAAGCGCCTCGAGGGCGTGGGACGCTGCGGACGCGAGTACTGCTGCTCCTCCTGGCTGCCCGAGCTCCGCCCGGTGAGCCTCGCGCTCGCCAAGGATCAGCGGCTGTCGCTCAATCCGTCCCAGATCTCCGGCGGATGCGGCCGCCTGCTGTGTTGCCTTCGCTACGAGCACGATTTCTACGTCGCGAGCCGCAAGCGATTCCCCAAGGAGGGCAAGCTCGTCACCACCGGGCGCGGCGCCGAAAAGGTGCTGGCGGTGGACATCTTCCGCGAGCGGATCCTGCTCAAGGACGACGACGGGCGCACCCGCACGCTCGCCCTGGCCGATCTCAAGGCGGAAATGGCCGACGTGACGCCGGCCCCGCGCGAGGCCGCGCCGCAGGCCCCGGCCGTTCTGCTGACGTTCGATGAAGGCCAGAGCACCGTGTCTCCCGAGCAGGTGATCGCGTCGGTGACCCCGCAGACCCCGCCCAAGCGGAGGCGGCGCGGGCGGCGTGGCTCGGGCCGCCAGGGCCGGCCCCCGGAAACGCCCCGTGAGCCCGGTGCCTAAGTTCTACATCACGACGGCCATCGACTACGCGAACGGCGAGCCCCACCTCGGGCACGCCTTCGAGAAGATCGGGGCCGACTGCATCGCCCGCTACCGGCGCCTGCGCGGTGACCGCGTGCACTTCGTCATCGGCATGGACGAGCACGGCCAGAAAGTGGCACAGGCGGCCGATGAAGCCGGCGTAGACCCGCAGCAGTGGGTCGACGGCATCGCCGCGCAGTTCGAGGCCGCCTGGCGCGAGCTGGCCATCAGCCACGACGACTTCATCCGCACGACCGAAAGCCGCCACGCCCACGCCGTCCAGGAGCTGTTCCGCCGGATTCGCGACCGCGGGCACATCGCCGATGGCGTCTACCGCGGGTACTACTGTGTCGGCTGCGAGGCCTTCAAGCTCGAGAAGGACCTGGTCGACGGCCGCTGCCCCATCCATCCCACGCGCGAAATCTCCTGGGTCGAGGAGCCGAACTACTTCTTCCCGCTGTCGCGCTTTGCCGGATGGCTGCTCGAGCGGTTCGACGCCGCGCCGCCGTTCGTCCGGCCACCCGCCAAGCTCAACGAGATCCGCAACGTCGTCACGGACGGCCTCCAGGACATCTCGGTGAGCCGCTCCCGCGTGCCGTGGGGCATCCCCTGGCCCGATGACCCGTCCCACACGGTGTACGTCTGGTTCGAGGCGCTCACCAACTACCTGTCCGCGACCGGCTTCCCCGACGCCTCGTTCACCGACCTCTGGCCCGCCGACCTGCACGTCATCGGACCGGACATCGTGCGCTTCCACGCGGCGCTGTGGCCCGCCATGCTCCGCGCCGCCGGGCTGGAGCCGCCGCGCGGCATCTGGTGCCACGGCTGGGTCAATACGGCCGGCGCACGGTTCTCCAAGAGTGCCGGCGTCAAGCTCACCCTGCGGGACGCGATCGACCGCCACGGCCCCGATGCGCTGCGCTATTTCCTGCTGCGCGAGGTGCCGTGGGACGGCGACGGCAGCTTCACCTGGGAGCGGTTCGACGCGCGCTACACCGCCGACCTCGCCGACGGCTATGGCAACCTCGTGAGCCGCGTGCTCGCCATGATCGCGCGCTACGTGGACGGCGTCGTGCCGGCCCGGCCAGCCCCCGTGTCCCTCGACGACGCCACCGACCAGGCGTGGCGGCGCTACGTCGCCGTGATGGACGACTACCTGCTCCACGAGGGCGCCGCCGAGGCGATGCAGCTCGTGACGGCCGCCAACGGGTTCATCGAGGCCCAGGCGCCGTGGACCCTCGCCAAGACGGGCGCGACCGATCAGCTCGCGGAAACGCTCAGCGCCCTCGCCGACACGCTCGCCACGATCACGGTGATGCTCGCGCCGTTCCTGCCCGGCAAGACGGCCGTGGTGTGGCAGGCACTCGGCAATCGCGGACCCAGCGTGACGCACGTCACCATGCAATTGCGGCGTCTGACGGGAAACCGCGTGAGCCGGCTGGCGCCACTCTTTCCCAAGCCACGGGCAGAATCGTAACCCATTACAAAACAATAAGTTGGAGAAGTACATCGAGGGTTGACACCCCCCGGCACAGGGGGTACTTTAGGCTCCCTGTCGCGTCGGCCGGGATGGCATGGGACCCGGCCCCTGTAGGTGTCTGCACCACAGCTGTGTGAGGTTCACCGTGGCATCCAACCGACGCTGGACCATCCTCGTCGTGCCGCATGGCGCTCGGCAGTCGCGTAGCGTCGAGGTGTCGGCACGCACGCTGAAGTGGGGTGTCGGGATCGGCGGGTTCCTCGGCGTGGCGCTGATGGCGTTCGGCGTGGCCACCGTGACCAAGACGATCAACCTCACGCGCCTCGACCGGCTCGAGCGCACCAACCAGCTGCTCGGCCAGGAGCTGGACCTCACGCGCGGTCAGATCACGCAGCTGCGCGACACGCTTACCGCCGTGGCGGCGCGCGATCGGCAGGTGCGCCTCCTCGCGGGACTCGAGCCCACCAACGCCGACGTGCAGCTGGCCGGCATCGGCGGGCCCGTGGGTCAGTGGACGGAGCGCCAGCAGCTGCTCGCCGAGGGCACCGAGGGCCGCGCGGCCCTCGAGATGCGCGTCGATCTGGCGACACTGCTCCGGCGCGCGAATCTGCTCGCCGGCTCGTTCTACGACGCGGCCGAGAGCCTGACCGTGCACACCGACCGGCTGCGCCGCACGCCGTCCATCATGCCCACGCACGGCTACCTCAGCAGCCGCTTCGCGCTGGACCGGATCCATCCCATCTACCACGAGGCGCGCGCCCACGAGGGCATCGACGTCTCGGCGCCCATGGGGACCCCGATCCTCGCATCCGCCGGCGGCCGGGTCGTCGAGGTCGGCACGGAAGCCGGCTACGGCCGCATCGTCTCGCTCGACCACGGCGACGGCGTCGTAACCCGCTACGCGCACCTCTCCAAGGCGCTCGTCCAGCTCGGCCAGCGCGTCAAGCGGGGCCAGGAGATCGCCCTGGTGGGGAACTCCGGCATCACCACCGCTCCGCACCTCCACTACGAGGTGATCGTGAACGGCAAGCACCAGGACCCGCTCAAGTTCATCTTCCCCGAGACGATCGTGGATTGACCGCGATCGACCGTCGCGCAACTCACCTCATCTGCCTCGTGGCGCCGCTTGGCGCCGCGATCCTCGCGTGCTCCGGCCGGGCGGTGTCCATTGAGGTGCGGGCCTCGCTTTCGGACTCCACCCCCCTGGCGGGCGTGGCAATCACCGCTTTCCCATACGACCCCGAGCAACTGCTGGACTCGCTCGCTGCCGCCGACACGGTACCGCGGCCCGACTTCTCCGCCTTGGAGGCGGAGCTGCTGGCCTTCAAGCGCCCGGCCCCCGTCGGCGAGGACTCCACCGACCGCGCCTGGCGCGCGACCCAGGACACCGCGCGGAGGCTCGCCGACTCGCTGCGCAGCGTGGACCGCCGGTCGGCCGGGTACGGCGCGTCCTACGCTCGCTTCCGGCAGCTCTACCGTCGCTTGATGGACCGTTCCGGCGCCCGCGACGCCCACCTCCGCTCCCTCACCGCGGATGTCCGGAGCCTGGGCGAGCGCGCCGGCCGGGCTGCGGACTCGCTCCGCGCCTGGGAGCGGACGGCCTTCGCGCCGTTCGACAGCCTGTCCGCGGCGGCCGCGCGCGCGACCGGGCGGCCCCCCGTCACGGCGCAAACCGACCCCGACGGCTGGGCGCGATTCGACCTCCCGCCGGGGGGCTGGTGGCTCGTCCTGCGACTCCCGCATCCCGACAATCCGTTCGTCCAGTACGCCTGGGATGTGCCGCTCGTGGCGGCCGGGCTTCCGTTCCGGGTCGCGCTCACCACGCGGACCGCGCGGCTCGTCTGGCGCCACTGACTTCCTGGACCCGGTTCCTCGCCGGTCATTGGGAGGATCTGAAGGGCATAACGCAGAGAGGTGGTCCGCCGATGGCGGACCACCTCACCGACCTGCTGGATGAAGCTCAGCGGCCTACTGCAGAGTCACCTTGACGTTCGAGTACTGTGTGGCGGTCTGCGCGTAGTTGTTGATCCACAGGCGCCAAGTGGTGTTCGCCGGTATCGTGACCTTCGAAACCTCCGGCTTGGCACTGCCGGCTCCGTCGAAGTTGCCTACGTAATTCGCACAAGCCGAGTCGCACCACAGGATGTCCATATCGCACGTGGCGGCCGCGCTGTTGTTCCACGTCAGCGTGACCTTCACGGTCCGCGCGCTGGCACCGGCCGTGATCGTGAAGAAGTCATCGCAGTCAGCCCCGACACCGCCGGCACAAAGCCCGGCGCTGGTCATGTAAA
>Ga0153915_10005894_pt1 | contig 11422 bp, 11 predicted proteins | sample Opewatmetagenome_2_FD_107003 | JGI IMG/M metagenome (GOLD analysis project Ga0153915, IMG submission 107003) | Freshwater wetland microbial communities from Ohio, USA - Open water 3 Core 3 Depth 3 metaG | ecosystem: Environmental > Aquatic > Freshwater > Wetlands | place: USA: Ohio, Lake Erie...
GCCATTCGTGCGGCAAGACGGTCTTCGACCTGGCAGATATCGTAATCGATTCTTGCGTTCCGCTCCAGGATGCGTCGGTTCCCCTGAAAGACCATCGTGACAACGTCGGGCCGGTATCCACAATGGCGTTCATCACGGTGGTGTGGATGACCATCTGTACGGTCGCTGAGATTCTTACCGACCGGGGAGTTAGGCTTTACATCCACCCCTCGCACAATATTCCCGGTGATGCAACGGCGTTGGAGCGGTTGAACGAAGCACTTGCGGAGTACAAGCGCAGGATTGCAGGAGTGTGAGTGCTGGCGTCTGTATGGCTGCAGATGTTGCTACAATAGAAAGAGCAGGATTCTTCGTCTTTACTCTACGTGAAGACGAGAATGAAATTCCGGCGGGATATTTCGTGGACTTTGTTCGGACTAACTGCTCTGGAGGTAATCGCGGACTATCCTTCGCATCGCTGTACTGGCAGAATTGAAGGCCCAGATAATTGACCCGCCCTTGGTTCCGGCGCTCAGATCACCCACTAAGAACATGCCGGGGACTGAAGTTTCATAGCCCTCCCGGAGATGCGGCGCTTCCCCGTTGAACGCAATTCCGATCGTTTTCAAGAAATTGTCCGGTGTTGATCCCCCCAGGGCAAAGATCACAAAATCATAGGTTCTGCTCCCAAACAGCTTCTCCCGGAACTGTACCTCCGGGCGGCCTCCGACATCTGCGACCCCCTGGATCGTCGATTCATAGAGAATCGTCAACTGTTCGCGCTTGGCCAATGTGAGAAGACTTACCCGATTGATGTCGTTCATGCGGGTGAATTCTTTGCGGCGATAGCTTAACGTTACACGATTGCCGCGCTGAGCCAGATACTGGCAGTATTCCGAAGCGCTGTCGCCGCCGCCGACGATGAGTACCTCGGCATCCTCCACAGGAATGCTTGTGACGTCGAAGAGAAGCCGATCCCTTAGTGTTCGTGGGAGGGGATACTCGGGTTTGTTCGGTTTTCCGAGAATCCCGATTGCGATTACTACTACGCGGGTATCATACTCGCCGCGGTCGGTTGATACGGTAAACCGCTGCTCCCCCTCATGCCTGAAAATCTTGTACACCGTTTCTTGATAATGGACGGAGATGCCGGCATCCTTCAATGACTGATCGAGATAACTGACGGTCTCCGACTTGCTCAAGTCTGGCATGCACATCACTCCAGTACACACTGCCTCGAAGCCCTTGTAGTTTGCGGTGACCAGCTTGTTTTCTGGATAATACTTCTTAAGTGTGAACGAATGCTCAGCCGCCTTCTCGAGCACGAGAATGTTCTCCGAGGGGATGTCGGCTGAACGGGCCTCCACGGCTATACTAATCCCTGCCGGTCCTGCTCCAACAATGGTGATGTCTAACGTGGACATGCCTGATAATACAATATTCCTGACTCCTGACCAAGCGAAAAGACACCCCAGGCTCCCATAATCGATCGTCAAACACATCCCAACTCTAGGTCAAGGTTGCTCCTGGCAAATCGAACCTCCTTCGTTGATGCACCTGCGATCCCGAAGCTTGCGTTTCAGGGTTGACAAACGTAGATTGGAAGCCATCGCTCATCTATCACCAAGTTCGTAAGGAGACCACGGTATATGAAAAACACCGCAGTGGAGTTCATTGGGACGTTATTCTTCGTGTTGGTAGTGGGATTGACTGTAGTTCCTCCCAATGTCGGACCATTTGCCCCTCTCGCTGTTGGGGCAGCGCTTGCGGCGTTAGTGTATGCAGGTGGACGTTTCTATAACCCCGCAGCGACACTAGCGCTTTGGATTCGTGGGAAGTACACACTGAAAGATGCAATTCTCATCCTGGTTGTCCAGATCGCAGCCGGCATTGTTGCAGCCCTTGTGGTGAATTACATACGCAGTGGCGCCTTCGGTCCAGCAACAACTCCGATTGTTCGTGACTCCATCAAAGTTCTCGTGACAGAGACCCTCTTCACATTCTTGCTTGTCTACGTCATTCTCGAGGTGGCAACATCATCAAAGAGTGCCGGCAATTCGTATTATGGCATTGCGATCGGCTTGACGGTTACAGCTATCTGTTACGCAGGCGCGCCCGTGTCTGGGGCGGATTTTAATCCTGCTGTCGCTGGCGGGGCTGCGTTCATGGGGCTCATCTCCGCTGCGGATGTCTGGCTCTACATTGGTGCCAACCTTATCGGGGGGGCGCTCGCAGCGGTTATGTACCGGGTGGTCAACCCCGACGATTTTGTGAAGTAATCACGTCCTGGAGATCCTCCGACCGCACAGCTGAGCATTCTGCTGTGCCTGTGTGGAGCTGTTCGTTGGCTTTTCTTGGGGATTCTCCGTATCTTAACACGATTTTTCCCAGCATTAGATAATTCCATCCAACCGGATCCTTTACCATGGCTATGAGTGGTTCTCCTGCACAGGTGTTCTTAGACCGGAACGAAAACAATTATGGACCAGCGCCGGCCTGCTTAGAGGTCTTGAAGCGGTCAGATCCTACAACGCTGAGTTTCTACACAAAAGCACACACACGTGGAGTGAAGAGCCCTCTCTCGGAGCGCCTCGCAGCTGAATTCGGGGTTCCCGAGGGGCGCGTGCTTCTCGGATACGGGGCTGAGGATCTCCTGAAACAGGCTGTCCAGTGTTATCTTTCGGCTGGCGAGAAGCTGATGATTCCCTCGTATTCATGGTGGTACTATAAGGAAATTGCGAGTGAAGTCGGAGGGTTAAACGTCGAATATCCGCTGGTGAAGGGGAAGGGGGCGTTTGAGTATGATCTTCCCGGGATGCTGGATGTGTTCAGGCGTGAACGTCCGAAAGTGGTGTTCATCAGTTCGCCAAACAACCCAACAGGCAATTCCATGTCTGACAAAGACATGCTCACACTGCTTGATGCGCTGCGGGACGTTCCGGTAATCATGGACCAAGCCTATTGGTACAACACCTCCGCGCTAACCGTGAAAGAGATCATTGAGCGATATCCGAATACGGTCGCAGTGCGGACCTTCTCGAAATACTATGCACTCGCAGGTGTTCGTATCGGGTTTGCTTTCATGGGTGCAAATCTGACAAAGTTGGAAAAAGTGTCCCACAGGTACCTCGGGTATAACCGGATCTCTGAACAGATCGCTCTTGCTGCCCTGGATTCAACTGACTACTACGCCGGGATCGCCGAGCGGATGAAAAAGGATAAAGAACTGTATTACGCCGAGGTGGGCAATCTTCCCGGGATAACAGTGTTCAAATCAGATGCGAACTTTCTCCTTGTCGAGATCCCACCTGCGATCAAAGACCGGCTGAAAGAATTCATGACCAAACGAGGGCTTATCCTTAAATTCATGAACGAACCTCTTCTCAATTCTCACATTCGCATCACGCTCGGAACGCAGGAACAGAACAAGCAAGTGGTGGACGCCTTTAGAGAATTTTTCCGCTGACGGTCTGACTGCTGTGGGTATACTTGCGGAATACATACGATCTCTGAAGGCGGTGGAGGTCGAAGAGTTCTTCGATCTCATCTTCTACCGGCCGCTGGGTTTTCTGTTTGTGAAGTTGGTCCAGCATACCTCAGTCACCCCCAATCAGATCACGATCTTCTCTGCGGTTGCCGGCGTTGCCGGGGGAGTTTCCATTGCGGTAGGAACAACCTCTGCATTGCTCGCGGCAGGATTCCTCCTCATTGTCTATGATGTGCTGGACTGTAGCGATGGGCAGCTTGCGAGGCTCAAGCAGAATGGGAGTCGAATGGGCCGCATCCTCGACGGCGCGGCGGACTACCTCGTAAGTGTTGCAGCCTACCTCGGTATCGGATTTGGCTACGCCGATCGGGCTGCTGCCCCCGTGCTTATCTGGATACTGACAATTGCGGCGGGCTTTAGCAATGCGATCCAGGCGGGCCTCCTGGATTTCTACCGGACGCGGTTTCTGGACTATCTGCTTCATCGTGTCAGCGTGCTTGAAGACGATCTCGAAGCGTTCCGAAGTGAGTATCATGCCCTCAAGGATCAGAAGGGCCGGCTGGGAGAGAAGATTATTCTCTGGCTGTATCTGCAATATTCCTCGATCCAGAGATTCGCAGTTACCAGAGCGGATGAACACGCGCAAACAGCATCGGTCAGCAGCGAGAATTATGTGGTGGCGAACAAGATTCTGATGCGCTTCTGGACTTTCCTGGGTCCAACCACGCAGGTCACCTTACTGATCCTTGCCTGCTTCTTCAACGTGATCGGTTTCTATCTCTGGTTTATTGTTGTGGGGGGCAACTTGGCGGCCCTCACTCTTAAATTGATACAGAATCGGGTTGATGCCAAGCTGAACCTGACCAAGTCCTGATGCGTGGAATTATCCTTGCAGCCGGCATCTCCTCGCGGCTCCGACCTCTGACTGACAAGGTCCCCAAATGCCTCCTTAAGGTAGGAGGCATCTCTATTTTGGAGCGCACGATCATTGGCCTGAAGGAAAACGGGATTGGGGATCTGGTGATCGTAACGGGGTACCTGGGAGAACAGATTCGCGACTGTGTGCGGACCAAGTTTCCAGAGCTTCAAGCAACGTACGTACACAACGCTCAATACGGGTCGACCAACAATATCTACTCGTTCTGGCTGACGAAGGATGCCGTGATAGGGCAGGATGTTCTTCTCCTTGACAGTGATATTGTGTTTGATCCGCGAATCATCGGCTTGCTGCTGGCGTCACGACATGAAAGTTGCCTGGCTGTCCGGTCGGATCACCGACTGGGCGAGGAGGAAATTAAGGTCGGGGTAAATCCTGACGGCTCCATCGCCGCTATTGGGAAGGAAGTGAATGTTCAAGAGGCTATTGGCGAATCGATAGGGATCGAGAAGTTCGGCACGCGATCTGTCGGGGAGATTTTCGAGGTATTGGACAGGATGATCGTTCACGAAAAGCAACTGAATGTATTTTACGAAGCCGCATTCGAGAGGGCTATCGAGACCGGCACGGTCATCATGCCGATCGACGTGGCGCATTTCCGATGCATTGAAATCGATACGGCAGAGGATCTTGAACGGGCTGCCCACGACGTGGTACCGTTCCTCCCAAGATAGTTGCGTAATAGGCAAGAAAAGGAGCTGATGATATGTACAAGATGGTGTTGTTGCGACATGGTGAAAGCGTCTGGAACAAAGAGAATCTGTTCACGGGCTGGACAGACGTTGACCTTTCGGAGCAAGGGAAAGAGGAGGCTCTAGAGGCGGGAAAGGTCTTGAAGAGAGAGGGCTATATATTTGACATTGCCTTCACCTCCGTATTGAAGCGGGCAATTCGCACGCTCTGGATTGTTCTCGACGAGATGGACCAAATGTGGATTCCTGTTGTGCGTGACTGGCGATTGAATGAGCGTCACTATGGGGCTCTTCAGGGGCTCAATAAGGCCCAGACAGCCGAGAAGTACGGGGAACCGCAGGTCAAGCTCTGGCGGCGCAGCTACGACGTTCCTCCACCGTCGCTTGAGGAAAAGGACCCGCGGTGGCCCGGTCACGACCTGCGATACAGCACGCTAACGAAGGCCCAGTTGCCGCTGACGGAATGTCTCAAGGACACTGTGGTGCGCTTCTTGCCGGCCTGGCATGATGTGATTGCACCAACGGTACGATCCGGGAAAAGAGTCATCGTTGTGGCACACGGAAACAGCATGCGTGCCCTGGTAAAGTACCTTGACAATATCTCAGACGACGAGATCGTCGGTCTGAATATTCCGACAGGGATGCCACTCGTGTACGAACTGAATGAGGAAATGAAACCAATCAGGAATTACTATCTGGGCGATCCTGAAAAAGTCAAGAAGGCGATGGAAACGGTAGCAAACCAGGCTAAGGTGAAGAAGTGATGTGTTGCCAATGCCGCGCTGGAGGCATTGACAGTTGGGTTTACGCAGAAGCAGGAAAACGCCATGTACGTTGATTGGATAACGTGGGGGATCTGGCTGCTCGGGCTAGTCATCCTGATTGTATGGATCTGGATTCCACTCAAGGAGTTTAAGAAACTTCTCGCCGCTCGCAAGCTCACCGAACACGCCGAAGTGCCCAAGCACTCCTGAGTAACCTGTCTAAGGATTGCCGTGAACCTCGCCGACTACATTATTTTCTTCAGTTTTCTCGGCTTCACGTTCTATATAGGGTCCGTGTTCTATAAATGGGTCGGCTCGGCCGATGACTTCTATCTCGCCGGCAGGCAATTAACCCCCTTCATCCTGGCGGCGGTATTGACTGCCACAAATGTCAACCTCTACAGCTTTGTCGGTCAGGCTGGCATCGCCTACAAAGAGGGAATCCCTATCGTCTGGCAAACGTGGACAGGCAACATGGCAATGGTGTTCTCAGGGCTCTTCGTTCTGCCAATATTGCGACGGCTGCGAATCCGTACAATACCTGAGTTTCTCGAAATGCGATACAGCCGTGGTGTCCGGACATTTGTGGCAGTCCTCTGGGTCCTCCGGCTTGGTTTCTGGCTTGGAGTCATCTCCTATACAGCGGTCATGGCTGCGGAGCCCATCACGGGGTACTACTCCTTCACTACCTGGCTCCTTGTTTTTTCGGTCGTTGCCATTGTGTACACAACCCTTGGCGGAATGTGGTCAGTGGCATTCACTGACGCAATGCAGTTTGTGTTCATGCTGCTCGGAGCACTGATCGTTCTGCCGCTTGCCATGTATCATGTGGGATGGTGGCCCGGCCTCGAATCGAAACTTCCAGCTGGTGCACTTACTCTCGTCTCGACGCACGGAACATATAGCTGGAAATTCATCCTCGCAATCTTCCTGCTCGGTATTGAGTGGGCGTGCGTTGATCAGGGATTGCTTCAACGCGCGTTCGGGGCAGCAAACACCAAGACCGTTGCGCGCGGGTTGGTCATGGCCGGTATCATTACGACTCCTTTTGCACTTCTCTGGAATATCCCTGGTCTCGCGGCACGGGTACTGTATCCGGCAATCCCGAACGCAGACATGGCGGTGCCGACACTGTTGACTGGCCTTCTCCCGAATGTTATTCTCGGGATCGTTGTGTGTGGTCTGCTGTCGTCCCATCTTTCGACTATTTCGGCGAATCTCAACGGTGTGGCTACTATTTTTTCAAGCGACATCTATGAGAATGTCTTGAACCGCAAAGCTACAGGTAAGGACGTCCTTCGAGTAGCACGTATTGTGACCGGGGTAACCGGGGCATTGATGATTGCCTTTGCCTACCTGGTCCCGGTTCTCGGTGGGGCCGGAAATGCCTAAATGACGATCATTGCAATCATGGATATGCCGCTCTTTATCATTGCGGTAGTGTATGGCCTGTTATGGAAGCGTGCCAACTGGCAGGGGGCAATCGGGGGCTATATTGCCGGCTCCGTTGCAGGTGGTATCGGACAGTTTTACTTTGGATTGGATTTTAATATTACCACCTTCATTACTGCGGGCGTAACGCTGGTGGTTACGCCGGCCGTGACGCTTCTTACGAAACATCCGGATGAAATGAAGGTGGAAACTATCTGGATGGCAAAGATCTCGAGTCGTGAGGAGGATGAGCAGAAAGAAATCTATCACATTATCCCGACTTCGTTGTCTGGCAGGCTTGGGCTCGGCTTGTACGCAGGAGGGACAATTATCTTCCTCACGGGGGTCTTCCTCGGAAGCGCTGACGCACCGGCAGCTGGATTCATCGCGGTTGGTGGTATGATCGTCTATTTCCTCGGAGGCCTCTGGAGGGCATACTCCAGCTAGTGTCCTGCATGACACCGCCTGTCGACAGACTTCGCATATCCACACCTGGCCGGGTGTGTCTTTTCGGCGAACACCAGGATTATCTCCTTCTTCCCGTGGTTCCGTGCGCGATTTCTCTTCGTATCACAATAGAAGGAGTGTTGCGCAATGAGCCGATGGCGAACATGGATCTGCCGGATATTGGCGCCCGGCAATCGTTTTCGCTGGCCGCCCCACTTATGTACGGCCTCGAGCGTGACTATCTTCGGAGTTCTGTAAATGTTCTGCTCCGCCATGGCTACACGTTTTCACGAGGATGTGACTGCACGGTCCATGGTACCATCCCGATCAATTCAGGAACCTCAAGTTCCTCCGCGCTTGTCATCACCTGGATCAATTTTCTCACCCGGATCTCGGACCAAAGCTGTGCTCTGTCTGCAGATGAAGTCGCCAGACTAGGCCACGAAGCAGAAGTCCTGGAATTCGGCGAGCCGGGCGGCATGATGGATCATTTTTCGACATCGTACGGCGGAATTATTGCAATCGAGTTCCTCCCTTCTCTCCGCGTGGAGGAGATCAATGCTGACCTCGGAGCGTTCGTTCTGGGTGATTCTGGAGAACCGAAGGACACAAAAGACATTCTCACGCGCGTTAAGGAGAAGGTTCTTCGCGCCACAAGACACCTGGCAGAAAGACATCCCGGATTCTCGCTTCTTTCAGCCAACGAGAGTTTGATTGACCAACTTGCCGGAGATCTCGCACCAGCTGAACGTGAACTGCTTCTGGGAACCATACGGAACCGGGACCTTACGAAGGAAGCCCGTAGAGTACTTGCTCGGAAGCCAATTGACCATCGGCAGCTGGGTCGGCTCTTGGGTGAACACCAGAGTGTTCTTCAAAAAGTTCTTCGGATCTCCACCCAGAGAATTGACAGTATACTGCGATCCGCCCTGGATGCAGGAGCGTATGGCGGCAAGATCAACGGGTCGGGAGGGGGAGGTTGCATGTTCGTCTACGCACCTGAAGATCCGGAAAGCGCTGCCCGAGCGATAGCGCGTGCTGGGGGAAAACCCTATATCGTCCGTGTAGCTGAAGGAACGAGGGAAGAGACGCAGGAGACGGTCCTGTAATGGAACCAAACCTGGTAATCCTTGCCGGGGGAATTTCATCCCGGATGAAAAGGTCGATTGGTTCCGCCATTGAGCCGCGACTCCTTGCTGATGCAGAAACCAAGGCAAAAGCGATGATTGGAGTGGGAGAAGGGTATCGCCCTTTGCTGGATTATCTCCTCTTTAATGCCCGCGAGGCTGGATATCGTGATATCGTGATCGTTGTCGGTGAACGGGATTCCTCTATCAGGGGTCACTATGGTGGGAAAGATCGTGGGAACGAGTTTGAAACACTTTCCATTTCCTATGCCGTTCAACCAATTCCAGCGGGGAGGACCAAGCCGCTCGGTACGGCCGATGCACTCCTGCGAGCGCTTGAAGTTCGGTCGGACTGGATGGGAAAGCATCTCACGGTGTGCAACAGCGACAATCTTTATTCGCAGCGCGCCCTAGCGATGATGCTGGAGGCACCGTCGGGGTGCGCGCTGATCGATTATGACCGTGACGCGCTTGGCTTTCCTCAAAGTCGCATCGAGCAATTTGCCGTCGTTATCAAGAAGCCGGATGGTGCGGTGGCCGACATCGTCGAGAAGCCGACACCGGATAAAGTCGCGGAGGCCAGGGACTCTTTCGGAAGGATCGGCGTAAGCATGAATATCTGGCGCTTCCCATATGACTGTATCCTTCCCTGCGTGCGCGACGTGCCCCTTCATCCGGTCCGGCTTGAGAAGGAACTGCCTACTGCAGTCCTTATGCTCCTGCAGCGATGGCCAGGACTCCTTGCAGCTGTTCCTCTTGCCGAACCTGTGCCGGACCTGACTGATCGGGCTGACATTGCAGCAGTTAAAGAGTATGTTGACCGGGCATTTCCGAACTTCACCTTTGGCAGGGGACGAATAGGGCGTTGATCCCCGATCAATCAACACTGTACGCCATACCGGCGCCATTCAAGACCATCCGCGAGATTGCGGAGCTGGAAATCGAGAACTCGCCTAACGCAGTAACATTGAATTTAGCTGATGGCTCTCCTGCACCTCCTTTCCTTCAAACAGTAGCTCATGCATATTGGAGTTCTGATTCGCTCTGTGTAGTATTTTCCGGAAGAACGGAAAGTTGTGAACGACAAAGTAACAATCGCGAAACATTTTCTGCTCTCCGTACACCACGCTTGTGGGAGAAGAGCGACGTCTGTGAGCTCTTCATAGGACCCCGCGCACGAAAGGATCTGCGGTATAAGGAGTTTGAGACCTCTCCTGATGGTCGGTGGATCTGTCTGGATGTCCGAAAAGAGGGGAGCACAGTTGTTGGCAATCAATCATGGAGGTCGGGCTTTCGATGCGCGACCACTGTCAGTTTAACGCTCTCCCGCTGGAAGATTTTGATGCGAATTCCATGGCAGGATCTTGATTCACAGGATCCGCGTGAGGTCGAATGGGACTGCAATCTGTATCGTGCCGCCCCAAGCCATTTGGGCGGGCACTTGCTTTCCTGGATGGCGACTGGATACGGGTCGCAGTGCTTTCATCGACCCGAACGATTCGGACGCCTGGTGCTTGTGGGCTGAAAAAGGGTGGAATATCTGCTTCCTGCGGTCGCATCCTGTAACCCGCAGGCCTTCCTCTATTTCCAGGAACTGTGATTGGAGCTGCAATGAAACATCGAATGCTAACGCTGGTTCTAACAATTCCATTGTTTCTCTGCCATCCCCAGTCGCAGAAAGAAACGTTTACCGTGGGAGCGAATGCATTTTTCCTCAATGGCAAACCATTTAGGATTCTCTCCGGTGAGCTTCACTACCCTCGCATACCACGGGAGTACTGGAAGGATCGCCTCCTGAAAGCTCGTGCGATGGGGCTCAATACAGTCTGCACGTATCTCTTCTGGAACTGGCACGAAACGGAACCAGGGCAATTTTCGTTCGCGGGTAATCTCGACGTCGCTGGGTTTATCCGGATCGCACAGGAAGTCGGGCTCAGAGTTATCATCCGGCCGGGGCCATACATCTGTTCCGAATGGGATTTCGGTGGACTTCCCGCCTGGCTCCTCAGAGATCCCGATATCCGGGTTCGCTGTCTTGATCCAAAATTTATGGCGGCCGTCCGTCGCTACGTGAAGCGCGTAGGAAGAGAGTTGCGAGGGCTGCAAATCACGCGGGGGGGTCCGATCATACTTCTTCAGGTGGAAAACGAATACGGAAGCTACGGCAACGACAAGGGGTATCTCGAGGCTCTTCGAGACCTGTATAGAAAAGCCGGCTTCGACATTCCTTTCTATACCTCTGACGGAGGAGCACAGCACCTTCTGGAGGCCGGAAACGTGAGCGGAGCGACGCCAGTGGTGAATTTTGGCGGAGATCCAAAGCGAGGATTCGGCGCGCTGGAGGAGTTCCGCGCTTCGATTCCCAAGATGTGTGGTGAATACTGGTGCGGATGGTTCACTCATTGGGGAAATGAGAAGTGGGGAGGATCTAATCTCACAGCCAATATGACCGACCTGGAGTGGATTCTTTCAACCGGGAAGTCGGTCAATCTGTACATGTTCCATGGCGGCACAAATTTCGGTTGGTCGGCAGGGGCAAACTGGGACGAAGGATACAA
>Ga0153915_10005895_pt1 | contig 11421 bp, 8 predicted proteins | sample Opewatmetagenome_2_FD_107003 | JGI IMG/M metagenome (GOLD analysis project Ga0153915, IMG submission 107003) | Freshwater wetland microbial communities from Ohio, USA - Open water 3 Core 3 Depth 3 metaG | ecosystem: Environmental > Aquatic > Freshwater > Wetlands | place: USA: Ohio, Lake Erie...
ACCTGCCCGGTAAGCCGCTTCGACCATATGCGTGTTGATCAAGATGCTGCGCAGGCACTCTACCCGAAAACGCTCGATAAAGCCCATCCCCCCCATGTCTGCCGCCAGGTTGTACACCTCCACGGCTCCCTCGCAAGCTCTTATGCAATTCTCTTCCTGGCTCAGATCCATACACAGGCTTTCCACTCCCTCCACCCGCTGGTACCAGTTCGAGAGCGGCTTCTTATCCACCGCACGCAGGTGGGTAAAACCCTGCGCGTGGAAATAGCGCACCAGGGATCCACCGATAAAGCCGCCCGCGCCGGTGATCAGGATCAGATCGTTTTTCTTCAAAGTCGGGCTGTTCGCCGCCAGTTGGGGTTCTTTCATTTGCTCGCCTCAATCTTGAATGTATATGCAGAGTTTCCTGGGACCCGCTCAGGCAGTGACAGGTGTAATCCAGCTTCATCCTGCCTCCAGTTCAGCGAGCCTTCGGTTCCCAGCAGACTGACCTGCTTGATCTGCCCTGCCTGGATCGGAGACGCTGCTCCCAAGGATTGCACCACCAGCTCTCCTGCCGGTTGGCTCAGGGTTATGGCATACACCGCTTCGCCATTACAGGTGAAGCGGATATCCTGCGCTGTGAAATCGCTCCGCTTGGTGTCTGTGAATGCTCCGTCCATCACTTCCGTAGGTCCTTCACCAAAAACGACCCACGGGCGCGTGCCGTAAATCGCCTCCCCGTTCACCCGCAACCAGCTTCCAATCTCTCGCAGGATGGCTACCTCTTGCTCTGGGATAGTCCCATCTGGGCGCGGACCGATATTCAGCAGCAGAGCGCCGTTCTTGCTTACGATATCGATCAGGTCACAGATGATGTCTCCGGCAGTTTTATAGTCCTGATCCAGCACAAACCCCCAGGAATTTTTCGAGATCGAGGTATCCGTCTGCCAGAAAAGCTCCCGGGTATCCTTGAGTTGGCCGCGCTCCACATCCCATATGGCGGCTCCTTCTGGGAAAGATTGGTGCTTGTAGTTGATGGCTACCCCCTGGTTCCATTCTAATCCTTTGTTATAGTAGTAAGCGGCAAATTTTTGCAGGTAAGGTTCGAATACACTCTGCTCGATCCACCAGTCGAACCACACCAGCTGTGGGCGATATTGATCTACCAGCTCGCATGTCCGGTTCAGCCAATCGTCCAGGAATTTGGCATCCGGTCTGGGTAGAAAATCCTTGTTATCCTTTTCGTTTGTCATGCGCTTTGCCGGGCCATAAAAATCTTCATATTGAGGATCGCACACATCTGAGTCAAATTCCTTGCCCCCGTTCATGAACCACCAGTGCTCCGCACGGTGGCTGGAGATACCGAAGGTCATTCCTTGTTTGCGCACTGCCTGTGCCAGTTCCCCGACGATGTCTCGTTGGGGTCCCATTTTTGCCGCCGTCCAACGGCTCAGCTTGCTGTTATACATGGCAAAGCCATCGTGGTGCTCTGCCACCGGAACGACATACTTCGCCCCAGCCTCCTTGAATAACTTTGCCCAGTGTTCCGGGTCGAATTTTTCCGCCTTGAACAGGGGGATGAAATCTTTATAACCAAACTTTGCCTGAGGACCGTAGGTTTGGACGTGATGCTGATACTCTGCAGTATCGGGCAGATACATATTGCGCGGGTACCATTCGTTGCCAAAAGCCGGAACGCAGTAAACTCCCCAATGGATGAAAATGCCGAACTTGGCATCCTGGTACCAGTCGGGTGTCCGGTAGGTCAGTAACGATTCCCAGGTGGGTTCAAATTTTTTGTTTATCATTGATTGTTCATCCTATTTGACCTAAGTAATGTTTATGAAAGATCGTAGCACACTGAACTTCTTGGCGGCTTTGCGATAGGCGATACGCTTCATCGTAGCATTCTTCTCGTATTTTGGATGAAAAGTCCAGGCTCTAATCAAATTATAATTGACACTCTAAAATAGCAAGATATAATAAAACTTCGTGTCTTATGATGTTGTAAACTGCTGAAAGTTTCTTTGCTAAGAAGGATTGAACAACAGCGGTTTGCTGAAGGGTTTCGCCGGTTTTACAAACCTTTTTGTTAAATAACTTTCGGCGAAATACCTGTTTACTGGGTCGAAAGTCATTTTACTATAGAACACGCTGATATCTTTACTCAGCCAGAGCTAATCTCGCTGATTTGAGGAGAAAAAATAAGCGCGATAATCTGATTAACAGCGAGGTTTTTTGTTCGTGTCTCAATCCAATCTTCAGGGGAATTCAGAAAGCCTGCCTGCCGCTGCGCCGTTGATCCGTCTGCGCCAGGTGGTCAAATCCTACCAGACTGCCGCCGGCGATTTTTTAGCTTTGAAAGGTTTGGATTTGGACGTCTTTCCGGGGGAATTCGTCGGCATCCTGGGAAAATCCGGCGCAGGAAAATCAACCCTGGTGAACCTGGTGGCTGGCGTGGACCACGTCACAGATGGTCAGATTTGGGTCGGCGACGTGGCTGTGCACACTTTGCATGAAAATCAGGCTGCGTCCTGGCGCGGCAAGAACCTGGGAGTGGTGTTTCAGTCTTTCCAACTCATGCCGACCCTTTCGGTGATCGATAATGTCTTGTTGGCGATGGATTTCGCTGGCAAGTTTCGCCCGCTTGCCAGTACCAGTCGAGCCATGGAGCTGCTACGTGAGGTTGAGCTTGAGGAGCATGCTCTCAAAGTACCTGCCCTGATCTCTGGCGGGCAACAGCAGCGTGTGGCGATCGCCCGTGCCCTGGCAAACGACCCGCCCGTGATCCTGGCTGACGAGCCTACCGGGCGCCTCGACTCCGTCACCGCCGAGACTATTTTTGAGATTTTTGAGAGCCTGGCATCCCAGGGTAAGACCATTCTGATGGTCACGCATGACACTGCCTTTACCCGACGTTTCTCGCGCCTGGTGTGGATTGCAGATGGTAAATTTGTCGACGAGCCGCAGTTCAAGGTATATTAAAGATGTCACCCAAGATGCCCAAGCCATCTCCACTTTCCCCCTCATCTGCCTCCTTGCTGCCCCAGGTAGGAGATCCAAACTGCGCGCTGATAAGACTGGAAGATGTTACCAAGATCTTCAAAACTGCCGCGGGTGAATATCCTGCTCTGAAGAACATCAACCTTTGCTTTGGCGAGGGGGAGTTTGTCAGTATTCTGGGCAAATCGGGCAGCGGCAAGTCCACGCTGATCAATATGATCACCGGCATAGATCATCCTACCTCTGGGTTGGTGCGCGTGGGAAACACCGATGTTCACCACATGAGCGAAGGTCAGCTCGCTGTCTGGCGCGGCCGGACGATGGGCATTGTTTTCCAGTTCTTCCAGCTCCTGCCTATGCTGACCGTCCTCGAAAACACCATGCTGCCCATGGATTTCTGCAATATGTACGAGTCCGGCGAGCGAGAAGGGCGCGCCAGGCTGCTGCTAGAGATGGTCGGTCTGCAGGATGAGGCGGACAAGTTGCCAGCCGCTCTTTCAGGAGGTCAGCAGCAGACCGCTGCCATTGCCCGCGCCCTTGCGAATGATCCGCCTTTGATCATCGCGGATGAACCCACAGGCAACCTGGACTCTCGCACTGCTGAGAATGTGTTAGGCATCTTCTGCGATCTGGCTGAAAAGGGTAAGACCATCATTATTGTCACCCACGACCCAAATCTCACTCAGCGAGCCTCTCGGCGTGTTTACATCTCCGATGGTTATCTGATCAACGAGTTCGTTTCTCAGGCGCTATCTGTATTACCCCACTCGCAGATGCTCAAGGTGACCCACCAGGCTGTCCCTTGCACATTCGAGGCCGGTAAACGCATCGCCCCCCAGGGTACAGGAGGAGTCGGTTTGCACATTATCACGCATGGTTTGGTTGAGATCCACCGTGCCGGGGGTCAGGAGGGCAACATTTTGGTTGACTACCTCAATCCGGGGAAGTATTTCAGCGAGCTGGATATCCAGGAAAACGCTTCTAGTGATCTCAGCTTCTCCGTCTCACCTTATGAGCCTGTCGAGACACTTTGGCTGAACAGTGAAGCCTTTGGTCAATTACTCTCGGGTAACCAGCGCGCAGAAAATGCTCTTCGTCAACAGGCTCATGAACGCAGCTTTCAATTCTGTTCTGCACCTGTCCCAGCGAGAGGGAATTGACCATGCTCCGTCCTCGTTGGCATAAAGTGCTTTCCGATCTATGGGGCAATAAAATCCGCTCGCTCTTGGTGATTGCTTCCATCGCTGTTGGCTTGATTGCTCTGGGTATGATTGCATCCATGTATGTAATCCTGACTGAGGATATGTCTGCTGGATACGCTGCCATCAACCCGGCTAACATCCAGGTCTCCGTCAGCACCTTCGATCAGGGTCTGGTTGACCACATAAAAAAATTGCCCGGCGTCAGGCAGGTGGAGGGTATTCGGGAGCTGACCCTGCGCGTTAAAACTGGTCCTGGCGAATGGAGCCAGATCGATATTACCGCAATCCCGGATTTTAAAGACAAGCAGATCAACCAGGTCAAGCTAGAACAAGGTTCCTGGCCTCCAGCGGACAAAGAAATTGTGGTTGACCGCTACAAGCTTCCCGACTTGGGTGCTGGTGTGGGTGACTATGTCGAAATCGAGGCGCCCTCAGGCAAAATCCGCCAGATGCGCCTTGTGGGAGTGGTTCACGATCAAACAATTGGTGCCACCCGCGGTGGTGGCGGATTTTTCCTCGCTCCAATCCAGGGCTATATTACCTTGGATACCCTGGATTGGCTGGAGCAGTCCCAAACCATGAACCGTTTATTGGTGACGGTTGACCGGGATCAGAATGATCTGGAATATCTGCGCCAGGTTTCCAATCGCCTTAGTGACGAGATTGAAAATGACGGTTTTACCGTTTTCAGTACAGCTTTGCGCGCCTCCAATGATCATCCCAATGCCGTTTATGTCCAGGCTATCTCGAGTGTGTTATTCCTTCTCGGCCTGATGGTGGTTTTCTTGAGCGCTTTCTTGATCACCAACACCCTCTCTGCATTGCTGAACCAGCAAGTGCATCAGGTGGGGGTGATGAAAACCATTGGCGGTCGCCGAGGCCAGATTATCAGTGTTTATATGGTCCTGATCTTTGTCTTTGGCCTGATTGCCTTTCTGGTCTCATTGCCTGTTTCAAGCCAGGCAGCTTATTCCTTACTAAAATCCCTGGCTTTTGAGATTAATATGGATTTGCAGGGTTTCCGTTACATTCCCCTGGCAGTCCTCCTGCAGTTTGTGATCGCCTTGATTGTTCCACAGGCAGCTGGCTTTATTCCAATTCTGCAGGGAACGCGTGTCTCGGTTGTCGAGGCCCTGAGCGGCTACAGCCAGCCCAGGCTCTCCGCCCGCAAGCACTGGTTGGATCGGTTGTTGGAAGGTATCCGCGGCTTATCCCGCCCTCAATTGGTCTCCCTTCGGAATACTTTCCGCCGTAAATGGCGCCTGTCGCTCACCCTGCTGACCCTCACCCTGGGTGGAGCCATCTTCATCGCCACCTTCAATGTCCAGGGATCCCTGAAGAATTATATCGGTCGTATTGGCAAGTACTTCCTGGCAGATGTCAACCTGACATTGGGTGGAAATTATCGCATTGACAAGATTCAAGGTTTATTATCGAATGTACCTGGCGTAGGGCAGGTCGAAGGTTGGGCTTCGGCGCGCAGCGAATTGGTCATGCCTGATGGCTCTGTCGGTGAGAGTGTTGGGTTGCTCGCCCCGCCCGCCGGGAGCAAAATGGTCGAGCCTATCTTGCTTGAGGGTCGCTGGCTGATCCCTGGCGATGAAGCTGCGATTGCTGTCGGCGAGCGCTTTCGGGAAATTTTCCCCAACTTGCATACCGGGGACATGCTGCGCCTGAAGATCAATGGCAAAGAGGTAGATATGCAGGTGGTAGGCTTCTTCCAACTGGCTGGAAAAAGCAGCGGTTATGTGGCTTATACCACCTTTGATTACCTTTCCAGGCTGACTCACGAGCCGAATAAAGCCAATGCCTACCGTATTATGAGTAGCCAGCCAGGCTTGACTCTCCAGGAACAGACCGATCTCGCCCGCCGGATCGAAAATTACCTGTCCAGCCAAAACATCGTTGTTTCGAATGTAGAAGAGGGATATTCGCTCACAACCGCCTCAGCGGACGGATTGAATATCCTGACTGGTTTTCTTCTGATCATGGCCTCTTTGATCGCCCTGGTGGGCAGTATCGGCTTGGCTGGAACGATGAGCATGAACGTTTTGGAGCGGACGCGGGAGATCGGCATTATGCGTGCTATTGGCGCCTCGGATCGGGCGGTGATCAACCTGGTGATGGTCGAAGGGCTCCTGATCGGCATGTTAAGCTGGTTGTTCGGCACCCTCTTGGCTTTCCCGATCAGTACCCTGCTATCCAATGCCATCAACCTGGCTCTGTTTGGAGCGCCCTCGGCTTTCACATTTACTATCGCTGGACCCCTCATCTGGTTGGGGGTCGTTTTGTTGCTTTCGGTATCTGCCAGTATCATCCCCGCCCATAATGCCGCCAGCCTGACCATTCGAGAAGTTTTGTCTTATGAATAAGAATAATTCACTTTGAACCAATCGTGATAGGGAGGTTTTGATGAGAAAACCATTTTCCAATATACACCGTGCAACCCTCGTTTTTCTTCTGCTTGTCAGCGGTCTACTGTCAGGTTGCCAGACAATCAAAAACCTGACCTCGCCTGAGCCTACAGCCACGCCGGTTCCGGTTAAACAGGGGGATTCCATCGTAATCGCTGAAGGGCATGTTGTCCCCAAGGATTTCACAAACCTGTACTTCACCACATCTGGACCCGTGACTGAAATCCTGGTTCAAGAAGGCGAGCAAGTCTCGGAAGGGACCGACCTGGCTCGCCTGGGCGACCGCCAACCCTTTGAAGCCAACCTGGCTTCTGCAGAGCTGGAATTATTAAACGCTCAGCAGCAGTTAGACGACCTGAACAAAAAAGCCGCTATCTCCACCAGCCAGGCTAACCTGGCTGTCTTGGATGCAGAAAAAGTCTTTATGGATGCCCAAAAGAGTCTGGAAGATATCGACACCCGTGAAACTCAGGATAAGATCGACGAAGCAAAGAATGTCGTTGCAAATCTTTCCAGTGATCTTAAGGACGCTCAGGATGAGTTCGACAAGTACAAGGACCTGGCGGTCGATAATCAAAACCGCAAGGATGCTGAGGATAAGCTCAAAGAAGCTCAGAACAAATACGATCAGGCTGTGCGCGACCAGGATACCCTGATCAACGACCTGGATCGCGCCAGGGAAGATTTAACCAATGCTCAAGCTCGGTTGGATCAAGCTCGTCAGGATGCCGCAGCTCGCAAGGACGGCCCCGATCCCGACCAGCTTGCCCTGGCGCAGGCGCGTTTAAAGAATGCGACCGCCCAGGTGGATGCCGCTCAATCGGCTTTGGATAAGCTGACCCTGGTCGCTCCCTATGCTGGCAAAATTCTCCGCATCGATATTTCGGTCGGCGAGCGTGCACAGCCGAACCAGACCGTCATGGTCCTGGCAGACACCTCGAGCTGGTACGTTGAAACCAGCGACCTGACCGAGAGCGAAGTGGTCAAAATCAGTCTCGGTCAGTCCGCCACGATAAAACCCGATGCTCTCCCCGATGTAGAGATCAACGGCACGGTGGAGTCAATTGCTGATACTTTTATCGAGCGTTCAGGCGACATCACCTATACCGTTCGAGTCAGGCTCGAACAACCTGACCCGCTTTTGCGCTGGGGCATGACCGTTGAAGCTCGTTTTGGGAAATAAGTTGTTTATAAAGCCAAGATGAACCTTAATAAAACTGTCACAAAGCTCGACCTGGGGCTGGCAGGCTTGGTTTTCTTGCTCGGGATGGGGTTGTATGTGCGTACCCTGGCGCCTGGCTTGCTGCTCGGCGATAGCGGCGAGTTCCAGGTGCTTGCCAGCACCTTGGGAATTGCACACAATACTGGCTATCCCATTTATTTGCTGCTCGGAAAGCTGCTCTCCTGGCTGCCTTTTCAGACCATAGCTTATAAGGTGAACCTGCTATCAGCGCTTGCGGCGGCACTTACTTTGTCGGAAGTTTACTTGATCGGCAGGCACCTGACGGGAAAACGGCTGCTTAGCCTGGTTGGCTCCCTGATCCTGGGTGTCAATGCCATCTTCTGGTGGCAGGCGGTCATCGCTGAGGTATACACCCCCGCCGCAGCCTTCGTAGGCGGCGTGCTTTTGCTGGTAATCTTGTGGGGTAAGACTTCTCGACCAGGTTATTTATTTTCTGCTGGGTTGGTTGGCGGGCTTTCATTAGGTATCCACACTCTGGTAGCCCTCGTTGCACCGGCGGTCCTGCTTTACCTTGTGGTCAAGAAAGCGGATCGCAAAGCCTGGCTTTTAGCGCTTGCTGGAGGCCTGGCGGGCTTGCTGATCTTTACAGTCAGTTTTTTTGCCTTAGATGCTCACAACGACCCTACCGGTATGCCTGCTAATTTCCGTGTGCACGCCAGTGCTTACGGTTTGCAGCCAGAAGATTTTAACTCTCCTCTTACCCGCATCGGATTTATCTTCTTTTCCCGCCAGTGGCGCGGGCAGATGTTCAGCGGCACTGCGGATGATGTTAATAGCAATATTCAGACTTACCTGAGTCGGACGATGAGCACCTTTGGAATGGTGTTCTTCGCTCTCGCTTTGATCGGCGTCGTTGGCTTGCTCTCCCGCAAAGTTGAGCAAGAGGCCCGCTGGCGAGAAGGACTCCTCTTGCTGGGAAGTTGGCTGGGGATGGCATACTTTCTGGCGAATTACCGTGTTGGCGATCTGGAGGTCTTCTTTATTCCTCTTTATGTGATCGTTTCCGTCCTGATCGTGGAGGGTATGGCCTCTCTGGCGGATGGCATTGAATCATTTTTCCGGGCTTTCCATATGCGCAAACAGGTTTGTGCTATGCTTGGCAGCCTGGTAGCCCTGGGATTGTTCGTTTGGGGAGCCCTGCCTTTTCGGGAAGCCGTCCAGAAATCCGTTCATCAGGGTCGCATCACTTTCCTGGATGAGAGCCGTATGTATTACCCTTATCCAGTTTTGGATCCTGGTTATCCTTACCGGGAAGCTAAGAAGATCGCCGACAAGGTTGAGGATAACGCCATTTTGTTCATTGATTGGGATCTGCTCTACCCGGTTTGTTATGTGGCGCACGTTGAGGAACACCGTACCGGGATAGCCTGCTACGAACCATTGCCCTTCGGCACCAATGGTCGCTTTCCCACCTCAGCGATTGAGTTCATCCGCCAAAATGTCGATCAGCGCCCGATCTATTTCTCATCCATCCCCGATAATATCAAGGGTTTGTATAAGTTCAAGCAGGTCGGATTTTCTTATCACCTCTATAAGCTGCTGAAATAATAATTGACATCCCCTCATCCACCCGTAGGGGCGTGGTTTCCACGCCCAAGCTACCCTCGCCCGCCAGAAATAATGTCGTTGCAAGCCAGTTTTGTATAGCAGCTTTTGTTATGATGCCGTTCGGACTACCATGATAAGCTTAGGTAAGCCTCCTCAAGAATAAGCCCCCTCGAATCGTAAGGAATGTAAATGAAATGAGCTATAACCAGGTGAATCTTTACAACCTTGACATACATATCGCTGAAATTTACGATCAACAGGTAAACTATTCCGATGACGTGCAGCTTTTGTTGGATCTGATTGGCCCGAAGGGTCCCTTACGTATCTTTGAACCTTTTTGCGGTACTGGTCGCATATTGATCCCTTTAATTATGGCCGGTCACCAGCTCATAGGGTTGGATCAATCTAAGGTTCTTCTAAACTGTTGCAAAGAAAAACTCAACCACATGGGTAAGCAAGCGATGTTGGTTGAAGGGGATGCTCTGGACTATTCATGGCCAGACGGGTTAGATCTTGTTGTCTTAGGCGGAAACTGTCTTTATGAATTAGCCAAAACAGATGAACAGGAGCGCTGTATCCAGTTTGCAGCTTTAGCTCTCAAACCCGGTGGTTTTTTGTTTCTGGATAATGACCACATGGAAGATGCACTTGCCCAGTCCTGGCAAGATCCCACGGCTAGAACGAGTTTTCCTTCCGGCTTATGTGCAGATGGCGTTCGTCTAGAGAGTACCATTCAAACCATCTGGGTCAATGTTTCGGCGCGATTAGCCCGTTTTCGCCGGCAAACGAAAGTGATTTATCCAGATGGACGGATTGTTGAGCGAGCATACATTCAGCAGAAGCACCCTATCAGTACAGGCGAGTTGAAAATCTGGTTGGAAAAGCATGGTTTTACGATTGAACAACTTTATGGTACTTGGAAACGTGAGTTCTATACCGACACCTCGCCTCGAGCGATTTTCTGGGCTAAAAAAATTTGAGCTGATTAGACAGAATCAAGAATTCCTATTTTACTGTTATTCCCTGCGTAATCGCCTTCACTTCGTTTAGCACGTTCTCCGGCTCGAACACCTTTTTCCAATCCGGTTGGAAGATGCTCTGGCGGGCACGCTCGACAGCCATCTTGGCACCATCCGAAAGCTGGGCATCGATATAACCAAACAAGATACCGATGTTGACGTTCATGTGTCCCAGGACAAAATCCCGGGCTGCCTGGGGAGGTACCCCGTGCCGGACGGCCTCTTCAATCGCTTCTCTCATCACCACCATGCAGGTCAAGACCACGGTTTCAGATAGTGCCGGCTCCAGGATTGCCATCTGCTCGACTGTAACGCGATAAACGTTCATCACCGGGGCAAAGATGCACCGCACCACGCTTTCGCCCAGCGCATAGTCGGTTTCAGTGCCCTGCATCAAGGCTGCCACGACATGCTGCTTGGCGTGGATGCCGCCGAAGAAATCCATCCTGGCCGCCGGATCAACCTCATCGTTTACCACAGGTGGGTGACAGGGGTGAGTGACAAAATAGGCGATATCTGCCCTCACGGGCAGTTCGCCGCTGTGCGGGGCTGCCGGATCGAGCAGCATCATCATCGCCCCTGGTTTCATCAATGGCACCACCTGCCCGGAGACTTTCCCGATCAGCTTATCCGGAATTGAAAGAATAATGAGATCCGCATGGCGTGTAGCTTCCTCTGGCGGCGTGGGCTCCAGGCCGCGTTCCCGCAGGCTTGCCTCGGCGGCTGCGCCAGATTCAACATAGTATGTTTCAAAAGAAGGCTCTTCTTTCAAACGGTTAGAGATGCGTGTGCCCATTTTCCCGGCTGCACCGAACAAAGCGATCGTGGTCATATTTTCTCCTGAATTAAAACTGGATGACTTGCCTTTGCTCTGCTGAATCGTACGCCGCAAACACCAGGCGCACCGTCTTGAGGTTATCCTCGCCGGTAGTTTCTGCCCGTCCTTCCCCTTTCAATGCCCTGAGCAGGTCAGCGTTACAAGGCACGATGCTGGCGTGTACCACATCGTA
>Ga0153915_10005896_pt1 | contig 11419 bp, 8 predicted proteins | sample Opewatmetagenome_2_FD_107003 | JGI IMG/M metagenome (GOLD analysis project Ga0153915, IMG submission 107003) | Freshwater wetland microbial communities from Ohio, USA - Open water 3 Core 3 Depth 3 metaG | ecosystem: Environmental > Aquatic > Freshwater > Wetlands | place: USA: Ohio, Lake Erie...
ACTCTTTCGAGCCTGGAGTGCCGGCTGCTCATCGACGGGAAGCAGACCGTCACCGGGAACATTGATCACCCTTTCGAGATCCCGGGGACCGGTCAGGCCACCTTGGTTCCGATCCGGCTGTCTCTCAACCTGTTTGAGTTCTTCGGCGACAAGCGTTATGAGGACCTGATCAACCTGGCCCTGGCCCTTGGAGGCGCAAGTCGGAATCCGTCCCATGTCGCGCTGGACGCCCAGCCGAGCGTCGTCACCCCTCTGGGGAGCATCACGTATCCGGGCCGGATCATGATCGTCGACAAGGAATTCCGCTGAGGCAGGGCCGGATTTAGGGACGCGCCTTGCCGCCCACGAGGACGAGGAGAGACTTGTCCGGCGCCAGGGCACCCCGGATGTAAGCGTTCATCTCGGCCGGCGTGATGGCGTCGATCCCGGCAAAAGCCGTTGACAGGTAGTCAAATCCCAGGCCGAGGACTTCGAAGAGTCCCATGCTCTGGGCGCGGGGCTTTTTGGCCTCGTTTGTCCGGAGGAGATGGGCGCGGGCCAGGGATCTGGTCATGCTCAGTTCCTCCTCCGTCACTCCCTTCTCATAAAGAGTCTGAAGGACTCCGCCCAGGGCCGTGACGGCCTGCTCCTTTTTCGAGTTTTCCGTTTCGAGATACGCTTCGATAACGCCACCGGCTTTCATCCAAGTTAGCCGGGCGCCCACATTATAGGCGAGCCGCCCCTGGGCCCTGAGGTCCCATAAGCGTGACCCCGGCCCCTTGCCCAGGAGGACCTCCAGGAGGTAGCCCTTCTCCCAGCTCCCGACGGTCGGGGGCGGAAGGGGATAGGCCCGAGCGATATAGGTCTGCTTCGTGTCCCGCTCGAGGCTGATGGTCCCGTCTTCTGGCGAAGCTGGCGGTGAAGGGGAGACGGGTTCGGTCCGGGCTGTCTTGAATTTCACGAAGTATTTTTCAAGAGGCGCCCGAACTCTGTCCCTACCGAGATTCGAGCAGACCGAAAAAAAGACTCCGCTCCTCGTGAAGAACCTTGCGTAGGACTCCGTGACGTCCTTTTTTTCGATGGACTTGAGGCTGGAGGCAGTCCCATAGACCGCGCTCCCGTAGCCCCGCCCCCTAAAAAACGCTCCCATGGCAGCGTTATGTCCCGCTTCCGCGGCGTCATCTTCCTCGGCTTTGCCGTAAATGGACATGAGCTTCTTGACATTATCGATTCTCACCCCCGAGAAAAGGGGGTCCTGGATGATCTCCGAGGCCACCCGCAGGGCCTCATCAAGGTTTTCGGAGAGGCATTCTATGCAGATCACGGAGCAGTCCTCGAGCACAGTGATCCCCATCCGGGTCGCTTGGGCCATGATGTCCTGGGCGGCCGTGTAGTCGGGGATTTCGAGAGTCAGCCTCGCCGAGAGGAAGGCGAGTCCGTCCTTGCCTTCGGGGACAGCGCTTTTGCCTCCGGGGACGAAGAGCTCGACGATGGTCACCAAGGAAGAGCTATCCTTCTGATAGAGGCAGTCCATACCTGCGGCAAGCCGGAATCTCTCGGGCCCGTCCTCCCAGGGGGAGGCGACTGGTGCGGGCGATTGTTGGGCAATGAGGGCCAGGGGGTGCAGGGCCAGGCAGGCCGCCAGGGCGAGTCCTGCTTTGGCCGTTCTGCTGGACATGATCTGCCTCAGAGCTCCTCTCTCAATCTTTTCCGTCTCCCTTGGCGCGTTTGCCGGGAACGATCGAGACAACGGCGCATTCCGCCCTGCCGAAATAGACGCCGGCCGCCTTCCTGAGGTCTCCCGAACTTATCCTGGCGATATGCTCCAGAAACTGGCCCGGATTCTCCCGCTCGTTCTGAAGCATGAAGCGGGCCAGGGACGAGGCCAGCGTCAGGCCCGACTCCTCCGCCTGCTCCGCCGAAAAGCGGATCTGGTTCTTGGCACTCCCCAGGAAATCGAACACGTCAAATCTGGCATCGAGGGGGTAATCGTCCTTGGAGAAGTTTTCCCCGCGGGACTTTTTCAGGTAGTTCAGGGCTTCGCGGCTCGCGGCTGCCAGGTTCTTGGGATCGAGCTTCAGGTTGACGACGACGGCGCCGCCGAACTTTCCGTTGAAATAGCTCATATGAAGGCTCTGGACGAGGTCGCGCCGGCTCCTCAAGGCCAAGTTGAGGAGCGGATTGACGCCCCGACCCATGACTTCTGTCAGCACATCCATGGCATACTGGTCCTGGTGGTTGCAATCCGGGCCGACAAAGGCAATGAAGAGATAGGCATCCTTGGTGTCCTTTTCTTCCTCGACCTCGACGCTCTTTCTGAGGAGCGGGGACTTGAGGATCGAAACGGGGGATAATGCGGCCTTCTCCAAGGGTCCAAAAACGGCCTTGATCCTCTCTTCCATTTCCTGGCTCCGGAAATCGCCGACGACAGCCAGAGCGCAGTTGTTCGGAACGTAGTATTTCTTATGGAAGTTCCCGAGATCCTCCACTTGGGCTGACCGGACGACGTCGTGCCGACCGTAGACCGGCCTTCCGTAGGGATGCCCTTTGAAGAGGAGCTGCATGACGAGGTCAAACCCGTGCCTCTGGGGGTCGTCGTCCATCTGGTTCATCTCTTCGAGGACGACGGCCTTTTCCTCGTCGAGGTCCGACTGGGTGAGGGAGAAGCCGAAAAGGATTTCCTTCTGGTTGCGGAGGGCGAAATCGGCGTGCTCCGGAGGGAGTGAGATCTCAAACGTGGTCACGTCCTGGCTGGTGTTGGCGTTGAAATAGGCCCCGTGCGCGCGAATCTCGCGGCTGACCGTGGAGCCAGTCCTCAACCCTGTACCGCGGAAAAGGAGGCAATGCTCGAGAAGATGCGCCACTCCGTTCGTTTCGTCGGTCTCATCCTTAGACCCGGCATTGACGGCGACCACGATATTGAGGAGCGGAAGATCGTGCTTTTCATAAAGAAAGACTTGAAGCCCGTTGGGGAGGACGAAAGACCGGCCCCGATTCGTCTCCTCCGAAAGTGCCGAGAGCGGAAAAAGACAGGCCAGAGAGGCGACGAGGAAAATTCCGGTCCGTCCGCCGATAAGATGTCCGGCAACCAGATTCACGTTCAGCAACTTTCATACCAGTTTAGCACATCTTTGATTGCCCCCCAAACGGCCGCGGTTCCGTTTTGCTCGAGACCCGGGAGTGTGCTAGAATTCCCGCCGGAAAGAGGGAAAGCCCATGAGACCAGAACGATCGGCCCGAATTCTCGTGATCGACGACGAGGAGGGAATCCGCAAGTCCCTCAAAATGATCCTCGAGTACGAGGGCTACGAGTTTTTCGAGGCCCCAACGGGAGAGGACGGCCTCGAGATGCTCAGGGAGACCGTAGGGGTCGACCTCGTCCTCCTCGACATCAAGATGCCGGGGAAGGATGGCCTCGAGGTCCTGGCCGAGGTCAAGCAGAAGCCTTATTCTCCCGAGGTCATCATGATCTCCGGCCAGGGGACGATCCAGGCAGCGGTCGAGGCGACCAAGCTTGGCGCTTTTGACTTCTTGGAGAAACCTCTCCACCGGGAGCGGGTCCTGATCAGCATCAGGAACGCCCTCAAGCAGAACAGTCTGACCCGCGAATATCAGGATCTCAAGAAAAGAGCCGAGAAGCACTACGAACTCGTGGGCAACCATCCGGTCATGAAAGGCCTCTGGAGGGAGATCCTCAAGATCGCGCCCACGAACGCGACTGTCCTCGTCCACGGGGAGAGCGGCACGGGCAAGGAACTCGTCGCCAGGGCGATCCACGCGAACAGCCTCCGGGCCAGGGAAAAATTCGTCCAGGTCAACTGCGCGGCCATCCCCGAGGAACTCATCGAAAGCGAGCTCTTCGGCCACGAGAAGGGAGCCTTCACGGGCGCCACGGAGAAAAAGACGGGCAAGTTCGAGCAGGCCGACGCCGGGACGATCTTCCTCGACGAGATCGCCGACATGAGCCTCAAGACCCAGTCCAAGGTCCTTCGCGTCCTCGAGGAGGGAGAGGTCCAGAAAGTGGGTTCGAGCCGGATCTCAAAGGTGGACGTCCGGGTCATCGCCGCCACGAACAAGGATCTCAAGAAAGAGATGCAGGAAGGCCGCTTCCGGGAGGATCTCTTCTTCCGGCTGAACGTGGTCCCCTTGTTTTCGCCCCCGCTGCGGGAGAGGAAGGAGGACATCCCGGTCCTCGTCGAATATTTCTCCAGGTCGTTCGCCGAGGAGAACAACTTCAAGCTCAAGAAGTTCTCCAAGGGCGCCCTGGACGCCATGATGGACTACCCCTGGAAGGGTAACGTCCGCGAGCTCAAGAACGCAGTCGAGCGGTTGATGATTATGGCGGAAAAAGATACAATAGAGGCGAAAGACCTGCCCGAGCTCGTCCGGGAGGAATGCGAAGTCGGGGCTCCCGCGCCCGCCGGGGTCAAGACGCTTCGAGAGTACAGGGACCTCGCGGAGCGGGATTTTATCCTGGCCAAGCTTGAGGCCAATAATTGGAATATTTCCCAAACGGCCAGAGAGATCGACACGCCCCGGAGCAATCTTTATAAGAAGCTCGAGCAGTACGGAATTAAAATAACGGCCGGAGTGGGCGAGGCGGTTGCCGCTCCTTCCCGCGAGGGAGGAGGGGAGGAAAGTCCGAACTCCAAAGGGCAGGATGGTCGCTAGCGGCGACTCCGGGCGACCGGGGGAAAGTGCCACAGAAAAGACACCGCCCTCCGGGGCAGGCGCAGCCTCCCCGGGGAGCAAGGGTGAAATGGCGAGGCAAGAGCTCACCGCCCTGATGGCGACATCAGGGGCACGGCAAACCCCATCCGGAGCAAGGCCAAACGGACCCCGTTTTGGGATGGCCCGTCCCAGGGGGTGGGTAGGCCGCTTGCGCCCCGGAGCAATCCGGGGACTAGACAAATAACCGCCCCCGCTTCGGCGGGAACAGAATTCGGCTTATGTCCCGCTCCGGCCGTTTCCTTTACCGCGTCCCATGAAACGGTCGCCCGTTATTGCCGTGACGTGGGGCATTCGAAGACGAGATGTTCAGGGCGAAGTGAACGAACCGTTCATCGCTGAGAATCCAGCCGGGAGGTCTCGAAATGCCAGTCAAGTATAAGAACCCGGGACGAATCGAGTTCGATGGCAAGCTCCATCGAGAGGAAGGCGGCGGGACGTTCGTAGAGTTCCCCCAAGACGTGGAGAAGCTCTACGGAGTTAAGGGGCGCGTCCCGGTCAAGGTCACGTTTGACGGTATCCCGTACCGAGGCTCCATGGTCAAGATGGGCGCGCCCTGCCACATCCTGCTCATCCTCTCAAGGAGATCCGGGAGAAGCTCGGCAAGGACCGGGGCGACACGGTCCATGTTGCCGTCGAGCTCGACGACGCGCCCCGCGTGGTCGTGTTGTCGAAAGACGTCCCGGCTGCCTATAAAAAAGCCAAGGTCCTCGGCCAATACCGCTCGCTCTCCTTTACCCAACAGCGGGAATACAATCTGTGGATCGAGGACGCTAAACAGGACGAGACTCGTCAGCGCCGGATCGCCAAGGCGATCGAACAGCTGCATTCCAAGAAAGCGGCCACATGAATCCTTAGGCTCCCATCGCCCGGCGGCGTCCAGAGCCATTTGACAATCCCGGTCCCCCTGATTATAAGCTTGTCCTCATGGCGATAAATGATCAGGGGTCCCTTAGGGCGACCCGCCGTTTTGCCTGGTGGAAAGACGCTCCTCCGGATTCCCGGCGGGCCCTGGTAGCTGCGGCCTTCGGCTGGATGCTGGACTCCTTCGATGTCATGATCTACGCCCTCGTCCTCTCGGCCCTGATCTCCGACCTGGGCATCGCCAAGTCGACGGCGGGCCTGCTGGGCTCGCTGACCCTCTTCGCCTCGGCTTTCGGCGGGCTCATTTTTGGGATCGTCGCCGACCGCTACGGCCGGCGGCGGGCTCTGATGGGGAGCATTCTGATCTATTCGGTCTTCACGGCTGCCTGCGGATTTTCCACGGGAGTCCTTATGCTGGCCGTCTTCCGCGTCTTCCTCGGACTGGGGATGGGTGGGGAGTGGGCGAGCGGGGCGGCGCTCGTCTCCGAGACCTGGCCTGCGGCCCACCGCGGCAAGGCCCTGGGCCTCGTCCAAAGCGCCTGGGCCGTGGGCTATGCGGCCGCAGCCGTCGTTTCGGCCCTCGTCATGCCGCGCTGGGGCTGGCGGGCCGTCTTTTTCGTGGGAGTTATCCCGGCCTTCTTCACGCTCTGGATTCAGAAAAGGGTCAAGGACCCGGAGATCTGGAGGGCCAAGCGGCTCGAGCCCCGAACCGCGGGCTCCGGCCTCCGGCTGATCTTCGGCAGGGGGCGGCTTGGGCTCACCACGCTCGTGACGCTCATGAACGCCTTCACGCTGTTCGCCTGGTGGGGGCTCAATCTCTGGATTCCCTCTTATCTGTCGATGACCGCTGGCCAGGGAGGAGTCGGGCTGAGCACCCGGATGATGTCAGGCCTCGTCATTTTCATGCAGGTCGGGATGTGGCTTGGCTATGTCAGCTTCGGATTTATTAGCGACCGGACCGGCCGCAAAAAAACTTATGTCGGGTTCCTCGTTGCGGCCGCAGCGTTTGTTTTCCTCTATGCCAGCACCAAACAGCCTCTCGTGCTCCTCTTTCTCGGGCCATGCGTGGCCTACTTTGGGACGGGCCACTTCAGCGGCTTCGGCGCGCTGACGGCGGAGCTCTATCCGACGTCCATCCGGGCCACGGCCCAAGGGCTCACCTACAACGCCGGCCGGATCGTCAGCGCCGCGGCGCCGTTCATCGTCGGCTCCGTGGCCCAGACCAGGGGCTTCGGATTCGCCTTTTCCCTCATCGCCATCTCCTTCCTTGCGGCCGCCGCCCTCTGGATCTGGATCCCCGAGACGCGCGGGCGGGAATTAGAATAGACTTCGGCCAAATCCGATCGGACAAAAGAGTGCAGCTGTTGTTCTGCACAATAGAGCTGAGGTGAATTCGGTTCAATTCGGTGACATAGAACCAGCTACCGAAATAGGTGTGATTGTGACGAGGCCGGAGTTGCGGTGACTAGTTGTGTGTCACCGAATTAATGGAAGAGGGTGGCGGCGGCCTGGCGGATGAACGTCAGCAGCTTGCCCGGCCAGATTCCCAGCTGGATGATACCGTACAGGCAAAGGAACAATGCCAAGTACAGGGCCGGCTGATCCGTTTCGATCTCGACCTCGGTCAGAGGGTCCCTCATGTACATATAGACAATGATTCTCAGGTAGTAAAAGACGGAGACGAGGCTCGCCAGGACCGCGATGATGACGAGGGCGACCTCGCCCTGCCTGACCGCCGCGCTGAAAACATAGAATTTGGCTAAAAAACCGGCCGTGGGCGGAAAACCTGCCAGGGAGAAGAGAAACACGGAAAATGAGGCCGCGATCCATGGGTATTTGAAGCCGACTCCTGCGAAATCATCCAGATTCAGGTATTCCGTTCCTTGCCGGCTTATGGCGATGAGCGCGCTGAAAGCCCCAGCGTTCATGAAGAGGTAGGCGACGAGATAGAAGACGAGGCTCGCCCCGTCGCCAGCCAGCACGGCCAGCAGGATATAGCCGGAATGGGCGATGCTCGAATAAGCCAGCAGCCGCTTCAGATTCCTCTGCCTGAGGGCCGCCAGATTTCCCACGACCATGGTCAGGGCGGCGACCGACCAGAGGAGCCAGTAGATCGCCGGCTGGGATCCCTCGGTATTCCAGAGCGGCGCCAGAAGCCGGAAAAGAACGACGAAGCCCGCGAGCTTGGGACCGATCGAAAAGAAAGCGGTGACCGGGGTCGGGGCGCCCTCGTACACGTCGGGAGCCCACATATGGAAGGGGACCAGGGCGATCTTGAAGGCGAATCCGGCGATGACGAGCGCCAAGCCCGCCCATCCCGCGACCCCGGGGCCGCCCCCCTGCGCCGAAAGAGCGGTCAGGATGCCGCTGAAGTCCAGCCTTCCGGCGGCGCCGTAGAGGAAAGCCAGGCCAAAGACGAGGAAGGCGCTGCGAAGCTTCCCATCAGGAAATACTTGACTGCGGCCTCCGACGATTTCGTGTCTTTCCTCTTCAACCCGGCCAGGGCATAGCTCGAAACGGAAAGGATTTCGAGGCCGAGAAAGATGATGAGGAGGCTCGGAGACGAAACCATGATCATCGTGCCCGAGAGGGCCATGAGGAGCAGGGCGTAATATTCTCCATGGTTCAGGTCCTGGCGCGCGATGTACTTCAGGCTCATGAGGACGAGAAAGAGGCCAGCAGCGACAAAGGCCAGACAGAGGACGACGGCCAGCCGGTCGAGCGTCAGGCCCCCCCCGAAAAAGGACAGGTCCCGGCCCCAGGACCGGACGCTCGAAAAGGCGCTGGCGACGAGAAACACCAGAGAGACGTAGCCGAGATAATCCTTGTTGTCCCTCTTAATGAACGCCTCGAGAAGCAGGATGCACAGGCCCCCGGCGACGACGGTCAGGATGGGAGCTAACGCCATAAAACTCATCATGGCCCTATTCCAGCCCTCCATCCAGGGACTTGGCGGACTCGACCGGTCCGCTCAGGGGAGCGAATATAATTATCTGACCCGATGTCTCCTTGAGGACCACGCTTTTTGCCTTGACCGTCTTGAGGTATTGCGCGACGGAAGCGTCCATTTTCCGCAGGATGGACCCCGGGAAAAGACCCAGCCAGAACATGAGGACAACGATGGGAAAAAGGTAGAGCTTTTCCCGCCCGCCCATGTCCTTGAACTCGAGGATCTTCTCCTTCAGGATGGGCCCGTGCATGACCCGGCGGAAAAGCCAGAGGAGGTAAGCGGCCGACAGGATGGCCGTTGAAACGGCCAGCACGGCCAGGACTTTATGACCGGCAAAGATACCGAAGAAGCAGAGGATCTCTCCGACAAAACCGTTGAGGCCCGGGAGTCCCATGGAAGAGAGCATGGCGATCAGGAAGACGGCCGAAAAAACGGGCATCTGCCGGCTGACGCCTCCGAAGTCCTGGATCAGCCGCGTGTGGGACCGTTCGTAAAGAACCCCAACGCAAAGAAAGAGAGCGCCGGTGCTCAGGCCGTGATTGACCATCTGAAAGACCGCACCTTCCGTCGATTCCAGGTTCAGGGAAAAAAGGGCGAGCATGATAAGGCCCATGTGGCTGACGCTCGAGTACGCGACAAGGGACTTCATATCTTTCTGGACGAGGGCCATGAGCCCGCCGTAGATGATGCTGATGACGGCCAGGATGGAAAGCGCGGGCAGGAAAGTCCTGGCTCCGTCGGGGAATAAGGGGAGGCCCAGCCGCAGGAAGCCGTAGGCCCCCATCTTGAGCAGGATGGCCGCCAGAATGACGGAGCCCGCCGTCGGCGCTTCCACATGGGCGTCCGGGAGCCAGGTGTGGAGCGGAAAGAGGGGCACCTTGATGGCGAAGGCGAGGGCAAAGGCCAGGAATAACCAGGTCTGAAGCTTCGGGGCAATGGCCAGACCATACAAGTCTTGAAACGCCAGCGACTGGCCACCCGTCGCCTGGTGATATTGGGAATAAAGGACGAAGATGGCGACGAGCATCAGGAGGCTGCCAAACATGGTGAACAAGACAAACTTAACCGTCGCGTAAACGCGGCGCCGGCCTCCCCAAATCCCGATCAGGAAATACATCGGGATGAGCATGGCCTCCCAGAACACATAAAAAAGGAACAGGTTCATCGAAACGAAAACGCCAATGATCCCTGTCTCGAGAAGAAGCATGAAAAAGGAGAATTCCTTAAGGCGCTCGTCGATCGCCTTCCAGGACGAGAGGAGCGCGATCGGGGTGAGAAAAGTCGTGAGGAGGACGAGAAGGAGGCTGAGGCCGTCGATTCCGACATGATAATCGATGCCCCGCCCCATCCAGGCGGTTCTCTCGACGAACTGGAAGGAGCCGCTCCCGCCGTCGAAGCCGAAATAAAGAGTCAGGGACAAGAGGAATGTCAGGACGGAAACGGCCAGGGCGAAAAAGCGTGTTTCCCTGGGCCTTTCTCTCGGGAAAAAGATCAGGATAAGCCCGCCGAGAAGCGGCAGGAACGTCACCAGGCTCAGGATCGGCATGTTCATATCTTCAAGAACAAAATGAATCCGACGAACAGGACAACGCCCAGGAGAAAGGCCAGCGCATAGTCTTTGATCAGTCCCGTCTGCAGACGGCTGAGGCCCAGCCCCGCGGCATTCGCCGCCGCGGCCGAGCCGTTCAAGCTCCCGTCGATGACCTTGAGGTCGAAATGATCGTAGACGAGCTCGCTCCCTCTGACGACCGGCCGCACGATCGCGGCGTCGTAGAATTCATCGACATAGTATTTTCCGACGAGGACCTTGTAGATCCAGGGAAACCGGGCCACCAGGACACCGGGAGTCCGGGGATAGCGAAGGTAGAAGAGATAGGCGATGAACAATCCGCCCACGGCGGCAACCGTCGAAACCAGGATCAGGTTCCATTCGACGGCCGCAGAGAGAACGGCTCCAGGGAGCCGCAAAACCGGCTCAAGGAAGCGGCCGAAGACGTCGGCCTTCTCCCCAACTACGGCCGGAAGTCCGACGTATCCCGCCAAGACAGAGAAGACAGCCAGGATCATGAGCGGAACCGTCATGACCGATGGCGATTCATGAAGATGGTGCTGGGCCTCGGCGCCAGCCTTTTCCTGGCCGTAGAAAACGAGGAAGACGAGGCGGAACATGTAGAAAGCAGTCATGATGGCCCCCGCCAAGCCTAGGACCCAAACAACGATGTGGCCGCTCGAAAAGGCGCTGGTCAGGATGGCGTCTTTGGAGAAGAAGCCCGACAAGAACGGGATGCCCGAGATCGCCAGCGCCGCGGCTAGAAACGTTGGGAACGTCCTCGGGAGATGCCGTCTGAGGCCGCCCATCTTACGGATGTCCTGCTCGCCAGAGAGGGCATGGATGACGCTTCCGGCGGCCAGGAAGAGGAGGCTCTTGAAGAACGCGTGGGTCGCGAGATGGAAGATTCCGGCCGCGTAGGCCCCGACGCCGCAGCCGATGAACATGTATCCGATCTGGGAGATCGTGGAATAGGCCAGGACTCTTTTGATGTCTGTCTGGACAAGGGCCATGGTTGCGGCAAATACGGCCGTCACCGCGCCGATCGTGGCGACTACGCTGGAAGCGACAGGTGAGGCTGAATAGAGACCGTTCAGCCTAGCGACCATATAAACGCCGGCCGTCACCATAGTCGCAGCGTGAATCAGCGCGCTCACGGGGGTCGGCCCCTCCATGGCGTCCGGGAGCCAGACATAGAGGGGAATTTGGGCGGATTTGCCCACTGCGCCGGCGAACAGGAGGATGGCGATGAGGGTGACTAGGCTGGGAGCCAGCCCGCCGCCCGCTGCCGCCGAATTGATCCTGGCGAAATCGGGGCTGCCGACAGTCACGATCAGGAAGAGGATGCC
>Ga0153915_10005897_pt1 | contig 11418 bp, 8 predicted proteins | sample Opewatmetagenome_2_FD_107003 | JGI IMG/M metagenome (GOLD analysis project Ga0153915, IMG submission 107003) | Freshwater wetland microbial communities from Ohio, USA - Open water 3 Core 3 Depth 3 metaG | ecosystem: Environmental > Aquatic > Freshwater > Wetlands | place: USA: Ohio, Lake Erie...
CTGGCCATCTTTATTGCCGGCTTAGCTTTAATCTTAGATTGAAATTTAGATTTTCTCCAGCTCTTGGCTTTTTTAATTTTCATTTTATTTACCCATTCCTACTCTCTGGCCGACCTGGAAAATTTTTCCTTCGGTCTGGATCGAGGGAGCGATAATAATTTCAACATCGTGCATTTCTTTTAAATTCGTGGCGCCTAATGAACCCATCGAGGTTTTAAGCGCGCCCATTAAATTCTGCGAACCGTCGTCAACCCTGGCCGGCCCGAAAAGGATCTCTTTCAAAGTACCGGTTGTTCCGACCTGAATACGCGTTCCGCGCGGTAAATTCACATGGGAAGTGGCCATGCCCCAGTGAAAGCCTCTTCCCGGAGCCTCTTTGGCGCGGGCAAAGCTGGAGCCGATCATTACCGCATCTGCTCCGCAGGCAAAGGCCTTGCAGATATCGCCGCCGCGGTTCATGCCTCCGTCCGTAATGATCGGTATGTATTTACCTGTCCGCTTGAAGTAAAAATCGCGCGCGCCGGCAGCGTCTACTGTAGCGGTTACCTGCGGCACGCCTATGCCTAACACGCCGCGGGTGGTGCAGGCTGCGCCTGGCCCGACTCCGATAAGCAGCCCTGCGGCGCCGGTCTCCATAAGCTCGATAGTCGTTGCGTAAGTTACGCAGTTACCTAGAATAACCGGAATTTTCGTAGCCTTGCAGAATTTATACAGATCCAGCGTCTTATATTCTTTGGCGATATGTTTGGTAGTGGTGACTGTGGATTGGATGACAAAGATATCCGCGCCGCTGGCAATAGCGAGCTTAGAGAATTTTTCGGCATTAGCCGGGATGCAGCTTACAACGGCTGTGCCTTTTTTCTTCTTGATCTCGGCAACTCTCTTGGAAACTAATTTTTCTTTTATCGGGGTGGTATATACTGATTGGATCAGTTGGGTGGCTTTCTGGGCGTTAGCTTTGGCAATTTCATTTAATACGCTATCCGGATTTTCATAGCGGGTCTGGACGCCGTCAAGGTTCAGGACCGCTATACCTCCTAGATTAGACATTTCCACGGCAAAATTAACATCTACAACCCCATCCATAGCCGCAGCGAGTATGGGAACTTTAAATTTCTTGCCGTCTATTGTAAAAGATATCTCTACCTCATTGGGATTAACTGTCTGCGAGCCGGGTACCAGCGCGATTTCATCAAAACCGTAACACCTACGGCTGCGCCTGCCAATACCTATCCATTCTGCCATTTTAAATATCTCCTTCTATGTATAAGTTATTGTTTAACAATAGGTTACGGATTTTTACCTCTTTTTTGAATAGTATGAACGAAAGGATATTGAATTTTACACCAGAGAAGCTTACTTGTCAACCATTATTTTATAACCTAATTCCATTCCGGGTTTGGAACGGGGTTTCTCAGTTAAGGGATTAAAATAAAAAGGGCGGGAATTTTTCAATTCCCGCCCTGGTATTACTGCGTATTAGCGTTTGGGATTAATAACCGCCCATTCCCCCCATGCCGCCCATTCCTCCCGGAGGCATTCCGCCCGGCATTCCACCGGCTGTTTCCTTCTCCGGTTTATCCGCAACCAAAGCCTCGGTAGTAAGGAGTAATGAGGCGATACTGGCTGCGTTTTGTAAAGCTGAACGCGTAACTTTCTTAGGGTCAATTACGCCGGCTTCGATCATATCTACATAAGCGTCTTGTGAAACATCATATCCGACGTTGGTTTTTTCCTGCTTTACCCGCTGCACAACCACTGAACCCTCCAGCCCTGCGTTCTGGGTAATCTGCCGGATGGGTTCCTCTAAGGAGCGCCTGACTATATCCACGCCGATTTTTTCGTCGCCGTCAAGCTTTAGTTTGTCCAATGCCGGGATGCAGCGGATCAGAGCCACTCCGCCGCCGGGGATTATTCCCTCTTCAACCGCAGCGCGCGTAGCATGAAGCGCATCTTCCACGCGGGCTTTTTTCTCTTTCATCTCGCTTTCGGTGGCTGCACCCACATTGATCACGGCTACGCCGCCGGCTAATTTGGCTAAACGTTCCTGCAATTTTTCTTTATCGTAATCAGAATCGGTTTCATCGATCTGCTTTTTTATCTGAGCGATACGCGCAGATACCGCAGATTGTTTCCCCGAGCCTTCAACGATAGTCGTATTTTCTTTATCGATCTTTACTTTTTTAGTCTTGCCTAAGTCTTCCAGGTCGACATTTTCCAGCTTGATGCCGAGGTCCTCGGTTATCGCCTTGCCGCCGGTCAAAATGGCAATATCTTCAAGCATGGCCTTACGCCTGTCGCCGTATCCGGGAGCCTTGACTGCGCAGGAAACAAATGTCCTTTTCAAATTATTCACGACTAAGGTCGCTAATGCCTCGCCTTCAACTTCTTCCGCGATGATCAAGAGCGGCTTTCCGCTGCGGGCGATCTTCTCTAATAAGGGTAAGAGGTCCTTTAAGGAAGCTATCTTTTTCTCATGAATTAACACATAAGCATCCTCTAAAACACACTCCATCCTCTCGGCATCGGTAACAAAATAGGGGGATAAATAACCCTGGTCAAACTGCATACCTTCAACCAGCTCTAAGGTAGTGGCAGTAGCCTTAGCTTCTTCAACGGTAATTACGCCGTCCTTACCCACCTTTTCCATCGCTTCGGCAATCAGGTTGCCGATAGTGGTATCGCCGTTAGCGGCAATGGAAGCAACCTGGGCAACTTCTTTCTTTTCCCGGGCATTAATGGGCTTGGCTAATTTCTCCAATTCCTCCACAATTTTCGCTACCGCTTTTTCGATGCCGCGCTTTAAAGCCATGGGATTTGCTCCGGCAGTAACGTTCTTCAGGCCTTCGCGGTAAATTGCTTCGGCTAAAACTGTGGCGGTGGTGGTCCCGTCACCGGCTATATCCGAGGTTTTCTCGGCGACTTCCTTGACCATCTGGGCGCCCATATTTTCATAAGGATCTTCCAGGTCAATCTCTTTAGCCACGGTTACGCCGTCCTTGGTAATGGTAGGCGAACCGAATTTCTTATCAATGACCACATTGCGCCCCTTTGGCCCTAAGGTTACCTTAACTGCCCGGGCTAATTGCTCTACGCCGCTTAAAAGTTTTCTGCGGGCTTCATCCTGATATAATAACTGCTTACTCATCAAATCCTCCTTATTTTATTATCGCCAAGATATCTTCTTCGCGCATAACTAATAACTCTTCGCCTTCTTTGGTGGTGATTTCATTACCGGAATATTTTCCGTATAGAACTTTGTCTCCTACTTTAACTTCCGGAGCTTGAACCGTGCCGCTTTCCAAAGTTTTTCCTCTTCCGACTGCCACAACCTTACCCTCTTGCGGTTTTTCCTTGGCCGTATCCGGCAGGACTATCCCGCCTTTGGTCTTAGCCTCGGCTTCCAAAGGCTTGACTACTACGCGGTCTCCTAATGGTTTAATGTCCATAGGTAACACCTCCTTAAATTGGTTTATATTAGCACTTCTCCCTCAAGAGTGCTAATTATAATTTAAAAAAAAATCTTGTCAAGTATTTTTTTGTTGCCGAAAAAGCATATTTAAACCCTTGAGGGTTAAATGGATATTTTTACCGTCCAGGTTCCTGCAATATTTAGCAATCAAATTAATATTTCCGCCGGTGCCGATGGCTTGAGTTTTTTTGCCTAACTCATGCTTGAGCCGCGTTACCAAAGCGTCGCTTAGGGCGCCAAGGCCATGGACAATACCGCTAAGCATGCTGGTTTTGGTATCCCGGCCGATAAATTCTTTTGGCGCTTCCAGCTTTATTTTGGGTAGCAGGGCGGTGCGTTCGTTTAACACCTCTAAAGAAATGCGCAGACCCGGTAAAATCATCCCTCCGAGATATTCTTTTCTTTTGGATATGACATCGAAGGTAACCGCAGTGCCAAAATCAACAACTACTAAAGGCGCGCCATAAAGTTTAATTCCGGCATAGGCGTTTACCAGCCGGTCCTGGCCAACAGCTTTGGGGTTTAAGTACAAGTTCTTAATCGGGACGCGGATATTCTTACCTATTATACAGGGTTGTTTGCCTAAAATAAGCCTTAAATCTTTTTCTACTGTTCGGGTTAGCTTAGGGACAACGCTGCAAGCTATAGCATTGTCAATCTTAAATTTACGCAAGCTTCCCCTTAATTTATTCAGGGTGTAATCTTGCGTAGGAAGGCTAAAGCTGCCTTTAAGCTCATCCGCCTTGAATATCCCGCAGGTGATATTAGTATTACCTATATCAATGGCCAGTAGCACTCTTTAACTCCTTTATTTTATCCCTTAATACAGCTGCCTGTTCAAACTGCAGGTTGCGGCTGCTTAACTCCATTTCATATTCTAACTCGGAAATATATTTACGCAACTCATATTCATCCTTAGCCTCGCCGGTAAGGTTTATGACAAGTTCTTCCGCCTTTTCTAAGCCTTCAATGCCTTCTTTTATCGCTTTTACGATTGAGCGCGCGGTAATCTTATTCCGGGCGTTAAATTCCAACTGCAATTTCCGCCTACGGCTACATTCGCCGATAGCCTTGCGCATTGAGCCAGTAATGGTATCCGCGTACATAATCACTTTGCCGTTGAGATGGCGGCTGGCGCGGCCGGCAACCTGGATCAAACTGGTCGCTGAACGCAAAAATCCTTCTTTATCGGCATCCAGGATAGCGACCAGCGAAACTTCCGGCAGGTCCAGCCCCTCCCTTAAAAGATTTATTCCCACCAGGCAGTCAAATTCTTTTTTTCTTAAGTCCCTCAGGATCTTGGAGCGCTCAATAGTCTCGATCTCGGAATGCAGGTATTTTACCTTCAGGCCTTTTTCCTGTAAATAGAGGGTTAAATCTTCCGCCATCCGCTTGGTTAAGGTGGTAACCAGGATCCGCTCTCCGACTTTCGCGCGCTTCTTTACCTCTTCGATTAAATCCTCCACCTGGTTTTCCGTTGGCCTAATCATAATCTCCGGGTCAACCAGTCCCGTGGGCCGGATTATCTGCTGGATAACCTTATTTTCACTCTTGGTAATTTCGTATTCATCAGGCGTAGCCGAGACAAAAACGGTTTTCTTGACTAAATTATTAAATTCCTCAAATTTTAGCGGCCGGTTATCCAGGCAAGATGGCAGCCTAAAACCATAATTAACCAGGACCTCTTTCCTGGCCCGATCCCCTTCATACATGCCCCGTACCTGCGGCAGGGTTACATGCGATTCGTCGATGACCGTTAAAAAATCTCCCGAAAAATAGTCGATCAAGGAATAAGGCCGCGAGCCGGCCGGCCGGCCGGACAAGTGGCGCGAATAATTTTCAATCCCGTGGCAGTAACCGATCTCCTGCAACATTTCCAGGTCATATTTGGTCCTGGATTCAAGCCTTTGGGCCTCCAGTAATTTATTTTTGGATTTTAGAAAATCCAACTGGCTGCTTAGTTCCGCCTTAATCGAATCCAGGCTGGAATTAATATTCTCCTGCGAAATAATAAAATGCTTGGCCGGATAAACCGCGGCTTTATCCAACTCGCCTAGTATTTCGCCGGAGACAGGATTAAATTCCGAGATTTTTTCAATTATATCGTTATTTAATTCCAGGCGTAAGGCCTTCTCCTGGTAAGAGGGGTATATCTCCAGCACATCGCCCCTTACCCGCAACCTGCCGCGGATAAATTCATAGTCATTTCTTTCATATTGAATATGGATGAATTTAGCGATTAACTCATTCCGGCTCACCCGCTCTCCTTTTTCAACCAGGATGAGCATCTCGCGGTAATTTTGCGGGTCGCCCAGGTTATAAATGCAGGAAACCGAAGCCACGATAATTACATCGTTGCGGCTCATTAAGGAAGTGGTCGCCGAAAGCCGCAGCCGGTCAAGCCGCTCGTTGATCGAAGAATCTTTTTCGATATAGGTATCCGTGGAGGGAATATAGGCCTCCGGCTGGTAATAGTCGTAGTAGCTTACAAAATACTCAACCGCGTTATGCGGAAAAAACTCCTTAAATTCCGAATAAAGCTGGGCAGCTAAAGTTTTATTGTGGGAGATGACTAAGGTGGGTAAATTTAATTTGGCAATGACATTGGCCAGAGTAAAGGTTTTTCCCGATCCGGTAACGCCCAGGAGCGTGGAATAACGCCGGCCGGAATGGATATCCGCGGTTAATTCTTTGATCGCCTTAGGCTGGTCGCCGCAGGGTTTATAGCTTGAGACAAGTTTAAAAGCGAGCAACTTTACTTGACCTCTAAACTCATATCTACGGCTTTAACCGAATGCGTCAGGGCGCCGATAGATATAATATCTACGCCCGTAGCGGCAATCTTTTTTACGGAATCAAAATCAACTCCGCCGCTGGCTTCGAGCATAGTCGGAGGATGGTGGCTTTTGAATTCAGTATTATTGCGGATCTTTACCGCTTCTTTTATATCTTCCAGGCTCATATTATCCAGCATGATCACATCCGGCTTAAAATAAAGGGCGTGCTTGAATTCATCCATATTCTGCACTTCGATTTCTATTTTAAAGCCTTTAGGAACGCTGGGTAATTTTTCGTAGCCTGCGGTGACCTTGATATGGTTATCTTTCATTAAGATCATTTCATCCAGGCCCATGCGGTGGTTGTGCCCCCCGCCTATGCGCACGGCATATTTCTGCAGGTCCCGTAAGCCGGGAAGGGTCTTACGGGTATCGGTAATCTTGGTTTTATAAGGTTCGATCTGCTCCACATATTCCCGCGTCTTGGTGGCTATTCCCGAGAGCAGGCTCAGCAGGTTAAGCGCGACTCTCTCCGAACTTAAGATGCTGGTGGCATTTCCGGAAATCCGGGCAATGATTTTACCCGGCTTCACCGCTTTACCCTCGTCAACCAGAGGTTTAAATATGATCGAGGAATCAATGGCTTTAAAAACATTCCTCGCCACATCCATTCCGCAGATAACCGCTTTTTCCTTGACTAAAATATGCGCGCTGATTGTCTTATCCTTGGGGATAGTCAGCTGGGTAGTGATATCGCCCCTTCCGATATCTTCGATTAAAGCGTGGCGGACGATATAATCTAATTTTTCCGGGTCAAGCCTCGGCTCCCTCTCAGAAAGAAAATGTTTAGTTAAGGGCATCGCGCACTCCTTTTAGTTTTTGCACCCCATCCTTTAGGTTCTTTAATTTCTCTTTCTCTTTTTCCACGATCTCCCCAGGCGCTCTCTTCAGGAAATTTTTATCGCCGAGCATCTTCTCCTTGGCCATTATTTCCGCCTCGGCTTTATTGATCCTGGAATTTATCTTTTCCTTGTGTTTTTCAATGTCAATCACCCCGGACAGGGGTATGACAATGTGCGCCTCTTTGACCACGCTGGTAAATTCGCCGGGAGCGCGCTTATATTCGCTTAAAATAGCCAGCTGGTTTAGCCTGGCCAGGGCCTTGATCTGACCGCTAAAATTCTCCAGCACTTCCTTCTTATGTTTATTCGGGATAAAGATCTTTGCCGCGATATTATCCGCTGAAGCCGGAATATCCAATTCCAAGCGCATATTTCTTATAGCGGTAATAACCTCTAAAACCTCGGCCATTAGCTTTTCGCTCTTAAGGTCAATCATATCCTCCTGGATATGCGGCCAGGATTGGGCCATAATTGAATTCCCTTCATGCGGGATCCTCTGCCAGATCTCCTCGGTAATAAAAGGCATGAAGGGATGCAGGGCCCTTAAGAATTTTTCCAGTATTTTATACATCACTACTTGGTTATGCGGATTTTTAATATCCGCCTTGATGATTTCCAGGTACCAGTCGCAAAACTCATGCCAGAAAAAAGAGTAAAGCAGGTTTGCCGCTTCATTGAATTGGTAATGCCCTAAGTTTTTCTCTACCTCTTGGAGCGTAGAATAAAACCTGCTTAAGATCCAGCGATTAGCCAGGCTTAAGTCTTCTTTTCTAAAGAATACGCAAAGGTCGGTCCTAACCGGGACTGTCCCCGCAGGGGACTGTCCCGCGTTTTCTAAATTCATCAAAATAAACCTGGAGGCGTTCCAGATCTTATTGCAGAAGTTCCTGCCCTGCTCAAACCTCTCCTTGGATAAATATACATCCTGGCCCTGGGCGGTAATCGAGATCAGGCTGAAGCGTAAGGCATCCGCGCCGTATTCATTAATGACCTCCAGAGGGTCAATGACATTCCCTAAAGATTTGGACATCTTCTTCCCTTCTATGTCGCGCACTGTGCCGTGGATATAAACATCCTTGAAGGGAATATCTTTCTGGAATTCCAAGCCGGCCATGATCATTCTGGCTACCCAGAAAAAGATGATTTCCGGAGCGGTTACCAAGGTTGAAGTGGGATAAAAATATTTTAGATCTTCTTTGCTGCGCGCCTCATCCGGCCAGTAAAACGTGGCAAATGGCCAGAGCCAGGAAGAAAACCAGGTATCTAAGACATCTTCATCCTGTTTAATATTTGTCGAGCCGCAGGCGCTACACTTTAGCGGGGTTTCTACGCTGGCCGTATTTTTTTTGCAGTCTAAACAATGCCATATGGGAATGCGATGGCCCCACCAGATCTGTCGCGAGATGCACCAATCCTGGATATTTTCCATCCAGTTAAGATAAACCTTGGTCCAGCGCTGAGGGTGGAACTTGACCTTGCCTTTTTTGACCGCTTCCAATGCGGGTTTGGCCAGAGGTTTCATCCTGACAAACCACTGTCTGGATAGATACGGTTCGATAATCGTATGGCAGCGGTAACAATGCCCGGCAGATAGAGGATGCGGTTCCACTTTTTCCAATAATCCCTTTTCCTTCAGGTCCTCCAGGATCACCTCCCTGGCTTCGAATCTGTCCATATCCTTGTAATTCCCGGCATTTTCATTCATTCTACCGTCGGGAGTCATTACATTAATAAAATCCAGATGGTGTTTTTTACCCAAGCAATAGTCATTAGGGTCATGCGCGGGCGTAACTTTTACTGCCCCGGTACCGAATTTCATATCTACCATTGCATCGGCAATGATCTTGATTTCCCGGTTCACCAAAGGTAAGGCCAGGGTTTTGCCAACCAACTTTTTATAGCGCTTATCTTTGGGGTTAACCGCTACCGCCGTATCGCCGAGCATAGTCTCCGGCCGGGTAGTCGCTACGACAATGTACGGGGCTGTCCCCGCAGGGGACTGTCCCGTAATCGGATACCTAAGGTAATAAAGGTTACCCTGGAGATCGCGGTGGGGCGCTTCTTCATCGGAAAGCGCGGTCTGGCAGCGCGGGCACCAGTTGATAATTTTATCGTCCTGGTAGATCAGCCCTTTCTTCCAAAGAATGACGAAGGCCTCTCTTACTGCCTTGGAGTATTCATTATCCATAGTGAAGCGTTCGCGCTTCCAGTCGCAGGATGCCCCCAGTTTCTTGAGTTGGCGGATAATGGTTGAGCCGGATTGCTCTTTCCAGGCCCAGACGCGCTCAATAAATTTTTCCCGGCCTAAATCCTGGCGTTTTAATCCTTCTTTGGCAATTGATTTTTCAACTACATTCTGGGTGGCGATCCCGGCATGGTCAGTCCCCGGCATCCAAAGAGCCTCCAGGCCTTGCAGGCGGTGGTAACGGATAAGGATGTCCTGGATAGTGTTATTTAAGGCATGGCCCATATGTAAAATTCCGGTTACATTGGGCGGAGGGATAACGATGGTATAGGGTTTTTTTGCGGGATTTACTTTTGCGGTAAATAGCTTATTCTCTTCCCAGAACTTATACCATTTATCTTCAGTATCTTGGGGGTTATATTGCTTGGGAATCTCATCTATCATTTCACTTTATCTTTTAAGAGTTTATATTCTACGCTGTCTACCAGGGCCTGCCAGCTGGCTTCGATGATATTTTCCGAGACGCCGATAGTATTCCAGAAATCCAATTCATCCTGAGACTGGATCAAGACCCTTACCGGACTGGCGGTCCCGGCTTTTTCATCTAATACGCGCACCTTAAAGTCGGATAAGTGCATCTTAGCCAGCGTCGGATAGAAATCTTTCAAGGCCTTGCGCAAGGCATTATCCAGGGCATTGACCGGGCCGTCGCCGTCGGCAGCAGTATGTTCTTTTACGCCTTTGACTTTAAGCCGGATGATCGCTTCTGTGGTAACCTTATTATTGGTTTTCTTTTCAATGACCACCCGGAAGCCCTCTAAATCAAAAAATTTCTTATATTTTTTGAAGGCGCGCTTCATCAAAAGTTCGAAAGAGCCCTCCGCTGCCTCAAAGTGGTAACCCTGATGCTCTAACTTCTGGATCAATTGCAGGATCCTCTTGGTTTTCGGGTCTTCTTTATTTAAATCTAGATCCAGGTCTTTTGCCCGGATCAAAACCCCGGTCTTGCCGGCTAATTCCGAAACCAGGATCCGGCGGTGATTGCCTACTAGGATCGGATCAATATGCTCGTAGGTTTTAGGGTTTTTCATAATGGCGTTAATATGCATCCCGCCTTTATGCGCGAAACTGGATTCTCCGACATAAGGCTGGTCCGGCCGCTGCTTCATATTGCTGATTTCGCTGACAAAATGCGAAACATGAGTCAACTCCTTTAACTTATCATCCGGAAGGCAGTCAATGCCCATTTTTAACTTCAGGTTGGCGATGATCGGGATCAGGTCCGCGTTCCCGCAGCGCTCTCCTATGCCGTTAATCGTCCCCTGGACCATATCGCAGCCTGCCTCGACCGCAGCCAGTGAATTAGCCACAGCCAGGTCAGCGTCATTATGGCAGTGAATACCTAAGCTAACGTCGATCTTGCTTCTTACTTCCGCGACAATCCGGGAAACCTCAGAGGTCAATGTCCCGCCATTAGTGTCGCAAAGACAAACCGCCTTAGCCCCGGCATCCTGGCTGACAAGCAGGGTCTTTAAAGCGTAATCTTTATTGGCTTTGTAGGCATCAAAGAAATGTTCGGCATCGTAGAAAACAGTCAAGCCCTCAGCCACCAGGAAGCTGACTGTATCGCGGATCATCTCCAGATTTTCCTCAAGGGTAGCCTTTAAAACATCGGTAACGTGCAGGTCCCAGGTTTTACCCACAATAGTAATAATTTTAACCTGAGATTTGATCAGGGATTTGATATTCGGGTCAAGTCTGGCTTTAGTATTCAAGCGGCGGGTCATACTGAAAGCCGTAAGCTGGCTGTTCTTTAGCTTAAGCTTGGACATCTTCAGGTAAAATTCCATATCTTTAGGGTTGGCTCCCGGCCACCCGCCTTCGATATATTGAATGCCCAGCATATCCAGCTCTTTGGCGATACTGACTTTATCCATTACTGAGTAAGAGATACCTTCTCCCTGCGCCCCGTCGCGTAAAGTCGTGTCATAGAGTTTTACTTTAAGCATTTAACCCTCTTTTTTAGTTGGGGACGGTTCTCAAGCCAAAGCCTGCCTGCCGGCAGGCAGGCTAAAGTGTCCC
>Ga0153915_10005899_pt1 | contig 11417 bp, 7 predicted proteins | sample Opewatmetagenome_2_FD_107003 | JGI IMG/M metagenome (GOLD analysis project Ga0153915, IMG submission 107003) | Freshwater wetland microbial communities from Ohio, USA - Open water 3 Core 3 Depth 3 metaG | ecosystem: Environmental > Aquatic > Freshwater > Wetlands | place: USA: Ohio, Lake Erie...
GACTGGGGAAGCGACGACCCACCCCGAGCCCAGCGGGTCCAACGGCATCGCCATCGCCCCCTCCAATACGCTCGACCACCACGCACTGCTGCTCATCAATCCGCACACCTCATTCTTCTTCCGGGCTGAAACCCAGGTGGTGAGCAGCGAGGGTCTCGACGCCTATGGGGCAGTCACCTGGGGACAGTTCTTTGTGTACCAGGGGTTCAACGACCGGATCGGCTGGATGCACACCTCGAGCGGGGTGGACGCCGTCGACGAATACCTGGAGACCGTGATCCGCAAGGGTGAGCGGTACTACTATCGCTACGGGGAGAAGGATCTGCCCGTCGCGGTCCGGACCATCACGGTTCCCTTCCGCACCCCCACCGGCCGGTCGTCCCGGAGGTTCACGGTCTACCGGACCCGGCATGGCCCAGTGGTAAGGACGGCGGGCAATCGTTGGGTGAGCATCCGGCTCATGCAGGAGCCGGTGAAGGCCCTGACCCAGTCCTTCACCCGGACCAAGGCGCGAAATTACCAGGCCTTCCGCCGGACCATGGACCTGCATACCAATTCGTCCAACAACACGATCTACGCCGACGCCGACGGCAACATCGCGTACTTCCACGGCAACTTCATCCCCCGGCGCGACACCACGTTCGACTGGACCATGCCCGTGGATGGAAGCAACCCCGCCACCGACTGGCAGGGATTGCTGTCGGTGGAGCAATCGCCCTTCCTGCTGAACCCCGGGAGCGGTTGGCTGTACAACTCCAACGATGCGCCGTGGTCCGCGGCGGGGCCAGACAGTCCGAAACAGCGGAACTACCCGGCATATGTGGAGACTGGCGGTCGATCGGCTCGCGGAATGCACGCCGTCCGGGTCCTGGAAGGCCGGACGCACTTCACCCTGGACACCCTCATCGCTGCTGCCTTCGACAGCTACCTGACGTGGTTCGAGCGCCCGGTTCCCGCGCTGGTGAAGGCGTGGGACGCGGCGCCGGCGACCGATTCCCTCAAGGCGCGGCTCGCCGAGCAGGTCGCCGCCCTCCGCGGGTGGGACCTGCGATGGTCGGCCTCTTCGGTTCCCACGTCACTGGCCGTGTTCTGGGGAGAGGCGATCGGCCGGACCGCGGTCCGGGACGCCCGCGGGGCTGGGATGAACCTGCCGGACTATCTGGCCGAGCGCGCCACGCCGGCGCAGCTGCTGCAGGCGCTCGCCGCGGCATCGGACCGCCTCACCGCGGATTTCGGGACCTGGAAGACGCCCTGGGGAGAGATCAATCGGTTCCAGCGGCTCACCGACGACATCAGCCCGAAGTTCGACGATTCGGCCCCCAGTATCCCCGTACCGTTCACCTCCGCGATCTGGGGCTCGCTGGCCTCGTTTGGCGCGCGGCCGTATCCCGGCACGAAGAAATGGTACGGGACCAGTGGCAACAGCTTCGTGGCGGTGGTGCAGTTTGGCGACAGTGTCCGGGCCAGGGCCGTCACCGCGGGGGGAGAGAGCGGCCAGCCCGGTTCGCCGCATTTCAATGACGAAGCCGAGCGGTACGCCAGCGGGAACCTCCGGCCAGTGTATTTCTACCGCTCACAGCTCAAGGGCCACACCGAGCGGGAGTATCACCCCGGCAGCTGAGGTCTTGCTCGGCACTCGGCAATCGGCACTCGGCACTCGGAGCTCGGCCCCGGCACTCGGAACTCGGAACGCCCGAGGAGGCTCAGATCGACACCATCATCCTCAGGACCGCCGGCCTGCTGGCGCTCTCGAACATCTTCATGACCTTCGCCTGGTACGCCCACCTGCGGAACCTGGCGGGTCGGCCCTGGTATGTGGCCGCGCTGGTGAGCTGGGGCATCGCGCTGTTCGAGTACCTGCTGCAGGTCCCCGCCAACCGGATCGGCTACACCGCCCTGTCCCTGGGCCAGCTCAAGATCCTGCAGGAAGCCATCACGCTGACGGTGTTTGTGCCGTTCGCGGTCCTGTACATGAAGCAGCCGTTCAAGATCGACTATCTCTACGCCGCGGTCTGCATCCTGGGAGCGATCTACTTCATCTTCCGGAATCCGCAGGGCTGAGGGATCGGAGGGCGCCGGCGGAGAAGAGCCCGGCCGGCAACAGTACCAAGGTCACCAGCGTGGACAGCGACAGCCCGCCGATGACCGCGATGGCAAGCGGCTGCTGCAGCTCCGCGCCCGACCCGAGGCCGAACGCGAGCGGGAGCAGCCCCGCCAGGGTGCATACGGTGGTCATCAGGATCGGCCGGAGGCGGATCCGCCCCGCCTCCGCCAGCGCCTCCTCGGGGCCGAGTCCGGCCCGACGGAACTCCTGCGCCGCGTGGAGCAGGATGATTCCGTTCTTGACCACGAGCCCCACCAGCAGAATCAGCCCCATGAAGCTGGAGACGTTGAACGGCACGCCGGTCAGGGCCAGGGCCCCGAGCGCGCCGGTCAACCCGAGGGAGGCCGCCAGCAGAATCATGAGCGGCCCGCGGAAGCTGCCGAACTGCGCCACCATCACCAGCAGCACCGCCCCACCCGCCAGTGCAAGCACCAACAGAAGCTGGCGGAAGGACTCGCGCTGGCCCGCGTACTGGCCCCCGTACTCCAGCGCGACACCCGCGGGGCGTGGAGTGCTGGCGAGGCGCTTGCGGATCGCGGCCATCACTTCCCCGAGGCTGGAGCGTTCCGGATCCACGGCGCCGGTCACCATGACCACGGGCCGAAGGTTTTCCCTGAGCAGCTCCGCCGGCTCGCGGATCTCCTGCACGGTACCGAGGCTTGCGAGCGGTGCCCAGCCCGCCGGCCCGACGATTGGTACCTGGCCCATCACCGAGGGCGAATAGCGTACGCTGTCGGGGAGGCGGACCCGGATCGGCACCAGGCGATCCGGCTCGCGAACGGCGCCGGCCTCCGCGCCGAACAGCGCCGCCCGGGTCTGGAGCCCGGCCGCGTCCGCCGTCAAGCCCACCCGGGCGAGCCGTACCGGGTCGAGCTTGACCCGGAGCACCGGCAACTCCCCGGCGTCGCCATTGAACAGGTCCTCGAGCCCCGGAACGTCACCGACCGCGGCCGCCACCTGCCGGGCGCTCTGGCCCGCGATGGCGACGTCAGGGTGGAACAGCTTGAGTTCGACCGGCTCCGGGGCACCGGTGAGATCACCCAGCAGATCCTCCAGGATCTGGTGATACTCGACCCGAACCGATGGCAGCTCCCGGTCCAGCCGGTCACGGAGCCGGTTCATGACGGCGAACACCGAGACCCCTCGCACCTTCCGTGGCTTGAGCAGCACCGTCATGTCGCCCCGGTTCGGGGCGGTGGCAAAGAAGCCGAGTTCTGCCCCCGTCCGCCGGGTGAAGGCTTCGATCGCAGGATCTTCCCGCAACACCTGCTCGATCTTCGTGAGTTCGCGGTCGGTCTCGGCCAGGGACGTGCCGGTCGGCGTCCAGTAGTCGAGGATGAAACCGCCCTCGTCCATCTGCGGCAGGAAGCCGGTCCCGACCGAGCGCCAGGCCACGAGAGCCAGAAGCGCCATCCCCAGGGAGATCCCCAGCGCCAGGCCCCGACGGCTCAGCACGCCGCGTACGAGGCCGGTATACCACCCCTCGAGCCACCGGAGGGACAGCCCCGCTTCGGCCCGTGCCGGTACCGCCGCTCTGCGGACAGCCAGAATCGGAATGAGACTCACCGCATAGACCAGAGAGAGGAGGACGGCCGCGGCCAGAGCCAGCGAGAATGACTGGAAGAACTGTCCCACCACTCCTTCGAGCAGCCCCAGCGGGGCGAAGACCACCACTGTGGTCAGCGTGGAGCTGGCGACCGGCGGGAGGATCTCGTCGGTGGCGGCCAGCACGCTTGCTTCACCGCCCCCGTGCCCCACCGCCTTCCGCGCGATGTTCTCCACTACCACGACCGCATCGTCGATCACCAGGCCGATGGCCACCGCGAGCCCGCCCAGCGACATGAGGTTGATCGAATCATGCAGCGCGGCGAGCGCAGCAAAGGTGCCGATGACCGCGAGCGGCAGGGTGATCGCGGCGATGACCGTCAGGTCCAGCCGGCCAAGGAAGAGGAACAGCACCGCCACCGCGAGCAGGCCGCCCAGCAGCATGGCATCGCGCACATTCGCGATCGACTCGCGCACCAGGGCGCCCTGGTTGTAGACCGACTCGAGCCGGACCCCAGCCGGGAGCAGGGGCCGGAGCGAGTCCACGGTGGCCTGCACCGCCCGCTCCACCGTCAGGATGTTGCCCCGCGGCTGGCGGGAGACGTTGACCAGCGCCGCGGGTGCGCCGTCGCCGGTGGTGAGCTGGAAGCGATCTTCCACTCCATAATGCACCCGACCGAGGTCGCCAACCCGCAGCAGACCCTCTCCCTCCCGCCGAACCACCGTGGCGGCCACCGCATCGGGGGTGGCAGCCTGACCCGACACCATGATGCTGTACTGCAGGTACTGCCGGTCCACCCGGCCCGCAGCGGTGATGACGTTGGTGCCGGCGATCTGGTCCGCGACCTCGGTTACACTCACCCGCCGCGTGGCGAGCCGGGCCGGGTCCAGCTCGACCGAGACCTCGCGCACCAGCCCGCCCTGCACCTCCACGCCGCCCACGTCCGGCAGCCGTGCCAGGCGGGGCCGGATGGTGAACTGGGCGAGATCCCGCAGTACCACCGGGTCGGCGCCGACCAGCTCATACTGCAGCATCGGGAACACCGACGGCGTGAGCCGCTCGGCCACGATCGAGATGTCCGGCGGCAACGAGGGCTGCAGCGCCGCGATCCGGCCCTGCACCTGCTGCAGAGCAAAGGGCATGTCTGCCCCCGGCCTGAAGTTCAGGCTGAGCTCCGCACCGCCTCGTACCGTGCGGCTCCGGATCTGCCGCAGATCGATCGCCCCGCTCACAGCCTCTTCGAGAGGTCGGGTCACGGCCACGACCATGTCCCGCGGCTCGAAGGTCCCGCCCTGCACCACCACGGCAATTCGAGGAAAGGTCGCCTCGGGATAGATGCCGGCCGGGAGCGTCGCGAGCGCATACAGGCCGGCCGCGGTGAACAGCGTGCCGGCGAGCAGGATCGGAGCGCGGTGCCGCGCCGCGAATCGCGCGACGCTCATTGGGGGCGGACGGCCGGCACGACGTGCATGCCATCCGCCAGGCCATAGGCCCCGGTGGTGGCAACCTGGTCGCCGTCCTGGAGCTCGCCTCGTACTGCGGCTCGACCCCCGCTTCGCACCCCGACCTCGACCGGCCGCGCATGCGCCACCGAGTCGGCGCCGATGACGAAGACATTCAGCGTCCCGCCCACCAGGACCAGCGCGGAGTCGGGCACCACCAGGACCCCGCGTTCGACCGGCAGCGTCACGCGCGCGGTGGCGCCGCTCCCCGGCCGGAGCCCACCCCCGGCCGAGCCCACCCGAATCACCACGGCTCCGGCGCCGGTCAGGGAATCCACTCCAGGTGCGATGGCGTGGACCCGCGCCGGACTCGCCTCACCCCCCGCCTCGGCCGTGACGCTGGCCGGCAGGCCCACCACCAGCCGCGCCAGCTCCGCGGGGGCGGCGCTCGCCACCAGATCGAGACCGCGGCCATTCACCACCTCCACCAGCGGCTGGCTCGCGCTCACCCGTTCGCCCGGCTGCACCAGCACCCGTTGGACCCCGCCGGCGATCGGGCTGGCGACCCGCGTCCGCGCCAGCAGGCGGTCCGCCGCGGCCGCGGCCGCGCGGGCGCTGGTTGCGCTGGCCTCCCGCTCCTCCAGCTGGCGCCGGGCGGTGATGCCCTGCTCGAACAGCTCGCGCTGCCGCGCCAGATCCGCCTCGGCAGCCTCGGCCGCGGCCCGGAGCGACTGCGCCTGGGTCACCAGTTCCGGAGCCTCGAGTTCGATCAGGACCTGTCCCGAGGCCACGCGCTCCCCTACCTGGGCACGCACCGCCCGGACCACCGCATCAGTGGGCGCGGACAGCAATGCGCTTCCGCCCGGCACCGGTGTCAACCGACCGACCAGGGTCAGGGTTTCGCTGATGCTGTCGCGCCGGACAGCGCCGAGGCCCACCGGCACGGCGGTGGCTTCGCCGGCGGCCTCCTCCCTGCTCCGGGCGCATCCCGTCAGCAGGAGGATTACCGCCACGACAGTTCGTATGCTCATTGGGCGTTGCCCAGCGCCTGTTGCCATCCCGCGCGCGCCTCCTGGTAGGCCAGCAGATCATCCACCGCTTCCGCAGTCACATCCCGCTCCGCGCGAAGCGCCTCCAGCAGCGGCACCAGCCCTGTCTCCCCCAACCGGTAGGCCACCGTGGCACGACTGCGGATGCGTCGCGCCACGGGCAGCAGGGAGTCCCGCGCGGCCACCGCCCGCCCGCGGCTCTCGCGCAGACGAGTGTCAGTCTCCGTCAGGAGCCGCGCCGTTTCCAGACGAGCCTCGGTGAGCGACGCCCCGGCCTGGAGCGCCTCGGACTTGGCGACCTCGCTGGTACCCGAGCCGTGATGCCAGATCGGGAGCGGCAGAGAGATCCCGAGCACGGCAAGGAACCGGTCCTGATTCCCCGGGTCATCCCAGTCGGCACCGAGAAGAACGCTCGGCAGCGGCACCTGCGCCCGGGCGGCGCGGTGGGCCCGCTCCGTGGCAGCCGCGGAGTCCGCCACGACTGCGGCCAGCCGCGGCAGGGCCGAGAGATCGCCATCCATCGGCCGGGCCGACGGGGCATCCGCCAGGCCGTCGTCCAGGGCGCCCACCAGGCGGGGCGCCGGCGCTCCCGTATCCCAGCCGATGCTCCGCGCCAGCCGAGCCCATGCCACCCCGGCAGCCTCGCGCGCGCGGGACTCGCGCTGCGCGGCCCGTGTCGCCTCGAGCACCAGTTGGTCCCGCTCCAGCTCGGCAATATCTCCGCGGGCCAGCCGCTCGCGGCCGAGGATCGCCAGTGAGTCCGCCAGCAGCCGCTGCTCCCGGGTGAGCCGTTCCAGCTCCCTGGCCGCGATCACACCATAGAACGCGGTCCGCACCTCCGCCGCGAGGTCCGCCGCTGCCTGGGCGGAGTCGGCCTCGGCCCGGCGCATGCCGCTCCGGGCCGCGGCCCGGTCGGCTCCGCGGGTCAGTAGCCAATCCAGGGACTGTTCAAGAGAGACATGCTGCCGCGGCAGGTCTTCGGTGTAGCTGTAGCTCCCCAGCGGATTCGGGATGGTACCGGCAACGCGGACCCCAGCACGGGCGGCAGCCACGGCGGCGGCGGCGGCCCGGGGTTGGCCGCGGCGGGCCTCTGCCCGCGCAAGCGCGGCATCGAGGCTGAGCGAATCCTGGGGACCCTGAACCAGGAGCAGGGGGAACAACAGGAGATTTAGCATGCGGGCCGGAGAGGGACGATAGCGACCGTCGTCACGCATCGCCACCCGCACTACGGCCTGACGCCGTGGTCCTCCCGGCGTGAATCCGCTCCTGTCGAGGCCGCCGCAGCGCAACCGCCTGATTTCGAGGGGGCGGAGCAGCCTGTCACGCTTCCGGAGCGCGGCCGTCACAGTTGGGCAGGAGAGCGGTTTGGCGGCGGGCGGTTGGACGGTTATCCTACTCCCTCGCCCCGGCACCGCCTTCCCCAGCCGTGAGAGGAGCAGATGACCCACCCGCTGGTCGGTATTGTCATGGGCAGCGACTCCGACTGGGAGGTCATGCAGCACGCGGCCCGCCAACTGGTCCAGTTCGAGGTCCCGCACGAGACCAAGGTGGTTTCCGCTCATCGCACGCCCGACCTGCTGTACCGTTACGCCGAGGAAGCGGCCGGCCGCGGGCTCCAGTGCATCATCGCCGGCGCGGGCGGGGCCGCGCATCTCCCCGGAATGCTCGCCGCCAAGACGCCGGTGCCGGTGCTCGGCGTGCCCGTGCCCTCCAAACACCTCAACGGCCTGGACTCCCTGCTGTCCATCGTGCAGATGCCCGGTGGAATTCCGGTGGCTACCTTCGCCATCGGAGAGGCCGGGGCAAAGAACGCGGGGCTCTTCGCGGTCGCCATCCTGGCACGGCAGCAACCGGCGCTGGCAGCCCGGCTCGACGCCTTTCGCCAGAGCCAGACGGACCGTGTGCTTGGCCTCACCCTGCCGGAGCCGCCGTGATTCCACCGGGCTCCACCCTCGGCCTCCTGGGCGGAGGGCAACTCGGCCGGATGTTCACGCAGGCTGCGCACCGGCTGGGGTATGAGGTAGTGGTGCTCGACCCGGATCCCAACAGCCCAGCCGGCCGCATCTCCGCGATGCACCTCCAGGCGGAGTACTCGGATGAGCCGGCGCTGACGGAGCTGGGCAAGAGTGTCCGGGCCATCACGACCGAGTTCGAGAATGTCCCTTCCACGAGCCTGGCGTTCCTGCGGCTCTTCTGCCCGGTCCGTCCCGGGCCGGAGGCGGTCTCCCTCACGCAGGACCGGATTGCGGAGAAACTGTTCGTCCGGCAACAGGGTCTGCTCACCGCCCCGTTTCACCCGATCCTGACCGACGGAGACCTCGAACCGGCCTTCGAGGCGATTGGCGCCCCCGCCCTGCTCAAGACCAACCGGCTGGGCTACGATGGGAAGGGCCAGGCACAGGTCGACACCATGGAGGACCTGGTCCAGGCCTTCGAGGAATTCGGCCGCGAGCCAGCCATCCTGGAGCGGCGACTGCGGCTGGATCTCGAGGTCTCGGTAGTGCTCTCCCGTAGCGAGGACGGCCGGAGCGTCACCTTCCCGGTCGCAGAGAACCGTCACGTCAACGGAATCCTGGACTCCAGCGTCGTTCCCGCCCGGATCCCGGCGCGACTGGCGGAACGGGCCCGGCAGGCCGCCACGAAGCTCGCCACGGCCATGAGTTACGTCGGCACCATGGCGGTGGAGTTCTTCGTGGTGGGAGGCGACCAGTTGCTGGTCAACGAGCTGGCGCCCAGACCGCACAATAGCGGGCACTACACCATCGATGCGTGCGTGACCGATCAATTCGAACAGCAGGTCCGTGCGCTGGTGGGGCTTCCCCTCGGCGACACCACGCTGCACTCCCCCGCCGCCATGGTGAATCTCCTGGGCGACCTGTGGCTTCCCGGCGAGCCGCGCTGGGATCGCGCCCTGTCAGACCCCGGAGTGAAGCTTCACCTGTATGGCAAGAAGGAACCCCGGGCGGGCCGCAAGATGGGACATATCACTGCCCTCGGGGTAGCACCGGATGACGCCCTCGCCGCCGCCATCGGCGCGCGCGCACGGCTCAGCTCCCCGACCCACCCCTGACACCCAAGGGATCATCAATGCTGACGCTGCTCGCCTCACTCGCATTGCTCTCGACCGCGGCTCCGGCGCCGGCGGGACAGAATCCGCTCGCCTGCCGCACGATGAACACCGCCAATCTGCCCCTCGCCACCCGCAAGAGCCCGCTCGATTCGCTGTCCTTCAAGGTCGGCGCCACCCAGGTCAAGCTGTGCTATGGCCGGCCGTCTGCCCGGGGGCGCACCATGATCGGCGGCGACGCGGTTCCCTTCGGCAAGCTGTGGCGGACCGGGGCCAACGAGCCCACCATGATCCATACCGCCGGTCCGATCACCATCGCTGGCGTCGCGGTCCCGGCGGGCTCATACTCGATCTACACCATCCCGGGGCAGACCGAGTGGCAGGTGATTGTGAACCGGTCGATCAGCCAGTGGGGCCACGAGTCGCAGTACACCGAGCAGGTCAAGGCGCAGGAGGTCGGGCACGGGGTGGCAAAGAGTGAGGCCGCCAGTGCGCCGGTGGAGACTCTCGCGTTCCGGACCGAGCCGGGTACCGGCGGCGCGGTCGACCTGGTGCTGGAGTGGGAGAAGACCAGGGTGAAGATCCCGGTGGCGCCGGGGAAGTAGGCACTGGCCGCTGGCCGTTGGCATTGGTGAGCGAAAGCGACCCTCGGATCCGTCACTGAGAGTCGCTCTCTTGTTGGGCGGCCATCGGCCAATGGCCAACGGCCTTACGGCGAGACCGGGCACCTGGTGGGTGATGTGCCGGCGCTGCTGCTGGTTGCGGGCGCCCTGGGTTTCCTTATGCCGCGGGGAAGAATGGTCGAGGCGGTGGCCGCGCCCACAGCCCGCCGCGCGGCCTGAGTCAGGGGGACCGGCTCGATGGCGGTCGATCATCACGCCGCGACGTGGCGGAGTTGGTGTTGATTTGCCGTTCTATAGTTGGACGACTTGCCCTGAGGAGGGGCCGCCAGATGCCTCTCGACACCACCCCGCAGCAGGTGACGCTGGAACGGGCGACGGAACTCGCGCTCGCATATCTCGAATCGCTCGATGAGGCGGCGGTATGCACTACGGCGACCCTCGAGGAGCTGCGGCGGCGCTTTGCGCAGCCGCTCCCGGACGCGGGCGCCGACCCGGTCACGGTGATCGATGACCTGGCGCGCGATGCCGCCGGCGGGCTGCTGGGGAGTGCGGGTGGCCGCTTCTACGGATGGGTGATCGGCGGCAGTCTGCCCGCCGCGCTCGCCGCCGACTGGCTCACCGCGGCCTGGGACCAGAATGCGGGGCTCTACGCCTGCGCGCCCGCAGCGGCCGTGGTGGAGGAGGTCTGCGGCACCTGGCTCAAGGACGTGCTGGGCCTGCCCGCCGGCGCCTCCTACGCGCTGGTGACCGGCTGCCAGATGGCCCACGTCACCTGCCTGGCCGCGGCCCGGCACGCCCTCCTTGCACGCATGGGATGGGATGTCAACCGCGACGGACTGTCCGGCGCGCCGGCTATCCGGGTGCTCACCTCCAGCGAGGTGCATGGTACCAGCATCCGTGCGGCGAAGCTGCTCGGTATCGGCACCGCGAACATCAAGGTGCTCCCGAGCGATACGGCGTCACGCCTGGCGCCCGGGGTCCTGGGCGAAGCGCTGGCACAGGAGCCCGGGCGGCCGACGATCGTGGTGCTGCAGGCGGGCGACGTGAACTGCGGCGCGTTCGATCCCTTCCCCGAGCTGATCCCCATGGCGCACAAAGCGGGTGCCTGGGTGCACGTCGACGGCGCGATGGGGCTGTGGTGCAACGCGGCCCCGGAGCTGCGACACCTGCTTCAGGGAGTGGAGCTGGCGGACTCCTGGGCGACCGATGGGCACAAGTGGCTCAACGTGCCCTACGACTGCGGCTACGCCTTCGTGGCGCACCCCGAGCATCACCGCGCCGGCATGGAGCACCGGGCGAGCTACCTCGTCCATGCCGAGGACGTGAGGGATGAGCTCGACTGGAATCCGGAGCATTCCCGGCGGGCCCGCGGCTTCGCCACCTGGGCGGCGCTCCGGGAGCTGGGACGGAGCGGGCTGGCGGATCTCGTTTCGCGCTGCTCCCGGTATGCGCGCGACATCGTGACCCGCATCGGCGGCCTGCCGAATGCCCGCGTCCTGTCCGTCCCGATTATCAACCAGGGGCTCGTGCGGTTTCATGACCCGCGGCCAGGGGCCACCGAAAAGGACCACGACAAACGGACCGAC
>Ga0153915_10005901_pt1 | contig 11415 bp, 9 predicted proteins | sample Opewatmetagenome_2_FD_107003 | JGI IMG/M metagenome (GOLD analysis project Ga0153915, IMG submission 107003) | Freshwater wetland microbial communities from Ohio, USA - Open water 3 Core 3 Depth 3 metaG | ecosystem: Environmental > Aquatic > Freshwater > Wetlands | place: USA: Ohio, Lake Erie...
CGGTTCGTTGATACCCTGGTGCGAAAGGTCCGGACCCTTCAGCTCGGCCCCGGGCTGGAGACCGGGGTGGACATGGGACCGGTTATCCGGGAATCACAACTCAAGGAACTCGAGCGGCAGCTGGCGGCCACGGTAGCGATGGGCGCCCGGGTTCTGACCGGAGGGCGGCGTCGGCCCGGCATCGGGCCGACGTTCTTCGAGCCGACGGTGGTGACCCAGGTACCGCTTGACGCCCCGCTGTGGCGGGAGGAGGTCTTCGGCCCGATCCTCCCGGTCGTGGAGGCCGACGACGTCGAGCATGCCATCCGGCTCGCCAACGATTCGAGCTTCGGCCTCGCCGCGAGCATCTGGACCCGGGATCGCTCCCGGGGAGAGGCACTGGCCCGCCGGATCGAGGCCGGTGCGGTCCTGGTCAACGACGCAACCTACTACGTGGGAGCAGCCGAGGTGCCGCACGGCGGAGAGAAGGAATCCGGTCTGGGGAGAAGCCACGGCGAGTTCGGGATGCTGGAGACCTGTCGTCCGCGTTTCGTCGGCAGCGACCGGCTGGACTGGATCCCCAAGCCGTGGTGGTTCGGCTACCACGCCGAGAGCATGAGCGCCCGAGACGCCTTTGTCCGCTTTGCCTTCGCACCAGGGCTGTGGGAACGCCTGCGGGCGGCGCCGGCGGCATTGCGGCTCCTGTTCAATCGCCGGCCTGTGTAAGGCGGGAAGGCGGGAGGGCGGGAAGGCGGAATGTTCTCGGTCCGAGTTCCCCGCCCACCCGCCGTCCCGCCTTCACCTACCCGCGCAACACCACCGCTACCGCTCCCGCTGTCGCGTCGGAGTGGGAGAGCGACAGCTCCAGCCGGAGCGGCCCGTGCTTTTCCGCCAGCTCGCGGGCGTAGCCGGCGAGGACCAGATAGGGCCGGCCCTCGGTCTCCCGCTCCACCTCGAGGTCGTGCCAGCTGACCGACCGCGCCCCCGGCAGGGCCTGTAGCGCCTTGTACGCCGCCTCCTTGGCGGCGATGCGCGCGGCCACATGCATCGCCGGGCGAGCCCTGCCTTCCACGTACAGGCACTCGCGTGGAGTGAGGAACCGCCGAAGCACCCGGTCTCCCAGACGATCGATCATCCGTTCTACCCGGGCGATGTCCACCAGATCGATCCCCACGCCGATCAGCTCCATAACGCCCACAGCGCGTCCACCGGTCCCCTGAGCGGCCCGGGTACGGGCAGATACCCGCCGAGCAGGAGCCCGATGTAGAGCGCGAGGCCGAACATACCGATGCCCACGACCACCAGCGGCCAGCGCGAACGCCGCCAGCGGCGCAGGTCTTCGACTTCGGCATCCCAGGAACGCCACTCGCGCTGCAGGGCGTCCTCCATGGCCAGCCACGCCGCCTCCAGCCGTCGAGCCGCGGCGAGCAGCGACTCCTGCCACGCGAGCACCGCCTCCGCGGGGGCCCGCTCGCTTCGGGCGAAATGGGCAGCATGATCCAGAGCGGTCAGGGCCTGATGGAGGGCGGCAGCGCCGTGCGAGATCCGCGCTGCGAGGGCGCGGATCTCCACCTCATCCAGCGGCAGCTTCTCGCTCCGGCGCGCTGGGAGCCGGACTTCCCGGGCAGCCGCGACCAGCCGATCGCTCACCGCGCTCCCGGCGCGCTGGGCGACTTGCTGCACCGCCCTCGCCCAGGCGCCCTCCCAGGCCTCCCGGTTTACCGTGGCCATCGCCAGCTCGCGGTCTCCTTCCCTCGCCCAGCGGCGCGCGTCGGCCACGAGCTCGAACAGCTGCGATACGAGGGCAAGACGGACGTCCTCGAGGCGGATCCAGTGCGGCGCCGTCCCCGGCGGAGGGGGCGGGGGAGCCACCAATCGGCCCAGGGCGGGGCCGAGCTCGGGAATCACCAGGACGGCGCCGGAGGTCACCGGGCTCACGAGTTGCTCCAGCCGGGCGTCTCACCGCCCAGGGAGGCCTCGGCGAGTATCGCGGCGCGACCCGTCCGGGCAGAGTACCGCTGGCTGAATGCGGCGAGTGAGTCGGGGAGACAACTCTCGCGGGGGAGGCCGCTCACTCCGATGACCCGCTCGATACCCTCGGGTGTTCCCTCGACCTCGACCAGGACGTCCATGCGAGGGAACCACTCGATCCGGGCGACGGTGCCGTCGAGCTCGAACACCTCGACATACCGATCGATGGCCTCGACCACGACGTATCCCAGCATCTCCAGCACCCGGAGCGCGGCGGAGCCGTCGTCTACGTTGAACTCCAGCTCCTCGCGATTCTTGTATCCCGCGGGACTCACCCTCGCGGCTCCCTTCCAGGCGACCTCTGCCAGGGCCTGGGCGCCGGTTTCGTCAGCCCAGACCCGCACCCGAAGCACCTGATCGCGGCCGGTGAGCTCACTCCCCTTGTCCAGCCGCCGGTCGCGCATCATGCCATGGAAGCGAAGCACCGCACCCGCCTCGTGCAGCGCCGCCCGCAGGGCGGCCGGGTCGGGGACGACGGCCTTGAGCTCCAGTTCAGTCGCCAAGGATGGCCTCGAGCACGCGTGAGGTCTCGCTGAGATCGGGAAAGGCCGCGTGAGCCCCGGCCTCCGAGAGCAACTCCACCGAGTAGGCCCCGGTAGCCACGCCGATGGCGCGGGCCGCGATCTCCCGGCCGCAGGTGACATCGGCCGGAGTATCTCCGATGATCACCACCTCCCGGCCCCGGGGCTCGCGGCCGAAATGGGCCTCCGCGCGGCGGGCGGCAATGGCGGGAAGATCGGGGCGATGCGCGGAGTCGGAGCCGTAGGCACCCACCCGGAAGCGCGCCGGCGCGATGCCCGCGGCCACGAGCTTGAGCGCCGCGCCTTCCATCACGTTCCCGGTGAGCAGTCCGAGAACGACGCCCGGGCGAGCCTCGAGGTCATCCAGCAATGGCAGGACCCCGGGCATCACCGTGGTGGTCGTGCGCGGGTGCCGCAACTCATCCTCCAGCAGATGCACGTACCGGCGGCAGAGCGTATCGATGAAGACCAGGTCATCCGACCCCGGGTGTCCCGCAAGCTCGAGCAGCTCGCGCACGATCTGCGGATCGGTCTTGCCGTCGAACCTGATCCGCTCGAATGTCCCCGGATCCGCGACCTCCTCGGCCAGAGCGGCGGTGATGGCCCGACGGCCCGCGCCGGCGGTGAGGAGGATGGTGCCGTCGATGTCGAAGAGGACGAGGGTTGGAGCCATTAGCCGTCAGCCCTGGCCATTGGCCAATAGCCGTTGGCTGCCGGTGAGACCGGTCGAGGCCTCTGCAGGCGCGAGGGGAGTCGCATCTGATAAAACTAACGGCCAATGGCCAATGGCCAACGGCCCCGGGCCTACTCCACTCTCCGTATCCCGACCAGCTGCGTCCGCAGCACCATCGCGCGGGTCCCCGGGCCCCAGGGTTCCATCACCAGTCCACCGCAGGCGAGCGTGGAATGCACCAGCGTGTCCGAGGGTCCAGCGAGCGCCACATGGGTAATGCGCTCACCCCGCTCGGCGAAGAAGAGCAGATCTCCCTGACGTGCATCTCCCGGGGCCACCGCCTCACCGGCCGAGACCTGGTGCGAAGCGTCCCGCGGGAGGGTGATGCCCCGGGCCAGAAACGTGGTCTGCACCAGGCCGGAGCAGTCGACGCCCCAGGGCGTGACACCGCCCCACTGGTACGGGGTTCCGGCGTAGGTGCGGAGGGCCCAGAGGGCCGGGGACACCGCCCGGGCGCGGGCCACGACACGGGTGTAGGGCGTGATGGTGCCCGCGATCACCGTGCCCTGGGTGCCATCCGGCAGGTCAATGCGGGGCGAGGCCATACCCACTCGAGCGCGGACCGGGAGCCGCACCACGACTCCCAGGTCGGTGCGGACCACGGCCCCCTCGCTCCAGCCGGTGGCGCTCTCCCGCCATCCGCGGGCAATCTCGTGATCGGTTTCCAGGGCATAGCCAACGTGCACCCATCCTTCGTACCGGTCGACGTCCAGCCGGACGCGACGCCACTCTCCCTGCGCCTCGAGCACCCTGGCGGTCTCGCCCAGAACGAGCTGGGTGACCTGCTCGGCGCGCAGGTTCGGTTCGCGCTGGACTGGCGCCACGCCCGCGCGGGCGATCAGGGAAGTCGTGGTCATTTCGACTGGCACTCCCGACAACGGACGACGCCCTGGTTGGTGCACACGACGCAGATGAAAGTGCCGCAGACCTCGCAGGGATATCCCTCCGACGCCCGCTCCTCCCGGCCACAGGCCCGGCAGATCATGGCGTCGTGCTCCTTGAGTTCCGGCTTCATGCGACCTCCTGCGCTGTGGCGGACAGGCGGACAGGCGGACGGGCGGGAGGCTGCGCGGGGCGTCCAGGGGTCCGCTCGGGTGAGTCGGACCGCCGTCCCGCCGTCCCGTCGTCCCGCCTACAGCTGAATCGCATACCGCTTGATCTTGTTGATCAAGGTCGCGCGAGAGATGCCCAGCTCCTGGGCCGCCCGGGTTCGGTTGCCGGCATGGTGCCGGAGCGTCCGCTCGATGTGGGCCCGCTCCAGCTCATCGAGCGTCATCGGCGTATGACGACGGTCACCGGGTCCGGGTCGGGCGCGGAATTCGCCGGGCAGATGCTCGATCCCCACCACCGGCTGCCCTCGCGCCAGGATCAGCGCCCGCTCGAGCACGTTGCGCATCTCTCGCACGTTGCCCGGCCAGGAGTGCGCCAGCAACCGCTCGAGCGCCTCGGGACCCACGGCCGGTGGCGCTCCGGAGACGTGACGCTGCAGCTCGTTGACCAGCGACAGCAGGACCGACAGCCGGTCTTCCCGGGCCCGGTCGCGCAGGGGCGGCAAGGTGAGCGGTGTGACGTTGAGCCGGTAGGCCAGGTCCTCCCGGAAGCCACCGGCATCGACCAGCGCGCCGAGGTCCCGGGCCGTGGCGGCAATGACGCGGACGTCGCTGGTGAGTTCCCGGGTGCCCCCGACCCGGCGGAAGGTCCGGGTCTCCAGCAGCCTCAGCAGGCGGGGCTGGATCTCGGCCGGGAGGTCGGCGACTTCCTCGAGGAACAGGGTGTCGCCGGCGGCGATCTCCACCATGCCCGGCCGCCGCTCCCGCCCCTCTTGCTCCGAAGCGCGCTCCAGGCCGAAGAGATCGGCGTCGAGGGCGGCCGGAGTCTGACCGTATCCACTCACCTCCACGAACGGTCCGGAGGCACGCGGGCTCAGCTGGTGGAGCATGCGGGCCAGCCACCCCTTCCCCACTCCGCTCTCGCCTCGGAGGAGAACCGGGGTCCGCTCGGCCAGCGCGACCAGTCCCGCCTGCTTGATCAGCTCGCGCATGGCGGGAGACTCGCCCAGCGACTCGAGGCCGGCCTCCCCCGGCGCCATTCTGAGCAGCAACAGCTCGTTGAGGCGCTTGAGACGGACCTTGTCCGCCACCCGCGCGACCGCGGCCACCAGGTGCTCGAGGTCCATCGGCTTGGTGAGGAAGTTCTCCGCTCCCAGCTGCATGGCCTGCACCGCGGTGGCCACATCGCCGTGGCCGGTGAGGAGGATGACCGCGGCGTTGCGCTCCTTGAACTTGGCCAGCGCTTGCAGTCCATCCATGCCCGGGAGGTGGAGGTCCAGCACGACCACCTCCGGGCGGAGCCGATCATAGGCGGCGAGCCCCGCCTCCGCATCGAGCTCGCGGGCCACCTCGTAGCCGGCGCGCTCGAATACGGTGCCCACCGCCCTGAGGATGTTGACGTCGTCGTCGATCAGCAGCACCGAATCAGGCATCGCTGGTCCTCGCGATCCGGGTGGGGTCCCGTGGCAGCTGGAAGGTGAACCGGGCGCCGCCCTCGGGTCGGTTCTCACCCCGGATCTCCCCTCCGTGGGCGCGAATGATCCCGTGGGAGATGGAGAGGCCCAGGCCGGTTCCCTGGCGGTGGGCCCTGGTGGTGAAGAATGGCTCGAAGATGCGGGTGAGTACGTCGGGCGCAATCCCGGAACCGGTGTCGAGCACCTCGAGGCCGATCCAGTCGGCGCTGGACCAGGTCCGCACCAGCCCATCCCGCCGCTCCGCCTCGGCCATCGCCTGGGTGGCATTGACCAGCAGGTTGGTGATGACCTGGCGCACCTGGTCCGGATCGGCCACGACGGCGGGCAGGGTAGGGTCGAGGCCCAGGGTCCACACCACGCCGTGGGCCGCGAGGCCGGGGGTCGCGGCGAAGGTGTCGCGCACCAGCTGATTGAGATTCACCTCGCGCCGCTCCAGCGGCCGGAGCCGGGCGAAGGTGAGCAGGTCGGTCACGATCCGGGCGGCCCGCATCGCCTCGCGACGGATGGTCTCGAGCGCCTGGGCGATGTCGGAAGGCACCCCGCGGTCGAGCAGCAGCGCCTGCGCCATCGCGGCGATGCCCGCAAGGGGGTTGTTCAGCTCGTGAGCGGTGCCGGAGACCAGGGCGCCGAGCGCGGCCATCTTCTCGGAGTGGGTGAGCCGCTCGCGCAGCTCCACCTCGTCGGTGACGTCCCGCGCGATGGCCAGCACGGCGCGGCGTCCACCGTGCTCCTCCACCGGCACGGTGACGGCCGCCGCCTGGCGAACGCCGCCGCCCAGCCGGCGGAACTGGAACAGGAAGTCGCGCGCCTCGCCGCGCAGGCTATGCCCCAGTTCGGCCTCCACCCGCGGCCAGTCCGCGGGGATGACGAAGTCCTGCAGTCGCCCGTTCGGATCGGGCGAGGTCACTCCGGCGAGGCGGAACGCTGCCCGGTTGGCCGCCAGGAAGGCGCCGTCCTTGTCCAGCGTGAAGATCGCGAGCGGCGCGCGGTTGAACAGGGCCCGGAAGCGCCGCTCCGAGCGACGCAGCGCCTCGGTGGCCAGACGCTCCCGAGTCACGTCGCGGGCGACCGCGACCAGCCCGGCCGGGCTGCCGCGCTCCTCGAGCGGCGAGACCGACACGTCCGCGATGCGCATCCCCTCCGGCCGCCGGATGAGGGCCTCGTACCGCCGGGCGCCGGTGAGGCCGGCCCCGTCATGGGAGCCACCGCCCTCGTCCTGCAGCAGGGCCGACAGGCCGACGCCGAGCAGCTTTCCCGCCGGCACCCCGAACAGCTCTGCCGCGGCGGGATTGGCGAACACCACCCGCCCCTCGGGGCCCGCCATCACGATGGCGTCGTGCGCCGTCTCGACCAGCCGGCTGTAACGGCTCTCCAGGCGCACATAGTAGGTCAGGTCATCCACCGCCACGACGAACCCGCCGCCGGGCCGGGGAGTGGCCGTCAGCACCACGTGCTGCCCGCGACGGGTATCGAGGAAGCAGCTCACGCGCTGGCCTCGGCCGCCAGCCTGACGCAGCGGGTCCGCCTCGCCGCTCGGCCAGTCCACGAACAGCGAGTCGAGCCCCGAGCCGGGCAGCTCGGTGACTGGCACGCCGCCCAGCTCGGCCAGGAACCGGTTGGCCCGCTCGATCCGCCCCGCGGAATCCACCAGCGCGAGGCCGTTGCCGGTGCCGTCGAAGGCCGACTGCCACTCTCGCTTGATGCGCACCACCATGTCGAGCAGCCGGCGCATGCCGATGGCGAGGGCGGCCTGGTCGGCAAAGGCGCCCGCCAGGGTACGCTCGTCAGGGAGATAGTCGTGGGGCGCGTCATGGTAAAAGGCCAGCCAGCCGATGACCCGCCCGCCATAGGCAAGGGGCAGCGCCGCCACGGCGGCGAAGCCTTCGCCGAGGACCGCGGCGTGGATCGGGCTGGTGACATCGTCCCGCGCGTCGCGGGTGAAGTAGGCCTCGCCCCGGAGCACGCTGCTCGCCGAGTGGGCCTCCCGGAAACCGGCGCGCACGGCGTCGACGTACGCCTTGGAGAGACCGAGCGCGACCACGATCTCGACCTCCTCCTCCACCTCAGACAGGAGAAACACTCCCGCCCGCTGCGCCCCGAACACCCGCATCCCTTCCTCGGCCACCGCCCGCACCGTGCCGGCGGTATCCTCGGTGTCGGCCAACAGGTGGGCTACCCGGCCAAGGGCGCTGACGTGGGACGGTGTCATACCGGGCCCGGCCGTACCACGCGGATGGCGCCGGGCACCACTTCCGCGGTGAAGGGAGTGAAACCGAGCGGCTCACCGTCGAGCTGGACCGGCTGGCTGGACGCGGACTCCACCGTGATGACCCGGCCGCGGGCGTAGGCCACGCGACCCGGGCGCGCGGCCCCGGAGCCGCCTTCGCGGAGCAACTCCCACACGGCGCGCACGCTCTCGGTGAAGCTGTCGGCCCGGATGATCACCAGGTCCAGCAGCCCGTCGTCCGGGGCGATCCCGCTCCGGAGCTTGACCCAGGGCGGGATGACTTCGCCGCAGTTGGCCACCAGGACCAGCGCGGCCAGCGCCTCGTATTCGACCTCGTCCACGGTGATCGTGTGCTCCACGCTGCGAAGCTCGGGCATCAGCCGGAGAGTGGTCGCGACGTACGCGGCGAAGCGCCACCGGTGCTTGTCGGCGGTGCTGGTCTCGGCCATGACCCGGGCGTCGTAGCCCGCGCCGCAGGCCACCGCGAAGTAATGCTCGCCGTCGGCCCGCTGGATCCGGCCGAGGTCGAGCGGCTCGGGCCGGCCGCGCAGGAGCGCCCGCGCGGCCCGCACGGGGTGGGTGGGGATGCGGAGGTTGCCGGCGAGCAGGTTGCCGGTGCCGCCGGGGATGACGCCCAGGGAGGTGCCGGTACCGACCAGCGCGGCCGCGGCCTGCATGGTGGTCCCATCCCCGCCGAACACGCTCACCACGTCCACCCCGTCGGCGACGGCCTCGGCCGCGAACCGGCGCGCGTCGCCCGGCCCTCCAGTGGCGCGCAGCTCGACCGACCAGCCCCCGCGCCGGAAGGTCTCCTCCACGGCCCGCGCCGCCAGCATGTCGGTGCGGGCCGCCGCCGGATTGGCGATGAGGACGGTGCGGGTCACGCTCAGTACTCCCGGTCCCACAGCAGGTCGAGACCGACCTGGTACTTGTTCACCGAGAGCGCCGGCTGGTTGAGCGCCACCTGGCAGGAGTATGCCGGCTCGACACTGGTCTTGAGGCGGATCTGCCGGGACATCCGGAACTCGGCATTGGGATAGAAGCGCTGGGTGTTGGTGCAGAGATCCGCCACTAGGGTCACGAACCAGCGCCGGCCGATCTGCCAGCCCGCCGCGACGGTGGCGACCTGGGCCGATCCGCTCTGGCCGGAGAGCCCCGCGCCCGCGCCGCCCGTGCGGATGTCAAGGTAGTCGATCGGGACGCCCAGATCGCTGATGAGCGAGCGCTGGATCTCGCTCGAGAGCGCGCTGGAGAGATAGGAGAGTCCGGCCTGCACCGCGGCGTACTGGCTGCCTTGCCCGCTCTGGCCCTGCAGGCTGAACGTCGGGCGTCCGAACATCAGGTAACTGACTAGCTCGGTCTGTGACAGCACCGGCCGGTTCGCGGTCGCTACGGTCTGCAGCTCCAGCCTCGGCTGCAGCATTGTCCCGGTGATCCGGGCGATCACCGGAATCTCCTCCCCGGATTCGGCGGCGGTCACCACGTGCCTCGCCTCGATGTCCAGGTCGGCGTTCAGGTCCGGCGTGCCGAAATACCGCACCGTGCCACGCTCCACGGTGAAATCCTTGGTGACGAACCCGCCGATACGCAGGGAATAGTTCCCCCGCACGGCATTGAGCGTCCCGTCGTACCGGTACTGGCTGCGCACCTTGTTGACGGTGAGACTGCCGTCCAGCTGGATGTTGGCCTCGTTCGACCGGAGCCAGAAGCTCTCACCCATCTCCAGCAGCAGGGTCTCGATCGTGAGCGAATCGAGGAAGCGGTTCTGGAAGTTGGCGCCCAGCCGCTCGGTGCGGACCAGGTTCAGATCGATGAGGCCCGAGTCGCCAGGGTTCTCCAGGTCCACAATCCGCTTGGTGATCAGGTCCGCGAAGTGGAGCGTTCCGGCGTCGGCGGTGATCCGCCCGGTAAGCCGGGGCTGCAGCACCGGTCCGGTGAGCACCACGCTGCCGCTGGCATCGAGGGTGAGGAACCGGCGCACGTCGATTGCGCGGAAGCGGCGGGCCCGGAGCGTGAGGTCGAACACCGGCCGGGTGAGCTGCCCCAGGCGGAGCCCGCCGGTTGCGCGGAGGTCGCCCTCGCCGCCACGGACGTAGAGTGAGTCGATGACGATCGAGTCTCCCGAAAGCCGGGCGCGGACACTGGCCCGGTCATACCGCACGCCGAGGCCGGGAACCTGGGCCGAGGCGCCCCGCAGCTCGACGAACCCCGCAAGGCGGGGGGCCTGCCAGGTGCCGCCGATCTCCACGTTCGCCCGGAGCATGCCGCGGACCCGCCGGAGGTTGCGGGTGAAGGCCTCCACCACGGCGAGGTCGGTGCTGTCGGCGGTGGCGCGCACCGACAGCGGCCCCTCCACCTGGCGGTGGCGGACCGATTTCATGGCCAGGTCGAGTGGCAGCATCGCCTCGACCCGGAGCACGGTCTGTCCGGTCTTCCACAGCAGCAGGTTGGCATCGAGCCGCCTGTCCGCGTAGTTGACGATGCCCTGGACGAAGGGAGAGCCGAAGTCGCCGAAGGAGAGGTCCGCCACCGAGCCGCTGCCCCGGAGGGTCGGCGCGGCCGCCGTGCCGCCGACCGCGAGATCGAGCTGAATGGTCCCGGCCACGCCCGCGGTATCGAGCTGGAGCATCGTGTAGATGTCCTTGAGCTCGAGGCCGAGCACGCTCACCGTGAGATCACCCGGGGCCGACCGGGGGACCGCGCCGTCCACCGTCACCGAGCCGGATCCGTCAGTTGCCTCCAGATGGATCCCCGCCAGGTCGAATCGACCCTCACGCAGGGTGACGGTCGCCGGCTGCCGCAGACGCCACCCATGCGAAGGAAGCGACGCCAGCAGGCTATCGAACCCGATCACCGGATCGGGGCCCGTGGTCCACCAGGAACCGGAGCCCGAGATTCCGGTCGCCTGCCCGAGTTCGGCGGTACCCGACCACCGAAGCGAGTCCTGGTAGCCACCGGCGACGATGTCGAGCTCCCGCACCGGAATCTTTCCGAGGAGGACCGTGTCGGCGACGATCGCGAGGCCGACCTCCGGCCGCTGGGTGCCGTTCCAGCCGAATCCGACCGACACCGCTGGAGCATGGATTCCGCGCCAGCCGATCCTCACACCGCGTGCCCGCACCAGCACCCGGAGCTGGCGGACCGACCCGACCAGAGCGATTTCCCCGGTGGCCGAGCCGGAGAGGCGATCCTCGGGACCGGCGCTGTCGGCGGGGGGGCCCGCAAAGCGGGCGACGAGGCTGTCAAAGGGCGCCAGACTGTCGGCCGCGAACGCCAGCTCGACGTGGTCGTCGCCCGGGGCGGCCCAGCCGAGGGCGCCGGCGCCATCGAGTCGTCCGGCGGGCCAGCGGGCCAGGACCGTGTCGACGAGCACGCGCCCGCCCGCTCCGCGGAGCGCGGC
>Ga0153915_10005902_pt1 | contig 11415 bp, 7 predicted proteins | sample Opewatmetagenome_2_FD_107003 | JGI IMG/M metagenome (GOLD analysis project Ga0153915, IMG submission 107003) | Freshwater wetland microbial communities from Ohio, USA - Open water 3 Core 3 Depth 3 metaG | ecosystem: Environmental > Aquatic > Freshwater > Wetlands | place: USA: Ohio, Lake Erie...
GCTGCCGACGCCTTATCCTGCAATCTTTGCCACCGACCCTGCTCGAGTCTGGGCGAGGGCTGCGGCGCTGGCAGTTCGCTCGTAAACCCAAGCAATCCGCGCAACGCTGAATCGACGTTCACGGTGTAGGCCAGGGGATCCGCTTCGCCGGTACCCAGCAAGCGCGCCGCCCCGCGCAACGCGTCTGGAGAAATGCGAAGAAGCCCTAGACGTTGGCCCAAGCCGCTGAACGATGAGACTGCGTCCATGGCGCTTACGAAGCTTGTATATTGACTGGCCGTTTGTTGAGCGGCGCCTGGGATAGCTTGTTTCATGATCGGCGAGAGGCGATTCCACGTATCGGTAAACAGTTGCGGCACGGGATCGGATATACCGGAGCGTAACGACTGTGTTAGCTGGTAGCGCGCATCGAGGAAGGTGTCCACGAGCTGATCGCGCTGAGCCGGTCGGAATCCTTCACCGAGTTTTTTGACCACGTTCGTCAAGAACGAATCCCATTGTTGCCAATCGGCCCGGGCGCCTGTGGGCAAGGCCAGAGCGGCGATCTGTGGGTTGGCGGGCTCTGCCGTATCCTGCGCCCACAGCTCCGTGGTGAAAAACGCCGCGATCAGTATGGCCCGAAAAATTTTCCCGACACCGTCTGGCAATTCCATCAGTCCTCTATACGGGATCGTTTCCGTATCCTGTTCCCCGCAGTCATTTTAGCTCGGAGGTGCAATGCGCGCAGCGCGTCGCCTTGATCGGGATTGCCGATAGGCAATGCGGACAGTCTTTTGTGGTGGGCGCCGGCGCCGGTTTTTTCATCGCGTTCATCTTGCGAATGAACAAAAAGATCACAAACGCAATGATCAAAAAGTTTAGGATCGTGTTGAAGAAAATGCCGTAATTCATCGTGGCGGCGCCGGCTGCTTTCGCCGCCGCGACGCTGGGATAATCTTTCTCCGACAAATTGATAAACAGATTCGCAAAATCAACGTTGCCCAGCATCCTTCCGATCGGTGGCATGATGATATCATCCACCAGCGACGTAATGATCTTGCCGAACGCAGCGCCGATGATCACAGCCACCGCCAGATCGAGGACCGGTCCTTTCATCGCAAATTCTTTAAACTCTTTCAACATGGGACCACCCTCCTCTTTTTTGTCTTTTTCCGAGACTTGATCGAATCCACCCACTCATCCAACTCGCGCGCGGCACTTTCCCGCCAGCCTCATTTGGCGCAGCGCCATGGCACCGCCGAGTACGATGATCGAAACGCGTGCGCCCAGCAGGTCAAAGCCCAGCTCGCGCACTGCTTCAATCGCAGCGAACAACAAAATGCCAACAAAAACAAGATACCCCGCGATCTGCGCGGGCGACCTCTCGCCTGCCGACGGCTCTCTGCCCAAACCCAGCTTTGCCAGCACCGCGGTGAAACCAAAAACCTTCAATAAATTCGTCACCAACTCGCAAACCACGCGTCCGATGGCATAGGCGATACCGATAATCAGCGCTGCTGCAAAAATGACCGGCAATGCGCTCAAAATGCTGTTCAGCATGTTGCTAGCGGGGTGGGTAATCGCCTCAAGGGCAAGAAACTGAAGCGCACCGATCAGGTGCGGCACGTAGCCGACAACATTCTGATTAATTTGTGCACAATAAACACGGGCCAGGTATATGCCCGCGAGTCTCAGTAAGTCAACCGGCAAGATCCGCGCCCATCGAGTTATAGCTAGATGTTTATTGTCCGCGATTGATTGAACGTGTATCGTGTCGTTATGATCGTATTGCTGCGCGTCGGCTTAAAGCTAGCTGTTTTTGTTCTCGTCTTATTTGCCGGCGTTTACATCGCCCTGTTCTTTGCTTTTCGGTCGGCGAAATTCACGGGCTGGATGCGAGCGGAGCTGGCGCGGAGAACCGGCTTGGACGTGCGCCTGGCCCAGGTTGGATTCAGCCTCCCGTTTGGTGTCATTATCGACTCGGTGGAAGTTTCCAAGCCGGGAGAGTTTCTGCTTAAGACTCGCAGGTTAACCGCGACCGTCAACCCGCTCGAGCTTTTTTCAAAAACCATCCATCGCCTAGACGTCGAAGAACCGATACTTCAACTTGATATCCAAGAACTAGGCAAATCCGCGGACAAAACCACCGGCCAAGTCGCGCTACGCCATTTGAATGTTCAAGACGGCACCTTCGTCTTGAAAAGAGGAGCGGCAACCGTCTTCGAGCTACCCAAGATCAATTTGAACGCGCAAAATTTTAACCTCGGAGGGCAAACCGGCCTAACTCTTCGCACCGATATTCCACGGCTGGACGGCGAAGCGGAATTGCAGATGACTGGCCAACCGCGCAACTTGGCAGCCGAGATTGTGATTCGTCCCAAGCAAAGCCCGAACTTGTTCGCGCGCCAAGAATCGAAGGCTGCGCCAGCCGAGCTGGTAAGAGTCCGCGCCAAGCTCTATGCGCCGGAGAACCAGAAGGCCGATGCGACGATTGAAAGTACGATTCATGATCTTACCCTTGGCGTCGCCAAAATCACCGGAGCTCTCGATGCTCGGATAGAAATCGACGCCGATTGGAAGAGAGCGGCATTTTCGGCTCGCGCCGATGTGACCGATTTCCCGAAAGCGATCTACCCGCAAGCTGTAAATCTTCCGAACGGAAAGCTCACGGCAAATTTCGCCGGCGCTTTTTCGTTGCCGAGTAAAACGCTTTCGCTCAAGTCGATCGAGATGGCTTCGACCATCGGTACCGGCACCGGAGACGGAGAACTTCAATTCGAGCCGCTGGCGCGCATTGCCAACGCGAAGTTGACCGTGCGGGATATTCCACTCGGCAATCTCAAAACCCTTCTGCCATCCCCGTTCAATCAGTGGATCTACCAGGGCCGCGGCGGGCTTGAGCTAGATTTCCGGGGCGCGTTTGGTGCGCTTGAGGTCAAAGGCGTGGTTCACAGCGATCCGCTCCAGATTCGCAGTGGCAGTATCAACGTGGCGAACCTGGCCGTCGTTGCGCCTTTTGAATGGATCAAACCCGGGTTACGCATCAAAGACGCGAAGCTAAATGCAACAAAGCTGGAATACGGCGCGACCCAGCGCTGGCAGGGAACAACCGAGCGCATAAACGCCAACGCCTCCTTTAAATTCACACCCAACGAGCCATTGAAAATTACCGGCGAATTCGCAGCCGCTGGGGGAAAATTTAGCTCGCCCGACGGCTCGAAAGTCGGTGAGAATTTGTCGCTGAACGGACTCTTTGAAGTCACTTCGCATCCCAGTGAACCATTGACGAACATCAGCGGTAAATTCCGCGCGGACACCGGCGAGCTTCTATGGAGCAAGTTTTTTGGCGATCTCAAGACGCAGAGGCCGGTGCTTGAGCTTGACGCCAATTACTCGCGCGACAGCGATCGTCTTGACTGTCATCCTTGCAAATTGAATCTCGTGAATGTCGGCAGCGTCGACATCGCGGGTTCCGTCGAGCGCTTGAGTGACGCTCCTCATTTTCGCTTGCAGGCGCGCAGTTTGAACTTTCTTCCCGGCGGTTTTTTCGTTTTTGCCCTGCGCGAAACTTTCAAGCGTCAATACCCGCTTCTCGACAAGCTTTCAATGCAGGGGCAAATGAGCTTCCAGCTGCAACTTGAAGGCGCCTTCGATGCGCTCGCGGTGGAAGGTGAGTTGTCGCTCAAAGCAGCAGAGCTTCGAGCCAAAGCCGACGATTGGCAGATCGGACCCATCGCGCTCGACTTGCCTTTTCAGCTGCGTTTGCCGGAAGGCAAAAAGGATTCGATCGGCAATCTCCGGCGCGGCACGCTGACAATCGAGAAGATGGTATTCGGCAAACAATCCTTCGGACCCGTCACGACAACGGTTTCGCTGTCGAATAATGCCCTTCAATTCCATCAACCGATCCGCGCCGCGCTGTTCGGCGGCGAGATCGATATCGCCAATCTGCTATGGCCCGACGTGATCAACGATCCCAAACGCGTCTCGTTCTCCGCCGAAGCAAAGCGATTGCAACTGGAGCAGTTGACTCAGGCTTTGAGCTGGAATCCCTTTACGGGCACCTTGACCGGCTCGATCCCGCAAGTGCAATCGGCGGGGAATTTACTGCGCACGAACGGTGAGATTCAGGCGGAAGTTTTCGGCGGGCGCGCGCGGATCGGCAAGCTCGAAATCGAAAACCCATTCTCGTCGTTGGCATCGATTAAGCTCGATGCAATTTTAGACGGCATTCAGCTGGAACAACTCTCTAAAACCTTTAAATTCGGCCGCATCTCAGGCATTCTGGAAGGAAGCATCGACGATCTCGTGATGATCGATAGGCAGCCATCGCAATTTCGCGCCGATTTACATACGGTGGATCGCGGCACCGAGCAGCGCATCAGCGTCGAGGCGCTCAACAAAATTACGGTGTTGAGTTCCGGACAGAGTGCCGGCGCATTGTACAGCGGTCTTGCCGGATTGTTTGACAGTTTTCGTTACAGCAAGCTCGGTTTCAAGGCAAGCTTAAAAAACGACCTGCTCAGCTTACGCGGCGTGGAAAGTCACGGCGATCAGGAATTTCTGGTCATCGGCAGCTTTCTGCCGCCCACCGTGAACGTCATCAGCCATACGCAAAACATCGCCTTTTCCGAACTGGTGCATCGATTGGAACGGATTAAATCTGACAAATCCGACGTCAAATAGAGTGGAGGAGCTATGCTGAAACGGACAAGTTTTTTGCTCACCTTCTTTACCAGCGCCTGTGTCACGGTAAATATTTACTTTCCCGCGGCGGCGGTCGAGCGCGCCGCCGACCAAATCGTCAAGGAAACCTGGGGCGGGCCGGGCGAACCGGCAAAACCTGCGCCCCAGCCGCAGAGCCGCAGTTTATTCTCGCCCGCTCGCATCGCCTCCGTGAGTTTCACCGCCGAAGCGAGCGCTCAGGAAGCAGATATTAACGTATCCAACCCGGCCATCCGCGCGCTGAAGGAATCGATCAGAGTTCGCAGCGACGCGATCAAGCCTTTCATGGACCGGGGTAACATCGGAATCGCTCGCGACGGACTGCTGACGATTCGGAGCGCGGACGGACTCAATCTCAAGGAGCGCGCCGAAACTAAGCAGCTTGTTGATGCCGAGAATAACGACCGCGAAGCGCTTTACGACGAGATCGCGAAAGCTAACGGCATTTCAAAGGAAAACATTCCCAAAATCAAGAGCATCTTCGCCAAGAGTTGGGTCGACCAAGCGCGGTCCGGCTGGTGGATCCAAGATAGCCAAGGAAATTGGCGGAAAAAGTAGCTTAAACGTCACTCATTGAGGTTCTGTCTAGGCCCGAGAAATTTTCTTGAAGTCGTTTTGTTCAACATGTCAAAGCATATAGGGGAGAAAATCATGAAGAAAGAAGCCAATGCCAAGCGGCGAATCGTACTGTTTGCATTCCTAATTAGCGCCCTGTTCAGCGGATCGCTTTTCGCCGAAACGCTAAAGGGAACTTACACGACAACAGCCGACGTCCGCTTGCGAGCCGGACCCGGGATGAATTATCGGGTCATTACGACCCTTCCGAAGGGCATCAAAGTCAACGTGGTGGAGCGGGAAAGCGACTGGTTGAAAGTTGAATCCAAACAGGGCAACAAGCCCGGTTATATAAGTGAAAAATACGCCCGGCCTCTGGAGACAGAGCAAGTCGCCCAAGCAAAGACAGCGACCCCATCGGTCGCTGGCGCCTACCGAACCCTGCGCGACGTCGAGCTCCGAGACGGTCCGGGCACGAAATTTAAAGTCGTGACCACCCTGCCGGCGGGCATCAAAATCAACGTCGTGCGCGCGGAGGGCGATTGGCTGCGCGTGGAATCGAAGAAGGGCGGCAAGCCCGGCTATGTTGAAGTACGAACGGTCGAGCGTTGGAAGGACAAGTAGGGGGAAGTTGTTTCGGGTTTCGGGTAACTAGAAACCCGGAACTAGAAACTCAATAGTCGTTCACGAGCCCTTCCCCAACTCCTGCGATCTTTTCGTCGCGCTCAGAACCGCGTCCATCACGATTCCCTTGAATCCTTTCTGTTCGAGCGCATGGAGTCCAGCAATGGTGGTGCCGCCCGGCGAGGTCACCTCGTCTTTGAGTTCTCCTAGGTGCTTCGCGCTCTCAAGCGCCATGCGCGCGGCGCCGTAAACGGTCTGGAGCGCCAGCTTCAGCGCCACATCGCGAGACAACCCGGCTTGAACCCCGCCGTCGGCTAAAGCTTCGATGAAGAGAAAGACATAGGCCGGCCCGCTGCCGCTGAGACCGGTGACCGCGTCCAAATATTTTTCTTCCACCGGCATGCCGACGCCGAAACTGTTGAGAATCACCCCGACCTTTTCCAGATCGGCTGCCGTCGCATGCGCGCCGCCGGCAAAACCGGCCGCGCCGGCGCCGACGACGCAGGGAATATTGGGCATCACGCGCACCACGTGAGCGCCACTGACCAAATTACTTTCGATACGCGCGATCGGCACGCCGGCGGCGACCGAGACCAACAACTTCGCCTTGCCGAGCCTGCCAGCGATCTCTTTGGCCACTGGATCGACGATCTGAGGCTTGACCGCCAGGATGACGATATCGGCAAAGTCTGCCACTTTCCGATTGTCAGCGGTGGCTTTGATACCGAGTTCCTGGGAGATGGACTGGCGCAGCGCGTCGCTCACGTCGCTCGCCATGACTTGATCCTTGGTCACGAGGCCCGCGCGAATCACTCCCCGCGCGATCGCGGCACCGATTTTCCCCGCGCCGATAACGCCGATCTTTTCCTTCATCACGAGATCGCTCCTTAGCCGAAATTCATGTCCATGTAAGGATAGATGGTCGCAGCCGGAACTGCAAAGCCTTCGCTCATAGGAAAAAAAGGCCCGGGGATCACCGCCTCGGGCCCGCGCTAATTCCGCACCCGCCTGGAAATTGGCCTGGGTTATTCATGGTCTCAGTTGAAGCAACAATCCAGACTGAGGGGTGAAGCCTGGAGGGAGAAGGCATCCCAGTGGAGATTTCAAATCTCAGATTTCAAATCGCAATTCTGAAATCTGAGATCTGCAATTTGAAATTCCGAGCGCGAGCGAGGACTGGCCCATTGCCTTCTCCCGGAAGGGTTTACCTCTTAGTCTTTGTCTACTATGCAAGTCAGTATCTTTTCCCCAACGCCTGCAATCCTTTCAACGCCTCGACTTCGTCCGCGCTGAAGGCGAGAACTTCACGATACTTCCGCTCCGCCTCCGTGATCTTTCCTTGTTGCGCATAGGCCTGCCCGAGCGCCAAGCGCCAATCATTTCGTCGCCTTCTCATGCGCAGCGCCTCGCGGTAGGAGTCGGCGGCTTTGTCCCACATCTTGAGCTTGGAGTAGACCGATCCCATTTCCGCGAAGATGGTCGCGGAATCCTCTCCTTTGGCTCTCGATTTCTCCAACAGTTCTTTGGCCTCCTTAGCGTTCCCCTTGGCCGCGAGCAAACGGCCCCAGGCCATCAGCACTGCCGGATGCTCCGGTTTGAGCGCCCGGGCCTGCTCGAACCACTTTTCCGCTTCTTTAAGATCATCGGAGTGAAGCGCAATATTGCCCAAGCCGAGATAGGGAAGGACTTCGCGGCTTCCCATCGCGATGACCTTTGCGTAGACTTTTTTGGCATCCGGCAAATAAAACTCGTCGCTCATCGCCAGGACATCGGAAATGGAGTTCTTGTCACGTTCCAGGGCGGCGAGAGCCGCCGTGGCGCCCTCGGAGCTCTTGTCTTGGTCCAGCAGTATTTTCATCTGCAACAAATAAAATTTCGCATTCGACGGCTCCAATTTGATCGCCTGCTCCAACTCCCTTTCCGCCCGGCCGGCGGAAACGCTCGCCACGTAGGATTGGGCCAAGTAAAAGTGGTGCATCGCTTCCGGAACGGCGAACGGCCCGGATTTCAGCCAGGGCGGCGTGTCGACCAGATAAGGCGCCATAAATTTGCGGTTGAGCTCCGTGGTGGCCCGGCGCAGGTTTTTCGGCGCGGAAAACTCCAGCCTTGCGCTGTCGTCGGTGTTGATATCGGCGCCTTTGGAGAAAGCGTCAAAACCCTCCCGGCCCATCCGATAGAACCCCTGCACCGCATAAACATCCGACAATCCCAGATATTCGAAATCCGATCGCAACATCGGATTCTTGTCGTAGATCGCCTTGACCGCCGCATAGTCGAAGACATGTTCCTTCTTGCTGCCGATCAGGAGAAAATCGCTTTCTTTCATGTTGTAGAGCGACACGTAGGGAAAAGCCTCGCCGAAGGTGCGAAAGACCATGCGAAAATCGTCCGGCGACATCGAATAGTTGTGAAACCACTGGGCGAAGATGCCGTCATCCTTAAGTTTTGCTTTGATGACCTGATAGAATTCCCGCGTGTAGAGATTGGCGATCCCCGCGATCCAGGGATTCGAAGGCTCGGCCGTGATCACATCGTAGAATTTTGGCGTCGCCAGAATATAGTTGCGCCCGTCGGTTGGGATCACGCGCACCCGCTTGTCTTCGAGAACGCTCGAATGACGGGAATGGCGCGCCCGGCGAAACAGCGTGTCCACGGCGCCGCGATAGTCGTCGTCCTCGGAGAGCTTCATCAGGCGGGATCGTTCTTCATCTTCCATCACGCCCTTATAGAAAAACAGTTTCTTGTCGGCGTCGTACCAGACTCTGCTCTTGCCGTCGTCGCTGGAGGAAAAACTGACTCCCTGCGGTAACTTATCAATTTTTACCGATGCCCGGTCGAAGAACTTGCTGGCCTGGATCATCGCCGGTTCGATCTCGATCACCTCGATCTCTTTTAACGTGTCGAAGGTCGCCAGCGCTTTGGCTGACATGCCGCTGCCGAGGCCGATGGTCAGCGCTCTTTCGGCCGTCGGATGGAGCAGCATGGCGATATAACTCGTCATCAGCTGGCTCAAGGCGTCGCCGTAGGAACCGTCGATCTTGCCGTTGGATTTGAAATAGAGGTATTCGCTGCCCGGGATGCGATGGACGCTCACCGTAGTAGTCAGCCCCTCGCGATAAAACAGCACGTCGTCGCGCCTCATTTCTTCCAAGCGCAGAGAATCGGTGGGCAGCCCCTCGTAGCGATCGAAGTAGATGGTGACGCCGCTGGTCAGGATATGCGGGTCCCAACGGGGAATCCGAAATGGAATCAATACGGCCAAGATCAAAACGCCCAAGCCGAGGGCGAAGCGCGGTGTTGGCGCCATGCGCGGATCGGCGAAGATCAACACGCAGCCGATCAGCAGATTCATCGCCACGGCGAAAATGATGGTATTTTGCACGCCGATGTTCGGAATTAAGATGAATCCACCAGCAAAAGCGCCTAAGACTGCGCCGACCGTATTGGCCGCGTAAGAGCTGCCGACGCCGCTGCCCACTCGATAAAGGCTCTGGGTAAAGAGCCGCGCGACCAACGGAAAGGTCATTCCCAGCAGCACCGTCGGGATGAACATCACCATCGCCGACAATAGTACCTGGAGAGATAAGAAGGTATTGAACGAATCACCGAAGCCCTGGAGCAGCCGAACGAAGATCAGCGGCAGACGCTCGAACAGCGGAATCGTCGCCAGAGCGGCCAGTCCGACCCAAAGCTCGATGAGTCCGAAGGTGCTTAACCGGACTTCTCGCTCGCCCATAAAGTGCGCGTAGATAAAACCGCCGAGGGTCAGGCCGACGAGGAAAGTCACCAGCATGGTCGTGAACGAATAAATCGAGCTGCCGATCACCAGCGTCAGCGAACGGGTCCAGGCGTTCTCGTAAACCAACGAGGCGAAGCCCGACGCGCCGAAGGTTCCCAGAAGAATCCAGTCCAACCATGAAGCCGCTCCCGCTCCGGGCACAGCCACGCGCTCTTCCGCGGCGGCGGGAGGCGCGATTTCGCTCGTCTCGGTTTCGCGCAGGCGGTCGACGACGACGATGAGCAAGCCGATGACTAGATTGATGCCGGCGGCGACGTACACGGTCATGCGCATGCCGAGGCCCGGAATGAGAAAGAAGCCCGCGGCGGCGCAGCCGATCACCGCCCCCAGCGTGTTAGTCGCGTACAGATCGCCGACCCGCCGGCCGAAATCGGCAAAGCTGCGCACGAAAAACCGGCTGAGCACCGGCAGCGTCGCGCCCATCAGCATCGTCGGAAACACCAGGAGAACGAAGGAAAGAAAAAACAGCACCAGGTTGAAGAGAAACGGATAGGACTCGTTGAGACCGAAGATGGGACCGTAAACCTTTTGCGCCATGCTGAAAATCCATGGCACGAGAAAACCGTAGACACCCACTCCCGCTTCCAGTATTCCATACAACAAGAAATCGTTTTTCCGCCGGTCGGCGATCTGGCCGAAGAGATAGCTGCCGATCGCCAATCCCGCCATGAAGGCCGACAGGACCGTGGCAATGGCGTAGGTCGTGTTGCCAAAAATCTGCGTCAGCATCCGGGTCCAGACAACTTGATAGAGCAGACCGGCCGCGCCGGAAAAGAAAAAACAAAAAAGACCGACGCCGAGAAGCCAGTCCTGTTTCGAACCCGAACGCAGAGAAGTTTCCGCCATAAATGTCCCCCGAGGTAACCTCTAAGAACGAATCTTTGAAGTGATAGCAAGCCGTAGCAAGACTGTAAAGCCTTATGACCTCTTTAGACGACGATTGCGCAAATTTCGTCACCAAGGCGCGAACAATTTCCAGCCGCTGCCACCTTAAGAGCGGCTTCGAGCCAAACCGCAGCTCGTTGACTTTTGAGCGTTTGTCAGATAAGCGTAATTTCCATTCAGACAAACAGAACCTGATATTTTCCCCGTATTTGTGATTCCATTGGCTTTACGAATTTAGAGATTTGTTGATTGAGGTCGGGTTTAGTTTGGCAATGCGCACGGCATAACCTTACAAATAACAACGACATTTTCCCGGAGGATAGCAATGGTAAAAGCGGCTAAACGCGACGGCGCAGCGCCGGAAGAGGTCAGAGACTTGCGCGGCGCAATCGAATGGATGAAGAAGGAAGGCGATATCATCATCACGGATAAGGAAGTCGACCCAAATTTAGAGATTACCGGCATACAGAAACAACTGGATGGCGGCTGCCCGATCCTGTTTAACAACGTCAAAGGCAAGCCCCAGCACCGCTGCATCACTAACTTGTTCGGCGACATGAGTGTGATCAACAAGATGTTCGGTTGGAAGGATCACGCCGACCGCACGAGAAAATTGGCCCATGCCGTCACCCATCCGATCGCGCCAATCGTGGTCGACCAAAAGGACGCGCCCGTCCAGGAAGAAGTCTACGAGAAGCCGGCCGAGGCCGCCGAATTCGTAGTGCCCATCCGGCACACCAACCTTGAACCGGAGCTGACCGTCGGGTCGGGAAACCGGCTCATCTCCGGCGAATATTTCGGCGGTGGCACCGACCTCGGCTACAATCGCATGAACTTTCGCTGGGGCA
>Ga0153915_10005903_pt1 | contig 11414 bp, 5 predicted proteins | sample Opewatmetagenome_2_FD_107003 | JGI IMG/M metagenome (GOLD analysis project Ga0153915, IMG submission 107003) | Freshwater wetland microbial communities from Ohio, USA - Open water 3 Core 3 Depth 3 metaG | ecosystem: Environmental > Aquatic > Freshwater > Wetlands | place: USA: Ohio, Lake Erie...
GGGCAGCTACAAGCCTTTCCTATCAAAAACGTATAGGGTTGTTTGTTTTCTGCCCCTGTTGCTGGGTATTCGGAAAAGTCGTGATAACTTTGCAGCCATTACCCACGGTTGACTTAAAACGCACGACGGATGCCGGCCGTAAACGCTATTCGTATGTCAATACATAACTACTATTTTGGTGATTATAAAAAGCCGGGCGGCATGAAAGATTTGCTGGCGATGGCTTTTCCTATGATGATTTCAACTGCCTGTGACGGTGTAATGACGTTCACCGACAGATTGTTTTTGTCCCGTGTGGGTTCCGAACAAATGAACGCGGCACTGGGAGGCGGACTTTCCTATCAGATGCTGACCTTTTTCTTCATAGGTCTTATAGGGTATTCAACAGCTCTGGTGGCACAGTACTATGGCGCAAGGGACTTTCATCATTCACCCAAAGCGGGATTCCAGGCCATACTGGTCGCCATTGCAGCCTGGCCTGTCATTTTATTACTGAAACCATTGATGGTGTCCCTGTTTGACGTGCTTCAGTTTCCTGAAACACAGGTTGGTTACCAGGTTGACTACCTGAATATACTGGTTTGGGGAGGACTGTTCGGCCTGCTCAGGCATACGTTGGGTTGTTATTTCACCGGTATCGGTAAAACCAGGATCGTCATGACGGCGACCATGACAGCCATGATCGTCAATGTAATCCTGGATTATATCCTGATATTTGGCCATTATGGCATGCCGGCCATGGGTGTGCGGGGTGCCGCCATTGCAACGGTCTGCGGAAGCCTGACCGCTGTACTGATGTTGTTGAGTGTCTATTTCGGCCGATGGAACCGGACAAAGTACCAGGTCATGAAATCCTTTCGTTTTGACTGGAGCATCATGAAAAAGCTCCTGCATTTCGGCTATCCGGCCGGGCTGGAATTCTTACTCAATTTCATTGCCATGTTTGTCATGACAGGTATGTTGCAATCTCAAGGTCCATCCGAGGCAACAGCAACAACCATCATGTTCAACTGGGACCTGGTTTCGTATATTCCCCTCTTAGGCATCGAGGTGGCCGTCACCAGCCTGGTGGGACGCTACATGGGAGCTGGCAGACCTCAGGTGGCTCATCGGGCCGCCTTATCAGCCATAAAGACAGGTTTGATCTACTCGTTCATCATTTTAGTTTTGTTCATGGTTATTCCGGAAGCACTGGTACGTGTCTTTCACCCCGAGACGACAAGTGATGTTTTTGAAAAGGCCGTACCTGTTGCCAAGCTGATGATTCGTTTCGCTTCCCTGTACGTGATGGCCCAAGCTGTTATGGTGGCGATGATAGGTACTTTACGCGGTGCTGGTGACACCTTTTATACCATGGTAGTATCTGTACTCGCCAGCTGGGCCTTTCTGCCACTGGTTTATCTGTGCCTGTTCGTGTTTGACACCAATGTGGCTATTGCCTGGCTGGCTGTTATACTGATATACATGCTGTTCTGTCTGGTCATTTACAGGCGTTTCCGTACGGAAAAGTGGAAAAAGATTCACGTTATCTGAATCATCAGCGAACCAGCACCTTCACCCTCTGATTGGATACCGTCACGATATACACACCACAGCTGACCGGGAAGGCCAAATCATTTCCATCCGCAAAAGCAGTATGAACTACACGGCCATCAATACCATATATCCGTACCCATTGATTGGCTGTTACACCACTCAACAAGATATTACCCGATGAGGTGCGAACACACCCGGCAAGATTGCCTTCGAACGATTTATCCGGTTTAACCAAACCAACGACAGTCAAACCCGTTGGAATGAACTGATATTCACGCTGGCCTTTCTGGTTGTTGGTAGACCAGATAACGACGGACACACTATTGCAATCGATACCCTTGGTGTTGATGGAGGCATTGTCAGACATGGCCATCAGACCGAAATGATTGTCCTCGTTGGGGCTTTCATACAATCTGAATGGTGTTTTGCTGATCGGATCAAGCATAACGGGGCCTGCAGAGGAATCCATATAGACGTACATGTCGGTAAACTCGTTGCGCAGGTAATATATGGCTGTATCTTTCTCTGTCGGTTTATCGTATGTGATCTCGAAACGAGCCCTGGCCGTGTCTTCCGGCAAAACCGTCGAGGCCGCCAGCTTGTAGCCATCTCCTTCCGACTGGCACATCAGGTACTTATCGTTTTGACACTGAACATAATAATACATACCATCTTGTGGTTCGAAAAGAAATGTTGGATCCGTTGGTATTTCCGGATCGGTTGTCGAATCACGCATGGCTGTGAAAAAACCATCCAGGTAATCAATCCTGTCACTCATGTAATCCCTGAGGAAGGCTACTTCAGCCGAATAAGTTCCCCTGGCTGTCAGTTCGTTGTACACCACTGAATTCAACACCGGCCAACGCTGGAAGTTCAAGGCCTGGGATGCATTCAACAACGTGGTCATGCTGTCAATATGGTTCAGAATACTATCCTTGAAACCAGGTTTGATCTGCTCCCATCGACGACCGACAAGGTGAAGCATTTCTGGCACCGTCAGAATTTTATTGACCAGATTCCTCGCGTTGGTGTTTAAAAAGCATTCCAACAAGATGGACTCGCTCCGTCCGTCGTTTGATACCGAATAGATACGGTTGCAGTTCCCGAAAGAGATGTCGTTGTCCCAGATGGGGCCGAAGTAAAAACGATCGTCGTTGCGCATCTTTTTCATATAAATGCTCCAGACACAATCCGGGTTGGCTGTCATTTCCGTGGTGATATACCAGTTTGCAAATGCCTCAAAATCAAGGTATTGCGAAAGTGCTGACGTATCAGTTGTACCTACGACGAAGTTTCTGACGGCATTCTCAAACGCGTTGTAATGATTGATGATGTAAGAACGTTGCAACCCGTTGATTTCATCATCCTTCGGATACTTGATGGACACCTTGTTGCTCCAGTCACTGTAAAAGCCTTCCGGAAACAGGGCACCCTCTGCCGTACTCATTTCAGCAAATCCATCTACCTCTAACAAATATCCTCCCGTGATATCAGGCATCACGGAATCGGTCACCTCCAACTTGTCAAGGTTAACCCGCGCCTTGTTGCGTTCCACCTGATCGGCAATCATGTAGTTGCCGATATAGTTCCCGTTCAGGGTTACATCAACGTAGCGGTAAGCCGGTGTATAATACATGCCGCACCGTTCACTGATCTCAAACGCCAGAGCATTACGGAACAACGTCTTGTCCGCGTGATTAGCCAGCACGGTCCATATTTCATCATTGGCCGGCATACCCAATAACTTTGTCTGGTTATAGAGCTTCAACCGGTAAGGTTTTTTGGCCAGTCCCCAGGATGAGTTGCCGCGACCCCGTATTTCGGTGGAATCGTTATACAAACCAGGTACAGTGGAATCGGCCACCATTTCAAGTGTAGCTTGTACGTAATCATCTTTGCTGGTTATGGCAACATTGCCAACGGTATTGATATACACACTCGGTAAATTGGTCAATTGAGTGGCTGCAAACACTATCACGGCAACAAATAAGGACAGGAGAAGAAGGAGGTAGCGTTTTTTCATCTGATAATATATTTTTCGTTTAAGGCCAGATGGAACGCCGCATGTCGAATGATATCACGCTTGGATGTCTGGTACAAACATGCTCGTTTCATAATTAATTAAAACAAACACGTTTCGTTATACCGTTCCGGAATAAAACCGTAACCATGTTGTCTTTCTTTTTATAAGTTATCTTTTTAACAGGGTTCAATTCAGCCTCATTCCATGACTCACCTGCTTTTTTCCAAAGCAACAACGTTACATACAGCCTGTCTTTTGAGGGTACCGATGCATCGAAGGCATTGAGAACAGCACTTTTTTCACTCTGTGGATGCAACCCATTCCTACAGCGGATTTCCACGCCATCCCAGCCTGACAAAGGCAACATGGCCAACTGGTATTCGCCGTTGCTGATGATGCGAATGTCATACCCGTTTACTTGTTCGACCGTTCCGGTAACGGCACTATGCAGGGCTGGTAAGGCATAATGTCCCAGGCGCAGGTCAATTGGTTCAGTACTTGTATTCAGATCGACCCGCATGATACCATTATCAATAGGTATGTCTGCCAATTTCATCGAAATATGCTGATCTGATTCCAGTACAGCATCACGGTAATAGATGCCATCCTCAAATTTTTTGAACGTGTACATCCGGAAAGGCTCCCACTGGTTGTCAGGGTTTTTGAACACGTAGCCCATAGCGACAGTCCCATCTTCCCCGTCAGCCTGCCATGGGAAAGCACTGTTGTACGCCAACCGGTTATACGCTTCCCCCCCACGGTATTTTTCCCAGGCATCTTTGACTGGAACATGACACCATGCCCTTATTTCAGCCGCTCCTATGTTCGGGTAATCGGTGATCAGGATGTTGGAACCGTTTTGAAATGTATTGTGAACCTTTCCGTCAGCCAGTTCTTTTGCCCAGGCGCCTTCGTTTTCCGTAGCTGTCCAAAAAGGATTTGTTTCAGGTACTAACAAACATAAGGCTATCTTTCCACTCCAATAGACACTCCCCCGGCAACTGTACGACTGAACAGCCGGTTCAAACGGACCGTAAAAGCCAAGTGTCGGCACATTGTCCTGCATAAAATCAGGATGCTGTAAAAATTGCAGAATGGTACCCGAAGCGATGCGTCGCATCCAGCCGTAATTCGTAGCCGGATCTTTTTCCCAGCCCATTAACGGAAACGGCACAGCCGATGCATACCGGTAACTGATACTGCGTCCCCACATGATCATTTCGCCTTTCCGGCTGAACATGTACGGGTAGTTGTACTTCATGGGTTTGAAATTTTCCATGAACTGTTCAGCATAATCCGGATAATACTTCCTGCCAACGTATTCAGACCACATCACGGCATACATCTGGAACGCCCACATGCTGTAATAATCGTAGGCAGGATTATCGTTGTACCAGCCATCGCCCCGGTAATGGTCGAGCGATTGTTGCAGGTATTTTTTTAACAGGTCTTCGTTTACCGTATAGCCTTGTTCCTTAAAAAAACTCAGCACGAAAATATTGAAGAACTTCCAGTTGGATGGTACAGTCGGGCCATCCGCGTAGCTAAGCATCGTAGCCGCCAGCGAATCTTTCAGCGATTGTGACAATGGATGCCACAAGACATTAGGAACTGCGAAAAAGGACATGGCCAACGCCCCAAATTCCACCAGGTTCTGGTGAGGTCCACCGTTCGAAGCTCTATGTGGTATGTAGTTAAGACTGGACGGATCAACCAGTCTGGCAATCTGGTGACGGTAATAATCGGCCACCCGGATGCCGTTCAGTACGAGGTCGGGGTTCTCTTTCAGCAAGGGATCCGCGAAAAATAAGGTCCGGCATAAACCCTCCAGCTTTTCGGTCGGCACTTTGGATGAATCCTGTGGATAGCTTTTCCCCGGTTGTTTGGGAAACTTCATCGGATCATCCATCGTGTGAATATAGCCGAATGCTCCTTCCAATATGTAACGGGCTGCGTCATACCAATGCTTGCGCGTCATGCCGGTAAATGGACTCAGGGTATAATCGGGGCGATCGAGCTGAAAAACCGATGAGGTACCTTTTTCGCCCGTCGTAACCTGCATAGCCTGAACCTGTACAGAAGTTTCCGCTGTTATCAGCGAAAACAGATTCAGGCCAAGAAGCAGACATATAATGCGGCGTGTGTATTTCATTTCCAGCATAGTTGAGATGCCTTACAAAAATACACAAAACACCTTGTTTGAAAAGAGGAGATAACCATCAATTAATGGGTAAAAATCAGTCATACCCCAGGCAAGGTCTTCCAGTATTTAGTATTTTTATACTTTTGTAAACTTGAATCGATTATAAATTCTGTCATGAAAAAAATCCTGCCGCTTACTTGTATTGTTACAATCCTCTCTCTGCCAGCCCTGTTCGCCAACGAACCCGATTCCGCCTGGTTGTTTTCCTATGCCACCGAACGGAATGCCGGACACGATGGATTGCATTTTGCCTATAGTATTGATGGTCAAACCTGGCAGTCCATTGGTTCTGAGGCCAGTTTTCTCACCTGTGATTACGGAAGCTGGGGTAGCCAGAAACGGATGCTCACCCCGTACCTGATTTCTGGTAGTGATGGCCTCTGGCATTGTATCTGGAGTCTGAACGAACAAGACAACGCGTTTGCACACGCGGCTTCTCCCGATTTGGTCACCTGGAAACGGCAATCCTATCCTCGGGTAGCCAGTGACAATTGCCTGAATCCTGTTATTAGCCGGAAAGCCGGCAACTATGTCATAACGTGGATAAGCACCACCGACAACAAACTGTACGGTTGTGAAACCAGCGATTTCAAGACTTATTCAGCCGCTCAGGCAATCAATGCCAGTCAGCATAACAACAATCGCAAGGTTATTGAACTATCGGAAGGTCAGGCCACCGGACAAATCCACCGGGTAGCCTGGTCACAGGTTGCCCTGCTGAAACGGACGGTGGACAATCACCGTTATTGGGACATGTTGCACAACGAACGAACCGTGGACGATCCCGTCCGTTTTGCCGGGCTGAATTCCGTGGACGCCAAACTGATCATCCGAACCGGTGAGTCGAAACCCATCAGCGACCTGCTGACCGGTATTTTCTTTGAAGACATCAACTATGCAGCCGATGGTGGCTTGTATGCTGAACTGGTTCAAAACCGCGACTTCGAATACACCTCGGAGGACAAACAAGGCCGTGACCCCAACTGGAACAGTACACATTCATGGAATTTCAACGGTGACGGCGCCTTTACCATTGATACGATGGCTCCCGTCCATGCCAATAATCCGCACTATGCCGTGTTGACCTTGACTCAACCCGGAGGCCGGCTGACTAACACCGGTTTCAATGGCATCGCGTTAAAGAAAGGTGAAACATACGACTTATCCCTGTTTGCCAAACAATTGGATGGCAAAGGCGGACAACTCAGCGTCAGCCTCATCGGCAAAAACGGTAAAACCTACGCGCAGGCTACGACAGGTCGTCCCACCACCGGCTGGAAAAAGCTGGCCGTAAAACTGACAGCCAACGCCGATGTACCGGATGCCAGACTCGAAATCAAACCATTGGCTCCTGGCAAGATAGCGTTGGATATGGTATCCCTGTTCCCGCGAAACACCTTTAAAGGACGTAAGAACGGTCTGCGTAACGACCTGGCTCAAACATTGGCTGACATCAAGCCTCGCTTTGTCCGCTTTCCCGGCGGATGCGTGGCCCATGGAGACGGCATCGGCAACATCTATCGTTGGAAAAACACCATCGGCCCGCTGGAAAGCCGTAAACCACAGCGCAATATATGGAATTATCATCAAACAGGAGGTCTGGGTTATTTCGAATACTTCCAGTTCTGTGAAGACATCGGAGCCGAGCCACTTCCCGTACTGGCAGCCGGCGTACCCTGTCAAAACTCCAGTTCGGGTGGTGGCGGTCAGCAAGGTGGCATTCCCCTCTGCGATATGGATGAGTACATTCAGGACATTCTTGATCTGGTAGAATGGGCCAACGGCGATGCCGGAACCACCAAATGGGGCCAGATCCGCGCACAGGCCGGACACCCGAAACCCTTCAACCTGAAATACCTCGGCATCGGCAACGAAGACCTCATCACCGACATATTTGAAGAACGCTTCACGCTGATTTTTAATACCCTCAAGGAAAAACATCCTGAAATCACTGTCATTGGCACCGTCGGACCTTTCTGGAAAGGTACCGATTACGAGGAAGGCTGGGCTATCGCGTCCAAACTGGACGTTCCCATGGTGGACGAACATTATTACCAAAGCCCGGGCTGGTTTATCTATCATCAGGACTTCTACGACAACTACGACCGTTCCAGATCAAACGTATACCTGGGTGAATATGCCGCCCACCTGCCCGGTCGTCCGAACAACCTGGAAACGGCGTTGGCCGAAGCCCTCTACATGACTACGCTGGAACGCAACGGCGACATCGTAAGCATGGCTTCCTACGCCCCGCTCCTTGCCCGTGATGGCAATACTCAATGGAATCCCGACCTGATCTATTTCAACGGCCTTGAAGTCAAGCCCACTACAGGGTATCAGGTTCAGAAACTCTTTGGAAACAATGCCGGAGACAGTTATATTTCCAACACGCTGTCCGTCAATACCAACGATGACAAAGTCCGGAAACGGGTGGCTGTTTCGGTGGTACGTGGCAGTCAATCGGGCGACCTGATTGTCAAACTGGTCAACCTGTTGCCAGTCGCTGCTAAAACCCGGGTTACACTGGACAGCACTTTTACGATGGAATCCAACGCTCAACGTACCATCCTGACCGGTAAACCCGACGGGCTCAGGCTTATCCCCGTATCCGACCTGATTGATATCAGCAACGATTTCGCCTGCGAATTACCGGCTTATTCGTTTACAGTTTTACGGATCAAAGAAAAATCAAAATAATTCCACAGGAACGGATTTCAGCGATTTCCGGTCGGAAGAACCACCGTACAGTACATCGTACATACCCGGTTTCACCTTCATCGTGTTAGTTTGCGGATCAAAGAATTCAAACGCATCGGGTGTCAGACAGAAGCTGACTGCTTTGGTTTCGCCGGGCTCGATGGCAACACGTCTGAAAGCCCTGAGGCTTTTGACAGGGCCATCCAGATCGTCCCTGTTTTTAATGTACACCTGAACCACCTCGTCCCCTTTCAGCGCACCGGTATTGGTAACGTGAATGGTCAGGTTGGCCGTGCTGTTGGTCATGATGGTTTTCTGGTCGAAAGAAGCATCTCCGTATTCAAACGTCGTATAGCTCAGGCCAAAGCCGAAGGGATACAGCGGCTTGCCTTTAAAGTAGCGGTAAGTCCTGCCTTTGGACATATCATAATCTTCAAAATCGGGCAAATCCCTGGTTGACATATAGAACGTAAGCGGCAGGCGTCCCGCCGGATTGTAGTCGCCAAACAAGACATCAGCCACAGCTGTTCCACCTTCCTGACCAGGATACCAGGCAGCCAGGATGGCATCCAGTTTATCTTCTTCCCACGGTATTGCCAGGGCACTACCGGAACACAACACAAAAATGACAGGTTTGCCTGATTTATTGAGTGCTCTCAGCAGGTTTTCCTGTACCAAGGGCAGTTCTATGGCAGTACGGTCACCACCTCTGAAGCCAGGTAAATCCACGCTCATCTCCTCTCCTTCCAGCCTGGCGGAAATACCTCCCACGAAAACAATAGCATCCGCATCGCTGACTTTAGCGGCAATAGCATCATAATCAAGCGGCAAACCATCAGGGCCTTTATCGTTTACATAATCACAGCCTTTCTCATAAATGACGGCATCGGCCGGTAATTTTGACCGGATACCTTCCAGTATAGTGACCGATCTCGACGGAATGCCATTGTAATTAGCCCAGAGCATCGCTGTATCGTTAGCATTGGGTCCCATCACAACCAGTTTACGGATATTTTTTTTATGTAATGGCAAGGTTTGCCCTTTGTTGCTGAGCAGTACCATGCTTTTTCTGGCTATTTCCAGTGCCTGTTTCTGATGCTTTTCACATTCAACCACCGACATCGGTATGTTCGTCCAGGAGACCAGCGAATCGGGATCGAAATGACCTAGTTCGAAACGGGAACGCAACAGACGATGTACGGCAGTATTGATGTGCGCTTCTGAAATCAGGCCTTTTCGCACCGCTTCACCCAACGACTTAAAGGACTTGCCACATTCAACGTCCGTACCGGTCATCACAGCATCGGCCGATGCTTCTGCAGGGCCGGCATGGGTTTCATGATGACCTTTGGAGTAAAAGTCATTGACGGCCCAGCAGTCGGAAACGACCACGTGCTGATAATTCCATTGCTGCCGGAGGATACTGACCAGCAATTGATCACTGGAGCAACAAGGCTGGCCTTCAAACCGGTTGTAAGCACACATGACTTGCTTGACATCGGCTTCTTCCACCAACGCCTTGAACGCCGGCAGGTACGTTTCCCACAAATCACGCTGCGAGATGTTTTTAGCATCATAACTGTGCCTGTTCCATTCCGGACCACTGTGAACGGCAAAATGTTTGGCACAGGCATGCGTCTTATCGTATTTCTGGCTTCCATCACCTTGCAGTCCTTTGACTACGGCCACACCCATTCTGGCGGTGAGAAACGGGTCTTCCCCGTATGTTTCCATGCCTCTTCCCCATCGGGGATCCCTGAATATATTAATGTTTGGCGTCCAGAATGTCAGTCCCTGGTATTGTCCGAACTGATTATTTTTCCGGTAATCGGTGTTTTTGGCCCTGGCCTCGTCCGATATCATGCTGAAGGTTTCCTGAACAGCCTGATCATCGAACGTGGCTGCCAAACCGATGGCTTGCGGGAACACAGTCGCACGGCCTGCCCTGGCCACACCATGCAACGCTTCATTCCACCAGTGATAGGGAGGTATTCCCAATCGCTCAACCGGAGCCGATAAATCACGCATCTGACTGATTTTCTCGTCAAGTGTCATACGCTGCAATAAATCTATGGCCCGTTCTTCGGCCGACAAAGCTGGATTCTGATAAGGCAGAACTTCAGCCCGACAGGGTATAGGCGACAGGACAACCAACAAAACTAAAAAGGCTATTCGTGTTTTCATCTTCTACTATTTTTTTGTTTAAGGCCAGATGGAACGCCGCATGCCCTAATTATACCACGCTTGGGCGCTTTTACAAGCATGCTCGTTTCATCATACATTATTTCGGTTGCAAAAGAAAAACTTAGGTAGTCATTTGTATCGTAAAAATTACTGCAATAAAAGCAATTTTAGGTTTTACTGTTCTTCTCCCAGCTCTCCGTACCTGGTTCGACAGGAATCCGAACATAAAACGTGCTGCCTTTATCCACTTCACTCTCAACAGTAATGGTACCACCAAGCATCTCAACAAAGCCTTTGGTGATAGCCAACCCAAGCCCGGCTCCTTCGAAAGTCGATTTGCGGTTGGAATCAACCTGAACAAACCGCTCGAAAATGGTATGCCGTTTGGCAGCAGGAATGCCGATGCCACTGTCCACGATGGAAAAGAACAGTTCGTTGTCATTGATGGAACAGTCGAATTTGACAAAGCCCCTCATGGTGTACTTCAAGGCATTCTTGATCAGGTTGGTCACGATGGAATAAAGTTTTTCCCTGTCGGTCCTGATATATGATACATCAGGTAGGAGAATGGACGGTCGGGTAAATTCAAGATCTTTCAGGTCGGCTTCTTGTCTGAACAGAGAATAAGAATTGATCAGTATTTCATTAATATCAAAATCCGAAAAATTCAGGAAAGCCTGGCCCGATTCAATCTTGGAAATGTCCACGATATCGTTGAGCGTCGCCAACAGCCTGTCGCCATTGCTTCTGACAATTTCCAGGTATTCAGAC
>Ga0153915_10005904_pt1 | contig 11413 bp, 6 predicted proteins | sample Opewatmetagenome_2_FD_107003 | JGI IMG/M metagenome (GOLD analysis project Ga0153915, IMG submission 107003) | Freshwater wetland microbial communities from Ohio, USA - Open water 3 Core 3 Depth 3 metaG | ecosystem: Environmental > Aquatic > Freshwater > Wetlands | place: USA: Ohio, Lake Erie...
CACCCGCATGAATCCCAAGCGCATAAGAGACGAGTTCAAGGTGGCGCCGGAGATCCTGTGGCTTACTGACAAGGAGAGCACCCAGGAAAAGACCGTCCCGCCGTCACTTGAGATGCTCGTGCACGTGATTCAGTCGTTCGTCGAGGCTGATGCGAACGGGATGGTCGTCCTCGACGGAATTCAGTACCTGGTCAGCGCCACGAACTTCGATGCCGTCCTGAGGTTCCTCAGGAGCTTGGTCGACGAGGTGTCGGAGTCGGACGCCATTCTCGCCATATCGATGAGCCCCGAGACGATGAAGCCGCAGGAGGTCTCAATACTCGAGAGAGAGATGGAAGTCCTCAACCTGACCTAGAGCCTCTCCATCTATCCCATGGCCTTTCTCATCATTTCCCTGAAGTCGCGCATCTCCTTCATGGCCTGCGCGAAATCCCCAGAATTCATGAGCCCTCTCGCGGACTTCAGGACCGTGAGCATGGGCGTGATGTTGACGTTCTTCGATTTCAGCTCGATCAGGTCTTCCTTCGCCTTCCTTAGCTCATCCGTCATGCGGGTCGGGATAGCTTTGAAGAGGCCTTCGCTCCCGGCCTTGATCGCGGCATCCACTCTGTCGAAGTCCTTCATCTCGAAGGCCTTGTTTGCCTCGGAGAGTTGCGTTCTGGCATCTTTGGTATCGACGATGAAGACCTCGCAGTTCTGGATTAGCTTCTTGAAATCGGATATCTTCACTTTGGATTCGTTGTAGCGGCCAGTGATCGGCAAGAGCTCCTTCTTCACTTTGTCGGCGTAGACGTACGCGGCCTCGATGTCTCCGGCCCCTCTTGCTTTCGACACTTCCTGCATGTAAGTCGTGGGTCTGGAGATGTCCCCTCCGAAGTCCCTCGCAATCTTGATCTCCTCATTGAGCTTCGTTATTATTCCAGAAAGATGTCCATCCACCTTGCCCATCAAGGAGGCTCTGGACTTCTGGACCAAGTCGATAGCCTTGTCGACCTGCCTTTCTCTGCCTGCCACCACCGCTTCGTCTATGAGCTGCTTGCTTTCAAGGACGTCCACCTCCCTTTCATTCGCAAGAGCGAACAACGGCTTCATCTCCGCGACCATGCGAGCGAGGACGCTTCCCTTGTCAGAGCCGGTCGGCACAGTTGGCGCGGGAGTGGATGGTCGTGCAACTTGTACTTGAGCGGGCGCTCGAGAGAGTTCCTGGGAGAGATCCCTGATGACCTTTACCTCATGTCTCGGGACAGGTTCCTCCGCCTTCTTCGAGAGCGGAGCGGGACTCGGTTTGGCAGGTCTTTCCTCGGCCTTTGGCTGAGGTTTCGGCTCCTCCTTCGGCTCCTTCTCCTCTCTCTTGGGCCACTTGAACCACCCTCCGCGCTTCTTCTCCTCCTCCTTTGGTTTTTGCCTCGGCTGGGGCTTCTCTTCGACAACTTCCTCGATCGGTGGTTCTAGCTCTTGCTTTGGCAACTCATGTTCGACTACCGTGGGCTGCTCGATTTCTGCCTCGACAGGTGCTGCCTGCGCCGCAGCCGCTTCGGGCTCCACGAAGAGAGCGCCACAGCCCGGGCACGACTTCGCGTCTATGCTGACGAGCGTGTTGCAGGCTGGACACTGGAAGGTCTCCCCTTCCTCGGCGAACATCACCCCACAGTTCGGGCAGATGTTGGCCTCGATAGGCACTTTCGCCTTGCACTCGGGGCATTCGAAGAATTGACCGGACGGGGCTGCAGCCTTCACTGGCGCAGCCGCGGGTGCTTCAGGAGCCGGCTTGATCTCTTCCTTTATCTGAACCGGCTCTGGCCCAGGCTCCGGCTCTGGTTCGGGTTCTGGCTCGGGCTCGGGCCTGATGGGTTGAGGTGGGGGCTGGGCTTTCGGAGGTTCGGCCCTCGGGAGCGCTCTTTCGGCCGGCATGGCCGCAGGCGGAGGGCTTGAGAATATCTCGTTGACCCGGGAGTCCACGGATGGCTTCGGCTGCGGTTGGGAAGTGACTGCGGCCTCCTGCTTTTGGCCTTCGATCTCAATGTCGAAGATGGAGAGGTCGGTGCCGCAGAAGTTGCATTTCTTAGAACCTGGTTGAAGCGGGGAATCGCAGATAGGACAGAGTTTATCCCCGCTAGGACTCGGCAATTAGAACAACCCCTGAATACGATTACGACGCTCTAGGGAATATCTGGATAAATAGTTAATCGTTTTGATTTTCGTTCATGATAACAGCCTCTGGCCGGCCGCATCTAGCCGAGCGGTGGAAAGTTTTTTCCGCATCGCATGCGTTGCCAAATCGGGTGACACGATGGAACTGAAGATTGTGAAGATGGACCTGCCTCAAGACTCGAACATCATCATTGGGCAGACGCATTTCATAAAATCCGCAGAGGACCTGTACGAGGCGATAGTGAGCACGGTTCCCGGAGCGAAGTTCGGCTTGGCCTTTTGCGAGGCCTCCGGTCCGTGCCTGATCAGAGTCGAAGGAAACGAGGATTCCTTGAAGAAGGCCGCGGCGGAGAACGCCACGAAGATAGGTGCTGGCCATGTCTTCGTAGTCCTCCTCAAGAATGCGTATCCGATCAACGTACTCAATCGGATCAAGGACGTCCAAGAGGTTTGCAGCATATTCTGCGCGACCGCGAATCCGGTGGATGTCATAATCGCGGAGAGCGAGCTTGGAAGGGGCGTCATGGGGGTCATCGACGGAGAGAAGCCCAAGGGGGTAGAGACCTCCAAGGACATCGAAGATAGGAAGTCGTTCCTCAGGAAGATCGGCTACAAGCGCTGAGGAGAAAAGCTCTGAAATGAGGTTCACAACGGAGATCGCGCCCTTGGATCTTGATCAGACCTTGGGCTGCGGCCAGACATTCAGATGGAGACAGCAGCCTGATGGCTCTTGGCTCGGTCCGCTCGAGGACTGTCTTATCGGCTTGAGGCAGAACGGGGCAAGGCTTCTCATCGAGGCTCGCCCCTCAGGGAGCGAGCGGTCGGCTAAGAGGCTGGTGCGGACCCATCTTCGCGCAGAAGACGATGTTGTGAAAGTGCAGCGGGTGCTAGCGAGAGACCCCGTCCTGGCCGCTGGCATCCCGCGCGTCACAGGATTGAGGATCGTGAAGATCGACTCTTGGGAATGTCTCTGTAGCTTCACGCTGGCGACCTATGCGAACATTCCGAGGATCAGCAAGATGATAGAAACACTCGCCCAGCGCTTCGGACATAATATTGTCGAGGGAGTGAGCGCCTTCCCTTCCCTCTCTGAGCTGTCAAGGGCAACCGTCAATGAGCTGTCGGATTGCGGGCTCGGCTATCGCGCCAGGTACATTCATGATCTATGTCGCAGCGTCGATAGCAGGAAGCTAAGAAGAATGGAGAGCCTGGAGTACGACGACCTCAGAAGCGAGCTGATGGATCTGCCGGGTGTCGGGGACAAGGTGGCAGACTGCGTTGCGCTGTTTGGCTTCGGGAAGCTGGAGTCCTTCCCGATAGATGTGTGGATCGAGCGCGCCCTCGCTAGACTGTTTCGACAGAGAGGGAGCTACAGGAAGCTCAGGAAATTCGCAACGGACAGGTGGGGGCCCTATGCAGGCTACGCCCAGGAGTATCTATACTATAATGAGAGGGCAAGGGCGTCAACGGGCGCATGCCTATTCACCGAATGATTCACTTCTCTCCGACTCTGGGATGTGTCCTTTGATAGAAGTCCATGACCTCCCAATCGGATATTCTCCCCGCTTCTTTCTCAGACAACGCTAGACCAAGAAGGCGAGCATAGTCCGAGATGATATCCTCGCACTCTGGGTCACCTCTGAGGTCCGAGACCTGCAATCTTCCTGCTTGGATTCTGCCTTCGAAGGAGCCGGCAAGCCTTGTGCCTCGGAAGACTGAATACCTGCCCGTCTCCGGAAGGAGATCTCGGAAGCCCGCGCGAAGATACTGCGTAAGATTATCCTCAGGAGACAGGACCAGATCTGATTCGAATTTCTTCTCGCCCAAGTTCTCGTATGCCTGGGTTGTCGCCCAGTATAGTTGTCCTGAGCCCTTGAGGAGGTACCCTTTGACAAGGGACTGATCGTCCTCTAGTCGCCTAAGCGAGCGACGGATCTCCCTCATGGGAATCTCGTGCGCCAGCAGAGTGCTGAGAGACTCGGCTGCGATAACACCGTAGCTCTCAAAGAGTCGTCTGATGACAATCAGCCACGCAGCCTCGCGCTTCAGATTCCTTCTCTTGACACCGACGTATGAGAGCGAGGAGTCGAGATAGATCCTTGAGGCCTTGTAGAGCGACTTGATCGCGTCAATCGTGTCTCCTCGACCTAGGGGCGAGAGGTCCAGCAGGCGGTCCCTTCTCACGGGCTGCTGGTCCTTAACTATCCTCAGGACGAGCTTTTCCTGGGCGGACAGATCGAACTGCCTCGCAGCTTGGTACAGACTCGCCTCGTCAATTCTGCAGTAGCCCACTCTGTCCGGTATAAGGTGTCCACGTACGACCTGACCTCTCTTGTGGAGCCGCTGGAGTGATTCGAACTTTGTGACACGCAGGAGGGCCTCTGCGTTCGACCTCAGGCCTCCGTACTTCTCAAGAGCAATGTCCATGTTTGGCAAAATCTCGGGCTCGGCGAGGTTCTGGGAGCCGAACACGGCATCCAATACTGCGGGAAGCTCGAAACACTCGGTGACGAGCCGCCCTTTGACGAGCATGTCATTTGACTCGGCGAAACCATGCGAGAAGAACACGCGTCTTGTTTCCTCCCCGATTGCGTCCACATCCGTCCCGAGGACACTCCTGACCCTCAGTATCTCGACGCCCAAGGAGTTGTAGAAGCGCATCATGGGGTCGAAGGAGACGAGAAGCTGGTCGAGGTACGAAGGGTCGTCTAGCTGTATGTCCCGGATCTCGACGGAGCCAGCGAGCAGCCATTTCTCTATCATCCCCACGATCCTGCCAGAGCGAACGAGCGCGAAGAACCATCCCTCGCCATACCTGGATGTCAGCTCTGTCCACTTGTCGGAAAGGAATGGATCGTAAAGAGAGAGTATCCTAAGCTGGTCGTCTGAGGGCACCGTTGTCAGAGACTCGAGTTCCCTGAGTTCGTCTGGCATGAGATACATCTCTGTTCTCTCAAGTCCTACAGTGATGCTCTTCGCCCCGACCCGCTTGAGCACCTCGAGGGCTTGCTCGTACTCAGTATCCAGGTACGCTGCCAGCTGCATCACGGTCACAGGACCGAATCCGCGCAGATAGTGTCTCACTATTCTGTCCGCGGGCATCTCACGCTCGGGCTCGATCTCGCAGACGACGTATACGTTCCTCGAACTCCACGATTCAGCTTCGTCCCAGAGCCGAAGAAGGTATCCCTTCCGGTCCAATGAATCGAAGAACTCCCGCATGACGTCAGGCGGAAAACCGGACGCCTCCGCGATCTGCTGGTAAGTCCCCGAACCGAGCTTCTGCAAGGTCTGGAGGATCGCCGACTCGTATCTGTTCGGCAGTTCCCTTCGATATTGCCCTAGATAATATGGGGCATCCTCGGCGAGCACATATCTCAGTCGACCGCGGACGAACCTGCCGAGCAGGATCTCGCCATTCCTTCTAAGCTCCCCGAATTCCTCGTAGTTGAAATTCTCAATTCTCTGGAATATATCATAGATCATCCCCGCTTCTCCGAACTTCTCGAAAAGCTGGCGGATGTCGGGGACTTTCGAGAACTGCTTGTGCTCGGTATATGCCCGGACAGTCTCCCTGTCGAAGACGGGTCCGCCCTTGGATTTCAGGAGTAGGTAATCTCTCGCCAGCATGTACTGGAGCTGCTCGCCGACCACGAACTTGCCTGAGAGCGCAGCCTCTTCGGAGGCAAGCTCCCTGAGCGCTTCCTCGGCTTCTGGCTCTGACACACCTGTTTCGTACGCCATGTCCTCGACTGTGATGGGCGCGTGGTACGCGAGGTGTCTGGCCACGGCGTCCTTGATGGATTCCTTCCTGGGCCTGCATTCTGCTGAGGCCTTGGAATAATAGAACACTTCCCCTTTCAGGTCGGATCTGTAGATATCATTCGTTGTCTCAAGATGACGGACTAGGTCTCGCGCCTCCTCCTTCTGCAGCCCCAGGGTCTGAGTGAGCTCTGGAAGACTCATGGGACCATTCGCCAGTGCATCCAGAGCTGCCGACTCGTTAGGTCTAGGCGCAGCCTTTCGTCTATGGAGGCAGCTGTACAGCGGAAAGTCCTCCGTCGCTACGTACATATCTTCCGTTATCCAGACGGACCGGACCCTACCCTCCTTAAGCAGCTCCCCTGACCATGTCCTGAGCTTGTCGAACGTCTCAGGCGAGTGCGAGAATACGCTCTCCCCCTTTTCGCGGAAGAGGTTCATCGGGCCTGCCTTGCGAAGCGCGTCGACGATGTCCTGCTTGGAGTAGATCCTCGGGAACTTGGCCGCGAAGTACTCGTCGACCTCGTTGGAATCGAACTGGTAGCTCGCGATTGCCTCTTCCCCCATGACCCTCGCGAGCACCTTCCTGTGGAGTTCCCGGAGCAACATGCTCCGATCTTCCATGAGTACGATATCCGAAACGCCCACCAAGATAGCGTTATGTGCGAATGGCGAGGGGACATTCGTGAAGGGCAAGTAGCCGACCTCCCGGTCCCCTCGCTCGACAGTCCTCAGCACCTCGGTGGCATGCTCGAGGTCCATCACATCGGTCAGGATCTCTTCGTATGTCTCGGTCATGACTGGAAAATCCTCAAGCCCGTGGAGGGCGTCTAGGAGCCTACTGGATCTCAGCTGCTGTCTTGCGACCGACATCTCCTTCCCCTTGTAGTTGCGCAGTATCATGAAGGCCCTAGTCGCGACATGTCTGAACCGCTGGTTGAACAGTTCGGAGTCCTTCACGGCCGCCCGCAAGGCCTTTTCAAGGCCATCCGACCGGACCATTGTCCCGAGGTCTTCGAGCCTGAAGCTCCTGGGAGCCGTCAACATGAAGCTGTCGTCTGTGACCGACACCGTCACGTTTGCCTTGATCCTCTCGGAGAGGGAGTGCGCGTACGCTCTGCTAAGGGCGTCGTTCACCCGTCTCCCGAACGGATAGTGGAACACCGCACTCTTGTTGCCGGACTGGTCGACATAGCCCTCGATCAAGAGGCGCCTGTTCGTGGGAATCTGCGCGACCATGTGCTGCTCCTTGAAGTAGTTCATTATGGTGGTCGCTGACCCTTCATCGACATCGAACTCTCGCATCAGCCAGTCCCTGAGCTCAGGGTCGGACGCCTTCCCTAACCTCTCCTCCATCTCGGCCCTGAACTCTGCTATGAGCACCGACAAGTCGAAACTTCGCGGGAGCATCTCGCCGGTCCAGGACGGAACCGTAGGTTTCCTACCACTTGCGCTCTTGACGAACGCTTTCGTGCCCTTGGACTTGATGAACTCGTAGCTTCGTCCTCCGAGGACGAAGATGTCGCCCTGGGACAGGCGCTCGACGAACTTCTCGGAGAGCGATCCCACATGCGCCCCGCGTTCGGAAAAGACCGAGTAGTCAGCCTCCTCCGGGATTGTCCCCTGGTTCAGATAGAAGATCATCCTCGATCCGCGCCTCTTCCCGAAGGTCTGCTCCTTCTCGTCGTACCAGATCTTCGAGTAGATGCCCTCGAACTCGTCCTTGCCCCCCAGATACCTGAGGGCGCTGTCGAACTGTGCGAAGGAAAGACCCTTGAAGCAGTACGAACGTCGAACTAGTGCGAAGGCCTCATCGACCCTCCATCTCCTCTCGATTGACATTCCGACGAGGGTTTGCGCGAGGACGTCAAGGCTGTTGTTGGGAATCGTCACGCGGTCGATCATCTTCCGATGGGCGGCTCTGCACAGGACCGCGCATTCAACCAGATCGTCCATCTCGAAGACGACTATCCTGCCCTTTGATGTCCCACCATACCTGTGGCCCGCCCTTCCGATCCTCTGCAACCCTTTCGCGACGGACTTCGGGGAACCGATCTGGACGACGAGGTCGATGTAGCCTATGTCAATCCCTAGCTCGAGGGAAGTGGAGGAAACAACGGCCTTGAGCTGGCCGCTTCTCAGGGCGTTCTCAACCTCGAGCCGGGTCTCCCTGCTCAGGCTCCCGTGATGAGTGCCAATGTTTTCGATCCCGCGCTCCTTCAGTTTGTAGACGACGCTCTCGGCGCCGCTCCTGGTGTTCGTGAAGACCAGAGTGGTCTTGTGCGCCAGTATCATGTCCTTGAGCATGTCGTACATCTTCGAGTTCACGACCTCGAATGAGAGTGACGTCATGTCCTTGGCGGGGCACAGTACCTTGAGGTCGAGATCACGCTGCCTGAAGACCTCCGCGACCGTGATGTCCCTAGGCTCCCCGTTGTTCAGACCTGCGAGATACTCAGCGACCTGCTCGAGAGGCGCGACGGTTGCCGAGAGCCCTATCCTGACGAACTCCCTCTTGCAGTAGGCCTGGAGCCGCTCGAGGGCGAGGGACAGCGCGACACCCCTCTTCGAATCGCATATCTCGTGCACCTCGTCCACAATCACGTAGTCGACCCCCTCGAATTTCTTGCTGAACACGGGAGTCGATAGGATGAGCGAAAGCGACTCTGGAGTTGTTATGAAGATATGAGGTGGAGACCGAGCTTGCCTCTGCCTCTCGCTTGGGAGCGTGTCCCCCGTCCGGACCGCCACTTTCACTTGAGGCGGCTCCAGCCCTTTCGACTTGAACAGCTCAGATATCTCCCCTAGAGGTTTGAGCAGGTTCTCGTTGATGTCGTTGGCGAGAGCCTTCAAAGGAGACACATACACACAGTATATCCTGTCCTCGAGCTCGCCCCGGTCGGACTTGAGTATGAGCTCGTTGAGGATGGACAGGAAGGCCGTCAGGGTCTTCCCCGAGCCAGTTGGTGAAGAGACGAGCACGCTTTCTCGTGCGTGTATGAGCGGCACTGCCATCGCCTGAGCTTCGGTGACCTCGCCGAACTTCGACCTGAACCACTCCGAGACGATGGGGTCCAGAAGCGAGAGTACCTTCTCTGTGCTGTGCTTCTCCCTTACCCGCTTGATCATATCCAGGACCGCGAATCTGCTTCCTTATCTCCCGAGCGTATTAATACGTTCGCAGGGTGAGTCAGAAACTAAGCGCTAACCGGCAAACGTATTTATGGGGTAGCGTGGATTAGAAGAGAAAGCGGATGAACGATGCCTGGACCAAAGCAACTAAGCCCCAAACTGATGGCATTCGCCGTCATACTTCTCCTAAGCATCTCCGCACTTGCCATCCTCTCTCCGATGCCCCTCGACGATCATCATCAACTCAGAGCGGTGGCGCTCCAGGCAGGATACACGGGTTCAATCAACGTCACTGTGAGGAACGATTTGGGAATGCCGATGGTGGGTGCCACGGTCCGGATTCTGGGAAACACTTCTGCCACGTGGCCTCAGACCGACGTCTATGGCAAGGCGAACATCACGGGTGTTTATGCAGCAACGGCGGGAACGCTTTACGGAGTGGCGGCCGAGATGGTCGGCTATGCTCCTGTCAACAAGACTGTGACCGTCCTTCCCGACACGACCACTTTGCTCAATCTTACGCTTCAGGGCCGAAAGATATTCGGGATAGTCGAGAGCTCGGTTGGTGGCCCAGTCGCAAACGCGACCATATGGTTGGACTTCCTTTCGATGAGATTCTCGGTAAACGTGACCGAGCCAGATGGATCGTTCATCTTCGGTGGGTTGCCTGGAGGCTTCACGCATCATGTCACGGCTAGTGCGCTTGGATATGTCAATACATCAAAGGACGTGGCTGTCCCAGAGGACACTGATGCAAACGGCGGCATGTTCGTTCTCACGCCAAACACGGGAACGATAACGGGATTCGTGAGATCAGGCACGAATCTGCTCTACAAGGTCAACATCAGTCTTCTCGGTACAAGTCTCTACAATGTCTCCGAGCCAGACGGAAGCTTCCAGCTGGTGAACATCACGGCTGGAACGTACAACCTGACCGCTACGAAGGCAGGATACAATCCGGCTTGGTTCATAATCATCATTTCCCCAGGAGGACAGGTGGACCTGCGGATCAACCTCACGGCCATGCCAGGACTCATCCTCAAAGGGGTGGTGAAGGACGACGAAGGCGCTTTCCTGGTTAATGTGATGGTCAGCATCGTGACAGCAGAATCTCAACAGAGGACCGAGTTCACCAACATCGAAGGTGTTTTCGAATTCACTGGCCTCACCGCTGGGAACTACACGCTGGAGTTCGAGATGGCTGGATACAGACCGATGATTGTTGGTCACATTTCAATTGCAGACGGAACTCCGTCGAACATCACATTCACGATGTCACCGTTGCGACACGGCTTCTCGGGATTCATCTTCGGTTTCGATATGGCCCATTCGATGATGATCCTCGCGCTCTTCCTGACGATAGTAATACTCGCGCTGGCAGTCTACATGAGAATAAAGACCTTCCAAGCTCCAGAGAACGCTCCTGCGGTCTATGACCAGGAGGAGGAAGAAGAGGGAAAAGAAGGCGAGAAGGAAGCTCAGTCGGAGAACGGCAAGGCCGACTGATTCCGTCCGACTAGTCAGGTGAGACCCAATTTCGAGCGAGCCTTCTTCTCGTTCTCCTTGATCTTTGCGTTGACCTCGGCATACAGGCTGTTCCCGTGTGAGTCGATTGCGACGGTGAGAGGGCCGAAGTTCTCGGCGTTCAGTATCCAGATCGCCTCTGGCATGCCGAGCTCGAACCACTCCACCCCTGAGACACTCTTGATGCCTTGAGCGGCGAGCACGGCCGCTCCGCCTGTTATTGCCAGGTAGACGCATCCGTACGTCTTCATCGCGTCGACCGTCGGCTGTGACATTCCGCCCTTGCCGATGATAGCACCTGGCCTGAACTTCTCGATGAACTGTGGCTCAAGCGAGTTCATCCTTGACGAGGTCGTTGGGCCCGCGGCAACGGCCACCCAATTCTCCCCGACCTTCTTCATGATGGGGCCGCAGTGGAAGAGGGCTGACCCTTTGAACTCAACGGGCAGCTTCTTTCCCTTCTCCAGGTACTCGAGCGCGTGCAGATGGACTTCGTCCCTGCCGGTGTAGACCACGCCGTCTATGTACACCGTTTCCCCCAATTTGAGCGATCGGACATCGTTCTCCGCAAGTGGCGTCGTGAGCTTCTTAGGCATCTTGGTCACCTCTCATGGGTAGGATACGAGGTCCTACCGTCCGGATGGATCCTCACAGTAGCACGCCTGCCGGCCCAGCACTGCACGTTGAGCCCCACAGGCAGGCTTGCTGTGTGGCAGTATGCGTACTCGATGCTCAGCCCCAGGCAGGTGGTCTTCCCGCCGAGACCCATCGGGCCTATTCCAAGCATGTTGATGGCCTCGAGCAGTTCAGTCTCGAGCTTCGCAATCTCCGGGTCCTTGTGCCA
>Ga0153915_10005905_pt1 | contig 11413 bp, 7 predicted proteins | sample Opewatmetagenome_2_FD_107003 | JGI IMG/M metagenome (GOLD analysis project Ga0153915, IMG submission 107003) | Freshwater wetland microbial communities from Ohio, USA - Open water 3 Core 3 Depth 3 metaG | ecosystem: Environmental > Aquatic > Freshwater > Wetlands | place: USA: Ohio, Lake Erie...
TCCATTGGGATCTTGTACCATGAAATACAATCCCAAAGTTAATGAAGATACTTCCCGACTGCCTGGCTTTGCCAATGTGCACCCATTGCAGCCTGTGGAAACCGTCCAGGGCAGCCTGGCGATCATGTACGCCTTGCAAGAATGGTTGAAAGAAATCGGGGGGTTTGCCGCAGTTACGCTTCAACCAGCCGCTGGAGCACATGGCGAATTAACCGGAGTGATGATCATCCGGGCTTATCACCGCTGGCGTGGCGATGCCAAGCGCGACAAGATCCTGATCCCTGACTCAGCCCATGGGACCAACCCTGCTACCTCTGCTATGAGCGGTATGCGTGTGGTGGAAATCAAATCTGATGCGCGCGGTAACATCGATCTAGAAGTGTTAAGGGCTGAATGCGATGATACCCTGGCAGGCATCATGTTCACGAATCCCAATACCCTGGGACTATTTGATGAACATGTCAAGGAAGTGGTCGAGACCGTCCACAAAGCAGGTGGATTAGTCTATGGGGATGGCGCAAACTTGAACGCCCTGCTGGGGATCGTCCGACCTGGCGACCTGGGATTTGATGTGATGCACTTCAACTTGCACAAGACTTTCTCTACACCACATGGCGGGGGCGGACCTGGCTCTGGACCCGTCGGAGTGGCTGCGCACCTGGTCGATTTCCTGCCCGCACCTGTGGTCGATATCATCGAGGAGGGCGATGAGGAAGAACCACCGCTGTATGGATATCGCACACCCTCGAAGAGCATCGGCCGCGTAAAAGCATTCAATGGTCACTTCGGCATGTTCGTGCGTACTTATACCTATATCCTTATGCACGGCGCTGATGGGCTGCGCAGGATTTCCGAATATGCGGTTCTCAACGCGAATTACGTGTTGGCAAGGTTAAAAGATACCTATCACTTGCCTTATGACCGCACATGTATGCATGAATTTGTTCTCGAAGGTCACAACGATGAAGCCCCAGAAATCCGCACCCTGGATATCGCCAAGCGGTTGATGGACTACAAATTCCACCCCCCAACCACCTACTTCCCGTTGATTGTCCACGATGCATTGATGATCGAACCCACTGAAACAGAAAGCCTGCAAACATTGGATGCATTCGCAGAGGCGATGATCAAAATAGCGCAGGAAGCACGTGAAAATCCTGAACTGCTCAAAACTGCGCCACACGATGCACCTGTTGGCAGACTGGATGAGGTCAAAGCAGCCAAAGAACTGATACTTTGCTGCGGAGTCAGCACGATCGGCGATTAACCACAAGCTGAAAGCGGAACGCTGTAAAAAGACAGAGTAAGTTTTTTCTTCTTACTCTGTCTTTTTGATTTTATTAAGGCCATTCCTTAAGGTATTGCAAAGTAAATACGAGATAACTGACAAAAAGCTTAGGAATTCATTAACCTACCTGTGCTATGATACAATCACATTCCTTGATGGGAATAGATTTTTGAATCAGGCATTATTTATGGTCAGCAAGTTTTCGAGCTCGGATTTTCAATTCGTATCCTCGCGTTCCAATGTCGAGATTCACCTTCCAGATGGACGGGTAATCTCAGGCCCACGGGGCGCTCCAGTAGTCAACTTTCTTAAGCTGTTGGATTCGACGAATTCTGCCCCAATCGTTGGGGCAGTTGTCAACGATGAATTGCGGGAGCTGACATTCCCAATCGAGATGGACGCCCGCGTGCGTCCCATTGATATGAAAGAAGCGGACGGTATGTTAATTTACCGGCGCTCTTTGACCTTCTTGCTGGATGCAGCCTTCGAAGCCCTGTACTCTGCAGCCGTATTAACTATCGATCACTCCGTCTCTTCTGGTGGATTTTACTGTGAAGTGGATGATCAAAGTATCCTCACCCCAACTGAGCTGGCTCACCTGGAAAACTATATGCGGGAGCTGGTAAATGCTGACATCCCCTTCGTCCGCCGAGAAGTGTCAATACCTGAAGCAAAAGCCTATTTTGAAGCCAAAGGTTATGATGATAAGGTTCGTTTACTAGCACACCGGCAAAAAGATTACCTGGTGTTATACCGGCTTGAGGATCATCAAGATTACCACCACGGATATATGGTGCCCTCGACGGGCTACCTCAGATGGTTTGGTTTAACCCTAACCAACGGTGGCTTTACGCTTCGATTTCCCCGCCGGAGCCAGCCGACTGAACTGCAACCGCTACCTGATTACCCAAAACTGCTGCAAACCTTTCGGCAGTACGGCGAATGGCTTGACCACCTGGGCATTGCCAACGTAGGCGCCCTGGATGATGCCGTCCAGGCTGGGAGAATGGATGAAATTATCCTGACCTCTGAAGCCCTGCATGAGCGTCGAGTGGCTGAAATCGCATCAAGAATTAAAGAAAAGAGTGAACAGCTACATATTGTTTTAATTGCTGGACCCAGCAGCTCTGGTAAGACAACTTTTTCGAAGCGTTTAACCGTACAGCTTCTTTCGCAAGGTATCTCACCATTCCCATTAGAAATGGATAACTACTTTGTGGATCGGGAAAAGACCCCGCTCGATGAGAATGGGCAGTTCGACTTCGAAGCGTTAGAAGCCCTGAATACTCAACAAATGGAAAACGATCTACAGCGCCTGTCTTCTGGCGAGGCTGTACAGGTCCCGCATTACAATTTCAAAGCTGGACGCCAGGAAGAAGGCGATGTTGTCCAGCTCCAGCCAGGACAGCTCATTATCCTGGAAGGAATCCATGGTCTGAATCCCAGATTGCTCCCCAGCATCCCGTCAGAATGGACGTTCCGTATTTACACTTCCGCCCTGACTCAGCTTAATCTGGACCGGCAGAATCGTATCTCAACCACCGATACCCGCCTGATCCGCCGCATCGTGCGTGATACACGTGAACGAGGCTATAGTGCCAAGGATACAATTCATCGTTGGGATTCTGTGCAGCGCGGTGAGAAACGCAACATCTTCCCTTACCAGGAAAATGCAGATGAGATGTTCAATTCTGCTCTGGTTTATGAGCTTTCTGCTTTACGTCCGCTGGTAGAGCCACTCCTCCGGCAGGTGCCTTTTGGGACGAAAGAGTATATTGAAGCAAAACGGCTCCTGGCACTGCTAGAATGGTTCTGCCCTATTGACAGCGACCTGATCCCTGACAACTCGATCTTGCGCGAATTCATCGGCGGCTCGATCTTGAAGGGGTTTACCAGGTGGCATACCGCTTAAGGAGATTGCATGTCGCCAGAAACCCATCACGAAAAGCGTAACTTAACGGTTGTCCTCCTAGCAGTTCTGATCACCGCTGCAGCAATGATGTTCATTTTCTGGCCTAGAAACACCGAATATAAATACAACCCAGAAGGGATGTTTACGAAGGCATCGGGCACAATGTACCAGGATCTTAAACTTGGCAAAGGTGACGATGCCTTATTGGGGAAAACTGTGGTCGTGAACTACAACGGTTACCTGACCAATGGTACGAAGTTCGATTCTTCTTACGACAGGGGAAAACCTCTAGAATTCACCCTAGGGCAGGGAGATGTGATTGAGGGTTTTGATGATGGGATTTTTGGGATGAAAGTTGGCGGAAAGCGGCAATTGGTGATCCCTCCTCAGGCGGGATACGGAAAAGCAGGATCGGGGAGTATTCCTCCCGATGCGACACTGGTATTTGTGGTGCAACTGCTAGAAGTTAAATAACCAACACAGTGAGCTCAATTAATTGGGAATGATCACTTTTAAAATCACCACCCTTGCCCTCCCCCATTTCGGGGAAGGGCGTTTTTTATCTGCATTCGCAAAACACAGCCGACTGCTAAGCAATTCGCTGAAAGTGTCTTAATGCAATGATTTTACCTGCAACTGCTCTTTGATCACTTTACCTAGGCGTTCGATTCCTAAACGGATGATTTCCGGTTTGGCAAAAGAGAAGTTGAGGCGCATAGTGTTCTCACCACCTCCCCGGGCATAAAAACTTTCTCCTGGAACGAAAGCTACTTTTTGCTCAATGGCTTTCTCTAATACCTTTTTTGAATTCATCCCTTTTGGCATCGTACTCCACAGGAATAAGCCGCCTTGCGGGTGAGTCCAGCTTGTTTCCTCAGGGAAGAAATCTTCCATTGCCTCCAGCATGGCATCACGGCGTTCTTGATAGACCCTGCGAATCATCCATACATGCCGGTCCAGGAAGCCTCCGCGCGACACCTCATAAGCAACCATCTGGTTGAAAGTCGCAGTGTGTAAATCAGCACCTTGCTTGGCTTGCACCAGCTTGCGGATAACCTCTTGAGGGGCAATCACCCATGCCAGGCGGATGCCTGGGGAGAGTATTTTGGAGAAGGTGCTAAGATAGATCACATTCCCACGGTAAGGGGCGCTACCTGTCTCACGGAATTGTCCATCTAATGTCACAACCGAAGGCAAATGACACCCTTCATAGCGGAGCTGCCCGTAAGGATCATCTTCAATGACTGGCACTCCGTAGCGATCTGCCATCTCAATCAAAGCCTGTCGGCGCTCAACAGAAAGTGTCACACCGGTAGGATTCTGGAAGTTCGGCAAGACATAGATGAATTTTGGTCCGGCGCGAAGTGTTTCTTCTAACGCTTCACTGATCATCCCATTTTCATCCATCGGGACGGTCACATATTCTGCCCCATAGGCATTCCAGGCTTGCAAAGCACCCAGGTAGGTTGGCTCTTCTACCAGGATACGGTCACCAGGGTTAATAAAAACTTTACCGATCAAATCCAAGGCTTGCTGTGATCCGGAGGTGATCAAAATGTTATCAGGTGTGATCTTAATACCATACCGCCCGGTATGGCGAGCGATCATCTCGCGCAGTGGCAAATAACCATCTGTCGCGCCGTATTGAAGCGCCTGCGCTCCAAATTCACCTAAAACACGATCACAAGCAGCAGCAAAATCCTCGACGGGGAACACGTCGGGAGCTGGCATCCCTCCGCCGAATGAAATTATGTCAGGTTTTTCGGTTAATTTTAACAGCTCCCGAATTGCCGAACTACCCATGCGTTGGGTTCTCTGAGCATAACGAGATTCCCAAAGTGTTTCCATTATCTCTCCTTTCGGTCTGTCTGAATTATTTTTATCAGAAATGGCCTCATCAAGTCAAGAAACTCTCATTTTTATTTCATAAACCGGCTGACTACCGTGGCAGGAGTGGGCAGAATGGAGCGATCACCCACCTTAAGCTCCGCCGGCGCCTTGCTCGCCTCTTTCGGAGCGCCCTGGTAGATCAAAATCTGCGTGCCTTCCTCTGCATTCTTCAATTCGACAAAAGCTTGGCCGGTCAGGAATCCTTCTTTATCCACAGCGCAACTTGTCACCATCCCGACCATCCGACTGCGCTTATCGAGCACAGGGTCTTTCAGATGTGCCATGCGCACACCCTTCTCATTGAATCGGAAGCGCACGACCACGCCCTTACGCGATCTCTCACGCCTCAGGAAAGCTTCACGACCTATAAACCAGGGCTTATAGGTCTTGACATACGAACCGAATCCAGCTTCAGCTACACCCAGATTCAATTCGCCGCCCATCTCATGCCCATATAGTGGTAAGCCCGCCTCGGTACGAAGCGAGTCACGCGCGCCCAGACCACAAGGTTTCAAGCCCATAGGCTCACCAACTTTAATCAACGCCTGGAAGAAGGCGTCCGATTTCTCAGGATGCACGAACAACTCAAATGCCATCCGCTCACCCGTGTAACCCGTCCGTGAGACTATCAGATCATATCCGCCGACGACAGCATCGCAGAGTTTTGTGCGTGTCAGAGCCATAATCTGTTTTCGAGTTCCAGCCTCACAGCCCAATGCCAGGAGGATATCCCTGGAGCGCGGCCCTTGTAATGCTATGTCTACGCGCATGTCCGCGCCTTCTTTGGGATCGCGCAAATTGCGCAGTACGACATTCCTGCCAAAAGCTCTAGACCAGGGGCGGTTCCGGTCAACCAACACTTCCCCCTCCCGAACAGCATTCAACCAGGTCCAATCTTTATCATCGTTTGAAGCGTTTACCACTACCAGGAACTTTTCTATACCCCGGCGGTAGACCAGTAAATCATCGATCACATTGGCATCTGGATCCAGGAAGTGCGTGTAACACGACTCCCCCACACCCAAACCACCGATATCATTCCCAACCACACTGTCCAGGCAGATCGCTGCATCAGCACCCTCTGCCTCATACACACCCATGTGCGCCACATCGAATAACCCAGCCGCTGCACGGACCGCCAGGTGCTCTTCTACTACCGTCGAATACCAAACAGGCATATCCCAGCCAGCAAAGGGGATCATCTTGGCGCCCAACTGGCGATGGGTGGCATTGACCGGGGTCTTGCGAACTTCAGCCTCAAGATCATTCCAAAGAAAGACTGGTTTTGGTTGAACAGAATGGGCTGGTGCCCCAATAAAATAGGGCTTATTCGAGTCAACTGAGGATCCAATGGGGCTATCAGGCATTACATGAACAGATTCTTGGACGATTACCGGTCCTGGGAGCTTACGAAGTGGATCTTCATCAAAAGCCACAAACCCATCCGAGAGATCACGCAACCAGGTGGCTGCCAAACCCGCCTGTGCTGCAGAGACCGTGAAGCAAAACTCAAAAGGACTCGTACAGTGTAAACTACCTTCCACTTCTCCTTTGGGAGTGTGGAGTTTTGTCGGCTGGCTTTCACCCGGTTTAAGTGCTTCTGCATCGCTGCTGAACGCAAAATTGATGAATTCACGCACTCTATCGGAAGAGAGAGTCAAAGTTATTTTTCCGGTCTCATTGGCATGGTCGTCGAGAAAATAAAAATGCGGATAACCATGCGCAGGCAAGTCTTCATTCCGACCAGCCTGATCTGCAAGGAGGCGCACTTTCATGCGTACATCTTCGAGCACTCCGAAATCTACTTTGGCGCGCCTGGCTTCGCCTTTTCTCCCTTCCAGATTGAAAGGAGTAGTCGCTTTTAGAACTTGTGCTATCAGGTCGGCTATCTGGATCATTTGAGCTTCTTTGAACCCACGCTGGGTGACCCATACCGTACCCATGCGCAAGCCGGAAGGATCGACGGCAGACTTATCCCCAGGAATAGTATTCCGGTTAACGACAATCCCGGCAATATCAAGAATTCGTGCAGCCTGGTCACCAGTCAGAGGGGCATCTTCCAGTCCACGATGCACTGTGCAATCCACGTTCAGCAGATGAGTGTCGGTTCCACCGTATGCAATACGAAAGCCTTGCTCTTGCAAGCGGTTCGACAGGGCAACACTATTTTTGACCACTTGAGTCTGAAGCTGCCGGAACTGCTCCGTCATGGCTAACTTGAAGGTTAGTGCCATGGCAGCAAAGATGTGCACATGCGGACCACCTTGCTCTCCGGGGAAAACAGCGCGATCGATCTTACGCGCCAGGGAGGCATCCGTGGTCAGAATGCACGCCCCGCGCGGTCCGCACAGGGATTTGTGAGTCGTGAAGGTAATCACATGCGCGTGACCCAGCGGAGTTGGATAAACACCTGCCGCAACTAAGCCTGCGACATGGGCAATATCGGCAAACAAATACGCTCCCACACCATCGGCAATGGTTCGAAGCCTAGCCCAATCTACCGACCAGGGGTAAGCTGAATAACCTGCGATGATGAACTTAGGTTTATGCTGCTTCGCTAAATCATCGATCGCGTCATAATTAATTCTTTCAGTCTCCGGATCTACTGTATAGTGGACGGCATTATAGAATTTTCCCGATCGGTTTACTGGCGATCCATGTGTAAGATGCCCCCCATGGATCAGGTCCAAGCCCATAATGGTCTCTCCTGGGTTGACCAGGGCATGGTAGACTGCATTATTTGCGGGAGCGCCGGATAAAGCCTGCACATTTACGAAAATCTTGTCAGCAGGGAAGCTGTTTGTAGCAAATAATTCAGCACACCGTCGACGCGCCAGAGACTCTACAATATCTGCATATTCGGTCCCCTTATAATAGCGCGGGTCGGAATAACGTCGAAAATAAGCCAATCGAGATGGATAATCCAATATATCCTTTTCACTCATCCAGCGCGTTTCTTCGTCTGGATAACCTTCTGCATAAATATTCTGAAAGGCAGAGGCCATCGCCTGGCGAACAGCCAATGGGGCACTGCTCTCGCTGGCTATCAATATCAATTTCCGCTCCTGGCGCTCAGCTTCAATTTGGGTCAGCTCGAATACATCTGGATCAAGATCAGCTAATGAGCCGCGGAAGAGAAAATCGGTCATGTCATGCTCCTCTTTTAAGATGCTGTTCTAATAAAACACACCCTTGCTTAAAGATATCGGGGTAGTCCTGGTTCCTATTAAAATTGTAGCCCTTGAGAGTAGGAGGGTCAAGTGACTTATGACTGAAAATCATCTGATTTTATAATACATCTATCCCCATAATGCAAATCGATCTCAGCTAGAGGGTTTGCTATCTTTGTAGCTTGCCAGATCATCAACAGTTAAGCTATACTTTGAATAACGAACCCTCATGTATATCTAAATAATGAGATAACAGGCTCCGAAAAGACTTGTGCGCATATGAACAAAGGGACGATTCACAGGGTCATTGAGATCATTCACGAGGCTTTTAGCGAGTTGAATGTGATCATGCCAATGAAAGAATTGGAAGATATCGCGGTCTTATTGCATCGGGCAATGACCTTGCAGACCCGTCATTTTCACACATTAGAGCACGTGTTTAGTTTCACTTCCGAAAAGAATCCCATTCAATCTCTGGCAGCTCTATTTCATGACATTGTTTATTACCAGGTGGATGAAGGATTCATCCCTGAGATTAAAACCATCATCGATCCCTATATTCGACATACCGGGGAAGAAATTGCTTTAGTGCCCATGCTCTCAGAAGAAGACCGTATATTACAGTTAACACTCGAGGTATTCAACTTTTCGCCTGGGAAATCTTTATCTCCAAACAATGGCTTAAACGAATTTCTGAGCGCATTGGTTATGGGAAGGAAACTCTGCGGAAGAGTCTCAGACCATGACCTGCTCAAAATGATCGTTTGTATCGAAGCTACCATCCCTTTTCAAGGAATAAACGAGAAAGGTGAGACGCACTTCGATATTCTTGAACAAAGGTTGAAGAAAATCAACGCGAAATACTATTGCTGCCTGGATCAGGCTGAAATAGAAGAAGCAGTACAATTAGCAGTCACATTTTCCAACAAGGACGTTGAGAGCTTCTCTGAAAAATATGCCGGTCGATTCCTTGATAATACCTGGAAGCTCTTGCCGGAAACTAATGTTGCACTACGGTCTGCAGAAATCTATTCCATCCGAGAATATCGCCAAGCCCTTCATAAGATGGAAATATTTTTCACCATGCTCAATCCAGATCATGTTTTTAACCAATATCGTGGCGTCCCTAGCGATCGAAAATATCACCAAATGGTTCAGTTAGCCCATCAAAACGTGTTCACAGCACGTGAGTATATGCATATCAAACTGTTGTCTGCGGCTGTCTTGGAAGCTCTGGCTGAAATCACAGGCGGAGACGCGCCTCTTTCTCTATTTTCGGAAGACCTACGTGACGAGAACGGAGAGATTATTCGATATGAAGATTTTTTGCTGCAACCTTATCCATCCATATCCGTGGAATCGACATCGATCATCTACACCCTTTTCAATGAAGGACGTCCAGCCGAAACCAGTTTTGATATAAAATCTTCGCCACTCGCTTTATTCTTATACACTCACCTTGAACAATCTGAGATTATGCGATTACTCGATTTAGCAAAGCAATTATTTAAGAACGACCTGAGTTCTTTAAAATTCTTACTAGAGTTCGATCACCCGGTTATAGCGGCGATAGCTGAGGCGTGCGCTTCCATGGTACTCACACGACGAGAAAAGCTACATGAATTCGTGCGATCATTATGACCGCCTCTGAAAACTTTATCTGGTATCACGGTTCTCCAAATCGAATTACACACCTTCTTGCAGGAAGGACGATTACACAAGATCGACGCCTGGCTGAAGTCTTTTCACATAAGCCAACCCTTGTCTCCATCGAAGATGATGGGCACATTCGTCACAATGGAAAGCTTCCTGGTTACCTGTACGTGATTGCCGAACCCATCTTTCCAGATGATCTTTCACCAGTACCGCACTCAACCATGGGGCCCGGTAAAGAATTCCTCACAAAACGTGAATTAATGCTTCAATTTACAAACCTTGTGGAAGTAAATCCAGATGAGCTTCTTCTTCCAGAAGATATCATCGCGCTCAAGCAAAAAATTCCATGATAAGGAGTAAACAATGATTCAATTTGATCCTTCTATTGAGAACCGCGTCTCCGAGCTTCTTTCCAAGATGTCCTGGGAAGAAAAAGTTGCCCAATTAGGTTCTATGCTTCCCTTCACAGACTGGGGAGAATTCTCGCACAGCAACTTACAGGAACGTATCGAGAAGGTGATGGCATATCCTGCGGAAAAAGCTGCCAGGATCGGTAATCTATCAATTTTTTTACGCGAGCTTCCTCCAGGAGAAGCAGCTCGCAAGGCCAACGAAATCTGCCGGTATGCCCTCGAACATGGGGGCATCCCCCCGATTATCCACGATGAAGGCCTGCATGGCTTACTCGCCAACGATGGCACAAGCTTCCCCCAGTCCATCCAAATGGCTTCCTCCTGGGATCCAGAGCTGCTGGAAGAGGTGGCTCAGGCGATTGGGAGAGAGACACGCGCCCGTGGAATTCGCCAACTCTTATCACCGACGATTAATATCGCCCGTGACCCGCGCTGCGGGCGAACCGAGGAGACTTATGGGGAGGATCCACTTTTGGCAGCTGAGATGGCGGTAACTTTTGTACGTGGTGTGCAAAGCCAGGGAGTCGTCACCACACCAAAACATTATGCGGCTAATTTTGTGGGTGACGGGGGTCGTGATAGCAATGCAATCCATTTCTCAGAACGTCTGATGCGAGAAATATATTTTCCAGCCTTTGAGGCTGCCGTTCGTCAGGGCGGCGCCCTTTCAATTATGGCTGCATACAACAGTTTCGATGGCTTACCTTGCTCGTGCAATCCCTGGTTGCTCAGCGAAGTGCTGCGGGAAGAATGGGGTTTCCAGGGATATGTAGTTTCGGACTATGGCTCTGTGATCCATATTCTAGAGAAGCACCATGTCGCAAGGGACAAGCAAGAAACAGCCAAGAGAGCCGTTGAATCCGGCATGGATGTCGAGCTGCCTCAAGCGGAATGTTTTGCTTCGCCGATGCTCGAGGGAATCAGGGATGGGAGCATTTCTAAAGAAGCTGTGGATGAAGCAGTGCGTCGAGTCCTGCGGGTGAAATTTTGGTTGGACTTGTTTGATAACCCCTACGTGGATGAAATTCAAGCTGAGGAAATATCCCATTCCGTAGAACACCAAAACCTGGCGCTGCGCATGGCA
>Ga0153915_10005906_pt1 | contig 11413 bp, 12 predicted proteins | sample Opewatmetagenome_2_FD_107003 | JGI IMG/M metagenome (GOLD analysis project Ga0153915, IMG submission 107003) | Freshwater wetland microbial communities from Ohio, USA - Open water 3 Core 3 Depth 3 metaG | ecosystem: Environmental > Aquatic > Freshwater > Wetlands | place: USA: Ohio, Lake Erie...
GCCACTTGATCTGGTTGGAGCCGGTGCCGGTCTTATGGACGCCGGTGACGTGCTTGCTTTGCTGGGAGAGCGGTCCCGACGCCGGCGGTTCCGGCTGCGGATTGATGGTGACGTTGGTGGCCGGATTGTGCTTGTCCTGATTGCTGACGCCCTTGAGCTGGGTGGCGGTCTGATGCTTGACCTCACCGGCTTCGGCGTTGACGGCGATCATGCCCAGCGACACGCCCAGCACCGATGCAGCGGCCAGGGCAGCGGTACGCGATTTTTTCTCAGTCATGGTTTCCTCCGAGGGATTGGTAGAGAATCTGCAAATGCAGGAGCCGCCGTTCCTCGATGTCGTGCGGCTCCGGCTTGCCGGCGCAATGGACGTTGATGGCCGCATCCATGTCGATCAGCGAATACGCGGCCTCGGCGGGTGCTTCCTCCTCGCCGGCAAGCACGGCGCCGGCCTGGCGCACCCATTCGGCATAGTCGTCGGCGGCGCGCATGTAGGGTTCGGCGCCCTGGGCGGCGATGAAATCGGCGATGCTGCCGTTACCGTGGAATTCGCCTTCGGATTCGGGATGCGGAACGGTCTGCACCCATTCCTCGCTGCCGTCCGCCGCCACCCGCCGCCCGAGCGGATAGAGCCGGCACACCAGCGGCCGGGCGGGATGAACGCGGCAGCCTTTTTCCGACAGGAAGATGCAGGCGTCGGCGTCGTCGCGCTTGAGGATGGCGCCGTCGCGTTCGGTATAGCCGGCCAGGAACCGGGTGGTGGAAAGGCCGAGGAACCTGGCCAGTTGCGCCACTTCGTAGGGGTTCACCTGGATGTATTTGTGGGGGCAGCAGCGCGAGCAGCCCCGGCAGGTGTAGCCGAACGGAGCTTGGCGCGCGCTTTGGTGCTGCGGATTGGGCATGGGGTTCCACCGAACCGATATGGTGCAGTGTAGCCCCAAAGACCCCATGGGTCTAACGATCCGAGGGGGCAGGTTGTGGTACGCAAGTAACCGGCCCGGCACGGTCATCGGTGCCGGGCCGGTCTCGTCAGAACGGCTTGCCGAAGTTGTTCGGCAGCTTGGCGGTGTCGATGCCCGGTCCCAGGTTGAGGACAAAAACCGGACCGATATCGAGCGTCTGCTGGCAGCAGCCGAACTGGAGGCCGAAGCCGATCGCGCCGGCGGGATAGTCCGCCGCGGCGACGCCGCTGGTATAAACCCAGGTCCACGCGCCTTTGGGAACGGTCGCCGACGAAGTGGCGACGGCGGTGTAGGGCGCCTGGCTCTGGTGGACGCCGATTTCCGAGATCAGTCCGGCCTCGGCGCCCGGCGCCGGTGCGACGGCGCGGATCAGCACCGCGGCGAATATGACGTCGCCCTTCTTGATCGCTGCGGTGACCGGCGAGGCGGCGCCGTCGTCCCAGGAATTGGTCCCGGCCTTGGCCACGACGATGTGCTTGGCCTTGCTGCCAGGAATGTCCGGTCCGGCGATGTCTTCGGTGGTGACGTCGGGGCCATAGGGCCAGATCGCGCCGGGATCGTTGATCAGCGTGCCTTTGACCGGCAGCTTGGCGCGCAGCTTGGCGAGTTCGCCGTCATAAGGGCTGGCGGGCGGAGCGGCGGGCGCCGCGGCCACCACCGGCATCTTGTTGTGCGGCAGCTTGGTGCGGTCCCAATCCGGGCCGAGGTTGAACATGAACACCGGGCCGAGATCGACCACTTGGGCGGCGGCGGCAAGCTGGACGCCGAAATTGAGCGAGCCTTTGGCGTAATCGGCGTCGGCGACGCCGGAGGTGTAATAGACCGCCCATTTGCTGGTGAACGCGGCCGCTTCGCCGGCGAAGCTGGTATAGGGCGCCTTGTTGAGGCCGATGCCGGCATTGGGAATGAGGGCAGTGGCGGCGCCGGCCGGTGGAGTCTCGACGCGGGCATAATAGGCGACCAGGAAAACGTCGCCTTTCTTCACCGGCTGCGGCAGGGTGATCGCGGCCTGGATGTCCCAGGGATTAGCGCCTTTGCTGGCGATGACGCGGGTGGCCTTGCCGGCCTGCACGCCGACATCGTCGCGCACGGTGGCGGAAGCGTTCCACACGCTCCAGGAATCGCCGCTGGCACTGAGGATCATGTGATTGAGAAGTTCGTCGCCTTTGGCGGCGTCCGCGGCCGCCGCCGGTAGGCTGATGAAGGCGCCCGTGACGAGCGCTGCGATCCATTTGTTCATGGGCTTCCCCCGATTCATCGGTTGGGTCCGCTTCTGGGACGGACGCTGCGGCAAATACTGCGTCGGATGGTAAGCGCTGTCGAGGGTGTGGCGGTTGATGTGAACGGTAACATAGCCGCTTAGTTAAAATCGAAATCGAGCTGTCCGGACGCCGATTCCTCGCTTTGCGGGAAGTGGGACACCGTCACCCCCACCAGTCGCACGCCGTTTTCGAGCGGATAGACGCTGCGGGTAAGGGCGAGCGCGATTTCGTTCAGGTCGCGCGCGGTGGTCACCGGTTTGGCGAGGGTGCGGGCGCGGGTGATCTGGCGGAAGTCGGCGTATTTGATCTTCACCGTCACGGTGTGCCCGAAGGTGCGGGTCTTGGCGCACCACGCCCACACGTCGGCCGCCTGTCCCAGCACTTGTGCCTCGACGGCCTTGGGATCGGTGAGATCGACAGCCAAGGTGATCTCGCTGCCTGAGGATTTGCGCGGCCGGTTCGGCTCGACCGGCCGCTCGTCGATGCCGCGGGCGATGTCGTAGTACCACGGCCCCGACTTGCCGAAATGCCGGGTGAGGAATTCGACGCTCTGCCGTTTCAGGTCGGCGCCGGTATGGATGCCGAGCTTCATCATCTTTGCCGCCGTCACCGGCCCGATGCCGTGGAATTTTTCCACCGGCAGGGCTTCGACGAACGCCGGTCCCAGGGCGGGCGGGATGACGAACTGGCCGTTGGGCTTGTTGTGATCGGAGGCGAGCTTGGCGAGGAATTTGTTGTAGGAAATACCGGCCGAGGCGGTCAGCCCGGTCCAGTCGACGATGCGCTTGCGGATTTGCAGGGCGGTATCGGACGCGCTCGGACATCGGCGCCGGTTGGCGGTGACGTCGAGAGTGGCTTCGTCGAGCGACAGCGGCTCCACCAGCGGGGTGTATTCGAAGAATATGGTCTGGATCTGCCGCGACACCGCGCGATAGACCTCGAAGCGCGGCGCCACGAAGATCAGCTCCGGGCATTGGCGCAGCGCGGTGGTGGACGGCATGGCGGAGCGCACCCCGAACTTGCGCGCCTCGTAGCTGGCCGCCGCCACGACGCCGCGGGCTTTGGCGCTGCCCACCGCCACCGGTTTGCCCTTGAGTTCGGGCCGGTCGCGCTGCTCGACCGACGCATAGAACGCGTCCATGTCGATATGGATGATCTTGCGGACCGGCGCCATGGCGCGATGCATACCCCAAGCTGCCGCCGCGCGACAGCAGGCTGATGCGGCGGAATCGCCGGTTTTTCGGCATTTGTCGGCATCATCGAATCCCTGTTGCGGCGGATCGGATCGCGATAAAATGGCCTGTCCGCCGACGGAGGTGGCCGGCGGCGACGGCTTGGGGAAAAACATGCACTTGACCAGGATTTCATCCGTTGTGGCGGCGGTTTCGGCGGCGGCCTTTGTGGCCGCGGCGTGGGCGCAGCCGGTTTCCGATGGGCCGCTGAAGACGGTGGGCGTCGACCAGTTCCTGGCGGCGGAAGCCGTCGGCGGCTCGGTGGTCGCCGACGGCCTGACCGCGATGCTGATCGACGCGCTGGTGCGCGACGGCCATTTCGTGGTGGTCGAACGCTCCGGCATCGCCACCGTCCAGGCGGAGCACATGCTCGGCGCCACCGGCGCGACCAACACCGACAGTGCCGTAAAGCCCGGCCAGTTGATCGGCGCCAGCGCCATCATCCGCGGCGCGGTGATCAAGTACGAAGCGGCGCGGAAGGGCGGCGGCCTTTCCGTTGGCGGCTTCGGGCTGGGCGGCCTGCTGGCGCCGCAGGCTGGCGTCAAGCACCAGACAAGCGAGATCGAGATCGCCATCCGCATCATCGACAGCGCCACCGGCCAGATCGTCGGCAGCTACACCGCCAAGGGCACGGCCGGCGCCAACACCGCCGGCGTCGACGTCGTCAACCCCAAGACCGGCCTTTCGGTCGGCACGTCGGCTTTCTACAACACGCCGATCGGCCAGGCGGCACAGGACGCCATGGCCGATTGCATCCGGCAGATCGTCGACGGCATGACCAAGGTGGCGTGGTCGTCGTCGATCGTCGAGGCATCGGACGGGCGCATCTACGTTTCGGGCGGCAGCGATCGCCATATGCGGCCGGGCATGACGCTGGCGGTGATGCACAAAGGCAAGGTCTTCACCGATCCGACCACCGGGCAGGTGCTCGACGTCGAGATGACCAAGGTCGCGACGATCAAGATCGACGACGTGCGCGAGCGCCTGTCGGTCGCTTCGCTGGTGGACGGCACCTTGCCCGCCCGTGGCGACATCGTCCGCCTGCCGTAATTGCCTGACCTTTCAAGAACCCGCGGGCTTCCGGTCCGCGGGTTTCACTTTGTCAAAAAATGGAAACGATGCGTTCGCTTTATTTCGTCTTTTTTGCCTGTTGAAAACCGTTACCCTGTCTCCGTCATCAACAAGGGACTGCAAGATCATGTTTCACCGAACCGCCGTTGCCGTTGCCATTGCCGCCGCCGTGCTGGTGCCTGCTGCCATCGGGCAAACCGTCAACGCCGATCCGATGTCGGTCCAGGCCGGTACCTATGCCCTTGAAACCCACCATGCCCGCATCCTCTTCGCCGTGTCGCACATGGGGTTTTCGACCTGGTACGGCGATTTTTCCGGCGCCACCGGCAGCCTCGCCATCGATCCCGGCAATCCGGCCGCGGCGAAACTCAGCGTATCGATCCCGGTAGCATCGGTGTCGACCACCAACGCCGCGCTCGACGGCGAACTGAAAAGCCCGCAGTGGTTCGATGCCGCCAAGTTTCCCGCCATCACCTTCACGTCGACCAAGGTGACGCTGACCGGTCCGGCTACCGCCGATGTTGCCGGCAATCTCACCTTTCACGGCGTGACCAGGCCGGCCGTGCTTGTTGCGACATTCAAGGCGTCCGGCATCAACCCGATGTCGAAGGCTTTCACCATCGGCTTCGAGGTGAAGGGCAAAATCAAACGCACCGACTTCGGGGTTGCGACGTATGTCCCGCTGATCGGCGACGACGTCGATCTCGTCATCTCGGCGCCGTTCGAGAAGAAGTAGTTCAGCAGGCGGCGGCGCCGATCCCCGGCAGCACGTGGCGTTCGATCAGGATGCGCTTGGCGTCGCACCACATGGTCTTGCGCATCAGGCTGCCCGAGGCGCCGTGAGCGTCGAGCGGGCAGCCGCCGTGGCACTGGTTCCACCAGCGGCAGTCCTTGCATTCGCCGTCATGCAGCGTCGCCGAACGCTGCCGCAACTGCTCGCGGGCGTCATCGGCGAACACCTCGGCGATGCTGCGCTCGAAGATGGTGCCGTAATCGAGCATCGCCCAGTCGGCGGTGCGCCCGCAGTGCGACCACTTGCCGTCCGGACCGAGGTTGAAATGGCTGTCGGCGCAATGGCCGCCGTCGTGGCAATAGCGGTTGCGCCCGTCATCGGTGCGCAGTTCCTTGACCAGCGACTCCAGCGGCTCGATGCGCGGGTAGCGGTCGCGATGGGCGTGCCACACCGGGAAGATGGCGCCCATGAAGTCGGCGTATTGCTCGCCGCTGACGGCAAGGAATTCCTGTTCCGGCTTGTCGACGTTGACCGGGTTGAACAGCACGCCGCCATCCGGCACCAGGTTGGTGAGGAAATGGAAGATGTCCACCGCATGCGGCAGCGACAGGCGGGTGACGACGCAGATCACCCCCCAGCGGATTCCGGCGCGTTCCAGCATCGCCGCGCCGTCGAGGAATTTGCGGTTGTAGGCCGAGCCGTCGTCGTTCTTCTTGAGCAGGCGAACGCCGGGAACCGGATCGTAGCTGGTGCCGACCGAAACCATGCCGAGCCGGCGCAAGGCCTCGATGTGGGCTTCCGTCAGCAGCGTCAGGTTGGTCTGCATGGTGTGGCGGATGCGGCCCGAAGTCTTGGCGCAGTGCTGGTCCTGGAAGGCGCGGGCGCGGGCGAAATACTCGGGCGCCAGCAACAGCGGCTCGCCGCCGTGCCAGATGACTTCGAGCTGCTCGGTGGGGCGCGCGGTGAGGAATTCGTCGATCCGCTTGAACAACAGTTCCAGCGTTCCGGCCGGCATGATCCTGGCGTTGCGCCAACCCTTGCGCTCGACCTCGCAATAGGTGCAAGCGGCGTTGCAGGCTTCGGTGGGCTTCAGGATCAAGGTGGTCATGGCGCCTGCCTTCCGGCGCGCCGGTCCGGTTGCGCCGCGCGCCGCGCCAGCACGTCCATCATGTCGTCGAAGAAGCCGTCGCAGCCGTCGGGTTTGCGCTTGCCGCCGGCCACCCGGGCGCGGCAGAGACGGAAGGCGCGGCAACGGGCGCAGAAGTGGTTCTGCGCGAACAGCTCGCGCCAGGCTTCGCCGCGCGTCCTCGCCGCCGCGTGCAAGGCGATGGAATCGAGCATGGTAAGTTCGCCGAAGAATTCGCCTGCGGCGCATTCGCGGGCCGAAAAGGCGATGCGTCCGTCGCGGTCGAGATGGAGGAACCGGGTCGGGTCGTCGTATTCGGCGCGGCCCCAGTCCCGGCAGAGCCCGTCGAGGCGGAAGCCGGCGGCGAGCGTGGCGAACGGCTCGATCGGGGCGTGTACTACCTGCCCGATCAGGGCGTAGGTCATCAGGTCGGCCACGGCCTACCAATCGCGCACCCCGGTGAGGGCGACGGCGACCGGCACGCCGAGCGAGGCCAGCACCTTGGCGCCGGCGAATTCGGCCGGCTCCGCCGGCAGCACCACGCGCACCTCCAGGCGGCGCAGCAGCGGCGCCAGCTTCAGCACCGCAAGCATGGGACCGCAGGACGGCACCGCCAGGTCGACGGCAATGCCGCGCCAGTTCTCGGCGATTGCCGTTTCAGCCAGCGGCGCTTCGCTTCGCGCCAGCACGCGCGCCAGCTTGTTGCGCGAGCGGGTGTCGCCGGCTGCCGGCACGATGTCGCGCGGATCATCGACCCGCACCAGGATGGTGCGTCCGTCGAGGCGCATCAGCAGCGACGGTTCATGCGGGCAGACGAGGTTCACTGAAGGTCCTTTCGATATCGGACAGCCGTCCGGGATTTTCACGGACCAGGCGGCCGGCGATCTGGCAGGCGCCGCCGGCGGAGCAAGTGCCCTCGGCGTGATGCGGGCAGTCGCCGCATTCGGGGAAGATGCCGGGGATTTCGGCACGCAGCCGGTGTTGCAGGTCGCGGTAATGATTGACGAGCTGGCGATAGGAATCGAAATCGAACACCGATTTTCGCGCCAGCCCGGCCAGCGGGAAGCAGCAATAGACCTGCATGTCGGGGGTGATGTCGACCGCCGGACTGCACTTGAATTCCATCCGCCCCGCCAGTCGCGTCAGCCAGCCGAGTTGTTCGTCGCCGATCTTGCACAGGGCGAAGCCGCAATCGAAGCTCGGCTTCAACCGCGCAGACTCGAAGCGATCGCGCCACACCTCCAGCCTGGCGATCACCTTGCCGATGTCGTCCACCGCGATCGACAGGTTGCCGGCGCCGGGAATGGGATGGGCGATGCCGAGTCGCAAGCGGCGCCGCATCCAGTAGCGTTCGACGAGATCAAACAGGAAGCCGATGTCGTAATCGGTGCGGTAGATGTTGAAGCCGGCCTGGGTCCATGGCCCCATCGCTTTGAGGAAGGCGTGCAGCCTTTCGGTTTCGCCGGCGCTTTCCGGGGTCTGCTCGGGATTGTTGATGTTGCAGACGAACTGCACCCGCTCACGCGGCAGCAGGGCGACGCTGGCCGCCAGTTCGCCGAGCTTGGCCGAGGACATGATGCCGGAGGTGAAGACGGTGACGTTGAAACCGCGGGCGGCGAAATAAGCGGTGATGGCGACGAATTCGGGATGCAGGCTGGGTTCGCCGCCGAGCAGCGACAGCCGCCTTTCGCCCGTTTTTTCCAGGAAATCGGCGAGGTAGACGGCGTTTTCCCAGGACAGGTGTGTATCCGCTTCGGCCTCGGCCATCTGGCGCCCGGCGAAGCAATAAGGACAGGACCGCACGCAGCGATTGGTCAGAAGGATGTTGGCCATGGCGGGCTTCAGGCGGCGCACGGCGAACGGCCCGCCGCAAGACGATCAGTTGTTGTTGCTGTAGCTGTTGTCGTAGGAATTGTCGTAGCTGTTGGAATAGCTGTTGTCGTAACTGTTGTCGTAGCTGTTGCTGTAGGAATTGCTGTAGCCACCGCTGTCGAGATAGTCGCCCGACACGCCGTAGCCGCTATTGGCGACATAGTCGCCCGACACGCCATAGCCGTTGTTGGCGACATAGTCGCCCGACACGCCATAGCCGTTGTTGGCGACGTAATCGCCCGACACGCCGTAGCCGTGGCTGGCGGTATAGTCGCCGGAAACCCCGTAGCCCTGGGAGTCGATGTAGTCGCCGCTGACGCCGTAGGCGGCCGACGCCGATCCCAGGAAGATGGTGCCGGCGGCAATCCCGGCGGTGGCAAGGGCGATCCGCTTCAAGGCGGCGCGCCGGGCCAGCGAGACTCCTGCGGCGGATTGCGTGGGCTTCTTTTCCATCGGAATGCTCCTTGCCGGAGTTTTGGGCGTCGTTGCCGGCTGGGGCAATGCGCCTTGCCGGCAATGATAAACCCTTGGCCGGTGCATGCAAGCTTTGCGGGCGTTCCCACCACAGCATCCGAACCTGTATTAACCGAAACTAATCCGCCAGATACCCCTTTCCCAGGGCCCGGCCGAGCGCGATCAGCGGGAAGGTGTGGCGGTAGAGGTCGTAGCGCAGCATGAAGGCGCGGCTCAGCTCCGGCCCCTGCATCAACCGCTGCGACAACAGCGGGTCGCTGAGCTTGATGGTCTGGCCGACGCCGTAGCCGGGAAATCCGGTGCCGGTGTATTCGGTTTCGATCCAGGTGCCGGCCCGCTGCTGCTCGATCAGGTAGAAGAGGCCGCGCTCGATCGCGCCGCGGTCGCATCGGCGGTTTGCCGCCAAGAGCGCCATCAGCGCCCAGGCGGTCTGCGAGGCGGTGGCCGGTCCCCGGCCGGCCATGGCCGGGTCCATGTAGGAGGCGCAGGATTCGCCCCAGCCGCCGTTTTCCTGCTGGCGCGAAACCAGCCAGTCGCAGGCCCGCCCGACGTAAGGCTGGGCCATATCCTCGCCGATGGCGGCGAGCGCCGGCAGCACCGCGCCGGTGCCATAGATGTAGTTGACGCCCCAGCGCCCGAACCAGGGGCCGTCCGGCTCCTGCTCGGCCTTGAGGTAGTCGAGCGCCCGCGCCATGGCGGGATGGTCCTTGCCGATCCCCATCACGGCGAAGCCTTCCACCACATGGGCGGTAACGTCGACGCTGGGCGGATCGAGCGCTTCGCCGAAATCGCAGAACGGGATCTTGGTCAGGATCTTCTGGTTGTTGTCCTTGTCGAAGGCGCCCCAGCCGCCGCCTTGGCATTGCATGGCTTCGATCCAGCCGACGGCAAGCTGGAGCGCTTCCTCGATGCCGCGGTCCTGCCACTTCTTGATCTTGCGGAAAGGGGCCAGCGCGATCAGCACGGCGGCGGTGTCGTCGACGTCGGGATAATAAAGATTGGCGTATTCGAACGCCCAGCCGCCCGGCGCCACGCCCGGCAGCTTGACGCTCCAGTCGCCTTTGACCCGCACCTGCCGGTCGAGCAGCCATTCCACCGCCTTGTCGATCTCCGCCTCGCTCTTGCCGAGCTGGCCGGCGTCCTTCACCGCCATCAGCATCAGGATGGTGTCCCACACCGGGCTGTTGGTGGCCTGGATATAGGTGGCTTCGCCGACGTCGACGCGCCAGCCTGGATCGGACAGGCCGTCAATGCCTTTCTTCATCACCGGATGATCGGGGCCGAAGCCTTCACTGTGCAGCGCCATCAGGCCGTAAACCCAGGGCGGCTGGATTCCGCCCCAGCCGCCGTCGGCGTCCTGGTGGGCGACGATCCAGTTCACCACATCGCGCACCGCCGCGTTACGCCAGAGGGCAAAGCCGATGAACCGGCCCATCTCCTGGAATTCGTGCAACACCCGGTCGGCGACGCGGAAGAAGGTGTCCCAGGCATCGGCGCCCGCTTTCCTCGGCAGGGTGTAGTCGAACGCCAGCCGTCCTTCGGGGAACAGCGCATCGAGGCGGCGATCCGGCGGCAGCGGCCGCGACGGCCGGCGTGCCGACAAAATGGTGATCGGCATCAAGGTGGCGCGGGCCCATTGGGCGAAATTGTAGATCGAGAAGGCGAAGGAATTGGGAAACCAGATAATTTCCGGCGGCACGTTGGGGGTCTTCTCCCACGGCCATTCGCCGATCAGCGCCAGCCAGTAGCGGGTGAAGACGCGGATGTTGCGAAGCCCGCCCTTGGAATGGATCCACGCCAGTGCCTTGGCGAGCGCCGGTTCGTCGTCGCCATGCCCCAGCGAGCGCAGCGCCGCGTAGGCCTCCACCGTGGCGTTGATGTCGCCGTTCGGCGCGTTCCGGAACACGTCCCAGGCGCCGTCTGGCCGCTGCGTTTCGAGCAGCGCCTTGCCCAGCCGTGGCCGCAGGGGATGATCCTCCTGGCCGATGAACCACAGCGCCAGGCACCATTGCGCTTCCATGCAGGCATTGGTTTCGGCGCGGCCGACCCAATGGCCATCGGGCTTCTGCTCGGCGATCAGCCAGCGCACCGCCTCGTCAATGGAAGCCTGAAGGGCGGCGGCAAGATTGGACCCGGCGATATTTTGTCCCACGACAGCGACCTTTGCGGAAATGTTCCACCTCGGAATTAGCACGAAACGGCGGGGGCGTTCACGAATTTGCAGCCGTCGTTGTTGCAGGATTTGAATCGTTACAAGGTAAGCAGATTAAATCGGCAATTTCGATACTTTCTCTCGGGTTTGCAGTATCCTGTATCCGAATAGTTGTGATTGGAGAGTGACGTGAAAAAGAACTCGGCCGGCGGCACGAAGCAGACTCGGCGGAACGTTCTGGCCATGGGCGGCAAGGTCCTGCCCGCTTTGGCGATCGTCGGACTGGCGTTTGCGGCGGGTACCACCGCCCATGCGGAAGACGAAACCTGCGGCGCGTGCAGCAGCAGTTGTTCGGGCAGTTGCTACAAGGGCTGCACCGGCAGTTGCATGGAAGGCTGCACCGGAAGCTGCATGCAAGGTTGCGAAGGCGGCTCGAAGTAGCGGCGGCTCGCTTCCCTCTGTTGTCATCCCAGACGCGCCCGCCTCGTTCTCCGCGAAGGCATGAAGGAGCGCGATCCGGGACCCACTTCAA
>Ga0153915_10005908_pt1 | contig 11412 bp, 9 predicted proteins | sample Opewatmetagenome_2_FD_107003 | JGI IMG/M metagenome (GOLD analysis project Ga0153915, IMG submission 107003) | Freshwater wetland microbial communities from Ohio, USA - Open water 3 Core 3 Depth 3 metaG | ecosystem: Environmental > Aquatic > Freshwater > Wetlands | place: USA: Ohio, Lake Erie...
AAATAAATTGTCATTCTTGGGTTATTGTAAACCATTGTCCTGTCGCTTCACCGCCTCCGCAGTGACCCTTTTCAGGTTCGCAGGCGGGGAATCCTTTGCCCCTTCCAGCCTCTAAAGGGCTGGCTTTCCCCTTCCTGCTCACCCGAATGGGTACCCCCACTGCTTTCGGCAAGTGTCGCTCGAGGACAACGGTTCATACGGTAAGAGATTTTTCGCGTTTGTATCAAAAATTCGCCCAGGATGGCCTGTGACCGAGAGCACCCACCCCCAGAAGGCTAAAATAGAATTCAACCTTCAGCTCTGACTGCAGGGTTCCATCTGGGGAAGCGGCGATGTTGTCGACCGTTAAACCTGCTGACCAACACTGCGCCTGATATTCTACCCCGTAGATCTGCTCCACCCACGCTTTGTCCAGGATGTTGTATCGAAGGGCAAGGTAGAGGTAAAGAGGATCAATCGTTTTAATCCGGGTATAAAGGTTGGCCTCGTGGATCTGGTCTTTCGTGTCTCGGTATTCGATCACGATGGCGTCGCTCCGCTGGTCTCTGAGGACCACGGTTCCGTTCAGTTGAAAAAACTCGCCTGTATAGGGGTTCCATTCAGTATCGGCGTGCGCCGTGGTATAAGGACCAAAACGCCACCACAATTCTCCCCGGATATTTGAGAAATCTCTCTCCTCTCCTATGTCTATCTCAAAGGGGTCCCCCAGACTGTAACTTTGGGAGATCTTCAGCTTGCCATACTCGCGGGGGCCGATATTCACCGTCTCTCTCACCGGCTTCCCAATCAGGCGTGTCGTAAACCCATAGGTAATTTCATTCTTCCCGGGGATCTGGTCCGCCGTGTCAAAGAAGAGGTTTTCATTCTGGGCCACCTGCGGATTGTAATTGTAACTCACAGAGGGTTCAAAGGTGTGCATCCATTTGGCCACCTTATAGAGGTTAGAGAGCTTCAAAAGCTCTGTGGCCTCGTAGATACGGAAAAACTCAACGGCTGTACTCAATCCTGCCGTAAAGAGCTCTCTCGACTGCCATCCGCTCAGTTGACCTGTGGGGTCGTCGGTGGGAAGGTAGAGTGTCTCCCGGAAGCCTGCGCTGGGTTCCACCTTGAGGACATTAAACAAGCGCGTTGGATAAGAGATTTGAGGAAACAGATCCCATCGCTGTGCTTCAACCCCTTCCCGGCGCCAGAAGTTCACATAGGAGGCGTTGACGTCAAAGAAGATGGGCGTACCGAGGAGCGACTGAGGATGGGCGAAAAAATTGATCTGGGGAAGTTTTTGAACCGTCGCATCGTTGTTCTCGTTGGTCAGGCTTTCAAAGAACATGCCTTGCGCCAGGAGGCTATACTGGTCCCAATTCTTCCCTCCGAAGACGACCGACCTCAGCTGTCTGAGGCTCCTCGAGTCAATCTGGGTTGTCGTGGGAAAGTCCTTATCAAAATCCTGTGTATATTGTATGTCGCTCGCGTAATTGAGATCGGCCTTCAGGTACGTTTTGTAAGGCAGTTTCTGCTCATGTTCCACATAAAAGGCATAGCGGTCGCCGCCGTAGTAATGGTCGTCAATATAATAGACCTTGGCTTCGCCTTTCGTATCCTGGGTGAGGGCATATCGGTATTCCAGACCTTCTTTGAAGCCCCGATCCCCCAGATAGCTTTCATAAAAGGTGGCATCCATGTCTTTGCTGATGGCCCAGTAGAAGGCCGTTTCCACTTCTAAGCCATGTTTGTTCGAATAGCCGCCGCTGGGCAACAGAAACCCAGACTGCCTCTCCCTCTTCACGGGGAAGATGGTCACAGGAAGGTAGAAGGACGGGATGTCCTTAATATAGAACGTGGGCTTCTTCACAATGCCAAAACCTTCTAGGGTGACGTCCACCTCTTTTGCTGAGAAGCGCCACGGGGGGTGTTCTCCCTCACAGGTTGTAAAGGAGCCGTTTCGAACCCGATAACGGGATTCCCCCAACTTCTCCGCCTCTTCTCCCTGGATGTGAAAATTTTGATCCTTCAAGAACAGTTTGGCTTGATAGACCTTGCCGAGTCGCGTTTCTATGTTGATATCGAGACGTTCACACTCGAGGACATCCTCCCCTTCCGTCAGGGTCACGTTCCCCCAAGCACTCATCTCTTGGGTTACCATATTCAGCCGGGCATGATCCGCCTTGAGTGTCATATCTCCCCGGACCACCTCGACCCGTCCATGGGCTTCGTAAAGTCGCTCATCATGGTCGTAAGAGAGTTCGTCAGCCTCGATCTCGACGGGGCCTTCTCCCCGGGTGACCTTGACGTCAGCGATCTTGACGTCCTCCGCCTTTGCACCCGAGGAACATAGCAAGAAAGCAAGCCATGGGATGAAGAGGAATACGGGGAGGATCTTGCGAATGCTCATGATTTCGCCTGGTGATTGAAATAGGCCTTGGCCTCTCCCACCAGGTACAAGGAACCGGTGATGCAGAGAAGATCCTTTTCTCCGGTCATGGAGAGACCTTTCTGGATCGCTCGCCTCAGATCTTCAACAACCTCTGCCTTCTTTTCGTCCCGTCCCAAGGCTTTCATCAGAGAAGCGGCGGGCGCAGCTCGATCGATCTGAGGTTGGGAGAAGATGATATGATGGGCCAGCGGGGCGAGCGTATGAAGGATCGATTTGATGTCTTTGTCCTTGAGAATCCCGATGAGAAGAATCAAGTGCTCAAAGTCAAATGCTTTCTCCAAAGCTTCCTTTAGGGCGAGAGCTCCAGCCGGATTGTGCGCTCCGTCCAAAAGGACCCGAGGGGTAGCATGAACCCATTCCAACCTTCCCGGCCATTCCACGGATCGCAACCCCGCCATCATTGCATCGGTGGAGACAGGGTATCCGAGATCCTCCAACACCTCCATCGCTCCCAGGGCCGTGGTGGCATTGATGATCTGATGAGGTCCGTTGAGATTGACATGGACTCCCCAGAGCTTCCTGTTGACCCCCTCATAATGAAAGTCGCTGGTACCGGTCCCCACGGATCGAAACTCCCGTCCGACGCGAAAGTACGGGGCGCGCTTTTCACGACAGACCTCCGAAAGAAGATGGAGCACCTGACGTTGTGTGGCAGCGGTAATGAGGGGACGACCTTTCTTAATGATCCCCGCCTTCTCTCGCGCAATCCTCAGGATGCCCTTACCCAGGACATCCTCATGATCTTTGGAGATGTTGGTGATGATGGTCAGGAGGGGATCGACCGCATTGGTTGAGTCGAGCGCGCCACCGAGCCCCACTTCGAGAATGGCCAGATCGACCATCTTCTGGCTGAAGTGAAGAAGCGCAAGGGCGGTCGTAAAATCGAAAAAGGTGAAGGGAGAACGGATGCCGGCCTCCTCAACCTTCTCACGCATCCAGCCTGTCAGCGTGGCCACTTCCTCCTTCTCAATCTGTTTCCCGTTCACTTGAATGCGTTCGGTAAATTGTACCAGATGGGGGGACGTATACAAGCCGACCCGGTACCCTTCGCGGTGGAGGATCGAGGCCATCATGGCAGCGGTGGAACCCTTCCCATTCGTTCCACCAATATGGATGGCTTGAATGCCTTTGTGGGGATCGCCGATGGCCCGCAGGATCCTCCTGACCTGGGTCAGGCCAAAGATCATTCCGTACTTGTCAAGACCGTAAAGATATTCGAGGGACTGTCGATAGGCAGATGATCCGTTGGTTGGGTCGTGTGGTTCATCCATTCGTCCGTAGCATCTCCAGCAGGGAGCCGAGGGTTCGTCGAAGATCCTTTCGCTCCACAATGAGGTCGACGATTCCGTGCTCCAGCAGATATTCTGCCCGTTGAAATCCTTCCGGGAGTTCTGCCCGAATCGTCTCTTTGATCACCCTGGGCCCGGCAAATCCGATCATCGCCTTCGGTTCCGCGATGATGATATCCCCCAGCATCCCGATGCTGGCCGAAACCCCGCCTGTCGTCGGATCGGTCAGCACAGAAATATACAGGAGCCTGGCCTCACGCAGTCGTGCCAGGGCTGCGCTGGTCTTGGCCATCTGCATGAGAGAGAGGATACCCTCCTGCATCCTTGCTCCTCCAGAGGCACAGAAGATGACCACCCCCATTTTCTTTTCGATCGCCCGTTCAATCAGGCGCGTAATCTTTTCTCCAACCACCGAACCGAGGCTGCCTCCCATGAAGCCGAATTCGAAGATCCCGATCATGGCCGGTTGTCCATCAATCCGTGCCTCCCCGCAGATCACGGCGTCCTTCTCACCCGTGGCCTCCATGGACTCTTTGATCCGGTGGGTGTATCGTTTCAGGTCTTTGAAGTCCAGAACATCAGACGAGACGAGGTTCGTATCACGTTCGATGAACGTTCCTGGGTCTACCAGACAGTCGATGCGCTTGCGGGCAGGAATCTGGAAATGGTAGTTGCATTTTGGACAAACCTGCAGGTTTCGCTCGATGACCCTCCGATAGATCATCTCGCTGCAGGAGTTGCACTTGATCCAGAGCATATCGGAGAGCTTGATCTCTTCGCGTTTGTCTTTCCCTGTTTTTTCCTCCTCTTCCCCCTTTTTGAACCAGCTCATGCCAGCCGTACCTTTCCTTTGAAGTTTATAAAACTAACAAAATCTAGCATAGATGTCAATTCATTCTGTAACTTGCCCGTAATGCCTCACTCTTCCGTGGTAACAAACCGAGACCTGGTAGGAGTGGTGACGAAAATCTTATACCTGCCTGCCGGCAGGCAGGGCGGCAACCTTATCGTGCCCCTTGAACGATAAGCGTTAGCAGACCATGAAGGGCCCCACTTGACGTTTGCGAAGGTACCCTTGCCGGGAAAATGTGAAAAACATCCGCTTCATAGGATTTTCGGAACCGCTCGTGCCAGATCGAGGGACCTCTCCCCCGCTTCAGTGAGGCAATACACTTGCCTATCACCTTTCAGAAGGGGTGAAAGAATCAAACACAACATAAAAATAGAACCAGGCCCTCAAGGATGGTTCCGGAAAGAGAGCCATCCCGAAACAGCCAAGGACAAAGAAAGGCCGATTTACTCACAGCTTCTGAATGGTTATCACATCCGCCTCTTCCTTTTTCCTGCAACCTTCAGATGCATTGAATCCTTCCCTGGTGGCGTGCTACCTTTAATCCATGGCTTTCGAGACTCTGGTCACCATCCAGTCTATGGCCTTCAAGGGCTATGGCGTCTCCCGTGTGAATGGTAAGGTCGTGTTTATCCCTTACACTCTCAGAGGAGAGGAAGCACGGGTTGAGATCGCGGAAGAGAAAAAGACCTATTCTCTGGGAAAGCTGATACACCTTCTGAAACCGTCCCCCTGGAGAGTGGCCCCTCCGTGCCCTTACTTTGGCCGGTGTGGCGGTTGTCAGTGGCAGCACATCGATCCGACCCTTCAGGGTGATTTCAAGAAGGAGATCTTGCACGATATCCTCACAAGATTGGGTGGCCTGAAGCAGGTGCCTCCCATAACGGTGATTCCTTCCCCTCAACCCTACGATTACCGCCTCAGGGTGCAATTGAAGGTGCAGGGAGAAGCTATCGGTTATTATGAGGAAAGATCCCACCGTCTCGTCGACATAGAACATTGCGCCATCGCTCATCCTCTGGTGAACCGGATCCTCACGGCCCTTCGTCAGTCACTTCCTCTTTTCAGGTCCATGGAAGAGATAGAGATCAACGTTTCTCCTGAAGAAAAACAGGGGATCCTTCGCTTGCATCCCCATCGGTTCAGCTCAGACACAGAGCATCTCCTCCTGGCGTTTCAATCCAAGCATCCTGTTCTCAAAGGGATGATCCTCACAGATCGTAAGAAGGTGAAGTGCTTCGGCGACCCTGTTCTGTATTTCACGATTTCTTTTCACCGACACGATGAAAGCAGAAGTCTGAGACTTCGAACATCTCCGGAGAGTTTCTTCCAGGTCCATCTGGAACAGAATCAGTGTTTAATCCAGACGGTGCAGGATTGGGCTGACGTCCAGCCCGAAGAAAGGGCCTTGGATCTCTTTGCCGGTGTCGGAAACTTCACACTTCCGCTGGCGGTGGGGACAAAAGGGGCGTGGGGAATTGAAGAGAACCCACGTGCCGTGGAGGATGCTCGATTCAATGCCGATCGAAACGGAGTATCACGATGCAAGTTTATACGAGGAAGGACTGAGGACGTTTTGAAAACCCTTGCGGGCGAGAGGTTCGAGGTGGTCGTCCTTGATCCTCCCAGGGTGGGTTGTAAGACGATTGTACACCAGGTCACTCAGTTAGAACCGAAACGGATCATCTATGTCTCTTGTGAACCAACCACCCTGGCGCGGGATCTCCGTCTCTTTTTGGAAAGAGGGTATCGTCTTGAAGATCTGAGACTTCTTGATCTCTTTCCGCAATCCTACCATATGGAGGTGGTCGCCCTGCTCAGATCACCTTGTTAAGGGGGTATTCGATAATACCCACGGCTCCCCTTTTCTGGAGTTTTGGAATGATCTCCCGGACGACCTTCTCGGATATGATCGTCTCAACAGAAAACCAATCCATCTGGAAGAGGTTGGCGACCGTGGGCGCCGTAAGGCTGGGCAGGAGCTCGATGACGCCTTTCAGGTCGTTGGCCGGCACATTCATCTTGATCCCTACCATCCCCTCCGCCCGAAGCGCTCCCTGAAGCAGAAGCGAGATCTGCTCGATCTTTTCCCGCTTCCAGGGATCGCGATACGCTGCCTTATTAGCAATCAGCTGCGTGTTGGTCTTCATCAGCTCCTCGACGATCCGGAGTCCATTGGCTCGCAAGGTACTGCCTGTCTCCGTGACTTCGACGATGGCATCGCACAATCCCTCGATCACCTTGCCTTCCGTCGCCCCCCACGAAAATTCGACCTGGACGTGGATATTTCGCTCGGCGAAGTATCGCTTGGTAAAGTGAACCAGTTCCGTAAAGATCTTCTTGCCTTCCAAGTCCTTCAAATTGCGGATCGGAGAGTCCTCCGACACCACCAAAACCCACCGGGCGGGAGCGGCACTCGCTTTTGAATAGATCAGGTCTTGAACGACGACGACATCGGAGCCGTTCTCCAAGATCCAATCCTTTCCGGTCAATCCCGCATCCAATGTCCCGACCTCCACGAAGCGCGACATCTCCTGCGCCCGAGCCAAGGTACAACGGAGTTCGTCGTCGTCGATCATAGGGAAATAACTTCGCGAGCTGACCGAAATCTTCCATCCCGATCTCCTAAAGAGTTCGATGGTGGCGTTTTCCAGGCTTCCTTTTGGAATTCCAAGCTTGAGCAGGCTCATTTTCGATAGACCTCCTTAGGATCAAAAACCTTTTCTCCCACAATCTTCCATTGCCCTTCTTCATAGCGGTGATGGAAGCAACTCCGAAATCCAGTATGACAGGCCGCCCCTCCGATCTGGTCCACCTTAATTAATAAGGTATCCCTGTCGCAATCTAGATAGATCTCCTTCACTTCTTGAAAATGGCCCGAGGTCTCCCCCTTGATCCACAACTTCTGTCGAGATCTCGACCAGAAACAGGACCGTTTCGTCTCCAACGTCTTCTTCCAAGACCTCCGGTTCATATACCCTAACATGAGGACTTCGTTCGTCGAGGCGTCCTGAATAATGACCGGGACGAGTTCCTTTCCCTTTTCAAAGTTGATTTCGATCACAGTGGTCCTCCTACGAATTCGGAGTAGTGAGTTCGGAGCTCGAAGCACCCACAAAGGATCTTCCAGATTCTCGTTTTCTTCTCTGGACTACGAACTTGCTTCCGCCAGAAACTTTGCCATTTGGACTGCATTCTTGGCTGCAGCGCCGGAATAGCAGTTATTGAAAAAGACCAGCGTCTTAGCTGTCTTCTGAGAGATCTTTTGAATATCCGGGATGAATTCTTTCAACTCCTGCTCGTTGTAGAGATAGTTATACCTCACCGACATGGGAACATTGAACCATTGGGGATTTCGGCCATGGAAGCGAAAATAGCCGAGGTCTGAGGTCGCCCTAGGGACATACGGCATCAACTTCTGTAGCTTCGGTTCGTCTACGATACAGAATCCCAGACCGTGTCGCTCAAGAAACTGAAAGGTTCCTTCCTTCAACCACGTCTGATTTCGGAATTCAAAGATGAGAGGAATGTCGGGCATCTCCTCCTTGAATCTTTCGAGATATTGAAAGTTCTCTCTATTTGGAAAGAACCCGTAGGGAAATTGTGCCAGGACACAGGAGAGTTTCCCATCCTCGACCAGGGGGAGGAGCGAGTACCTGAACTTCTGAAAGGTCTCTTGGTTCTCCATCATCTTCCCGGTCTCCTTGTCCCTGATCTCATGGGTCATCCCTCGATAGGCCTTCACGGCAAACTCAAAGCTCTTCGATGTCTTCTTGGACATGGCCGCAAAACTTTTCTGCGAGGGAAGGGTGTAATACGTGAAATTGACCTCGAGAGCGTTGAATCCAAGCTCTTTCTCGTAGAAGGACAGCATATCCCTGTCCCGCATATCGGCAGGATAGACCGGACCTTTCCAATCTTCAAACGAAAAACCGCTGGTGCCTATCTTTATCATAAGACCTGGAGGTTTTTTGCTTTCAACATAGATAACTGGGAAGAGGGTGCCAAGGCAAGGGGCAGACTTGCCCGCAGAGGCGCCTCACTGGTCCTCGTTCGCCTTGCAGCCCCCAATAGGAATGTGGTAAGTTTCTTCTGACAGGGGCGGGCCTTGTCGATTGTGGAATAAGGTCCTTTAGATAGAGCAACCATGGAGTGAAGACAACAATGAACTGGCTGAAGCGAAAGAAAACCCTCACAGGGCTCTCGCGTACCTGTGGCTGAGCAGCCAAGATCGGTCCGACCGTGTTGTCGGATGCCCTTCAACTGTTAAAGCCATCACAGGACCCCAACCTACTGGTAGGTTTTGAGGCCTGTGACGACGCGGCTGTTTATCGAATTTCAGACGATACGGCGCTCATCAGCACCGCGGACTTTATTACGCCACCCGTGGACGACCCCTATTGGTTTGGCCAGATCGCTGCAGCAAACGCCCTCTCGGATGTGTATGCCATGGGAGGAAAACCGCTGATCGCTCTGAACCTCATCATGTTCCCTTCACAAAAACTCAGTCTCTCCACCCTTCAGGAGATCCTCCATGGGGGATATGACAAGGTTGTCGAAGCCGGCGCTTCCCTTGGAGGAGGCCATTCGGTCGACGATCTTGAACCCAAGTACGGTCTGGCTGTTACAGGAGTGGTCCATCCCGACCAGATCCTTACCAACTGCAGGGCACAGAAAGGGGATGCTTTGGTTCTCACAAAGTCTCTGGGCACAGGTGTCCTCTTCAATGCTTGCCGTGCGAAAAAACTCTCCTGGCGCGATCTGGAACCAATCCTTTATCAGGTTGCCACCCTCAACAGACAGGCTTTGGAGGTTGCCTTGAAGTTTCAGGTTCACGCTTGTACGGACATTACGGGATTTGGGATCATGGGGCATGCTCTTGAAATGGCGAGGGGCAGTGGCGTTCAGATCGACCTCGTGTACAATGCTCTTCCCTTCTATCCAAACGCACTCCAGATGTATCAAAGGGGTCAAACGACGAGAAGCAACGGTGCAAACAGAAAATTCGCTGAAGGATCTTTCCAAAGCCGGAGACACCTCTCCCAGGCTGAAGAGGAATTACTTTTCGATCCTCAGACCTCGGGTGGATTATTGCTCTCGGTCCCCGCATCCCAGGCAGACGCCCTGATCACGGAACTGAAAAAAGCAGCCGTCCCCGCCGCATCCTGCATCGGTGGAGTGGTCGCAGCCGATCGACCCTGTATTCGCATTCTCTGAAGGCTCCACCTCCCCTCAGACACCGGGGAGAGGAAGCATCTCCAATTTCTTGACGGGAGAATGGCCCTGGAAGAAGCAGCCAATTCGACCTGCGAAGGCTTCAGAATTACGGGTTTTTCAGAAGGTTCGGGGTAACCGCCGTAGTCAGTGAAAGTCGTGCCTTGCGTGGACTTGAAGTGTTTGGATCAAATGGTTTAAAGGTTCCGCTCTGCCTTCGCCGGGACGCCTTTGCGCAGGCAGGTCTAAATCCTTCCCGGCCGCTCAGACGGATCCTTTGCTACACCTCAGTCATGCCTGCCTTTAAGGTTATCTTTTCAGGGTTTGACTCCCAGGGCCAGAGCGCTGCATAAACGACATAGTTCCCCTCTTGCCGGCAGTAAAAAGATTGCCCAAGCCTTAAGCCTCCCAAGGAAGCAACGAGCGTTTGAATCTTTCCCGTGAGTTCTGCTTTCTTTCCGGCTTCCTTGGCGGCCTGGCCGAGATGCTTGGTGAGGATAGATTGGAGCGATAGGAGGTTTTTTTTCTCAAGGACTGCCTCGAGATACTCAGGGTCCTGCGAAATAGTCCGGATCTCCAACGTAACACCTTTCTTGATCTCTTCGATCAGACTCATAGAAGCACCTCCTTTATTGTTACGGACAAGACTCGATCTCATGGATATGGGTCAGTCTATATCAATGGAAACGGAAAAGCAACCACTTAGAAGAGGGAACCCCACGTCAGGGTCCAATCACCGAATCTCCCGTTCACCTGGTCCATCGCCCTGAGAAGGTTATCCATCTTCTCCCTTTTCACAAAGAGTGGCAATTGACACCACTCTTTTTTTAGTTGAGAAACCCCTACCCCCAGAAGTCGGATGGGTCTCGGATGGAGGATCGATTCAAAGATGTCGAAGGAATGTTGAAAGATCTCGGGACCACTATTGATCCAATGGGAAAGAGTCTTCTGTTTTGTGAAGGTATAAAAATCCGAATATCTGACCGTCAGGGTAACCCTCCGGCCATAAAAAGAATCCTTTCTCATCCTCCGGGAGACCCTCTCCGAAAGTTGAAGGAGGACTTTTCTCAGGACATTGAGTTCAGAGGTGTCCTCTTCGAGAGTGACGCTGTGGCTGATCGATTTGGGATCCTCCTCCTCATCAAATGGAATCACAGAGCAATCATCCAATCCTAATCCCATCTCCTGAAGCCTTTTGCCGATGACCCCGAATCTCTTTTCCAGGAGGGGAACAGGAAATCCCCCTAACTGACCGCAGGTAAAGATCCCCATTGCCTTTAGCGACTCTTCAAGCTTAGGACCGATTCCAAAGAGACTGGATACCGGAAGATCCTTCAGAACTTGACTGACCCCTTCTTTCTGGATCACCACTAGGCCATCTGGTTTCCTCAGACGGCTCCCCAATTTGGCGAGAAGTTTATTCGGTGCCACCCCAATGGAACACGTCAACTGCTCTTGTTTGCGGATCTGCTCCTTAATCGACTGAGCCGTGTGAAGAGGAGACTTAAAAAGAAGCTGCGACTTTGTGATATCGAGGTAGGCTTCATCAATGGAAGCGACCTCCACCAGGGGGGTATATTCTTTGAGTTTGGAAAAAATTCTGGAGGCGGTTTCAGTGTATTTAGAAT
>Ga0153915_10005909_pt1 | contig 11412 bp, 9 predicted proteins | sample Opewatmetagenome_2_FD_107003 | JGI IMG/M metagenome (GOLD analysis project Ga0153915, IMG submission 107003) | Freshwater wetland microbial communities from Ohio, USA - Open water 3 Core 3 Depth 3 metaG | ecosystem: Environmental > Aquatic > Freshwater > Wetlands | place: USA: Ohio, Lake Erie...
CGACGGAGAGGCGGCGAAAAAGCTGGACCGGCCCATGCGCGAGCCGTGGAGGATGTGAGAATCCGGGAAGCGCGGGGCGACGCCGCGGTCAGCGCTTGCGGGTGGCTTTCCTCTCCCTCGCCGGCTTCCTGACCGGTTTCCTGGCGGGAGCAGCGGGCCTCACGGCTTTTCCGACCGCCCTCCTCACCCGCTTGGCCATCTCCGGGGGAGCGTTGACGAGCGCCGCGCGGGCCGCGGCCAGTCGGGCGATGGGTACCCGGAACGGCGAGCAGCTGACGTAATTCAGCCCGATGATGTGGCAGAACTCGACCGACGACGGCTCGCCGCCGTGCTCGCCGCAGATGCCGATCTTAAGCGTGGGCCGCGTCCGGCGCCCCCTCTCGACACCCATTCGCATGATCTGGCCAACGCCCTCCCGGTCGATGACTTCGAACGGGTCCTTGGCGTAGATCCCTTTCTCAACATAAGGGATGAGGAACCGGCCGGCGTCGTCGCGGCTGACGCCGAGGGTCGTCTGGGTCAAATCGTTCGTCCCAAAGCTGAAGAACTCGGCCACGGTGGCGATCTCGTCGGCCGTGATCGCGCCGCGCGGGATCTCGATCATCGTCCCGACCGCGTACTTGAATCTGACGCCCTGCTCTTTCATGACCGACTCGGCCGTCTCCCGGACGAGCCCCTCCTGGTCGGCGAGCTCCTTGACGTGCCCGACGAGCGGAATCATGACCTCGGGCTCGACGTCGATGCCCTTCTTCTTCGTTTCGGCCGCGGCCTCGAAGATGGCCCGGGCCTGCATCTCGGTGATCTCAGGGTAGATGATGCCCAGCCGGCAGCCGCGGAGGCCGAGCATGGGGTTGAATTCGTGGAGGGATTCGACTCGCTCCCTGACCTTTTCATAGGGGATTCCCATGTCGGTCGCGATCTCGCGCTGCCCCTTCTCTTCGTGAGGAAGGAATTCGTGGAGCGGCGGGTCGATCGTTCGGATGGTCACCGGCCGGCCGTCCATGACCTCGAAGATGCCGGCGAAATCCTTGCGCTGGAGCGGCAGGAGCTTGGCCAGGGCGGCCTTGCGCTGCGCGAGCGTGTCGGCCAGAATCATTTCCCGCATGGGGCCGATCTTGCCCTCGCCGAAGAACATGTGCTCGGTCCGGCACAGTCCGATGCCCTCTGCGCCGAAGGCGACGGCGTTCCGTGCCTGGTCGGGGAGGTCGGCGTTGGTCCGAATCTTGAGCGTCCGGAACTTGTCCGCCCACTTCACAACCTTGGCGAAGGTCTGGTAGACGGGGGCCTTCGAGGGGTCGAGAGTCCTCTCAATCACGACCTGCAGCACTTCCGAAGGCCTGGTGTTGATCTTGCCCTCGATGACCTGACCGGTCGTCCCGTCGATCGAGATCCAGTCGCCTTCTTTGAGTGTTCTATCCTTGACCGACATCGCGTGATTGGCGTAATCGATGACCAGCTCGCCGCACCCCGCGACGCAAACCTTGCCCATCTGGCGGGCAACGAGGGCGGCGTGGGAGGTCATGCCTCCGCGGGCCGTCAGAATGCCCTCGGCCGCGTTCATCCCTTTAATGTCCTCGGGCGAGGTTTCGATCCGGGCCAGGACGACCTTCTCGCCCCGCTTGGCCCAGGCCTCGGCGTCCACCGAGTTGAAGACGACACGGCCCGTGGCAGCGCCCGGGCCGGCGTTCAGGCCTCGGGCCAACAGACGTCCGCCCTTGATGGCCGCCTCCTTCTCGGCGTGGTCGAAGATCGGCCGGAGGAGCTGGTTGAGCTGGTCGGGTTCGATCCGGGTGAGCGCCTCCCTCTCGCTGATAAGCCCCTCGCCCACCATGTCGACGGCGATCTTGATGGCGGCGAAGGCCGTCCGCTTCCCGACCCGGCACTGGAGCATGTAGAGCTTCCTCTGCTGGATCGTGAACTCGATGTCCATCATGTCCCGAAAATGCCTCTCCAGGATATGCCGGATCCTCTCAAGCTGGGCATGGGCATTGGGGTCGTCCTTCTTCAGTTGGGCGATGGGCCGGGGCGTCCGGATCCCGGCGACGACGTCCTCGCCCTGGGCGTTCATCAGGTACTCGCCGTAAAAAACGTTCTCGCCCGTGGCCGCGTCCCGGGTGAAGGCGACGCCCGTGCCGGAGTCGTCCCCCATGTTGCCGAAGACCATCAGCTGGACGTTGACGGCCGTTCCCCAGGACTCGGGGATGCTGTAGAGCTTTCGGTAAGCGTGGGCGCGTTCGTTATTCCAGGAGCCGAAGACTGCCCCGATGGCTCCCCAGAGCTGTTTCTTGGGATCTTCAGGGAAATCGTGGCCGGTCTTTTCCTTGATCGCGGACTTGAAACAGGCCACGAGGTCTTTCAGGTCGTCGGCCGTGAGGTCAGCGTCGCTCAGGATGCCGCGCTCGTGTTTCTTTCGCTCGATGATCGCCTCGAATGGGTCGATTTCATCCTTGTGGACCGGTTTCAACCCGAGAACGACATCGCCGTACATCTGGACAAAGCGGCGGTAAGAGTCGTAGGCGAAACGCGAGTTCCCCGTCTTGACGATGAGGGCCGCGACGGTCTTCTCGTTGAGGCCGAGGTTGAGGATGGTGTCCATCATGCCCGGCATGGAGGCCCGGGCCCCGGAGCGGATGGAGACGAGAAGGGGATTTTGGGGGTTGCCGAGGGTCTGCCCGACCGTCTTTTCCAGCCGTTTCAGGTTTTTCCCGATCTCGAGCTTTACCGCCTCTGGGAGCTTTTTCTTGTTCTGATAGTACAGGCCGCAGACCTCGGTCGAAACCGTAAAGCCGGGAGGGACGGGGAGCCCGAGCTCGGCCATCTCGGCCAGGTTGGCGCCCTTGCCGCCCAGCATGTCCTTCATCCTCATGTTGCCTTCGGCCCGGCCGCCGCCGAAGAAATAAACGTATTTTTTGGCCACTGTATGACTCCTGTGACACCTCAAAAAATATTCACAGCACTATACACGGAATCGCCCGAAAATTCAACCTGACGAGGGGCCGCTGCCGGCCGGTTTTCAGGGGAAGAGAGTCTGGTACTTGGCCAGGCCGGCCTTGAAGACGCGGAGGGCCTCCCTGAGGTCATGCTCATTGACGACATAGGCAATCCGGGCTTCGTCCGTCCCCAGGCTCGGCGTCGAATAGAAGCCCGGAGCCGGGGCGATCATGACCGTCTGGCCGTCGAGGGAAAACTCCGAGAGAAGCCAGACGGCGAAGTGCTCGACGTCCTTGACCGGCAGGCGGATGATGACGTAGAAGGCGCCCTGGGGCTTGCGGATGACGAGGCCAGGGATGTCCTTCAATTCCTCATAAAGAATATCTCGGCGCTTCTGCCACTCCTCGCGGACCGGCTTGAAGTAGTCCATGGGCATGTTGTAGGCGGCCAGGGCGGCCATCTGTTCGACCGAGGGGGGACACAGCCGGGCCTGGGCGAACTTGAGCGCGGCCTGGTAGAGGTCGGGATTCCGGGTGATGATCATCCCGATCCTGGCCCCGCAGCAGCTGTACCTCTTAGAGATGCTGTCGACGACGATCACCCGGTTCTTGATGTCCTCGTATTCGAGGACGCTCTTGTGCTTGAGGCCGTCATAGACGAACTCCTTGTAGACCTCGTCGCCAATCAGGAAGAGGTCGTGCTTCTTGACGACGCGGACGACACGGTCAAGTTCCTCTGAAGTGTAGACGGTGCCTGTCGGATTGTTGGGCGAGCAGACCAGGATGGCCCGGGTCTTCGGGGTGATCTTGGATTCGAGGGCCTTGAGCGTGGGCAGACGGAAGCCGTCCTCGACCCGCAGCGGCAGGGGGACGATCTTCAGGCCGGCGAACGCGGCGTAACCGTTATAGTTCGTGTAGTAGGGCTCGGGGATGACGATCTCGTCGCCGACGTCGCCGACCACCGAAAACGTGAAGTGGATGGCCTCGGAGCCGCCCGTAGTGATGATGATATTGTCCGCCTCAAGAGGGATGTGGTAATTGGCGAAGTACCGGGCGACAGCCTGCCTGAGCTCGAGAAAGCCCTGGGCCGGGCCGTAGCCCAGGACCGGCTCGCGATATTGATGAAAGGTGTCGATGACCGGCTGGGGCGTCGGAATGTCGGGGTCGCCGATATTCAGGTGGAAGACCTTGATGCCTTTGGCCTTAGTCGCGTCGGCGTACGGCTTGAGCTTGCGGATAGGAGACGCCTGGATGTCGCGGCCTCTCTTCGATACTTGCATGGATGAGTCCTCCCGTTATGAGTACGCCTCATTATAGGTTAACTGCCGCCGCAGGCGCAATACGAAGAGGGCCTCGAGGTTGGCCTCCACTCCAGAGCGCGGTTTTAAACGCCGTTCCCTCAGCGTTCATTCTCGGCGTCTGCGGAACTCGCCCAACACTTCTCGTCCCGCCCCACGTAGGAAAAACGGGTATCCTTATTCCCGTTTTTTCAACTCGCTCGCATCCAGACGGGTCTAGCTCAAACATCCTCGACGCCCGCAAGAGCGGATTCCCTCGAAAAACGCCTCAGGAAGGCTAAACCGCGCATGACGCTCCGGCCAATTCCTCGAGGCCCTCTTCTTTAAGGGTTGCCAAAGCCTGGCCATTCTGATATTTTCTTGGCGAAAACACGAAGCGAGTGCGGCCATGACGATCGACCGGAACGCGAGGATTCAGGACGTCAAGAGCTGGGGTGACTATTATCTCCTCACGATCGACTCCCCGGCCGTCGGCCGGACGGCGCAGCCAGGCCAGTTCGTCATGGTCAAAGTCGCTGACACGCCCTTCCCCCTCCTCCGGCGCCCCCTGAGCATCCACGATGCCCGGGAGTCCGGAATCGAGCTTTTCTTCAAGGTCGCAGGTCTGGGGACCGAGATCCTGGCTCGGAAAAAGGCGGGCGACGCCATCGATATTCTCGGCCCGCTCGGCAAGGGATACACGGTGTCCCCTGACCTCAAGGGGAAAAAGGCCCACCTCGTCGGCGGCGGACGCGGCATCGCGCCCCTCTTCTTTCTCGGCCGGGCGCTCCAGATTCTGGGGGCACGAGTCACCGTGTTCTACGGCGGCCGTTGCCAGGCGGACGTCCCGTTGCGGCACAGGTTCGAAGCCGCCGCGTTCCCCCTCCTCTGCTCCACCGATGACGGCAGCTTCGGGTTCGCGGGCCTCGTCACCGAGCTCCTCGGGCGGGAGCTCGGCGTGTCGCCCGCCGACATGCTCTACGTCTGCGGTCCGGACCCGATGATGAGTGCCGTCGCCCGGATGGCCCGGGAAAGCGGCATTCCTGGGGAATTCTCCCTGGAATCCATGATGGGCTGCGGCATTGGAGCCTGCTGGGGCTGCGTCCGCCGGGTTAGGAACGAAAGCGGCGACGGCTGGGTCAAAATATGCGAGGAGGGACCCGTCTTTCCGGGAGACCGGATCGTTTGGACGGAATGACCAGCATGGCGGACCTGACGATCGACCTGGGATTTCTGAGGCTCAAGAACCCCGTCCTCGCTGCGAGCGGGACCTTCGGATACGGTCTGGAGTTCGAGCCGTACATGGGCCTCGAAAAACTCGGCGGATTCGTGGTCAAGGGTCTTTACTACAATCCGCGCGAGGGGAACCCGCCGCCGCGGCTGGTCGAGGCGCCGAGCGGCCTGATCAACGCGATCGGGCTCCAGGGGGTGGGAGTCAAGGCCTTCGCCGAAAAGACCCTCCCCAGGCTGAGGGCGATTGACACGGCCGTCATCGTCAACGTCTGCGGCAGTGACGACGACGAGTACGTTGCGGTCGTCGAATTCCTCGAGCGGCAGGAGGGCATCGCGGCCTACGAGCTCAACATCTCCTGTCCGAACGTCAAGAAGGAGGGGCTGTGCACCGCCCTTTTCCCAGAGCCGACGCACCATCTCGTCAAGCGCGTCAAGTCCGTGTCTCGCCGGCCGGTCATCACCAAGCTCTCGCCCAACGTCACGAACATCGTCGAGATTGCCCGGGCCGCCGAAGAGGCGGGCACGGACGCGGTTTCACTCGTCAACACGTTCCTGGCTATGGCCGTCGACATCGAAACGCGGCGGCCCCGGTTGGCCAACACGTTTGGCGGGCTCAGCGGTCCGGCTATCAGGCCCCTTGCGGTCCGGATGGTGTACCAGGTGGCCTCCGGGGTTAAGGTCCCGGTGATCGGCATGGGCGGGATCATGACGGGGGCGGACGCCCTCGAGTTCCTCGTCGCGGGCGCCTCGGCCGTCGAGGTCGGGACGGCAAATTTCGTGGACCCCGACGCAGCCGTCCGCATCGTCCGGGAAATCGGGGACTGGTGCAATGGGCATGGCGTTGCCCGCGTCCGCGACCTCGTCGGCACCGTTAAGGCGGCCTGAAAAAGACGCCTGAGGGGAACCGTGTCCCCGGAACTGAGAAAGGACGGACCCATGAATATTAATAACCGAGACAGGATCATCATCGCCCTGGACGTCCCGACCAAGGAGGAGGCGATCGCCCTCGTCTCCAGGCTCAAGGCCGCCCGAACGTTCAAGGTCGGTCTCGAGCTCTTCACCGCCGAAGGGCCGGCCCTCTTCAAGAAGCTCAAGGCGCTCCGGAAGGACGTTTTCCTGGACCTCAAGCTCCACGACATCCCCAACACCGTGGCCGGGGCGGTCCGTTCGGCCTTCCGCCACGGTGTCCAGATGATGACCATCCACACGTCGGGCGGCCGGGAGATGATGGCCACGGCGGTGGAGACGGCCCGTCAGGCCGCACTGGATCTGGGCCGGCCTAAGCCCGCCCTCCTCGGCGTGACCGTCCTTACGAGCCTCAAGGGGACCGAGCTCGAGGAGATCGGAATGAGCCCGGATGTCGCCGGGCAGGTCCTCCGGTTGGCGGGCCTAGCCAAGGCCGCGGGCATGGACGGCATCGTTTGCTCACCCCAGGAGATCGACGTCATAAGCAAGGAATTCGGGCGAGAGCTTGTGATTGTGACGCCGGGGATCAGGCCCCTCTGGGCGGCTGCCCAGGATCAAAAGAGGATCATGACGCCCGCCGAAGCCGTGGCGAAGGGCGCGGATTATCTTGTCATCGGCCGGCCCATCACGGCCGCGACCTCACCGGAGGAAGCGTTCCTCAAGATTGTCGAAGAGCTCGACGAGATCGCTTGATTCAGGCGGGCCCTGGCTCGCCAAGGGTCAGGTCAGACGAAACGCAGCAATCCCTCTCAAGATCAATCCGAAGACCAGGAAGAGGACGAGGACCGCAACGATACAGACCACCAAGTAGCCCAAAACCTTGTCCCTGGGCGTCTCCATCATGGGCGTTTCGAACCCGAGATACAGGAGGTACAGTCCGTACAAGCTGGCCAGAGCCGGTAGGATGCCCAGGTACGGAAAAATGTTCAGGACGCCGGCCACCCAGCCCGGAGTCATGCTGTAAACGCTCAGCTTCAGGGCATTGGTCAGGCTCCGGACGGAGGAGAAATTTGGCGCGAGGGCGTCGATGATGAGGGCGAAGATATAGACTGTCGCCAGAGAGATCACATAGGATAGGACGGCGTAACTGAAGGCGCGGCCAGTGGTCCAAACGGGCGCACGGGAGAACGGAATCTCCTGGCGGAAAAGGAGGCGTCCGATGAGTTGGGCTATGGCCGGGATGGCCGCTAGGATCATGACATAAGAGGTGTACAAATTGAAGACGGTCGTGGGCTCGGCCTTGATCTTGACCCATTCTTCCTTTGGCTTGAGCAGAATCCCCTGAACCCTTTGGACCAGATCCATGAACTCCTCCTTGCTGATACTAGCCCAACTATATGATTATCGAGCCGGACTGTCAATGCCGCGGCCGCACGGGGAAAGACTTCAGGCGAAGGAGGAGAAGGCCCCAGTCCCGTGAGGATCTTTGAGGGGGGAAAGTTGGAGGCGCGGGTCGGACTCGAACCGACGAATAGAGGTTTTGCAGACCTCTCCCTTAGCCGCTTGGGTACCGCGCCGAGGTTCTGACGAGCATTGCTGATGAGCGCCTGGAGCGGGCGATGGGACTTGAACCCACGACCTTCTGCATGGCAAGCAGACGTTCTACCACTGAACTACGCCCGCCCGTTTCTCGGAGAAATGCACGCCCTAAACTAGCAGAAATCCCCTAGCCTGTCAACCGAGGGCGGGGAGGGTTTGGGACGACCCGGTCAGCGAAAAAGGAGGGGGGCTGCGGGGAAAATAAGGGATCTTAAAACCTTCACGGACAGGCTTAAGGGATGATGTCCGGGAGGCTTCTCCGCGTCCCGGGACACGAGCCCCGGGAGCAGTTTCAACGGGCCGTCTTGATCTGGACTTCGTCTCCCGGTTCGACGGCGTCCCGGCAAGAAAGGACCTTGACGGTCGAGGTTGCCCCGCGGACATCGATGATGATCATGCTCCCGACGGCTTCCCTCGGCAGGTTGGGCTTGGCCCGGTGGAAGACGGTGAGCTGGTCGCCGATCTGGACGCACTGCTGCCGGCCCAGGTTGATCAGGGCCCACTGGTTCGACCCGGACAGGCGGCGTCCCATCTCGACGAATACGACCTGGCCCCGCTTGCTGGCGTTCGGCTCCATCACGTCGAAACCCTTGTCCTTCCCGACCTCGCCCTCGGATTCCTCGAAGGGCATAAGGTAATCGCCCACGCGGCTGGGCCAGAAGCTTCGCTCGATCCTGGCCACGGCCGTCGTTTCCTCGAGGCGGATGACGCGGGCCCGGGCCTGGCGCCAGACCACCGTCCCATAAGGCGGAACCTTTTCATCAAGCCCGATGATCTGGAAAAGTTGGCCGATCTCGAGGCCGTCGGCCTGTCCCTTGTTGAGATAAATGATGTCTTGGTCGGTGAACAGGCCTTTCTCATTCATCCGTTCGGCACCGATAACCCGGAGGTCGGGAAGGGGCTTTCCCTCCTCCTGCATATAGAAGCACCCGTAGAGGTCGGTATCCGTGATCATCTGGTAGGTATCTTCGAAGATCTTGGCCTTCTGGATCTGGTCCTGAGCGAAGGGGCGGCCCGGCACGATCAGGCAAAGGGAGACGAGGGCTAAGGAAAGAAGGCTTAAGGACAATCCCCTAAGGTTTTTCATGGTCACACCTCTCGGCCGATAGAGTCGCACTTGGCGGTATTATATGGAGCAATTATCGCCCCTGTCAATACCATCGTCAGCTCTCCGGCGGGAAGCGGCAGGCCCGCATCCCGCCTGATCCTAGACCTCCGCTCCGGCCCCTGCCGGCCGGCGGTCATTAGACAAATAGCGTCACTTATACTAAAATGACTCGTCCGATACTTTTAGTCGTATCGAGGGGCCCGATGTCCAAAAAAATTGTGGTCGCCCTGATCTTCGGGGGCCGGTCGGCCGAACACGAAATCTCCCTGATCTCGGCCTCGGCCATCCACAAGAACCTGGACAGGTCGCAATTCGAGGTCCTTTCGATCTACGTGACCAGGGACGGTCTCTGGAAACTCGTCGAGGCCCCTTCTGCCGACCCGAAGGCCTTTGCCGGGGGAACGAGTTACCCCTTCGTCCCCTGGGAAGTCCTGGGCTTCACCTCAAGGATCCCCGCCGACATCTATTTTCCCGTCCTTCACGGGCCGTATGGAGAGGACGGGACGATCCAGGGGCTCCTCGAGATGGCCGGAGTCCCGTACGTCGGGGCTGGGGTCCTGGGGTCGGCCCTGGGCATGGACAAGGCGGCGGCCAAATCTCTCTTCCGGGAGCGGAGTCTGCCTATCGTTCCCTGGCTGGTCATCCGCGAGACCGAGTGGCGCCAGGGCAAGGAGGCTGTCCTCCGGCGGATCCAAAGGGAGCTTGCCCTCCCCTTTTTCGTCAAGCCCGCGAATCTCGGCTCGAGCATCGGGATCACCAAGGTCAAGGCGCGCAACGAGACCCGGCCGGCCGTGGAAACGGCCTTCCGTTACGACACAAAAATCCTCGTTGAAAAGGGGATTTTGGGCCGTGAGATCGAATGCGGCGTCCTCGGCAACGACGACCCCCAGGCCTCCGTCCCCGGAGAGGTCATCCCCTTTCGGGAATTCTACGATTACGACGACAAATATAAAGAGGGAAAGACGGGCCTCGTCATCCCCGCCCGGCTGCCCTGCCAGATGGCTGCAAGGGTGCGACGGCTGGCCGTCGAGGCCTTTAAAGCCCTAGAATGCTCGGGGATGGCCAGGGTGGACTTTTTTCTCGAAAGAGAGACAAACCGCTTGTATGTCAACGAGCTCAACACGATCCCGGGCTTCACCGAGATCAGCATGTACCCCAAGCTCTGGGAGGCCAGCGGGCTCCCGTTTCCGCGGCTCATCGAGCGGCTGATCGCCCTCGGCCTCGAACGGAACAAGGCCAGGAAGGCCTGCCTCGACAGGGGCCTCTGATGCGGGTCCTGGGCATCGACTACGGGGACCGCCACGTCGGCCTCGCCCTGAGCGATCCTCTCCAAGTCACGGCCCAACCCTTTGGAACCTACAAGCTCACCGGCCGGGAGAAGGAGGACCGGAAGTTCTTCCAGGACCTGGTGGCCCGCTACGATGTCATGGAAATCGTCATCGGCAACCCGCTCCGCATGGACGGCAGCTCCGGAACCAGGACCGAGAAAACGCGGCAGTTCGCAGACTGGCTGGAGAGGGCCGTCGGAAAACCCATTGTTTTCGTCGACGAGCGCCTGACAACCCGCGAGGCCCTTCATGTCCTCAGGGAAGAGAAGGTCCGGGGCCGGGAGAAAAAGGGCCGGGAAGACCAGATCGCGGCCGTCATCATCCTCTCGACCTACCTGGAGAGGAAACGCGGTGATGCCCATGTTCCTAAGGGCCGTTAGGGCGGCGCTCGTCGGTTCACTCGTTTTTCTCCCGGCGTTCACCGGCTGGCTGGTCAGGGAGTGCGCGGTTCCATCACCGGGACCGGGGACGAGCGTCTTTTTCGAAGTCGAAAAGGGGCGGAGCGTCAGGACCGTCGCAGCGGGCCTTCGAGACCGGGGGATCATCAAGAGCCCGCTCGCTCTAACCCTGGCCTATGATCTCTTCTACTCCCGGGAACGGCTGAAGGCCGGTGAGTACGAATTGACGTTCCCGGCGAGCGCCAAGGACTTCCTTTTCAAGATGTTCCGCGGCCGGGTCTATCTCCATCCCCTGACCGTTCCGGAAGGCCTGACGGGAAACGAGATGGCCGCGCTCCTCGAAGCCCAAGGCGTCGAGGATTCGAGCGCCTTCCGGACGGCCTTCCGCGAAACCGCCCGGGTTGCCGAATGGGACGACAGGGCCCGGGATCTCGAAGGCTATCTCTTTCCGGACACCTACCTCCTGCCGCGGAAGGCAACGGTCGGAGACATCGTCGAAGCCATGACCGGCCAGTTCCAAAAAGTCTTCAACGGAGGCTGGCAGAGGCGGGCCGCAGAGCTCGGCCTGAGCGTCCGGGAAGCCGTCATCCTCGCGTCGCTCATCGAGAAGGAGACGGCCATCCCCGAGGAACG
>Ga0153915_10005910_pt1 | contig 11411 bp, 8 predicted proteins | sample Opewatmetagenome_2_FD_107003 | JGI IMG/M metagenome (GOLD analysis project Ga0153915, IMG submission 107003) | Freshwater wetland microbial communities from Ohio, USA - Open water 3 Core 3 Depth 3 metaG | ecosystem: Environmental > Aquatic > Freshwater > Wetlands | place: USA: Ohio, Lake Erie...
ACCTGTGCCAGTGTTAAAAGCCAGGATTTCATTATCAGCCACGTTTCCTTGTGATTCTGTGGCTACGTCTTTTAATTGATCAAGATACTGTGAGGTGATGTCTGAGAGTTTGCCGGAGAACGTATTGAAATCTGCCTGAGCCAGATAGCCTGGACCATTGACAGAAGCAACATCTACGGAAACAGCAGTGCCCACCAAAGAGAGCGGGTCATTGAAAGTGTAAGTAGTATTGTTGTCCCAGGAAGCGGTTGAGGTAATGTAATCGAGTTTTCCCGCAGCTGAATTGTAGAAGAGCAGATAGTTGTCTTGCGGTTCGGCATTAATATCAATCATTGGTTCAGTAATGCTGTTTGCGGGAAGAGAAACGCCGGAAGTTACTGCCAAATTAGAGAATCCCGCTGAAGCAACCTCGATATCCGCGGAACCTGATGCCCTGGTAAAGGAAAGCAGATTGGCAGAAGTGAGATTTCCGGAATTAATAGAGAGTGTTCCGTCGGTGATTGTTCCTCCTTTAATTTGATTGGTGACCGATAAGTCATCGGACGCCGATACGTGCGGAATCAAAACGTAGTATGCGCTATTGTTGAAGACCAGGTTATTGTCCAGGGTCGGAGTATCGGTGAATTCATCGAAATCCAAAGAGTTGGATGAATAAATTCCGTCCGCATCTATCCCGCCCGCAACACTTAATGCGCCGTAAATCGCGGCATTGCCAGAAATCGAAGCTACTCCATCAAGACCCAGGTTTCCAGAAATATTTAAACTGCTGCTCGAGTAAAGCGCATCCGCGGCAATATCACTCCAGAGCATATCGTGAGCAAAATAAAAATTGTCCGAAATTGACGCAGTGCCATCGACGGACAATGTGTATGCAGGAGAACCGTCGCCAATACCCAACATATTGGTCGTCGGATTCCAATAAAATATACCATCAGAGTCATAAGTTAGAGTATCGTTATCAAGCCAATAGGTAACGTTGTTTACCAAACCCGCACCATCCAGTGTTCCTCCGCCTCCTCCGCCTCCTTCTGTCAGTGAATACCAAACCCCTCCGTTGTAAACAAACAAATCATTATAAGTGCTGGAATAAAATAAACGACCAGCAGCAGTAGACGGCGTAGCAATCGCCTCGAAATCCATATATTTATCAAGAAAAATTGCATCGCTGATACTCACGGTTCCATCAACTGACAGAGTATAACCCGGAACCGTATCGTTGATTCCGACTCCGGTACCGTTATCAAAAATTATCGAATTGGTTAAAGTGTCTCCGTCTAGCCACTTGGCAATATAATTCTGCGCAACTGAACTGTCCGGCGCAACACTGATACTGGCCAGGTTTTGCCAACCCGAACCACTGTAAAACAAAAGTTCATTGGTCGCAGAATCCAAGTAAACACGTCCAGTAGTTTCTGAGGGTGTGGCAAGACCACCGAAATCAATATAATTATTGATGGCAATAGTTCCTGTTCCGAAATATCCCGTTCCGTTTACGTATAAACTTTCTGAAACAGAAGCTGTGCCATCGACGGAAAGAGTATAATCGGGAGTAATATCGCCCAATCCCAATCTGTGTGTTGCGGGGTTGTAATAAAAATAACCGTCGTCATAGGTTAGGGTATCGACATCAGACCAGACAGCCACATAATTTGTGGCACCGGTTCCGTCGATTGTTCCGGTTCCTCCTCCAGAAGCCGAAGCCGCTAAATCGAGCCACGCTGTTCCGTTGTTGTACCACAAAGAATTGTCTCCCGAATCCATGTATAATCTTCCCGCTTCGGCCGATGGCGTGGCAATCGCTCCGAAATCCACATAGCCGCCAACAGAAATATTTCCATCAAGCGTGGTCTCACCCTCCACCTGCAGCACGGAAACCGTCAAAGTTTCGTTCATGTCCACACTCTCATTGAAAGTAATTTCATCGTTAAAAACAGTTTGTCCTCCGACTTTTGCTGCCTCAGTGAAATAATAAATATTTTGAACCTGTTCCGCAGCTTCTACGTTCTTGAGTTTTTCGTCGACTATCGCTAATAGAGATTGTTTTAGTTCATCCAGTGCAACTTGAGAAGTTTGTTCTTTAATGATTGTTGTTTCCTTTATTATGGTTTCTTTGGGCAAAATCGTAATAATCTCTTTTGTGACTTCTTTGATTATTTGGTCGGTTTTTTCCGTAATGATTATTCTGCCGCTCATTTCGTCTCTTAGTTTTGCTAATCTTCTGTAAAGATCGATTGTGGAAACAAACGATTGATTCGAAATTTCCGGAATAGGATAAATCGGCGCGTAGGGAATGAGGTGATTCGAAAGAAAACTTCCGATTTTAGAAACCGTGTCAGCCAGATATTTTCCGTAAAAGTTATTAAATGCCGAGGCGGTTTTGTTTTGTGTAAAAGAAGAAACTTGCTTCGATGTCCCGCTGCCGTCGGATCCGAATAAGAATTTATTTAAAAATTCCAGAGAACCGTCTTTTTGACCCACGACCGTGAAAACACTTCCCAAAAAAACGAAAATAAGCACGGATACCAACAAGACCGTTATTGCCCTTTTGAATAAAAAGCAGAAATTATCGATGAATCTCGGCGCTTGAGGGAATTCTTCGGTAATGTTTTTGGTCTCGACTCCTTCAGTATAATTTTTAAGCCACTCGAAAGTGGTAACCCAGTTTCGTCCCAGCTTAACTGCTCTCAGTTTTCCGCGGCGCGCCATCAGGTTCAGATGTCTCTGGGTGCAACCATAAACCGCTGCAGCCTCCTTTAAGGATATGTATTTCTCTTCGCTTGGAGCTGCTTCGGGTTTGAACTGGTTTTTATATTCTTCCAGCCATTCGATGGTCGTAAACCAGTTTCGACCGACTTTCGTTGCCTTAAGTTTTCCCTGGCGCGCCATGAGGTTCATGTGTTTTTGCGTGCAGCCGTAAATATCCGCTGCTTCGCGCAGGGAAATCTGTCTATTTTTGTTATTTTCTTGTGAATCTTGGTTGTTCATGATATTGTCTTATATCCCATCGGCTTTTGCGCAATTAAAAAACCAAACCAATGAGAATGGTTCGGTTTCAAGAGGGGAAGACTTCGACATTCGGGCATTAAACTTACTCAAACAATATGAGGTAATATGGAAGTAATATACGGTATTATTATATCTATTATATTCCATTAATTTTAATTATAACACAAAAATCCGATGTCAATACTTTCAGGGCTGTGGATAACTTCCAATGAAAAAATAGCAATAAAAAAATCCGGTTTTGGGCTGGTTTTTTATCAATCTCCAGGCAAATAATAGACGTGGAAGAAGGAGATAACTCGAAAAAAGAAAAACAATAATTGAGAGTTAAAAATCCACATAAAAGCCCCGAATAAGGCCAAAAATTCGTTCCTGGGGCAAAATTTTAACAAGCTTTACCAATTATGCTGATCGCGACAGCCTTTTAAACCCATTAAGGCATTTCTATCTAAAAATTACATAAATATTACAATTTAATAATTTTTAAAATTGCTGTATTTTATTAAGGTTTATGAATGTTTTAACTATTTTTACCTCGTTTCTCTTAATAATGCCCACTAATCAAAACCTGTTTGAATTAATATAAAAATATATAAAAATTACAGAAATAAATACAGTTTAAAAGGGTAATTTGATAATTAATCCCACCCCCTACGTGTTATAAATTTATCTGCTGCCGTACGATTTATCTGCCTCCAATAATGATTGTTTTTATCAATGAACACTGGTTTGAAAACCTTAATTTATATCTTTCCATCAAAAATAATGTCTATAGTTTCCTGAGAAAAACAGACCGAATTTAATCAAAAAATATAATCGAATTTGTCCAAAAAAAACAAATATTGATACAACGTTGAAAAAAATATCAAGCAGTTTTGCAAAAGAAAACATTATCGGAAAATATATTTTCACCACAAATAAAACAGCAAAGATAAATAAAAACGCCCCGGTCTCGGGGTGTTTTAAAAAGTAACGGATTAATAATGCTTAAAGGGTAAAAATCAGCGTGCAGATAAATCCAACAACAAAGACCAGTATGATAATATAATTCAAAGCAGGGGGAACTTTAAAATTATAACCTCCTGATTGATTGCCGAGTTTACTAATTTTTCTATGGATTAAAACTATCATTGTTCCTTCGATTGCGCCAAGCAATGCTCCAGTTAAAACAATTATGACCACGAAGTTATAGAAACCGAAAGCAAAAAGCAGTAGAGGAACGAAACAAACCAGAAGCCAGGCAATATTCTTGTTGATTTTATAATCGCATATAAAGGTTTCTTTCAAAGAAAGCCCGAGAGAGAAAAAAGAAGTAATTGTGGCCAAAAACCCGAACAGGGCGCCGAAAAAAACCACCTTCTCTCCAAACAACGTCCTTAGGCCAGAAATTGCTTCGCTCGTCGTCTCGTTGCCGGTCAGGCCGATCACGGTAAACATAAAAACAAGATAAAGAATCGCCGGAATCAATGTTCCCCAAAAAATCGATTTTTTGTAAATGTTGCTGTTCTTCTTGGAAAAAAAATCTTTGATTTCCGGTATCGCCGCCATTCCGGCTAAAGAATAAAGAATTGCCCCGTAAGGAAGAAAAGTATTGTGCCAATTTATCTTAGTCAGGTTGTCAAAATTAATCCGCGAAAAGCCGAGATAAAAAAACAAAATTACTATTGCTGCCAAGAAAAATCCCATCAAAACATCCGTTCCTGCGATAAATTTCAGTCCGAAATAAACAGCGAAAGCACCAATGGCAAAAAATATGAAATTGTAGATTATCGGCGAAAGATTTACAAATGGCGACAAAATATCGTAGAGAAAATCCCCTCCTACAATAATATAAACCAATAAAGAGCTGTAAAATCCGACAACGACCGAAATGCTGACTATGCCCTTGCCCCATTTACCCAGATAATGACCCGCATAACCCACTAAACGATGTCTTCCTTCTGTTTTGCATACAATTTCCCCGTAGAGCAAATGGATTGTGACAATGATGCCGGCTAAAACCAGTAAAAAAAGAGCTGCGATCGGAAAACCCGACTGAGCCCCAACAAAAGGAAGGCTAAACATGCCAACCCCGACTATAGTGGTCATCAACATTGTTGTTGCGAGTAAAAATAGCCTCATATTACATATACCATATGCCAAAATGGTCGTAAATTTATATTCCCCGATAATCCAACTCTTATAGCTTAATGGGCGGGGAAACGCCAGTCCCTGCCCATTTGATTGTCGTTGTGTAAATTAATTTTGAATAATCGGTTCTTCCCGATATTTCTTTCCGGGTCTTCCATTGCCTGGGTCCGATTTAAGTAAAATTAATAATAATATTGAATTATTATCAATTTAAACCTTGATAAACATTTATAATAACCCCTTTAAGATAATTTAAAAACTTCGTCACCTTCCCTGACTTTGTCTTTTACTTTCAACCCGATTGCGTCTCCTTTCTTGGCTTTTTCCACCTGTTCGTGCTCGATTTGTATCGACTCGACGGGCTGTTCAAAATCTGTGGTTGTACCCTTAATGTGAATTTCGTCGCCCACGGCCAGACTGCCTTTGCTTATTTCAATTATTCCTACCTCTATCTTGTCGAAGTAATGGGTTATCTTGCCGATAAGTTCTTCTTTTTTCTCTTTAGCCATATATTTGAATTAATTATTATTTCTTATTTTTTTCTTCGTCGATTAACTTTATAACCTTAGAAATTAATCTTTTGGGATTTGAGTCATAAACTATCTTGCCCGGACCACGGTGGCTATTCTTAACGATAGCTTTAATCGTATCCGCAGTTCCTCCGGTTCCAGTTAAGACACCGATTACTTTTTGGTCCTCGAAAGCAATTGTAAATTCATTTAAGGTTCCGATTCTGCCGCAAACAATGATGGTTGCATCTGAAGATCTGGTAAGTAAAAGATTGCGACCAGCATATTCGAAACCGGTAAAAATGATGATATCGTGAAAATCTATTGGCAGGTGGTACGTTCTCAAGTGTGCAGCTTCGGATGCGGCCGGAGATAACCCGATTACCGTACCTCCCTCCTCTTTCGCGCCGATAGCTGCCCAATAAGGAATTCCCGAAGTTGCTCCAGTAATCAAAATTCCGTTCTGACGAATTGTTTCTCTACCAACTTCTTTTGCTTTTTCCAATGCGCCTTTAGAACAATGGCCCGTTTCTGCGGCTCCGGAAACACAAATTTTATATTTCATATGCTTAATAATAACATTTTAACGGCTACAATTCCACTACTTCGCCTATTTTGGGCATCGATGCGGAAACGCCTAAATGATCTTTAACAAGCTGAGTCAGGGCGTAGGATGCGCTTTCTTCGCCTTGGACAGCGAAAATATGTTTTATCGGCTTGGAAAAATTGGCTAACCAATTATATATTGCTTTCTGGTCAGCGTGTGAGGAATAACTTTCAATCGATGCAATTTTAGCGCGAATCGGAATTTCCTGGTCGAGAATTTTCACTCTTTTGCAACCTTCGATTAATTGCCTGCCAGCTGTACCCTTGACCTGAAAATTGGTAATCAGCAGGCAATTTTTTTCTTCGGGAAGATAAAGTTTTTCATGGAAAACTACCCTTCCGCCGACCGACATTCCTGAGCCAGCAATAATGATTTTGGGACCGACAATACGATTTATGGCCTTGGAGTCTTCAACCTGTTCAGTATAGGTCAGACCAGAAAATTTAAACAGGTCATCTCCAGATTTTATCATTTTTTCGGCTTCACTGTTAAAGTATTCTGGATATCTTTTATAGATTTCTGTTGCCCTTACCGCCAAGGGACTATCGATAAATATCGGCAATTGCGGAATTCTGTGGTTTTCAACCAGTTCGTTCAATTCGAACAATAATTCCTGTGTTCTTTCCACGGCAAATGCGGGAATAATTAAAGTTCCTTTATGGCTGTGGGTTTCTTCGATAATGTTTTCCAGAGTCTCTCGCCTTTCGTTTCTGCTTTCATGGACCCTGTTTCCGTAGGTTGATTCAACCAAAACATAATCGGCATTCGTAATTTTTGTCGGCGCTTTAAGTAATGGCGTAGGAGCATTACCCAAATCTCCGGAAAAAACAATTTTTTTGCCTTCGGCCCAAATTTCGATAATTGCCGAACCCAACATGTGTCCCGCATCATTAAACTTGTAGTAAATTTCGTCCTCCAGTAAATGCTTTCTGCCATATTTTACACATTCTATGAGCCTCAAAACCCCCTCTACGTCCTTTCTCTCAAAAAGCGGTTCTCTTCCCGACTCCCGAACCTCTTTTTCCATAATCTGTTGACTGTCAGTTAACACCAGCTCCATTAAATCTTTTGTCGGCGGAGTGGCAAAAATTTTGCCACGGAAACCGTCTCGATAAAGCTTTGGCACCAGACCAACGTGGTCAATATGCGCATGAGTAATAAATAAATAATCAACCTCTTCCGGCTTAAAAGCGAAATCATCGCGATTTTTCTCCGCTTCCACTCTACCGCCCTGCAACAGACCACAATCAACCATAATTTTTACGGTCTTTATGGCATTGAATTTTACCTCTAGGAGATACTTCACTCCCGTCACTTCCCCGGCGCCACCATAAAAATGCAGTTTCATGATTTTCTTCCTATGATTAACATATTAGTTTTTTTATTGTTTCTTCTGAGGTATTTCGATTCTTCGATCTCGAACCCCGCCGATACAAATATTTTCTCCAACTCTCTTTTCGTAAAGGCGTGGTAATAACGCTCGATTCCCGAATTTTTCCACGGCACAAAAAGATCCTTGAAATCCAATTTACTTTTGCCGAAGATCTTGCGTAAAAAGAATTTTAAGAGTAATTTAAAATAACTAAATTGATATAGATTCCAGCAGGTAAAAATTGCTTTTCCGCCCGGTTTCAAAATCCGCTTCGTCTCAATTAGCGCCTTGAGTCGCAATTCTTTTGATGGAATATGATGCAAAACCGCAATCGCCCAAACAGAGTCAAAATAATTGTCGGAAAATGGTAAACTTAAAATATCGGCTACCTTGAAACAATCTCCGTATTTTTCTCTTGCAACCTTAATTAAATTCTCGGAAAAATCAGCACCAACATAATTGATGTTTTTGTCTTTGAAGATCTCGTATAGGCGCCCGTTTCCACAGCCCAAATCCAGAATACGCTCTTTGTCTTCGATGTGTTTTTTCAGTTCTTCCAATTCCGGCCACAATTCGCTGCGGCTCTCGGAAAAAGAATCGGAAATACCGTTGTAGTCCGCTTTTGTTTTATTAATTAATTGTTTCGCCAAATTCAAATCCATAAAATGAATATTTCTCAATATATCATTCAAAACGCCCTAAGACAGAAAGATGTCAACGAGAAAAAACTTGACGCAATCAAACGCCGAGCCGCTTTTAAATATAAAGTAAAAATCCCTTCAAATATCAACCTACTTCAAGCATATCACGGGCTGGTAAAAACTGACAAATCCCCAAAATTAGCACAATTACTCAAAACCAGAAAAGTCAGAACTCTTTCAGGAATAGCCGCAATCACCGTGATTACCAAACCCTATGCCTGTCCGGGAAAATGTATTTACTGCCCCACGGAAATCGATATGCCTAAAAGTTATTTGGCCAACGAACCCGCTTGCATGCGCGCGGTGCTCACCAGGTTCGACCCATATAATCAAACTAAGGCGCGTCTGGATTCTCTGAAAATGACCGGACATTCCACTGATAAAATCGAATTAATTGTTTTGGGCGGCACTTGGTCTTATTATCCCCGAAATTATCAAAATTGGTTCCTAAAACGCTGTTTTGACGCTTGCAATGGCAAAGTATCAAAAACCCTGAAAAATGCCCAGAAACGCAATGAAATCGCCAAAAACAGGGTAATCGGATTAACTCTTGAAACCCGGCCGGATTTTATCACGGAAAAAGAAGTTAAACGCTTGCGCGAATTGGGCTGCACGCGCGTGGAACTGGGAGTACAAAACGTTTATGATGATGTTTTGCAAAAAAATAAACGCGGCCATGGAAGAAAAGAAATAATTTCAGCAACAAAACTTCTCAAAAACGCCGGGTTCAAAATTACCTATCATATGATGCCGAATTTATTGGGTTCGAATCCAAAAAAAGACGAAAAAATGTTTGAAGAATTGTTTTCCAATGCCGATTTCCAACCCGACCAATTGAAAATTTATCCTTGCGCGGTTCTGAAAACCGCGCCATTGTATAAAATCTGGAAAAGCGGAAAATTCAAGCCCTATACGCAAAAACAACTCATCGATTTACTGATAAAAATCAAGGAAAAAATTCCAACTTACGTACGCATTATAAGAATGATTCGCGATATTCCCGCACAGAGCATTGTTGCAGGAAATAAAATTTCCAATTTAAGGGAAATTGTTGCTCGTGAAATGAAAAAACAAAACAAGAAATGCCATTGTATTCGCTGCAGAGAAATCCGTGATTCAAAATTCAAAATTCAAAATTCAAAATTAATCCGCAGAGACTATAATGCCTCTGAAGGAAGGGAAATATTTTTGTCTTTCGAAGACAAGAAAAACGATAAAATCCTGGCATTCTTAAGATTACGGCTGACAAATTATTGGACTCTTCCCGAATTGAAAAACTGCGCTTTGATTCGCGAACTACATACTTATGGGGAAGCGGTTCCGGTTGCGCAAAAAATCAAAAATGCCCAGCAGCACAAAAGCTTAGGCAAACAATTAATGAAACAAGCGGAAAAAATCACAAAAACCGAAACTCTTTACAAAAAAATCGCGGTCATTGCCGGCATCGGCGTACGGCAATACTACAAAAAATTGGGGTATAAATTAAAAGAGAGCTATATGGTAAAAAATCTTGACCAAATTAAGTTTTAATGATATTTTTTGCTTATGGAAATTATGAAAGAAAAAATAATAAAAGAAACCGGACAAGAAATGTATTTCGACAAAGATATAGCCCAAACAATGATTGAAAGAGAAGAAAATCAAGAACACATACTTACTGCTCAAACAGTTGAAAATATTGCTTTATCTGAAATAGATTCGAAGCCGGGATTAAAAATTGCCGAATTAGGAGCCGGAGCTCATCCTCAAAGGTATCCTAATCTGTCAGAATTTTTGAATAAAAACGGAGGGAGATTAGAATGGGTTGATCAAGCACCGATTATGCTTGATTATGCCAAAAAACAGGTTCCAAAAATTAAAAACATAGATTTTGTCGAAAAAGAAATGTTCTCCTATTTGAAGCAGAATAAAAATGAATTTGATGCCCTGATCCTAAAATATAGTTTCAATTATGTGATTCCCGGTTCATTAGAAGAATGGCTAAAAGCAATGAATGAATCGCTTAAAGAAAATGCTGCGGTTATAGCAACTTTAAATCTGTATGAAGAAGGACTGAAACCAAGAAGTTTTAATGCAACTTATACAATTAATGGCAACCCAATTCCCCAAGGATACAAACCAAAACATAATGAAATTATTGGAATTCATTTTTTAAAAAAGGGTGGTGATACGTCGCCAGATCCAGAGACATTCGCTGATACTAAAATAATTTATTATTCGCCGGAAAAAATCGAAGAAGCAGCACAAAAAGCAGGATTTTCCCATATATCGCTTCTTGATGATTGGAGTAAAAACGAAAAGTGGTTAAACAGATTTAAAAAAGAATACCCGAATTCAGAGATTAAGTCTAAAGCTCTGTTATTTTTGAAAAAATAAAGGAGATAAAACAAAATAGCCATCCCCGCGGGTGTGGCTATTTTTTATTTATCGAAACCACTAATCCCCGTTGTTTCTGCCCCAGATGCAGTACTCGCACTCGGAATGATGCGGGGGGATCGGGCCGCTCAATAATTTTATTGCGTCTTTCAAAGTTTTTCTGGCCCGGTTCGGATCGATTTTTAATTGGATTGGCCGAACATTGAAAATTACCGTGCCGTTTTCTTCCACGTGTTCGGGAAAATAATAAACCAAATAGCCGTAATTTCCGACCGGATACCCGTTTTCTTCCAGAAGCAAAGCGTAACAATCCAGTTGATTGCCGTAATATTTTTCTGAATCCCCGTCTTTGGGAGCCGAACCGCGGGTTTTGTAATCTAAGGGCATATATTTTCCGTTTTTTTCCAAGCAGTCATCCAATGCTCCGAATAAAACTACGTTTAAGGCTTCATCTTTGTACGAAAGACCGGTTCTCCAGTTACGCCATTTATTCAAAAGTGCGTGGTCGTGCAGTAGGTTTGCGTCGATTCTCCCCTGCAGTTCGGGTGGCAACTCTCCTTTTTCGCGGTATTTGTCAAAATAGGTTTTTATCACGCCGTCCATTCCTCCAGGTAAAGACGGGAAAATTCCCCGCGGACGATGGATGCCTTCGTTCATCTGTAACCAAAAACATCTCGGACACTCCAAGAACAAATTTAACGTCGAAGGCGATA
>Ga0153915_10005911_pt1 | contig 11410 bp, 11 predicted proteins | sample Opewatmetagenome_2_FD_107003 | JGI IMG/M metagenome (GOLD analysis project Ga0153915, IMG submission 107003) | Freshwater wetland microbial communities from Ohio, USA - Open water 3 Core 3 Depth 3 metaG | ecosystem: Environmental > Aquatic > Freshwater > Wetlands | place: USA: Ohio, Lake Erie...
CATAAGCTAGACCCACTCCGTCGCTCATGGTTTGCCGACGGGGATCAAATAGAGTGGCGTTTCTTGTTTGCTCAGAGCCAATATCCGCTTCACTTTGGCGTCACTAAAAGCGCCGACGAGCACTGCCCCAAGATCTAGCGCCACCGCCTGGAGCAGCAGGTTCTGCGCCGCATGACCGGCTTCCATGTGAGCATAGCGAACGCCACGCTCGCCGTACTTGGAGCTGATCCTCTCATAGACCGCCGATATGGCGAAGATGGCGGCAGCCTGCGCTATCGAAGTTTGGTCGAGAGCCGCGCGGGACAGTTCTCGGCATATATCGGCCGTCAGCAGCGAAACTACCTGATGGGTGAGGAAATCGTATCTGTAAACGCCGGCCGGCAGACCGTTAACGTTAGCTGCGATAACGTAAAGTTCCAGAGCATAGAGCCCACCGGCGGACGGAGCCGTCCGGTGTGCCTCCGGACCGGTTAAGCCTTGCGCAGCCCAAGCCAATTGTGAAAGCTGTGACAAATCCAACGGCTGGGCACTGAATTCTCTGATTGATCGCCGAGAGCACAGCACTTTCTCTATGGAAACGCTGCTGTCCAATCGCGCCGCCGGTAATTTGATACTTGTTGCCGGCAATTCCATTTTTCGAGCTACAGTAGCCATGATTAACCTCCGTCTCGTTGCAAGAGTGAAATATTCCCACGACTTGCTTGAAGTTCCTGTTCACATAATTCACACCACTCGCTTTCTTTCCGGTCGGTGTCGCCGAGAGAATTACTAAAGTGCATGACGCAGAGCGGATTCGCGCAATGCGCCAGGCCCAGCGTATGGCCAAGCTCATGAACCGCTTCCTTCATAGCGCGCTGCCGAAAGGTTTCCCTGTCGCCGCCCGTCCGCAAGCGGTAAAGCGAAATGACCGCGCATCTTCCCGGTGAGTCCGCCATGCCGAAAACGAAATTGAGATCATCCGCGTAGAGGTCACAATCGGTCACCGCGAGCACGCGATCACCCGGTTCAGTGCGCGCCAGCTTGAGAATGACATCGGCCCGGTATTGCTGCCTTTTCGCTTTAAAGGCCGGCGGCGGAATCGACCGCTCCTTGGCAACGGTTACGCGCATTCCTTTTTCTGAAAGAGCGGAAGCCAATCGGTCCAACTCTTCGCGCTCCACCGCGCCGCACGGGAGCAGGATCAACGATAGTTGGAGCGCTGTGCGAGAGCGCAAACGATGCTCGGCCATATATTATGCCGCCGAAACTTTTTCACCGGCGTCGCCGCCCGCGGTTTGCCGCTCCTCGGCGTGGGGCTCTACGCGAAAATTCAGGTTCGCGGCTTGAGCCTCTTTGTCGGCTACCACGGCGTCCCCATCTTTCAGTTCGCCCTTCAGGATCAGCCGTCCCAGCGGGGTTTCGATCTCTTTTTGAATCAACCGTTTTAGCGGCCGCGCGCCGTAGTTGGGGTCGTAGCCGGCGAGGGCGAGATAGTCGCGCGCGCCGTCGGTCAGCTTCAAAATAATACGCCTTTCATCCAACCGGGCTTGCAGCCGCCCGAGCTGGATCGCCGCGATTTGCTTTAAGTGCTCGCGCGTGAGGTTGTGAAATACCACGATCTCATCGACGCGGTTTAAAAACTCCGGCCTGAACTCCCGCCTGAGCGCGTCGAGCACTTGCGCCCGCATCGGCGCGAACGCCGCCGCGTCGTCGCGCCCGCGGTAATTGGCAATCAAATGGCTGCCGACGTTGGAAGTCATGATGACCACGGTGTTCTTGAAATCGACGGTGCGGCCGTGGCCGTCGGTAAGCCGGCCATCTTCGAGGATCTGCAGCAAGACGTTGAAGACATCCTTGTGCGCCTTCTCGATCTCATCGAAGAGGATCACCGAGTAAGGCCGCCGCCGCACCGCTTCAGTGAGCTGCCCACCCTCTTCGTAGCCGATATAACCCGGCGGGGCGCCGATCAGCCGCGCCACGGTGTGCCGTTCCTGAAATTCAGACATATCGAGGCGCACCACGTTGTTTTCATCGTCGAAGAGAAACTCGGCCAAGGCGCGGCCCAGCTCGGTCTTGCCGACGCCGCTGGGACCGAGAAAAATGAACGAACCGATCGGGCGGTTGGGATCCTTGAGCCCCGAGCGGGCGCGTACTACCGCGTCGGCGACCGCGTCCACCGCTTCGTCCTGGCCGACGATGCGTTTGTGCAGGTGCTCGGGCAGGTGCAGCAGCTTTTCTATCTCGCCTTCGAGCAGTTTGGCGACCGGAATGCCGGTCCAGCGCGAAACCACCGACGCAATGTCATCCTCATCGACTTCTTCTTTAAGCAGTTGCATGCCGCCGCGCTCGCTGAGCTTCTGCTCCTCGGCGGCCAATTCACGTTCGAGTTGAGCCAGCTTGCCGTACTTAAGCTCCGCCATGCGGTTGAGGTCATAGTCCCGCTGCGCTTGCTCCAGCGCCACTTTGCTTTTTTCGATTTCTTGTTTGAGAGCGTGCAGACGACCGATCGCCTGTTTTTCAATTTCCCAACGGGCGCGCAACTGAAGCTGCTGCGCCTTCAACCCCGCCAGCTCGTTTTCCAGTTTGCCGAGCCGCTCGCGCGAGGGCGCGTCGGTCTCTTTGCGCAATGCTTCGCGCTCGATCTCCAGTTGCATGACCCGGCGGGAAACTTCGTCCAGTTCCGTCGGCATGGAGTCGATCTCTGTGCGCAACTTCGCCGCCGCCTCGTCAACCAGATCAATCGCCTTATCCGGGAGAAATCGGTCGCTGATATAGCGATGGGAAAGCACCGCCGCCGTCACCAGAGCCGCATCCTTGACCCGCACGCCATGGTGCACTTCGTAACGCTCCTTGAGCCCGCGCAGAATCGAGATCGTATCCTCTACGTTGGGTTGATCGACCAACACCGGCTGGAAGCGGCGTTCCAGCGCGCGGTCTTTCTCGACGTATTTTCGGTATTCATCGAGCGTGGTGGCGCCGATGCAGTGAAGCTCGCCGCGTGCCAGCATCGGCTTGAGCAAATTGGAGGCGTCCATAGCCCCTTCCGCCGCGCCGGCGCCCACCACCGTATGAAGCTCGTCGATGAACAGGATCACATCGCCTTGCGACTCTTGCACCTCTTTGAGCACGGCCTTGAGCCGTTCTTCGAATTCACCGCGGAACTTGGCGCCTGCGATCAGCGCGCCCATGTCGAGAACGATGAGGCGTCTGTTCTTGAGACTCTCCGGCACGTCGCCGCGCACGATGCGCTGAGCCAACCCTTCGACGATCGCGGTTTTACCGACTCCGGGATCGCCGATGAGCACGGGATTATTCTTCGTGCGGCGGGATAGCACTTGAACGATGCGCCGGATCTCGTCGTCGCGGCCGATGACCGGATCGAGCTTGCCTTGACCCGCGAGCTTGGTCAGATCGCGTCCGTAGCGCTCCAGGGCTTGATACGTGGCCTCGGGCGTTGGCGAGGTGACCCGCTGGCTGCCGCGCACTTTCTTGATCGCCGCCATGAGCCGCTCGCGGGTCAGTCCTAGCGGGCCGAGCAGCCGATCGACCGCGCCGCCTTCGTCAGCAAGCATGGCGAGTAGCAGATGCTCGACGCTGACGTACTCGTCCTTGAGCGCCTTCGCCTCCTCTTGCGCTTGAGTTAACAGGCGGGCCAACCGTTGGGTGAAATAAGTCTGCTGCGCCTCCGCTCCGGGTCCGGAGACCTGGGGCATGCGGCTTAGCTCCTGATCCACCCGCTCCCGTGCGGCGCTGGGCGCAATCCCGGCGGCGGCAAGGATTCCCGCCGCCAACCCTTCCGGCTCTTCCAGCAGGGCCGCCAGCAAGTGCGCGCTATCGACTCCCTGATGATTGCGCCGCACCGCCAGCGCCTGCGCGCGCTGGAGGCTTTCTTGGCATTGTTCGGTTAGGCGGCTTGGATCCATTTCATTTACGCCGCAATGGTAGATTTCTCACGAATGAACATACAGATTTCAAGCTTTCCCATGCCTGCAAATAGCCGTACCGTCGAGAAGACGCTTTTTGGGAAGTGCATCATTCGTACCAAGGAATCTCAGCCGATTCCTCGCCAAGCGGCTCACTCGCTGGTGGCACAAGCCTTGCCTTTAGATAGGATTGACTTCTTTCCGCGAGGTGAACTATGGACAAAGAACTTTTCGATTCACTAGCCCAACTCCTGCGTGAGCAGCGTCGTCATTTCCTCAAGGAGTTCCGCAGCGCTGAAAAAGGTTTAGACGTCATTGCTGAGGAGCGCGAGAGCGAACTGGAGGAGCATGCCCAGGAAGAACAAACCGCGCGCGTCTTGACCCGTCTCGACGACCAGACGCTGCACGCGGTACAGGAAATTGACGCGGCCCTGCAAAAGATCTTGGACGGCGCCTACGGCAAGTGTGAACTCTGCCGGAAAGCTATTCCGATTGCTCGCCTGCGCGCGCTCCCGGCAACCCGCTTCTGTAAGAGCTGCGCCGGGCGCAGCGAGCGCCGGCCGGTAGCCGCCAGCGGCGCGCCAGAGACCGTGACCGCCGCTTCGGTTCCGCCGGATCTCAGCCTGCTCAACGACCGCGAGATGGGCGAGGCTATCCTGGAGCATTTAAAGGAAGACGGCCGCATCGACATGGAAGAATTGCGCGTGCTCGCCCGCAAGGGCGTGGTTCACCTCACGGGCGCGCTGCCCAGCGAAGCGGAGCATCAGATCCTGTTGCAGACTTTGACCGACGTGCTCGGCTTCAAAGAGATAGTCGACCATATCGAGATCGAAGAGCTGCTCTGGGAAAACGACCGGCGCACAAGAGAGAAGCCGCCGGAGGAGCAGCCGAGCTGGGAAGATTCCGCCGGGACCGAAGACGTTGTCGAGAGTCATGAAGAGGACAAGGAATTTGTCGCGCCGGCGAAACCGACGCCCGAAGAACAGTGAGCGCTATTCGGCGGCGCTAGACCGCCATGGAACACGACGCAACAACCGACCCCTCGACTCGGCCCCCGGCCATGGCCGGGGGCCCTTCGCTCGGGGTTCGGCCTGAAAATCGAGGGGCCGGGAGTGGTGCCCCGGGCTCGCCCGGGAGGCTCCACAAGAATCTCAACCTGCGAATCGCGCGCCGGCTCGAGGAAGTGGCCCAGTTGCTGGAGGCGCAGGGGGGCAATCTCTACCGCGTTCAAGCCTATCGCCGTGCGGCCGAAACTTTGCGGCGCCTGCCGCGCTCCGCAGCGGAAATCGTTCGCCGGGAGGGCGAGCCCGGCTTGCGCCGGCTCCCCGGCATTGGCGAAAGCCTCGCACGCTCGATCGCCACACTGGTGCTTACGGGAAAGCTTCCCATGCTCCACCGGCTGCGCGGTGAAAGTGACGCGGGATTGCTGCTCGCCTCGGTGCCGGGGATCGGCAAGGCTCTCGCCGCGCGGCTGCACCACGACCTCGGTATCGAGACCCTGGAAGAACTCGAAGCCGCGGCCCACGACGGCAGGTTGAAAGAGATCGCCGGCATCGGCTACAAACGGCTGGCGGCGATCACCGACTCGCTTTCCGCCCGTCTCGGCCGCGTTCGGCCGCTGCGGGCAATTCGCAAAACCGCCGAGCCCGCGGTTGCGGAGATCTTGGATGTCGACCGTGAATATCGCGAGAAGGCAGCCAGCGGCGCCTTGCGGATGATCGCCCCGCGGCGTTTCAATCCCAATCACGAGGCCTGGCTGCCGATCCTGCACGCGGTTCGCGGCGAGCGCCACTACATGGCGCTCTTTTCCAATACCGCCCATGCGCATCAGATGGGAAAGACCAAGGACTGGGTCGTGCTCTATTACGACGGCCGCGACGGCGAACGGCAATGCACCGTGATCACCAGCCAGCGCGGCCCGCTCACCGGCAAAAGAATCGTTCTCGGGCGCGAAGTTGAATGTTTAGAGTACTATCGCGACACCGAGAGCGCTTCGGCGCCAGCCACCGGGGATGCTCAGGGAGAGCCATCGCTGGACCACGCAGCTTCGAGGTAACGATGGCCCAACGGAAACCACGCCATCGGACCGTCAGCGTCCGCGAGATGGGCGTCAACGACATTCCAGCGGTCTACCGCCTCGGCCACCGCTTGTTCAGCACGCAGGAAGCCTCGACCTTCTACCGCACCTGGGACGCCTACGAGGTCACCAATAATTTCAATCAGGATCCCCACCTGACTTTGGTCGCCGAGGCGCGCAACGGCGCGATCGTCGGCTTTGCTTTAGGAACCACTTACGAAAACGAATCGGGCGGCTGGAAGTATGGTTACATCCTGTGGATGGGCGTAATGCCGCGCTGGCAGGGCAGCGGCTTGGGGCGAGAGCTTTACCACGAGATGGAGCGGCGCATGCACGACGACGGTGTGCGCATGACTTTCGTCGACACCGCACGCTCTAACACCGGCGCCATCAAATTCTTTCGGCGTATGGGCTATGGCAAACCGGAAGCCGAGGTTTGGATGAGCAAGCTGATCCAACGACCGCGCAAGAACAGGAACAGCCAGCGAAGCTCAACGCCGGTTGCGCGGTGGTCCCACGCGAAACGGCGGCGCAAGATCGCGAAACGGCGGCGCAAGAGGAAACCGCTGCCGAAGTAATTTTCATCCACCTATCGCCAAGCGAAACTAACCAACGGCGGTAACTCTCGCTTCCTGGCTTGCAAGAATTTTAATGACGTCCTCGTCGGAGACCTGCTCGAATTCCCTGAAGAACTGGCCCACGGCGTAGAATTCAGCCGGGACATTCAAACACACCATTGCGTCCGCTTCCTTCTGCATGGCGCGTGCCGCTTGAGCCGAAGCCACTGCGACGGCCCCGACGAGCTTTTTCGGTTCGCGCGCGCGAATCGCCCGCAGCGCGGCCGTCATCGTCGAGCCAGTAGCGATGCCGTCGTCCACAACGATCACGATCCGACCCTTGGGATCGATTGGCGGACGATGGGGTGTGTAGCGGGCGCGCCGATCGCGGATGATTTCGAGCTGCCGACTTTTTTCCGCTTCCAGGTAAGCTTCGTCGATGTCGTAGGCGTAGTCCGAGTAAAACACCTTACCGCTTTCGTCGATGGCGCCGATGGCCAATTCGGGCTGTGACGGATAGCCGAGCTTGCGCACCAAGACGACGTCCAATTCGCCGCCCAAGGCATCGGCGATGATCTTCGCCATCGGCAGGGCGCCGCGCGGAATGCCCAGGACCAACGGATGCTTGTTTCGGTAATAGGCCCCCAGCCTCCGCGCCAAAAGCCGCGCCGCCTCTTCTCGATTCTGGAAAATCATGTTCGTCGCTCCTACCTCGACCATGCTCGGGACAGGCTTTGAACCGAACCTTGAACGTTCAAGCACGGCCCCGCGGCGAGCGCCGGTCGAGACGAAGCTGCCGCGCCGACGGTTTCGTCGGGCGAAATCTGAATTACAATGGGCACCATGATTTCTCGGAGGTTCATACCGAAGCGTCCTCGTTCTGCTCGACGAATGCTCGGAGCAAATCCATGACAGAGATCATGCCGACCAAGTTTTCCCCATCGACCACGGGCAATGCGCTGATGCGGTAGGTCTCCATCACCTTGGCGGCTTGCACCAACGGCGCGTCGGGGGAAATCGTCATCGGATCCGCGGTCATCGCCGCCGTAACCCTTAATTTCTCCGTATAGCGGCGAATCTCCTCCTCGTCGCGAAACAGCGGATAGGCCGGCGCCACTTGACGGATATCCCGGTCGGTGACGATGCCGATAAGCTTATCCTCCTCGACCACCGGGATAGAGCGAATGTCGAGGCGCCGCAAGAGCCCGATGGCTTTTTGCAGCGAATCCTTAGGGCCCACCGCCATCGGATCGACGGTCATGCAGTCACGCACCCGCATCTTCGACGCCATTTTTTGTCCTTGCTCGAACAGGCACGGGAATCCCATACGTCTCATCCGGTCATTACTGCTTCCTCACAGCGGGCGACCCCATCCATTCGGGATCGATCGCCTGAATCGCCTCCTCCCTGAGCTTCCCATAGGATTCCGCGAAGCCCGGGTGATGGCGCTCCATGTACGTCTTGAGGATTTCGATCTCGATTTTCAGCGAGTCGATGGCCGCGGTGAGATCGATTTTCGCTTCGCGCATGAACGAAACCGCCGCTTCGAACTCCCTTTGCATCAAATGAAACCGCTGTTGGATATCCGCATCCTGCATGGAACACCTCCCAAACGATTCAATGTCTCTCTTGACTATGAACCCAAGCCGTCGAATGCCGTTCACCGTCGGAATTCGAAATCAGCGAGCTACGACAGCGCCTTTCTCTTGGCATAGAATTCATCCTTTTCGATCTCGCCGCGGGCATATCTTTGCCGCAATATTTCCAGCGCGGAATCGGCGCGCGTGCGCGGCCCCTGAGCCATGAACCAGCGAATGGCGACGATGAGCGCGACGATGACAAACGCCCAGAATATACACATGACGAACATCATGCCCACGCCCCAACCCCACATCGGATGCATCCGCCATCCCCAATCATAGGGGGCTTGCGCCGTTAGAAACGAAACCGTGAAATTCCAAAGCTCCGGAGTCATCGACAAGATTTTTGTATTCATGACACAACCGCCTGCACTAGCAGACACCAGACCTATGTTGGTATGTGTCGCATACGTCGTGCCATCTGCGGGGCTCGATTAACGTCAGCAAGACCGGGAGAAGGTCCAGGCTCGCAATGAAATTTTCGCGATGGAGGGAAATTCGGCGTGCGGAACTTTCAAAAACGCAAAAGCGGTTTCGGTGTCTCGGGCCGCCGTGTAGCATTCAACCGGCGGCAAACGCACCGCAGGGGCGGCTGGGCTATTTCGTGTTGTTATGCTTCGATACCCAACTTTTCAATCTTGCGATAAAGCGTCGACAGGCTCAATCCCAAAAGCTCGGCAGCGCGGATCTTATCCCCCACCGTTTTGCCCAGGGTGCGCTCGATGTGGCTTTTCTCATAGAGCTCGACGGCCTTGAGCAGGTTATCTTCGCTGATGCCGTCGTCGGATTCGACCTGCTGCCCCGGCAGGTCGGGGGGTGAAATCCACTCGCCGTTGCCGAGGATCATCGCCCGCTCCAGGACGTTGTCGAGCTCGCGAATGTTGCCTTTCCAGGGCAGCGACATGAGGATTCTCATCGTCGCGCTGTCCACGCCTTTGTAGGCCATCTTCATCTCGAGGTTATGCCGGTGAATGAGATGCTCCACCAGGCCCGGCAGGTCGTCGAGCCGCCGGCGCAGCGGCGGGATGTGAACTTCAAACACGTTGAGCCGGTAGTAGAGATCGTCGCGGAAGCGGTTCGCTTCGACTTCCGCTTTGAGGTCGCGGTTGGAGGCGGCGAGGATGCGCACGTTCACTTTGATCGGATTCGTCGAACCCACCGGCAGGACCGACTTTTCCTCGAGCACGCGCAGGAGCTTTGGCTGCAGACCGAGCGGCATTTCGCCGATCTCATCGAGAAAGATGGTGCCGCCGCGGGCCCGCTGAAACAATCCCTCTTGGGTAGCGATCGCTCCGGTGAAAGAGCCTTTCACATGGCCGAACAATTGGCTTTCCAACAGATTCTCCGGGATCGCGCTGCAGTTCACGGGAAGAAACACATTATCCTTGGAAAGGCTACTGGAGTGGATCCTGCGCGCGATGACTTCCTTGCCCACGCCGCTCTCGCCGGTGATCAACACGGTGGTCGGCGTCGGCGCGACTTTTTTTATCATCGCCAGGATCTCATGCATCACCTCGCTGCGTCCCAGCGGCGGATCGGGACTGAAATGAATGTCAAGTTCTCGTCTTAATAATTGATTCTCCCACGCCAGCTTCCGATGCGCCATCAGGAGCTGCACTTTGCGCAGCACGTCTCCGAAGATCAGCGGCTTGAGCAGATAGTCCTGCGCGCCGAGCCGGATGGCTTCAACCGCCGATTCCACGCTCGCATGGGCGGTCATAATGAGGACTAAAGTTTGCGGAGAAACATCGCGGATATGCCGCAGAACGGCGATCCCGTCCGCGCCGGGCATGGTCAGATCGGTCAGCACGACGTCGAGATCGAGCTCATCGACAAGGGCGATGGCGGTATTCCCGTCCGCGGCCTCGTGGACTTCATACCCCTCCCCCCTCAACAGCTCGGCTAGACTCTCCCTGGCCGACTCTTGATCTTCGACAACTAGGACTGTTCCAGTCAATTCAGTAGCCACGCCTTCATTTGCAAGAATGACAACTCCGGGCTGACATATTGGCACCTATGAGAAGCTTCCTTCGCATACTCTAAGAAAATGTCAGTGAGTGTTTTTACTAGCAATATTAAAGCCACCGGGACACTCGGCGAATCGAGCTAATTTCGCGGCAATTCCATGCGGAAACTGGTCCCTTGCCCCGGTTGGCTTCGATAGGAAATCCGACCGCCGTGAGCAGTGACGATCTGTCGAACGATGACCAATCCGATGCCCGTTCCCTCTTTCTTGGTGGTCGTAAAAGGTTCGAAGGCATCGATGTCCAGAGGAATGCCCACGCCCGTATCGGTGATCTCCAAGATAACGCTATTCTGGGTCGCGCGCGCTTCGATGGTGATTTTCCCGCCGTTCGGCATCGCCTCCGCCGCATTTTTGAGCAGGTTGAGCAATACCTGCTTGATCTTATTGCCATCGACCCTGACGGCGGGCAAGTCCGGAGAAACCACAGCTTCGACTTGAATACCACGCTCGACGAAGTGAGGCTCCTGAAGCTTGATGACGTCGTCGATCAGTTTGCGCAGCTCCGTGGGCTGGAAATCGTATTTCTCCTTGCGCACAAATTCGCGAAACTGCCGGGTCAAATCATTGAGACGGATGATTTCATCTTTGAGCCTCTTGACCGTCGCGTTGGTTTGCTGATCCGGCGGATTGATCTGCCGGCTCAGGCGTTGCTCCAAAAGCTGGATGGTCAGCGACATCCCATTGATGGGATTGGCAAGCTCATGCCCGATCTTGGCCGCCGTGGCGCCGATGGAAGCCAATCGTTCGCTTTCAACGAGTTGGGAGTGCAATCTGTAGTTTTCCGAGACGTCGCGAATAAGCGCGGCATAAGGGATATCCTCTTCCCCTTCCATTTCGCTTACTGAAATATCGATGGGAAAAAGCTCGCCGCTCTTTCGCTTCGCGGTCACGCTGCGGACCCGGCCGATCGCGCGCGCCTCGCGGGTTTTCTCGTAGCGCTCGATATATTCATCATGCTCCGAGGCGTAAGGCTCGGCCATCAGGACATTGACCTTTTGTCCGGCGATTTCCGCTCTGGAATAACCGAACATCCGTTCCGCGGCCGGATTGAACATGACGACCCGCCCCTGCCGGTCGATGGACACCAGCGCGTCCTGCGTGTTCTCGATCAAGGTGCGCCGCCAAGCCTCGGCCTTGCGCAGCTCGGAGACGTCGCGAAATATGACCTGGACGGCGGTCCCGCCTTCCCATGCCACCGGCGCGGCCAC
>Ga0153915_10005912_pt1 | contig 11410 bp, 4 predicted proteins | sample Opewatmetagenome_2_FD_107003 | JGI IMG/M metagenome (GOLD analysis project Ga0153915, IMG submission 107003) | Freshwater wetland microbial communities from Ohio, USA - Open water 3 Core 3 Depth 3 metaG | ecosystem: Environmental > Aquatic > Freshwater > Wetlands | place: USA: Ohio, Lake Erie...
CCTGACCGTCAAATGGGTCGGTCACGCTGGTCGCATGAAAAAGCCTCTGTTCCTCGTAGCAGCTCTCTGTGGAACCGCGGTCGCGCAGCCCGCGCCGGGTCAGCCGGCCGGCGCGCCCGAAACGACGCCGGTCCCCGCGCCCGCTCCGTCCCCTGCTCCCACGCCGGAGCCCGCGCCCGCGCTGGCTCCCGCGCCCGCGCCCGCGGCGGCGCCGGCCGAGATCGCCGTCGACAAGCCGGCCGAGCCTCCGCCGGCGCCCAAGAAGCTCGCGGTCGGCACGAAGGGCCTGTGGAATCCGGGCCTCCTCGCCCAGGCGTGGCTCCAGAACGACCGCGCCGGTGACAAGACCCAGATCTCGCAGTTCCGTCTCCGCCGCGCCGAAATCTCGCTGGCCGGCGAGATCCTCCCGAAGCAGGTCGCGTACAAGGTGATGTTCGACGCCGCGAAGGTCCGCGAGACGACGAAGACGACGGTCGCGGGTCCGCCCGATGCGATGGGAAATCCGACGACGGTGACGATCAATAACCCGTCGAGCGCGGTCTCGGTGCTGCAGGACTTCTACATCACCGGCATCTCGAAGTACTCCGATATCTCGATCGGTCAGTTCAAGATCCCGGTCAGCTGGGAAGGCTACAACTCGTCGGGCAAGCTGATGTTCCCGGAGCGCGCTGCGGTCTCGCAGGCGTACGGCGACAAGCGTGACCTCGGTATCCGCCTCGAGAAGAAGTTCGAGAAGGTCGGCTATTCGGCCGGCATGTTCAACGGCTCGGGCCTCAACGCTTTCGACAACAACGTCCAGAAGGACGTCGGGCTCCGCCTCGAGGCCTACCCGGTCAAGGGCCTGACGATCGCGGGCGTGACCTACGACTCCGTCGGCATGCGGCGGCGCGCGGGCACGAAGGATCGCTGGGAGCTCGACGCACGCTACGAATCAGGCCCCGTCATCGTCCAGGCCGAAGCGATCATCGCGCGCGATGTCGCGAAGGACCTCGCCGACGCGACGCCCGGCCGCGGCATGTACGTGCTTGCTGGCTACACGATCACCGACCCGCAGCTCCACGGCGATGTGCAGCCGGTGGTTCGCGTCGGCGCGTTCGATCCCGACACGAACGTCGACAACAACGCGCTCATGCACTACGACGTCGGCGTCAACTACTATCTGATGAAGCACGAGATGAAGCTGCAGGCCGCGTATCAGCGGACGCAGTATCAGAACCCGCCGGCGGGTCCCGGTGTGATGACGAGGGCGGCGAACAACGAAGTGATCGTCGCCGCGCAGGTCATGTACTGATCAGTTGAACGAACAGGTTGCGAGCGGGCCGGCGGTTCCCGCGGGGCCGGGATTCACGACGGAGAATCCGCCGGCACCACCCCCGCCGGAAGCGCCACCGCTGATCGTGTTGTTCGCCGCCGCCTGGCAGTAGGTCATCGACGAGCCGATGCCGCTCGTGTAGATGCCGATGCTCGCGCCGCCGCACGCGCCGGCACCACCGGAGCCGTGGCCGCCCGCGCCGCCGTTGCCGCCGCGACCCGCGACGGCCGGACAGAACATCGGTGGCGCCACCTGGCCGCCGTCCGCACCATAGCCTCCGGCACCGCCGACGCCCCCAGCGCCACCACGACCACCACCGCCGCCTTGGCCGCGCTGGATGCTGTTACCGGTGATGACAGGCGGAGATCCGCCGACGACAAAGATCGCGAACGCACCGCCACCTCCGCTGCTCGCACCACCAGCGGCGCCGCCGCAGCCGCCCGCACCACCACCACCGCCGTGACCGCCCAGCTGATCTTCGCCTTGGGCGCAGCCATATGTGGTGCAGTTCGCACCACCGCCACCACCGCCGCCACCGCCACCGCCACCGTTACCGGCGTCGAAGCCCGCGGTGCCCGCACCGCCAACCCAGTGGCCATTCGAGATCGAACCACCGGCGGCGGTGCACTGCGGAGCAGCAGGGCCACTCAAGCCGTTCACGCCGGGGACACCGTCGAACCCGTACTCGTGCCAGCCGGCCGCGATCGAGATGTAGCAGGTGTTGCCGTCGGTGCTGAGGTTCATGTCGTCGCCGCCGGCCCCACCTGTGCCGCCGGCACCGCCGAGCAGACCCGTTCCCGCGCTGCCGTTGAAGCCGGTGATCCCGCTGTAGTTCGTGTAATTGCTCACTGGCGCGCAGCGGTTGCCGCCGCCATTGCCGCCGTTCACCGCGTTCGTGCTGCACGTCCGCAGGCCGGCGTTCGCATGCTGGCGGGTGATCGAACATGGCGTGACGCCGGTGCCGAGCGTGTCATATCCGGTCGGGTCCGAGCTGCGACCGACGCCGTCGCCGCCCTGGGCGCCGCTAGGCCCCGCCGAGCCGTTCACACCCGGACCGCCGCGTCCCGCGACGATCACGTTGTTCATGATCGACAGGTTGCCGTTCGATCCGGAGACGTAGATCGCGTACGAGTTGCCGCTGGCCTTGCTGTTGACGGGACCGACGACGACGAAGCCTTCGAACACGGTCGCGCTCGTGATGTTCACCGCGCTGATCGTGTAGTCGTGATTCGTCGACGAGAACGTCGCCGTTCCGGTAACGTAGGTGCTCGTCGTCGCGACGCTGCGCAGCCACGAATCGGGGTTGTAGCCCCCGAGCATGCTGCGGCCGTTCGACAGTGTGATCGTCTCGTTGTAGATGCCGTTCGCGACGAGGATGCGCGGGCGGCTCAGGGAATTCGCCTGGGCGATGCCCTTCGTGATCGTCTTGCACGGGTGGTAGCCGCTACCAGTGCCCTGCGGACCTTGGCCGCACGTCCCGTCGTCGATCGCGCCGGCGCTGTCTGTCGAGACATACACAGCACCGGTGTCGAGGAGGAACTCGCAACCGTCGGCCAGCTGCGTGTCGAGATCATACGCGTTCGTGTTGCACTGCATCGCGCAGTGCGGGCTTCCGCTCAGGTTGCATACCCCCGATGCGTTCGGCAGCGCGTAGGACACCGTGCAGTCGTTCGCGCAACTTCCGCACGCGTTGTTCTGGTCGTAGACGCCGGTGCTCTGATTCAGCCAGCCTTCGTCGACCTTGCCATCGCAGTCGTCGTCGCGGGTATCGCACGTCTCGGTGCCCGGCGTGCCCGGCGCGACCGAGCACGTCGTGCCGTTCTGGGCGCTGTTGCAGACGAGTGTGCCCTGGCGAGCGCACGTGCCGACGCCGACCGTGCAGGCCTGACCGAGCGTCGTGAACGTCTCGTCGGTCGAGCCGTTGCAGTTGTCGTCGATGCCGTTGCACAGCTCGCTGGTCGGCGAGCCCGGGGCAACCGAGCACGTCGTGCCGGTCTGGGCGCCGTCGCAGACAAGGTTGCCCTGTCGCGTGCACGCGCCGACGCCGACGCTGCACGGCTGACCGAGCGTCGTGAACGTCTCGTCGGTCGAGCCGTTGCAGTTGTCGTCGAGCGAGTTGCAGAGCTCGGTGGACGGCGTCCCCGGACTGACCGAGCAGGTGGTGCCGTTCTGCGTGGAGTTGCAGATATAGCTGCCCTGACGCGTGCACAACCCGACGCCGACGCTGCACGGCTGGCCGAGCGTCGTGAACGTCTCGTCGGCCGCGCCGTTGCAGTTGTCGTCGAGCCCGTTGCAGACCTCGGTGCCCGGCGTGCCCGGCGCGACGGAGCATGTCACGCCGTCCTGCGTCGAGTTGCAGATGTAGCTACCCTGGCGCGTGCACACGCCGATGCCGACGGTGCATCCCTGGCCGAGCGTCGTGAACGTCTCGTCGATCGAGCCGTTGCAGTTGTCGTCGCGGCCGTTGCAGAGCTCGCTCGTCGGCGAGCCCGCGGCGGCCGAGCACGTCACGCCCGTCTGCGCTGAGTTGCAGACGAGGTTGCCCTGTCGCGTGCACGCGCCGACCCCGACCGTGCACGATTGGCCGAGCGTCGTGAACGTCTCGTCGATCGAGCCGTTGCAATTGTCGTCGAGCGCGTTGCACAGCTCCGTCGCGCCCGGCGTACCCGCCGTGACCGAGCACTCGGTCGCGGTCCCCGCGGAGTTGCAGCGCGTCACGCCGTAGCGCTGGCAGGTGCCGGTGCCGGCGCTGCACACGTCCCCGATCCCCGGGAATGTCTCGTCCGCCGTCCCATCGCAGTCATCGTCGGCGTAGTTGCACGCCTCGAGGGCCGGCGTCTTGCCCTCGCACGTCACGCCGGCGGCGCCCTGGCAGCGTGTCACGCCGGGACAGCTGCCCACGCCGGCGATCGTGTTGGTGCACGGACTTCCGCCGACGCCTTCGTCGATGAGCCCGTCGCAGTCGTTGTCGGAACCGTCGCAGCTCTCGGTCGTGGCGTCGAGCGCGGAGCAATCGACCCAGCCGCCGACGTCGGCATCGCACCGCTCGGTACCGCGACACGTCCCGAGCGCGTTTGTCTTCGTGCACGTGCGGACCTGGCCCTGCTGCGCCACCGTGCACGCGCACGTGCCGGTCAGTGGAATGCAGTAGCTGCCGATGTGCTCCCCGGTCGGATCCGTGCCGCACGTGTAGCCGGTCGGACAGCTGCCATGGTGCGGGCACTCGGCGAGGCACGCCTTCGTTCCTTCGAGATCGACACACACGCCGCCGTTGCACTGCGCGTCCGCGTTGCACGTCGTGCAGTAGTCGAACTGCTGCGGGACGCAGATCGATTCGAGCTGACCGCCGACGTCGCGCAGGCGGCAGTTGAAACCTTCGGGACACGTGCCGTCGCATGTCGACGAACACACGCCGCCGCTCGGCGTGTCCGCGCATGTGCCGCCCGGGCAATCCTGTGCCGTCAGGCAGGGTGCGCCGAAGTTCGCGCCGCCGAACGCGTCGGAGACCGACGCATCTGCCTGCTCCTTCCCCCCACCGCATCCCGCGGCAGCGGCGGACATGAAGACCAGGACGATGTAGCGCGTGGTCTTCATCAGATAGACGTACATCCTTGCAGCGCGCCGGCGACGCCGTTGCCGCCGGAGCTGCCGCCCGAGAAGCCACCCGCGCCGCTGGCGCCGGCACTACCGCTGGAGACCGTGTTGTTCGTGCAGTACGTCTGCGCGCCGATGCCCGAGCTGAAGATGCCGTAGCTCGAGCCACCGCAGCCACCGCCGCCGCCCGAGCCGTTGCCGCCGTTGCCGCCGGTACCGCCCGCGCCAGCCTTTGCCCCGCAGAGGATGCCGGCGCCGCCCGCGCCACCGCGACCGCCCAGGCCGCCGGCGCCGCCGATGCCGCCAGCGCCGCCCGTACCGCCCGCGCCGCGCTCGATCGCGTTGTTCGTGATCGCCGGTGCTGTGCCGCCGGCAATGAAGATACCGAACACACCGCCACCCGGACCGCCGGCGCCACCGCCGCCACCGCCACAACCGCCGGCACCGCCGCCACCACCGTGTGCACCGAGCCGGTCCTTCAAGCCGCCGCCCTGCCCGCTGCTGCCGCCGCCGCCGGCACCACCGCCGGCGCCGCCGCCATTCGAGGCCGCGAGGCCGGCACTCGCGGTTCCGTTCACCCACTCGCCGGAGACGACGGTTCCAGCCGAGCTCGTGCAACCGGCCACACCGGCCGCGTTCGCGCCGACCCCGCCCGACAAACCGTCCGCGCCGGTCATCGGGTGCGGGTCCGGCAGGAAGCAGATATCGCTCGCCCCCAGCTTTTGCATGTAGCCGTCGTAGCCGCCTTGCGATGTGCCGCCGCCCGCGCCGCCGCCCGCGCCGCCGCCCGGCATTCCGGCAAAGCCGTTGATCGCGCTGTACTGCGTCAGGTCACTCGCGGGCGGGCAGCGGTTGCCGCCGCCGTTACCACCGCTGACGTTGTACGCGCCACACATGGCGCTCGCGCCATTCGAGAACTGCCGGGTCGTCGTGCACGGCGCTTGGGTGGTGATATAGCCGTCGTACGTGGTGCCGCTCGCGCCGGTGCCATCCGGGCCGGTTGCGCCGTTCGTACCGGCCGTCCCCTCGACACCGGGGCCGCCACGACCCGCGAAGATCTGGTTGTTCTGGATGACGAGCGTCGAGGCGCCACCCGAGATGTAGATCGCGTACGAGTTGCCGGACGGCTTCGTATTGAACGAGCCGCGCACGACAAAGCCCTCGAACGTCGCATTGCTGACGTTGATCGCGATGATCGTGCGGTCGTTGTTGCCGGCGGAGCTGACGCCCTGGATGAGCGTCGAGGTCGTCGAGAGGTGGCGGTCCCAGGTCCCCGGGCGATACCCGCCATAGAGGTTCTTGCCGCTGACGAGCGTCACCGCCTCGTTGTACGTGCCATCGGCGACCCGCACGTTCGCGCGGCCGAGCATCGACGCACGAGAAAGCCCGTACGTGATCGTGCGGCACGGATGGTTCCCGGTGCCGGTCGGACCGAGGCCGCACGTCGAGTCGTCCGCCGCCGCGGAGTCGGTGATCGAGACGTAGACGCTCGTGTTGTCGAGCGTGAACTCGCAGCCATCGAAGCTCGAGTTGTCGAGGTCGTAGTGGCCTGACGAGCACACCATCACGCACTGGGGGCTGCCACTGCCCGTGCTGCACGCGCCCGTCGAGAACGCGCCGTTGTAGACCTGCGCGCAATCGTTGCCGCACGATCCGCAGTTCGCGGTCTGGTCGTACAGACCGGTGCCCGCGTTGCGGAAGCCGTTGTCGACCGTACCGTCGCAGTCGTCGTCGAGGTAGTTGCAGGTCTCGGACGAGCTGTTCGTGCCGGCGGTCGCCGAGCACGTCGTCGTCATGCCGCCGCTCGCGCAGACCGTCGTACCGAACCGCTGGCACGCGCCGAACCCGGCCGAGCAGGCGCTCCCGAGCGTGGTGAAGGTCTCGTCGATCGAGCCGTTGCAGTTGTCATCGATGCCGTTGCACAGCTCCGTGCCCGGCGTGCCGGCGGTCGCCGAGCAGGTGGTCGTCGTCCCGCTGCTGGCACAGACCGTCGTGCCGAACCGCTGGCACGCGCCCACCCCGACCGAGCAGCTGTTGCCGAGCGTCGTGAACGTCTCGTCGGTCGAGCCGTTGCAATTGTCGTCGATCGCGTTGCAGAGCTCCGTCGTCGGCGAGCCCGGCGTTGCCGAGCACGTGGTCGTCGTCCCGCTGCTCGCGCAGATCGTCGTGCCGAACCGCTGGCACGCGCCGACACCCACGTTGCAACCCGTTCCGAGCGTGGTGAACGTCTCGTCGGTCGAGCCGTTGCAGTTGTCGTCGATCGCGTTGCAGAGCTCCGTGGTCGGCGACCCTGCACTAACCGAGCACGTCGTCGTCATGCCGCCGCTCGCGCATACCGTGGTGCCGAACCGCTGGCATGCGCCTGTGCCGGCCGAGCAGCCGGTTCCGAGCGTCGGGAACGTCTCGTCGATCGAGCCGTTGCAGTTGTCGTCGATGCCGTTGCAGAGCTCCGTGCCTGGCGCACCGGCCGTCACCGAGCACGTCGTCGACATGCCGTCGCTCGCGCACACGGTCGTGCCGAACTTCTGGCACGCACCGACGCCGGCCGAGCACGACGTGCCGAGCGTCGGGAACGTCTCGTCGGTCCGGGTGTCGCAGTCGTCGTCGACCTGGTTGCACATCTCGGAGGTCGGCGTCCCCGCGCTGACCGAGCACTCGGTCCCCGTACCGTCGGCCGTGCAGCGGATGCTCCCGGAGTGCTGGCAGGCGCCGACACCAGGGCTGCAGAGCGTGCCGAGGCCCGTGAACGCTTCGTCGACGTTGAGATCGCAATCGTCGTCGGCGTAGTTGCACTGCTCGGCGGTCGGGATCTGGCCTTCGCACACGTATCCGACCGAGCCGCCGCACTGGCGTTTTCCGGGGCAGGTGCCGATCCCCGGCACGGTGTTGGTGCACGCTTCGCCCCCGCCCGTATCCTCGTCGATCAAGAAGTCGCAGTCGTCGTCGTTGCCGTTGCACGTCTCGAGCGCCGCGGCCGGCGCCGAACAGACCGACCAGCCGGCGCTCGGATCGCACGTCTGCGTACCGAAGCACGTTCCGACCGCGTTCGTCGCCGTGCACGCCCGGCTCGCGCCCGCCATCGACGCGCTGCACGTGCAGCTCCCCGTCACCGGCTGGCAGTACATCCCCGGATGCGTGCCTCCTGGATCGGCGGCACAGGTGTAGCCCGTCGGGCAGCTGCTGGTGCACTGCGTGCCGCAGGCTCTCTGCGCGTCGATCGTGAGGCATGCGGCCCCGGTGCCGCACTCCGTGTCGTCGGCGCACGCCAGGCAGAGCTGTGGTGCATCCGGAACGCAGACGCGCACCGCGTTGCCGCCGAAGTCGATCTGGCGACACGTCCACTCCGCCGGGCAGTCGTCGTTGCACTCGCGGGTGCACACGCCGCCCACGCCGCCCACGGCCTCGATGCAGTAGCCGCCGACGCACTCGCCGTGCTCGGAGCACGCGTCGCCGAACTGCCCGGTCGCGGGCGGCGCGTCCGTGTGCGATGGAGGCGCATCGGCTGCCTCCTGCGAACCGCCGCACGCGACGAGCAATACCAGGAAGGCGCCGACGATCGGTGCACGCGGCCCGCGGAGTCGGCGAACGCTCAGGGGCATGTTGCACTCGTCAGCTTGACGCGGTGGAAGTACGCGGCGCTCGAAGTCCCTGCGCCGCGGTCGACGTAGGTTCCTGCGAGCAACGTGACGATCACGCTCGTCGGCGGACGCGCGAGCGCAGCGCTGCGCCGCGAGGTCCAGGTCTCGCCGTCGGGACTGGTCTCCATCTCCATCGTCCCGGCGGTGGTGTCGTGGCGGATGCGCCAGGACCGATGCGCGACCGGATCGTAGTCGATCGCGAGCGAGTTCGTGATGCCGCCGCTCGAGTGCACGACGAGGTGCAGGCGATTCGCATAGGCCGACATCTCGAACCCGAGAGTCGAATCGATGTCGACGCCGAACGACGTTTCGACGCCGACGTCCTGGCTCGCGGGCTCGACCTCGACGGCGGCATTGCCGCCGAGCATGTCGTAGCGTCCGCGGCTCTGGAGGCCGTTGTAGAGACGGCCGACGTCCGGCGCGATCTCGACGGCGAGCCGGCCCGGCTCCTCCGTCACGACGATCGGTTCGTTCGCGGGCAGCCAGAGCTCCCACATGCCGGGATCGATGACGCTATCGAGGAACTGATCGAACAGGCACGCGGGAATCTCGCGGCTGCGGCATACGCCGGACTCGCACGCGCCATCGATGTGCACGTTCGACAGCGTCGAGTAGCTGCAGGCAGCACCGTCGGTCTGGCCGCCGCACTGCGCGAGCTGCTCGGGGACCGCGCAGCCGCCGACGCCATCACAGACCATCTCGGCCGGACAGTCGACGGTCGGGCAATGCGTGATGTCATCCTTGAAGCAAGCGCTGAGCGCGAGCACGGGGATTGCGACCCCCAGGACCCTCGGGTGCATCAGCCTCCATGGTAGACGGTCTGGACGGTGGTTGGCAGTCTTTACATCACGGTGCGTCGTGTCACAGCGGCGGGGTGGAACCCCCAGTGCCGCCGGCAAATCAGTGGCCGCCGGCCGCGAAGTCGACGCCCTGCTTCTTTCCGGCCTCGCCGCTGCGCATCAGGATCGTGCGCAGGATGACAGGGGCGATGCACTCGTTGAAGCCGACGACGCCGAACAGGATCACGGCTGCGCCATCGCCGAACGACGGGAAGGTGTTCTTGAGGACCATTGCGAGCGCCAGGGCGATGCCGGCCTGCGGGACGAGGCCGAACCAGGCGTATTTGGTCACCTTTTCCTCGGCGCCGGTGATCTTGCACGCGAGCTTCGCGCCGAAATAGAAGCTGCCCGCGCGGGTGACCGCGATGAGGCCGACCGGCAAGAGCGACGCATACAGGGTGTTGATGTCGAGCTTGCTGCCGGCGAGCGCGAAGAACACGAGGAACACGGGCAGCTGTGCCGATTCGAAGTTATGCAGCAGCAGCGTCGCGTCGGCGCGAGAGAAGTTGCGCAGCCAGATGCCGGAGGCGAGCAGGATGATCAGCGGGTCGAGGTGCATGCGCGCGCCGATCTCGGCGACGACGATGCAGACCATCAGCGCGAACAGCGACGCGCCCTTCTGCACGGAGAGCAGGAACTGTCCGATCAGCATGCCGATCAGCGTGCCGAACACCATCGAGCCGAGGAGCTCCCAGGCGACCTCGAGCGCGGTGCCGGTGACGTCGATCTGGCCGCCGATCACCGCGCCGGTGATGGCGAGCACGACGGAGAAGATCGTGATGACGGTGAGGTCGGCGACGACGACCGACGCGAGCATGACGCTCGACAGCGGACCTTCGGCGCGCGTCTCGGCGAGCATGGCCATCACGACGGCGGGTGACTGCGCCGATAGCGCGACGCCGATCGCGAAGCAGACGGCGATGCTCTGGTTGAAGTCGAGCTTGTCGAAGATCCCCGGCAAGAGCGGCCGGAGCAGGAACAGCGCGGTGGCGATCGTGAACATCGAGCCGATCACCGCGAAGATCGTGATCCCGCGCAGCGTCTTCATGACCGGCTTGATCCTCTTGAGCTGCAGCTCGGCACCGGCCTCGAGCGCGAGGATCGCCGTCGCGGTGTTGCTGACGACCTTCAGCGAGACGCCCATGTCCTTGGTGACGAAGCTGAGGACGAACGGTCCGGAGACGACGCCGGCGGCGATGTAACCGGTCATCTTCGGGAAGCCGAACCGGTTGACGATCTTCGCGGTGAAGTACGACGCGAGCATCAAGAAGCCGAACGCGAGCTCGGTGCCGGCCAGCGTCGTATCGCTCGTGAAGCTCCGGGCCGCGTGCATCATGCCGCCGAGCGCGAGGAGCAGGAGGAGTGGGATCACTTCGTGGCTCCTGGCTTGGCAGGGGACGCCGGCTCGTCGCGGTAGATCGGACCGTCGGGCGGATCGTCGTGTTCATCGAGGTCGTCGAGCTCGTCCATCGGTGCATCGCGCTCGAGCTCGTCGAGTGCGGGGCGGACCGGCTCGTCGGCCGTGGAACGGGCGACGAGGACCTCGCTGACGATCGAGCCGCCGATGACGGCCGTGACGATCCACGGCAAGCCGGCATCCTGATAGAGGCTCTCGACCGACACGACGAGCGCGATCGACAGACCGGAGATGGGGGTCACCCAGTTGCGCTGATCGACGAAGTCCTTGGGCAGGTAATGGCCGACCGCCGTATTCGACGCGATCACGCCCGTCCACTTGCCGATCACGCGACCGGCGACGAACAGGGGCACGAGGACCCAGCCGCGCCACTCGGTGACGTTCCACATCGCGCCGGCGATCATCAGGAACAGCAGGTGCACCGGGCGTTCGAGGTGATGGAGGATCTTGAACACGCTCGCGCGCTGCTCGTTCGGGAAGTTCGTGACGAGCACCCCGGCGATGAAGCAGATCGCGATCGGCGACAGACGCAGGTAGCCGGCGAGACCGGAGGCGAACGCGATGCCGCCGAGCACGACCGCGAGGAACTCGGCGTTCGAGACCGGGACGC
>Ga0153915_10005914_pt1 | contig 11408 bp, 6 predicted proteins | sample Opewatmetagenome_2_FD_107003 | JGI IMG/M metagenome (GOLD analysis project Ga0153915, IMG submission 107003) | Freshwater wetland microbial communities from Ohio, USA - Open water 3 Core 3 Depth 3 metaG | ecosystem: Environmental > Aquatic > Freshwater > Wetlands | place: USA: Ohio, Lake Erie...
CACGACCATCTGATCTACATGGCGCGGCCGAATCTCGCCGCCGACAATACCGTCGACGGCCCCGCTCTGTTTCAGCAGATGACCTTCTCGGCGTCTCGCCTGTATCTGGCGAACGGCGTGACGACCATCCGTACGACGGGTAGCCCCGAGCCGTACACGGACCTGAAGCTCAAGCGCGCCATCGACGCGGGCGTCCTTCCCGGTCCACATCTGGATGTCACCGGCCCGTATCTCAATGGGCCCGGCGGCAATCTCCAGATGCCCGAGCTCACCGGTCCAAAGGATGCACGTGAGACCGTGGCCTTTTGGGCGGATCGCGGCGTGACGTCGTTCAAGGCGTACCAGGACATCACGCGTGCGGAATTGCGCGCCGCGATCACCGAGGCACACAAGCGCGGCCTCAAAGTCACGGGCCATCTGTGCTCCGTCACGTACGACGAGGCGATCGAGATCGGAATCGACAACCTCGAGCACGGATTCTCCGCCAATACGGCGCTCAATCCCGATAAGAAGCCCGACACTTGCCCCGCGAGCGGCGGCAACTACACGCTCATGCACATGAGTCCCGGCAGCCCCGAGGCAGATCGGCTGATCGCCACGCTCATCAAGCACCACGTCGCGATCACATCGACGCTGCCGCTGCTTGCGGCGACGGCGGCCCGCGAAGCGTCGGACAGTGGTCCACCGCTGCGACCCGAAGTGTTGCAGGCCATGTCACCGGCCGTGCGCCAAGCGTACGTCTACTGGCGCGATCAACCCAGATCGCGCCAGAGCGACGCGGCGGTTCGACTCCGCCGAGAGATGGACCTCGAGCGCGCCTTCGTCGCGGCGGGCGGGCTCCTGTTGGCCGGCCCCGATCCCGTCGGCCTCAGCGGTTTGCTTCCCGGCTTCGGCGACCAGCGCGAGATCGAGTTGCTTGTCGAAGCCGGATTCGCGCCGGTCCACGCCATTCGCATCGCGACGTTGAACGGTGCGATCTTCCTCGGCCGTCAGAATCAGATTGGTTCGATTGCGGTCGGGAAGAACGCGGATCTCGTCGTGATGAAAGGCGATCCCGCCGCTCGCATCACCGACATCGAGAACGTCGAAATCGTTTTCAAGGACGGCGTCGCATACGACAGCAAGAAGCTGCTCGAGTCGGTGAAGGGCCACTATGGAGAGTACTAGCCGACGATCAATGGGAACGATGGCAGAACGCTCCTCGTTTGCACGAGGAGCGTTCTGACCACGCAGCGAACTACCGCTCGTTCCGCGTTACGCCTTTCGGTCGAGACACCCGGTGAAGTTCGGATTCTGCCGCTCGTTGTCGGTGACCGGCAGGTTGACGTCGGTTCCATACGACGATCCACCGGCCTTATGGAACTTGCCCGTTGGAAAGACGTTGTCCTCGGTGCGGCCGTACTGACGAATCAACCGGCGAAGGTCACCTAGGCGCATTCCGCGGCCAAACTGCCAGAACGCCTTCTCGCGGAAGAAGAGACTCGTCGCCGCGTCTTTGGTTGCCGGCGTCGCAAGCGCAGCCATCGTGGGAACCGAGAGCGGACCAAGGGTCTGCGGACTGGCGCGGAGCGCGTTGAGAATCAGCATCATTCCGGCGATGTCGTTGTTCTGCAGCTTTGCCTCGGCTTCGGTCAACCGGGCATCGACGCCATTCGCTACGGAAATCGGATCGTTGCGATTCAGCCAGATCTGCTGCGACACCAGCGGCGTGATGCCGTCGATCGACTTCGTTCCGTTCGCCGTCGGGGACCCGACGGTCGGAACGCGCGGATCCTTCGCCGACGAGAATGGAAGCGCGTTCTTGATCGTGCCTTGCGTGTCGAAGCTGTCACCGACGACGAATCGCGCGCGCGTCGAGACTTGTCCCGCGAGATTCCAAATGTTGTTGTCGTTCGTCGGCTGAGAGAAAGTCACGTTGTACGTGTAGTTCGTCGGGACCGCGGCCACGGCGATCGCCGCATCGGAAAATCTCCCCATGTCGACGAGCACGCGGCCCTTGGCAACGGACGCCGCGTTCTTGATGCTCGCCGCGAGGACCGTGTCCGCTTTCACATTGCCGGCAACCGTGACCGCCAACGCGAGCGCCGAATCGAGGTGCGTCAGCGCAATAGCGTAGACCTCCTGATTGGTCAGCGGATTCGTGTACGTGTACGATCCATCGATCGTCTCGCTGAGCGGCGTGCCGTTGCAGAACAGCTCCGCGAGCAACATTTCCGAGTAGCCCATCACGAACCATTGTTCCGCCTGCTCGGCGGGCTTGTCCGGCTCCGCTGCCTTGAGCGCCCTGATCGCGTCACGATAGAAGCCGCGCGAGCGCGTCACGTCGCCGTACGCCGTCGACAGAACCGAATTGTTCGTCTGGACGATGCGCTGGTCGGTTTCATTGTGCTGCGAGAAGGTGTCGCCCGATTTCCAAACGTCGGTCAGCACGTCGCCGAGCATCGTGGCTTCGGACTGATTCCCGCCGCCGCCACCCGGTGTGATCTGTTGGAATCGGCCGAGCGCTCCGACGCGGAGCGCTTCGGCGCCGGCGACGCCGGCGCCGGCGATATCACCGGGAAGGATCGTTCCCGGCTGCTGTGGCGAGAGCAGCTCGTCGCGCACGTTGCAGGCGGAGAGAACGAGCAGCGCGAACGCGGTGCAACCCGTCGTCGCCCACCGAGTGCGAAGTCTCATGATCGTCATCGTCATGTCCTCGGCGGTTAGTAGTGGAGGTTGAGTCGGACGGTGTAATACCGTCGCGGAGCCGACGTCGCAAACGTGCTTTGTACGTCGCCGGTGCCAAAGTTCTCTTCCGGATCCGCGCCCTTGTAGTTCGTCCAGACCTTGAGGTTGCGTGCCCCAAGGCTCAACGACGCGGTTGACGCGCGGATGGGAGCGAGGAGACGCGACGGGAGTGTCCATGTCGCCGAGAACTCGCGGAACCGCCAGAACTGGCCGCTCTGGAGATACCCGAACGCCGTCGTTGGATTCTTGGCCGTGAAGGCGACTGCCGCGGCCTGATCCTCGAGCGACGCGTTGGGATTCGACAATCCGGGACATGCGGGATTGTTGCCGCACTGGAACGAGTAGGTGCCGTTGGAGATCGAATACCCGCTCTTGTAGTCGAACATCGCAGACAGGCGGATCTGTCGATTGAGCACGTCGAAGCCGTTCGTCACCGACACGAGATCCTTCGGGATCGACGACCCGACGTACTGGAAATTCGGATTCACCACGACCTCACTCGGCACGATCGTTCCATCCGAATTCGAGTCGGCGTAGGTGTAGGTGCGATAGAACCAGCCGCGCACCGGGAACCCGAGCGAGTCGCGATTGGCGCCCGTTCCGTTCACGAACACCGGCTTACCGGTTCCGTCGACGCCGAGCGACAGCACTTTGTTGTCGTTGTGCGACGCGCTCACCGTCACGTCCCACCCGAAGGTTCGCATGTCGAGTACCGTGGTCGTCACTCCGACCTCGATGCCAGTGTTCTTCACCGAGGCCAAGTTCCGGCGAACCGTCGTCGCCGATGCGGCGGCCGACGGCGCGATCGCCTGGTCGAGCAGCGCGTCCTTCGTCTTCTTGCTGTAGTACGTGACTTCGATGTTGACGCGGTTCGCGAGTACGCGACTATCGAACCCGCCTTCGAACTCGGTCGAGGTCTCCGGCTTGAGGAGTGGATTCCCGAGCGACGCCGCGCGGAGTCCCGGCGAATCGACGTTATTGACGCTCACGGTGGGCGCCGTGTACGTGATGAACGCGTCCGTCGAGCGCGGTTGCACGCCCGACGCGCCATAGGCGGAGCGAAGCCGGAATTGATTCAACCAGTTGTACCGCGGGAAGAACGGCTCGTCCGAGGCGATCCACGACAGGCTCGCCTTGGGGTAGGTGATGCTGTTGGACTCAGAACCGAACGCGCTGTTTTGATCGGTACGAAGCGCGAACGTGACGAAGAGCCTGTCGCGGAGGGCGGCTTGCTCTTGCACGTAGTAGCCGAGCGTCTTGTCGGCGGAGGGAAGACTGCTGCTTCCTGTCGTGACCGCGGCTTGCGATACCGATTGGCCGCCTGGTGGTAGCAGCGTGCCCGATGCGGTCGATTGCTCGTTTTCCTGGTTCGTGTAGTCCGCGCCAGCGGTCGTCTTCAGGTTGAGCCAGGATTTTGCCTGCCACGTCGCGTTACTCGTCAGCTTCACCGAGAAATTGCGATCGAGTCGATGACGATCGGTGACTTGCCCCAGACGCCATTGCACGAAATCCGGGCACTCGCCGAATCGGCACAGTCCATAGCTGTAGCGGCTCCCGAGATCGATGCCCGTCGTCGCATCGTTCTGAAGCCACGCGAACGGCCGCCAGCTTGCTTGGACGCTGCCGAGCAGGCGTTGGACATCTTCGCGCGCCAGACGCTGGAAGATGTCACCGTACGTAAATGAGTTGTTGCCGTACAAGTTCTGCCCGCGTGAATCTTTGCCGGTCGCGCCCAGCCCCGCGCCGATGAAGCCCGGGCTCATCATCGCCTGATAGAAGATGCTGTTGAAATTGTTGTCGGTCTCGCCGAAGCGCTGGTTGAGCTTCGAGAATCCCGCCGACACGTTCAGGTCGAAATTGGCATTCGGCGACGCGACGAGATTGGCGCGCATCGTTTGGCCCTGGAGCGCTTCGGGACGAATCCATTCGTCGCGCAGCGGAACCTTGAGCGAATCGAAGCGGGAGAACTCCGTCTTCGGCAGCTTGATCGGTCCCGTCTCATCGGAGAGATCGCCGCTGACGTAATAGCGAATCGCGTCCGTGCCGCCGCTCACCTGCGCGCCATATTGCCCGCGACTTCCCGTCGACACGGGCGTGAGATTCGGCGCGGTGATGATGTTGAGCGACGTGACGCTATCCTTGATACACGTGGCACCAGGCAACTCGCGCAGCAGACAGCGCACGGGTGCCGCCGTCGGCGCCGCGCCCGGGCGATGTCCCCAGATCGCGTACGTGTCAGGGTAGTGCGACTTGTCCTCGATCTTTCCGCCTTCGCCAAACCACGTCCACTTGGCGTTGCCCGCGCGCCCACGTTTGGTCGTCACCACGATCACGCCGTTCGACGCATCGGTGCCGTACAGCGTCGCGGCTGACGGACCCTTCACGATCTCGATGTCCTCGATGTCATCGGGATTGAGACCGTTGAGCGGCGTCGAGCTGACCTGCGAGCCGCCCGCGCCGGCGGCGGTGAACGCCGTCGAATTGAAGCGCACGCCATCGACGACCCAGATCGGCGCGTTGCTCAGCGTCAGCGAGCTGACGCCGCGAATTCGGATCGTTCCCGCCGTACCCGTCATGTTTCCAGGAAGGACGACGACGCCCGCCGCTTTCGCGACGAGAAGCTGGGAGATGTCTGTGATCGGAGACTCCTCGACTTTCTTGCTGACGTCACCCAGCGTCGAGATCGTGTTGCCGAGCTCCGAGCGGCGCTGCTGCCCGGTGGCCGTCGTCACGATCTCCTGAAGCGTGACGACCGCTTGCTTCATCGTGAAGTCCAGCGTCGCCGCCGCACCGGCCGCGATCGTGACCGATTTCTTCTGCTCCTGGTAGCCGACACGAATGACGCGCACTTCGACAGTGCCCGTCGGCACACCGCGAAGCGTGTACCGTCCCTCGACGTTGGTCGTGACGTTGAGCGACGAGCCGACGAGATACACGCGAGAATCAGGGAGTGGCTCGCCGCCTTCAGCGGCAACGCGCCCACTGATGCTTGCCTGTTGCGCGAAGAGGAAGGATGGTGCCGCGAACAATGCTGCGGCTGCGGCCGCGCGCACGAGCTGCGACGGCCGTGGACAGAGACGCATAACTGTCATAACGGTTCCGGGTGGGGGACGAACGACGGAGCACCTGCTGATCGCGATGACGATATGGAAGCCGCTCGTCCTGTCAAGCAAAATGGCGCGGCATCATCGCGCTCGTCATCCGCGGTAATGCTATTCGCGTATGCGAGGTGTAAAGTCTTACGTTCGGGGTGAGAGCCCAAAATTCTCGCGAACGCGGGCGCGCGCGATGCGCGCGATCACGTCGTCAAATCCCTGCGGCCAGTCGCACCCATAGATCCGGCGGAGGCGCCGTTCGAGATCGGCCCGCGTCGCCTCGAATTGAGCTCTGCCATATGGATGGGTTCGTCGCTCTGTGGTCTTTCGTTCAGCCGACATACTCATGCTCGTCGGCAAGCGATACGCCACTAGCTCGTATGACAGTGGCAGGGACGCGGTTCTGGCCCATATTCGTCGCCGGACGGCTCGACACGCTAAACGCCCGGCTCAGCCCGTGCGTATGAATTAGATGTAGAGGCAAGACCCGCCATTCGACCCACAGCCGACGTTTCGCCGTCGGCACTCGCCGGGAGACTTCCGTGAATCGCCGGTTCTTCATCATCGCGACCCTGCTTACGCTCCCATCCGTCGCCGCCGCACAGCGGACCCGCACCCAGTCCGACCGTCGCACCGAGATGTTCGACAAGGATTCGTCGCGACAGACTCCGCCTGCCGTGCTCCGCGTGCGCGACATCGAGGATCAGAGCCCGATCAAGTTGTTGATCGACAAGCGCAAAGACCTCAAGCTGACCGACGCCCAGCTCTCGCAACTCAAAGACAGCGAAGGAAAACTGAAGGACAAGAATGCGCCGCTCCTCAAAGCGGTCGATTCGCTCGTTCGCGAGCTTCGATACGGAATGGGCTCGCCGTCCGAAGACAGCCGCGCACGCGCGCGCAACGCGCGCATTGGGCTGATGACGACGCTCGGTGATATTCGGACGAACTACGACGCCTCGGCCAAGGACGCGCTCGCGACGTTCGAACCCGATCAGCAGAGCAAAGCCACCGAGCTCCTCGACAAGCAGAAGCAGGAGGCGGAGAAATTCCTCCAGGAACGCGTCGGCTCAGGAGATCGACGCGGCGGAGAGCGGCCGTAACGAACCTCGCGGCAGCCGGCGCCTCGATCAGCGGTAGCCGGCCGCCTGCATCCCGAACAACTCGGCGTACAATCCCTCCCCTGCCGCGAGCTCGTCGTGTCGTCCCTGCTCGACGATCTCGCCGTCTTTCAGCACGATGATTCGATCCGCCATCCGCACGGTGGAGAACCGGTGCGAGATGACGATCGCCATTCGTCCGGCCATCAACTCATTGAATCGAAGGAAGACGTCGTACTCGGCGCGGGCGTCGAGCGCGGCGGTCGGTTCGTCGAGAATGAGCACTTGCGAATCGCGCATGTAGGCGCGCGCCAGCGCGACCTTCTGCCACTCGCCGCCCGACAAGTCGACGCCTTCGTCGAAGCGCCGGCCCAGCATCTGTCGATATGCCGCCGGCAACCGCGGCAACAGACTCGAGGCGAGCGATTTGTCGGCGGCCGATGCGATGATCGGCGGCGGCGGCGGCGTGTCTCCGTTCGCCGACTCGGCGTCGAGATAGTCGCGGACCTGTTCGACCTCGCCGACGCCGACGTTCTCGTCGAACCGCATGTCGTAGCGAACGAAATCCTGGAAGATCACGCCAATCGCCCGTCGGACGTCGGCGACGTCGTACTCGCGCAGGTCGATGCCGTCCAGCAGCACGCGTCCTTCGCTCGGGTCGTACAGGCGCGCAAGGAGCTTGGTCAGCGTCGTCTTGCCGGCGCCATTCTCACCGACGAGCGCGACGCGGTCACCGGGCAACAACGCGAAGCTCAGGTGACGAACCGCCCACCGTTCGCTACCCGGATACTTGAACCCGACGTCCTCGAACACGAATCCCTGGCGGATCGGTCGCGGCACCGGACGCGCGTTGGCGACGCTGCGGATCGTCGGCTGCATGTCGAAGAACGCGAACAAGTCCTTGAGATACAGACTTTGCTCATAGATGCTGCTCGCCGACATCAGCAACCCTTGGATGAGATCACGGCTCTGGCGAAATGAGGCCGCGAGGAACGTCAGCATGCCGATCGTGATCGCGCCGCCAATCGCGCGAGTGAGGACGACGACGTACGCGCCGTAGTACCCGAGCGTGCCGATGATCGACAAGCCGGAGCTCGCGAACGCTTTGCGGATCGCCAGCGAGCGACTCTCGCCATAGAATCGGTCGGACATGGCGCGGTAGCGAGAGATCAACCACGGCGCGAGACCGAAGAGCTGGACTTCCTTCGCCGTTTGATCGCTGGCGCCAACGTAGCGCACGTAATCGAGCTGGCGGCGCTGTGGCGTACGGCGAAACGCCAGCGCGTACGTCAACGCGGCGAAGTGCGTCTCGCCGAGAAAGCTCGGGAAGACCGCGACGACGAGCAGCACGAGAAGCCACGGTGCCTGCGCGGCGAGCGCCACGCTCAGCGACGCGAGCGTGAGCACGCTCTGCCCCATCCCCAAGAGCTGCATGAGCAACGCGACGCGCCCCGTCGTCCCCTGCCTCGCGCGCTCGAGATGGTCGTAGAACTTCGGGTCCTCGAACTGGTGCAGATCGAGCGTCGCCGCGTGCTCCATGATCCGGATGCTGATCCGGTTCGTGAATAGATCGCCGAGCAGGCCTTCGATCAGCCCCGATGCGCGCGCCAGTAGCTCGCGGCTCACCACCGTCGCCATCTCGAGTAAGACCAGCATCCACAAATGGCGCGACGACCCGCCGACACGCGCGACCTTGATCACTTCATCGATGATGAGCTTCGCCACCCACAGGTTCGTGACCGGCACGACGGAGCGGACGAAGCGGAGCGCGACCATCGCCGACGTATATCCGCGGTGCGTTTCCCAGACGAGTCGAATCAGGCGCGGCACGAGGCGCAACGCGGCAATCCGCTCCCTCAGCAGTGGACGCGGGGCCGACGGGTCGGGCATTTTGCGAACGAATAATACGGGATGATGCATGACCCAAACTTAGTTCAGGTGCCGCGGATCCATCCTCTCGAGCGGTATTTGATCACGCCGAGCTGTTCGTACAGCCAGTCGAAGAGGGCGTCGAATCGGTCAGCCGATCCGGGGAGCGAATGGACGGCGTACCGTCGCTCGTCGCTCGGAATGCAGACGACGTGAAAGCCAAGCGCCTCGAACGTCGCGCAGGCGCGCCGCGTGTGCAGGGGACTCGTCACGACGGCGATCGACCGCGAGCTTGCCGGCGCGAGCAACTCGGCGCTCCGCAGGGCCTCGTCGTGCGTGGTATGAGCCGGAGCGGCGACGCGCCAGGCCGTCGTGTCACCACCAAGCGCAACGATCGCGCGTTGGTCGGCGTCCGACGTGACGATCCCTCCGCGGGCTCTGTCGTCGACCCGCGTGGTGATGAGCAGACGCGCATGGTTTCTCCGCCACACGGTCAGTCCGGACAGCAGTCGCTCCGTTCCGCTGACATCCAGCACGCCGTCGCGATTGACGCTCGACGAGAGCACGACCACCGCGTCGAGCGGCGTCGACGGCAACGAGTCGTGGCGAATCCACGAGCGCACAGGACGGTCGAGAATGGGCGTCAGCGTCACCAACGCAATTACGGCCGCGACGACGACGCTGAGATACGCCACGACTCGCGTTTGCTCGAACCACCCAATGAGCGCGCCGATTGCCACGCCGGAAATGAGATTTGCGTGCGCGTAATTGCCGGGCATTCCGGGAATGTCGACGACGATCAGTGCGGTCGCGACCAGCAGCCCGACCGATGCACCGACAATCGCGTGGCGCAAGCGGGGATTCATGGTTGGCAAAATACTCGCTCATCTACGGCGCGACACGCCACGACACTTGTGCGGGCTCCGTCGCGGCCGATACATTCCTCAGGCGTCGTCGATCGACGCCGAGCACGCAATGGGGAGGTGGCCGAGAGGCTGAAGGCGGCGGTTTGCTAAACCGTTATACGGGCTAAAACCTGTATCGAGGGTTCGAATCCCTCCCTTCCCGTGACGAGAGCCCGCCATTCGGCGGGCTCTTGTAGTTTCCATCCCCCGATGCCTAATAGCTTTCCCGCATGCCCCATCGTCTGAGGTTCGCACCGTCCCCGACCGGCTATCTGCACGTCGGCGGCGCCCGCACTGCCCTATTCAACTGGTTGTTCGTCAAGCATTACGGCGGCCAGTTTCTTCTGCGCGTCGAGGACACCGACAAGGCGCGCAGCACCGAGGCCAGCACGCGCGCGATCTTCGAAGGGCTCGAATGGCTCGGGCTCCACTGGGACGAAGAGGTCGTCCATCAGGGTGCGAACCTCGAGCGCCATCGGGCCGACGCGCAACGCTTGCTCGACGCCGGCAAGGCGTACCGATGCTTCTGCACGCAAGCCGAGATCGACGAGCAACGCAAAGCCGCCGAGGCGCGCGGCGACGCGTTTCGTTACGACCGGCGCTGCGCGCGGCTCGCTCCGGACGAACTCGCGCGCCGGGTCGCGAGCGGAACGCCCTTCGTCGTTCGGTTCGCGATGCCCGAGGGCGAGACGACCTGGGCCGATCTCGTTCACGGTCCGATCACCTTTCCGAACAAGAACATCGGCGAAGGGGACTTCATCATTCTGCGCTCGGACGGAACGCCGATCTACAATCTCGCCGTCGTGTCCGACGACATCGCGATGCGAATCACGCTCGTGATGCGCGGGGACGATCACGTCTCCAACACGCCGAAGCAGATCCTGCTCTACGAAGCACTCGGCGCGCCGCTGCCGCAGTTCGCGCATCTGCCGAACGTCAACGGTCCCGACGGAAAGAAGTTGAGCAAGCGCCACGGCGCGACGGCCGTCGGCGACTACCAGCACATGGGCATTCTTCCGCAAGCGATGGTGAACTTTCTCGCCCTGCTCGGCTGGTCGCCCGGCAATGACATCGAGGTGATGACGGTGCCGGAGATCGTCGAGCGATTCTCGGTCGAAGGCTTGTCGAAGAACGCCGCCGTGTTCGATCTCAAGAAGCTCGAGTGGATGAACGGCCAGCATCTCAGCATGATGTCCGCCGCCGAGCTCGCGCCGCTCGTCACGCGCGGGGTCGTCGCGGCGGGGTTGGCGACCGAGGCGGAGGTCGCGGCCCGCGAGGCCTGGTACTTCGCGCTCATCGATCTTCTCAAGGTTCGCGCGCGCACGGTCGACGACATCGTGCGTCAGGCGGTTCCGTACATGCGCGAACAGATCGACTACGATGCGGATGCGGTCGCGAAAACATGGAAGGACGCGGAGGCGGCTCGCGCCATTCTGCAGACGACTCGCGACGCGCTCGCCGCCGCGCCGAGCTGGGAAACGCAACCGCTCGAGGACTCGTTGCGCGCGTTGGCCGAGTCGCGAGGCGTCGCCGCCGGCAAGATTTTTCAGCCGCTGCGGCTGGCGCTGACCGGTGTGAACGCGAGCCCCGGCATTTTCGACGTGCTCGTCATGCTCGGCCGCGAGCGCTCACTCGCGCGCATCGAGGCGGCCGTCCAGTTCCTGGGTCAAAATCGTGACGCGCGGCGTTGACCTGCCGAGGCGCACGAGCATACA
>Ga0153915_10005915_pt1 | contig 11408 bp, 8 predicted proteins | sample Opewatmetagenome_2_FD_107003 | JGI IMG/M metagenome (GOLD analysis project Ga0153915, IMG submission 107003) | Freshwater wetland microbial communities from Ohio, USA - Open water 3 Core 3 Depth 3 metaG | ecosystem: Environmental > Aquatic > Freshwater > Wetlands | place: USA: Ohio, Lake Erie...
AGCAGCATGGGAATGACGCAAGCCAGCAAGCCGACGGCAAACCGGGCTGAGCCTCCCGAGGCGGCGCCCAGCGCCTGGAACCGCCTGGTGGACCTGTTCTTCGACGACTGCTACTTCCCCTTTCATCCCACCGAGGGCACCTCGGCCGGCTTTCACCGCTATGACACGCAACTCGAGGACTATTCGCGCTCCGGGGTGGAAGCGGAGATCAAGGCGCTGAAGGCGATCCGCCCCAAGATCGCGCGCTTCGACGCAAAGCGCCTCACGCCCGAGCAACACGCCGACCGCCAGTTGCTGCTGAACGAGATTGACGGTCGCCTGCTCAGCCTGGAAGAGATCCGCCAGTGGGAGAAAAACCCGGACCGCTACTCCGGCGGCATTACTAACAGCGTGTTCACCATCATGAGCCGCAAGTTCGCGTCCGCGGACGAGCGGCTGAAGTCCGTGATCGCGCGCGAGCGGCAGATGCCCAAGGTATTCGCGGCGGCGCGCGCCAACCTCAAGAACCCGCCCCGGATCTACACCGAGATCGCGCTGCAGCAGTTGCCCGGCATCATCGCCTTTTTCCAGAACGACGTGCCCCATGCCTTCCGCGAAGTGAAGGACGCGAAGCTGCTGGCCGAGTTCCAGCAGGCGAACGGCGCCGTCATCCAGGCCTTCGGCGAGTACCAGAAGTGGCTGAAGGACGACCTGCTGCCGCGTTCCAACGGCGACTTCCGCATCGGCGCCGAGAACTACCGCAAGAAGCTGCTCTACGACGAGATGGTGGACACGCCTCTGGAGCAACTGCTGAAGATCGGCTACGACGACCTGCACCGCAACCAGCAGTGGTTCAAAGAAACGGCCGCCAAGATCGATCCCAGCAAGACCCCGCAGCAAATCCTCGAGGAACTGCAAAAGGACTATCCGCCGCCCGACAAGCTGCTTCCAGCGGTGCGCGACCTCCTGGGCCACCTGCGCGGCTTCATCGAGCAGAACAAGATCGTCACCATTCCTTCGCCGGTCCCGCCCATCGTGGAAGAGACGCCGCCCTTCATGCGCGCCCTCACCTTCGCTTCCATGGACACACCCGGCCCCTATGAGAAAGTGGCCAAGGAAGCCTTCTTCAACGTCACCCTGCCGGAGAAGGACTGGACGCCGCAGCATGTGGTCGAATTCATGGCCCAGTTCAACTACAACACCTTGACCGCGGTCGCCACCCACGAGGCCTATCCCGGGCACTACGTGCAGTTCCTGTGGGTGCAGCACGCCCCCTCCAAGGTGCGCAAGCTGATTGGCTCCGGCTCCAACGCCGAAGGCTGGGCACACTACTGCGAGCAGATGATGCTGGACGAGGGCTACGGCCGCTCGGCGGAGGGCGCCACCGCCGGTCAACACCGTACGGCCGAGATCACCAGTGACACCCAGGGCGTTGATTTCGGCCCTTACCTCAAGAAGCTCTTACCCATCATCCGCACGAACTGGTACGCGCTGATCCCGAGCGTCGCCCAGCCGCCACAGAGGAAGCAGGGTACGGCGAGCGTGGAATTCGCTATTCTCAAGGACGGAAGGGTATCCAGCCCGAAACTAGTTGCAAGCTCTGGAGACAGCGCTCTCGATCGAGCGGCTTCCGCCGCAGTCTCAGCTAGTAGCCCCCTGCCGCCGCTGCCCGAGCAATTCCACGGAGACCACTTGGCGCTGCGCTTCCTCTTCGTCTACAACCAGCAACCAGGTGCCGGGAAGACGGCTGCAGGTCAGGACGGCGACAAGAAGTACCTGAAGCTGCGCCTGGGGCAGTTACAGGATGCCCTGCTGCGGGATGCTCGCTACATTGTCGGCATCGAGATGCACACCGGCAAGATGAGCTTCGAGCAGGGCGTGGACTTCTTCGTCCAGGAGGGCTACCAGTCGCGCACCGTGGCCGCGACCGAAACCAAGCGCGGCACCTCCGACCCCACCTACCTGGTCTACACCCTGGGCAAACTGGAGATCCTCAAGCTGCGCGCGGACTACGAGAAAAAGATGGGCGACAAGTTCCGCCTGGAGCAGTTCCACGACGACTTCTTGAAGCAGGGCTTCCCGCCGGTGAAGATCATCCGGAAGGCGCTGCTGGGAGAGGAAGGGGCGGTACTCTAGGAGAGCAGCAAGAGGCTGAATGGCAAAGCTCAAAGTACGTAAGGCTGTCTTCCCCGCCGCCGGACTGGGCACGCGTTTCCTGCCTGCCACCAAGGCCCAGCCCAAGGAAATGCTGCCGCTGGTGGACAAGCCCATCATCCAGTACGGGGTGGAAGAGGCGCTGGCCGCCGGCTGCGACCAGATCATCATCGTCACCGGCCGCGGCAAGTCCGCCATCGAAGACCACTTCGACGTCAGCTACGAGCTGGAAAAGATGCTGGAGGAGCGCGGCAAGCATGAGCTGCTGGCGGTGGTGCGGCAGATCTCCGACATGATCCACCTGGCCTACGTGCGCCAGAAGGAGGCGCTGGGACTGGGACACGCCGTGCTCATGGCGCGCGAGCTGGTGGGCAACGAGCCCTTCGCGGTGCTGCTGGCCGACGACGTCATCGACGCCCCCGTGCCCTGCCTGAAGCAGATGATGGAGGTCTTCGAGGAAACCCAGTCCTCGGTTATTGCTACACAAGTAGTAGAAGGCCCGGCGATCTCCGCCTACGGCGTGCTGGACTGTAAACCCGTGGACGGACGCTTCCGCGGCAAGCTCTACCAGGTCTCCAACCTGGTGGAGAAGCCCCGGCAGGAAGAGGCCCCCTCCAACCTGGCCATCATCGGGCGTTACATCCTCACGCCCACCATCTTCGACATGCTGGAACGCACGCCCAAAGGGGCGGGAGGCGAGTTGCAACTCACCGACGGCCTGCGGCTTTTGCTGGAGAAGGAAAAGATCTACGGCTACGTCTTCGACGGCAAGCGCCACGATACCGGCGACAAGCTCGGCTTCCTCAAGGCCACCATCGAGTTCGCCCTCAAGCGCCCCGACCTGGGCGAGTCCCTGCGCTCCTGGCTCAAAGAGCTGAAACTCTAGTTCGTGTTGCTCGTTCCTCGTTTCTCGAAGGACTCGGTGGTGTCCTCTGTGGCAGGGCTCTCTCGAGAAACTCGCAACCAGAAACTGGAAACTCTATTCCAGCGCGTCGCTGAACAGGAGGTCGTGGTGCCAGTCGGTCTTGTAGCCGCGCTGCCGCATCTCGCTGGTGAGCTGCGCCCAGTGGCGCAGGCTGTGGATCAGTGCGTGCCCCAGCACCTTGCGCTTGGTCGCCGACTGCTGCCCGGCAGAGAGGGTCGGGAAGGTGACGGCCTCCTGTAATTTCGTCTCCGGCGCGCCCTCCAGGAACCTCCGTAACTTGGCGCGCGATTCGGCCCCGATGCCGAAGATCGCCTCCAGGGTCCCGGTGGGCAGCCTGTCATAGGATGGCAGCGGCTCGCCCGCAAGCAGGTTCGCGTACTTCAGCTCTACCGCGAAGAGGTGTACCAGCAGGTCGCGGACGGTCTTGCCCGCGAGCTCGACCGGCAAGTCAAGCACGGCGCCATCCTGCCCTGCCAGGTACTGGTGCCAGCGCTCGGCTTCCTGCTCGGTGAAGCGCAGCAGCTCGGGAAACGTGAGTCCGTTCATAGCCTCAACAGATACCTCACCGCCCTTTCCGGTTCCAGAAAAGATTCCGGAGATCTCGGTGCCTCTGTGTCTCGGTGGCTAGCGGCCCTCGCGGAGCTTCTTGGATTTCTCTACCACGCTCCTGGCCAGCTTCTCCTTGTGCGCAACTATCTTCTTGGCCAGCGCCGGATCGCTCAGGGCCAGAATCTGGGCCGCCAGGATGCCGGCGTTCGTGGCCCCGGCTTTGCCGACGGCCAGGGTGGCCACCGGAATGCCCGCGGTCATCTGCACCGTGGCCAGCAGCGCGTCGAGTCCTTGCAGGGAAGACGAGGGCATGGGTACGCCGATGACCGGCAGCGTGGTCTCGGCGGCGATCACGCCCGCCAGGTGCGCCGCTCCGCCCGCCCCGGCGATGATCACCTTGAGGCCGCGCCCCGCGGCCTGGCGCGCGAACTCGCTGGTGCGCGCCGGCGCGCGGTGCGCCGAGGTGATGTCCATCTCGTAGGGTATGCCGAAGTCATCCAGGGCCCTGGCGGCCTCGCGCATGACTTCCAGGTCGGAATCGGAACCCATCACGATGGAAACGAGTGGCTTCTTGGCCATACATTTTCTAAGCGGTTCAGTCCGGACTCACGCTACCGGCTTGGACTGCAGCGCTCGGGCGGCGATGTCCTTGCGGTAGTGCATGCCTTCGAACTGGATCTTGCCCGCGGCCTGGTAGGCGCGGGCCACGGCGGTGGCGATATCGGCGCCGCGCGCGGTCACGCCCAGCACCCGCCCGCCCGCCGTATAAAAGGCGCCGTCTCGCGCGCTGGTGCCGGCGTGGAAGACTTTGATGCCCTCCAGCCGGTCCGCTTCCTCGATGCCGGTAATCTTCTTGCCGGACTCGTAGCTGCCGGGGTATCCGCCCGAGGCCATCACCACGCACACGGCGGCGTCGCGCGACCACTTCAGGTCGCCCTCGCTGACCCGGCCTTCGATGGAAGCGATGCAGGCGCCCAGCAGGTCGCTGTCCATGCGCATCAACACCGGCTGCGTCTCGGGATCGCCGAAGCGGCAGTTGAACTCCAACGCCATGGGCCCGCGGGCCGTCATCATCAGCCCGCAGTAGAGAATCCCCTTGTAATCGGCGCCCTCGGCCTTCATGCCCGCGACCACCGGCCGGGCCACGTGCGTCAGCAGCCACTCCTGCATTTCCGCGTCCAGCAGCTCCTCGGTCGAGTAGGCGCCCATGCCGCCGGTGTTGGGACCGGTGTCGCCATCGCCCACGCGCTTGTAGTCCTGGGCTGCGACCAGCGGCGCCACCCGCTCACCGTCGCTCAGCACCATGAACGACAGCTCCTCGCCCTCCAGGAATTCTTCCAGCACCAGGCGCTGGCCGGCCCCGTCCAGGACCTTGCCGCTGAGCATCTCGCCCGCCACCTGCCCCGCCTCTTCCCGGGTCTTGCAGATGACCACGCCCTTGCCCGCGGCCAGGCCGTCGGCCTTCACCACGATCGGCGGGTGGAAGTGCGGCAGCGCGTCGCGCAGGTCGTTCTGCGAGCCGCACACTGCGTACTTGGCGGTGGGGATGTGGTACCGCTGCATGAACTGCTTGGCGAAGCTCTTGCTCGATTCCAGCCGCGCGGCGGCCGCCGTGGGCCCGAAGACTTTGAGCCCGCGGCCGGCGAACTCGTCCACCACTCCCAGGCTCAGCGGCACTTCCGGCCCCACTACCGTCAGGTCGGGCTGGATCTTGGCCGCGACCTGCAACAGCCCGTCCACGTTCCGCACCTCTCCCGGCAGGCACTCGGCTTCCGTACAGATACCGCCGTTCCCCGGTACGCAGTACACCTGGGACACCCGCGGCGACTGGCGCAGCTTCCACACCAGCGCGTGCTCGCGGCCTCCGCTTCCCAGCACCAGGACCTTCATGGCAGCTTTCACGGTTGCGCTTCGCAGTTCAAAGAAACAGGGTAGGTTCCGGCACGCGCCCTGTCAAACCCCTGTCGCCGGCTGCCGGCCGCCGGAAGACGCGTACCCGGTGAGCCGGAGGCAGCGGGCCGCAGAGTCGAGCCGCCCTCCCCACCCCCGCGCTGCGGCCATCTGTTAATCATAGTTAACAAAGGGTCTATAATGCGGGGGCAGCATATAGCACCGGTGAGGTGGCGGAACCGTGATCACCGTTTCCAAGGAAGACTACCTGAAGGCGGTCCTCGAAGCCGAGAGCCAGGGGGAGCACGTGATCTCGGCAACGCTGGCGCACTGGCTCTCGGTCTCCGCCCCGGCCGTGACCATGGCCCTGCGTCGCCTGAAGCGCGACGGGCTGGTCACAGTGCGCGCCAACGGTCGCGTGGAGCTTACCGCGGCAGGGTGCAAGATCGCCCAGCGCACCATGGTGCGCCATCACCTCATCGAGCGCATGCTGGCCGAAGTGTTCGGCATGGAGTGGTACAAGGTCCACGACGAAGCCGAGCGCCTGGAGCACGCCGTCTCCGCCGATTTCGAGGCGCGGCTGGCGCAACAACTGGGGGCCGAGGGCACTTGCCCGCACGGCAACCCGGTCATGCCCGAGAGTCCGGCCGCCCGCCGCAAGCGCGGCCTGCGGCCCCTGGCCGACGCGGAAGAAGGCCGGAGCTACTTGGTCAGCAGCGTGTACGAGCGCGACAGCCGCCTACTCGAGTTCCTCGACCGCCGCGGTATCCGCCCGGGCGCCCGCCTGCGGGTCACGGCGCGCAGCTATGACCAGACCCTTTCCCTGGCAACCGATGCCGGGGACGTGACCATCGGCGCTCCCGCCGCGGAGAAAGTCTGGGTCGCGGCCCGGGCGGACATCTCCTCCCGGCATCCGCGAAAATAGTTAACTGAGGTTTAGTCTCGGGTATATACTAAGGCTAAGCCAACGGCATCCAACGGCAGAGGCTGCGACGGAATCACAGAAACCCATGAACACCCGCCTGCGCGTCTGGAATCTGGAACCAGGAGCTCCCAGCCTGCCCGAGGTACACGCCTCGCTCGACGTGCCCTACAACGGGAGTTTCTGGCGCAAGATGCTGGCCTTCGCCGGCCCGGGTTTCCTGGTGGCCGTGGGCTACATGGATCCGGGCAACTGGGCTACCGACCTGGCCGGCGGATCCCGTTACAACTACACTCTGCTGTTCGTCATCATGCTCTCCAACCTGATGGCGATTCTGTTGCAGAGCCTGAGCGTCAAGCTGGGGGTGGTGACCGGGCGGGACCTGGCGCAGGCTTGCCGCGATCATTTCTCCAGGCCCGTCACCCTGGGCCTGTGGGCCCTGTGCGAGGTGGCGATCGCCGCCTGCGACCTGGCGGAGGTCATCGGCTCCGCCATCGCGCTGCAGTTGCTCTTCCACATCCCCTTGATCTGGGGCGTGTGCATCACCGCCGCCGACGTGCTGCTCATCCTGCTGCTGCAGAACCGCGGCTTCCGCTACATCGAGGCGGTGGTGGTCACGCTGGTGGGCACCGTGGGCGCCTGCTTCGCCCTGGAGATTTTGTTCTCCCGCCCGCATTTCGGCGAGATCGCCCGCGGTTTCCTGCTGCCTTCCTCCCAGATCGTCAGCAACCCGGCAATGCTCTATATCGCCATGGGCATCCTGGGCGCCACCGTGATGCCGCACAACCTCTACTTGCATTCCTCCATCGTGCAGACACGCCGCTACGAGCGCACTGCCCAGGGGAAGCGCGAGGCCATCAAATTCTCCACCATCGATTCCACCGTGGCGCTGATGTTTGCCCTGTTCGTGAACGCCGCCATCCTGATCGTTGCCGCCGCCACCTTCTACCGCAACGGGCACACCGAGGTGGCGGAAATCCAAGACGCCTACCACCTGCTGACGCCGCTGCTGGGCATCACCGGCGCCAGTACCCTGTTCGCCTTTGCCTTGCTGGCTTCCGGCCAGAACTCCACCTTGACCGGCACGCTGGCCGGCCAGATCGTGATGGAAGGCTTCCTGAACATCCGCCTGAAGCCCTGGCTGCGCCGCATGATCACCCGCCTGATGGCCATCCTGCCGGCGGTCGTCGTGACCTCACTCTACGGCGCCAGTGGGACCGCCAGGCTCCTCATCCTCAGCCAAGTGATCCTCAGCATGCAGTTGAGCTTCGCCGTGGTCCCCCTGGTGATGTTCACCAGCGACCGGCGCAAGATGGGCGAGTTCGTGAACGCTCCCTGGGTGAAGGTCCTCGCCTGGTTCGTCACCATCCTGATCGCCGGGCTCAATGCCTGGCTGCTGATCCAGTCGTTGCGCGGCTGGATCGCCGGTTGAGGCTTGGGATTGTCATGCCGGGCGGAGCATAACTCTTGCAGCGCAAAACGCCCGGGAGGATACTAAGGAGTTTTGGTTCGTCATTCCGCGATGTAAGAGGCATCTATGAACAGCTTTCATAGCCGCTCCACGCTGCGCGTTGGAAGCAAGGATTACGAGATCTACCGCCTGGACGCTTTGGACAAGCAGGGCCTGTCCACCACCCGCCTGCCGTTCTCGCTGCGCATCCTGCTGGAAAACCTGCTGCGCACCGAAGACGGCAAGACCGTCAAGGCGGACGAGATCCGCGCTCTGGCCCAGTGGAACCCCAAAGCCGAGCCCGACAAGGAGATCGCCTTCACTCCCAGCCGCGTGCTCTTGCAGGACTTCACCGGGGTGCCCGCGGTCGTGGACCTGGCCGCTATGCGCGACGCCATGAAGAAACTGGGCGGCGATCCCAGGAAGATCAATCCTCTGCAGCCGGCGGAACTGGTGATCGATCACTCGGTGCAGGTGGACGAGTTCGGCACGCCCCAGGCCTTCCAGGCTAATGCCGACCTGGAGTTCCAGCGCAACCAGGAGCGCTATGCCTTTCTGAAGTGGGGCCAGCAGGCGTTCAAGAACTTTAAGGTGGTCCCGCCCGACACCGGCATCGTCCACCAGGTGAACCTAGAATTCCTGGCGCGCGTGGTCTTCGTGGACCAGAAAGACGGGCGCGCCGCGGCCTATCCCGACACCTTGGTGGGCACCGACTCGCACACCACCATGATCAACGGCCTGGGCGTGCTGGGATGGGGTGTGGGCGGCATCGAAGCCGAGGCTGCGCTGCTGGGCCAGCCGGTTTCCATGCTGATCCCGCGCGTGGTCGGCTTCCGGCTGACGGGCCAGTTGCCCGAGGGCGCCACCGCCACTGACCTGGTGCTGACCATCACCGAGATCCTGCGCAAGAAAGGCGTGGTGGGGAAATTCGTCGAGTATTACGGCCCCGGGCTGCGCAACCTGCCGCTGGCCGACCGCGCCACCATCGCCAACATGGCGCCTGAGTACGGCGCCACCTGCGGCATCTTCCCGGTGGACAACGAGACCCTGCGCTACCTGCGTTTCAGCGGCCGCAGCGACGAGCAGATCGCGCTGGTCGAGGCCTATTGCAGGGAGCAGGGCCTGTTCCACACCGAGAGCACGCCCGAGGCCGTGTACTCCGACAACCTTGAGCTCAACCTGGGCACGGTGGAGCCGAGCATCGCCGGGCCGAAACGCCCGCAGGACCGCATCCGTCTCTCCGCCGCCCGCACTTCCTTCGAGCAGGCGCTGCCCTCCTTGCAGAAACCGGGCGCCAAGAAACCTGCCCAGGTCGCCTCCGGCAATGGACACCTGCGCGACGGTTCCATCGTGATCGCGGCCATCACCAGTTGCACCAACACCTCCAACCCTTCGGTGCTCGTGGCTGCGGGCCTGCTGGCCAAGAAGGCCGTGGAACTCGGCCTCTCCACCAAGCCCTGGGTGAAGACTTCCTTGGCGCCAGGTTCCAAGGTTGTGACCGAGTACCTGACCGAGGCCGGCCTGATGCCCTACCTGGAGCGGCTGAAGTTCAACCTGGTAGGCTACGGCTGCACCACCTGCATCGGCAACTCTGGTCCCCTGCCCCCCGAGGTCTCGAAGGAGATCCAGGACAAGGACCTGGTCGCGGTCGCGGTGCTCTCCGGCAACCGCAACTTCGAAGGCCGGATCAACCCCGAGGTCCGGGCCAACTACCTGATGTCGCCGCCGCTGGTGGTGGCTTTCGCCCTGGCCGGTCGCATCGATATCGACCTGCACAGCGAGCCCCTGGGCGTCGGCAAGGATGGCAAGCCCGTCTTCCTGCGCGACCTCTGGCCTTCGCAGCGCGAGGTGGTGGAGACCATCCAGCGCTCCGTCAAGTCCAGCATGTTCCACAAGTCCTACGCTGATGTTTTCCAGGGCGACCAGCGCTGGAGCTCGATGAAGGTTCCCGGGGGAGAAACTTGCACCTGGGACCCCAAGTCCACCTACGTCAAGCACCCGCCCTACTTCGTGGACATGCCCACGGAACCGCCGCCCGTCGCCGACATCAAGGGCGCACGCGTGCTCTTGAAGCTGGGACACTCCATCACCACCGACCACATCTCGCCCGCGGGCTCCATCAAGCCCGACAGCCCGGCGGGCAAGTACCTGATCGCGCGCGGCGTCCAGCCCAGGGACTTCAACTCCTACGGCTCGCGCCGCGGCAATCACGAGGTGATGGTGCGCGGCACCTTCGCCAATGTCCGCTTGCGCAACCAACTCGCTCCCGGGACCGAGGGTGGCTGGACCCGTCACCTGCCCGACGGCGAAGTGATGAGCGTCTTTGACGCCTCCGAAAAGTACCAGCAGGAACGCGTGCCCCTGCTGGTGCTGGCCGGCAAGGAATACGGCTCCGGCTCCTCCCGCGACTGGGCGGCCAAAGGGCCGTGCCTGCTGGGCATCCGCGCCGTCATCGCCGAGAGCTTCGAGCGTATCCACCGCTCCAACCTGGTGGGCATGGGTATCGTGCCCTTGCAGTTCAAGCCCGGCGACAGCGCCGACTCCCTCGGCCTGACCGGCGAGGAAGTGTGCGAGCTGGTCGGGCTGAAGCAAATGCTCGACCGCCCGTTCGCTTCCGGACGGGAACTCAAGGTGCGCGCCACCGCCGGCGGCAAGACCAAGGAGTTCGCCGCCACCGTGCGCATTGATACCCCGCAGGAAGCGATGTACTACCGCCACGGCGGGATCCTGCAGTACGTCCTGCGGCAGTTGCTGGGCGCGAAGCAGTAGCGCCGGCCCCGGTGTGGGAAGCAAGCGCCCGCGAGGGAGGCTCTTTCCCCACAGCCAACGTGGTGACCTGCCCCAACGCGGCGTGTTTATCTTCAGGGACTTCGTCTTGAGCCGAGCGGCCTAGCGCCGGCTCCTGTTTTGCCGGGCGAAGTCACGCGAGTCCATGCCGCCCGCTTCGCGGTCGAATTTGGCTGGGAATCTGGGCGGGACGTGCCCGCGTTGTTCCGGGGAGAACAGTCGGTCCAGCACCGCCAGGATCAATGGCGGCTCGGCTGGCTTGTGGATCACCAGGTCGGCCCCTGCGGCTAGCGCCCGTTCCCGCAAACCCGGGCCGTCGCTGCCCGTCAAAACAACGAACACGGGGAGCACCGGGCGGACGCGGCGGCGGGCTGCCTGGATGAGTTCGATGCCGTTCATCCCCGGCATTTGGTAGTCGGTGATCACGCAGTCGCAGCCCTGCGCAATAGCGGGGATGGCCAAGGCCGCGTCCTCACAAGGCGTCACCTCGTAGCCGGCGCGCCGCAGGATGACACCGAGGAGCAGGTTGTGCGTGGCCTGATCGTCTACCACCACAACCCTCGCTTTGGGGCGAAAGACCATTGCAAACCTTGTTGTCAGTGGCGAGGAAAGCGGCGATGGTCTCACTAGTAGTACAACTATCCTATCGCGCCGTTAATACTTGTCAAGTGGGATCTGGAAGCACCACTCAAGAATTGAAAGTGGCGCTCCTACCCGCTGTTGCTTATCGCTCCCGTTTCAGCCATAGTATA
>Ga0153915_10005916_pt1 | contig 11408 bp, 13 predicted proteins | sample Opewatmetagenome_2_FD_107003 | JGI IMG/M metagenome (GOLD analysis project Ga0153915, IMG submission 107003) | Freshwater wetland microbial communities from Ohio, USA - Open water 3 Core 3 Depth 3 metaG | ecosystem: Environmental > Aquatic > Freshwater > Wetlands | place: USA: Ohio, Lake Erie...
ATCACAGAGGCCAACGCAGCGGAAAACCCTTTACCTATTACAATGTATGAAAATAAGACTATCACAGCTAACTTCATCGCAATTAGCGCAGTCGATCTTGTTTTGACGCCCTCGCCCAGCACCGTGGCAATCGGTCAGTGCTTTGATGTAATCATTCAAGCGCAAAGCGGATCGCTGGACGTCGCCGGAATAGACGCATACCTGAACTTCGATCCAGCTAAACTGGCAGTATTAGATATGGACAACCTTACCAGCGGTATACAAATAACTAATGGCGTTAGTTTAACTTCGATTCTTCAAAACTCCGCTAATAATACCAGCGGGCACATCGATTACAGCGCGGGAGTTTTAGGCGGTGATTCTTATCCCAACGGCACCTTCACGGTAGCTATCATCCGCTTTGAAGCGCTGGCAGAAACATCTACAGACACAGCTGTGACATTCTCTACCCAGGATACCAGACCTACCCTGGTCACCTGCAAAGGCGCCAATATCACAGGCAGCCTCACAGGAGGGACTTATACTATCACCGGACTCAATACGTCTGTAGAGGTTAAACTGCAGGGGTCCGCCAGACCGGACAGCGCATGGGTTGTGCCGCTTACCGTCAATTTTTTCACTCAAGACGCTGATGTTCTGAACGAAACGCCGCTTTACAAATTTACTCTGAATACCACCAGAATCGATAATATCACGGTGCAAATTACCTGCAGCGATCTTTTACCTGGCACTTACGACATTTCAACGGTAAGTCCTCATACTCTGGTTAACGTCAAGAAAAATGTCACTATCAATGCTTCTACCGCCAGCCTGTCGCTGGGCACCCTTCTGGAAGGCGATGTCAATAACGATGAAAGAATCAATATCCTGGATTTTAGCCTACTTTCCAACGCGTATCGCAAGACTTCTTCAGATGCGGATTACGATGATATGGCGGATTTTGACGGCAGCGGCACGATCAACATAGCCGATTTCAGCCTGTTATCCGGCAACTACACTCTTATTTCACCCATTACAGTGCCCTGGTAATTATTAGTCTATCATGATATACTTTAACTCATGAATATAATCGGAAATAAACATGGCAATATAAAAACACTAACTACCCTGATAATCGGGACTCTTCTCACGGCGGTCATAGCGTTGTCCGTCTTGATAGGAACAGCAGCGCCGATCACCGCGGAGTCCACAGTCAGCCTATCCCTGGCGCCGGTTGAACAGACCGTAAAAGTGGGAGATACATTCGATGTCGCTATACAGGCCGAGAGCGGGTCTCTGGAGGTAGTCGGCATCGATGCTTATCTGGAATTTGATCCCAGTAAACTGGCGGTAGTAGATATGAACTCCACGAAAAGCGGCATCCAGATTACCGCCGGAGATACTTTAACCACAGTTATCCAGAATTCAGCCGATAATACCAACGGTTACATTAACTACAGCGCCGGGGTATTGGGGGCTGATTCTTATCCCAGCGGTACTTTCACAGCAGCTACCATCAAATTTGAAGCGCTGGCAGAAACATCTACTGCAACGGCAGTGGAGTTCTCTACTTCCGCCAAACGAACTACTATGGTCAGCGGTGAGAGCGGCAGCGTTATCACCGGCAGCCTTACGAATGGAGTCTATACCTTATATTCCGAAGCCACGACTACACCCACAACTACTACCACTGTAACTACAACTACCACTTCCTCACACAGCAGCGGTGGAGGAGGGGGAGGAGGAAGCAGCGGAAGCAGCGACTTCACGTTAAGCACCAGCGGTCTCTCGACGACAGCCTCTTTGCACATCAGTAGTAAAGGCGTATCCCAGAACACCGCCACACTGACTACTACGGACGGCCGAGCATCTCTAAATATCCCGTCGGGGACTACCCTGCTAACCAGCGCCAGCTCTCCCCTGAGCATTATCTCGACCCAGTCTATGGCCTCTCCTCTTGCAGCCTCCAACGACAATCTGCTGATAGCAGCTTATACGTTTGGACCTTCCGGAGCCACTTTTAACCCGGCTATTGTCCTTTCTATATCCTATAATCCGGCTGATTTACCGGAAGGCTTACTTGAGACTAATTTGTACATCGCCTACTATGATGGAACAGGCTGGACAGGGTTGGACAGTACAGTGGATGCCACGGCCAGGGTTGTCAACGCCAGGATATCTCATTTCAGCAGCTATGCTCTGATCGGGAAGACCACGGCTTCTGAAATTTCAGCAACCACAGCGGCGGGTACCACCGGGGCCACTACCGCCGGGACAATTGCTACGTCAGGAACAGCCAGCCAGACCGCCAGTACATACGCTCAAGCAACCACCGATCAAACCATCACTTCCACGCCGGCCAAGACCGCGACCACGACGCAGACAATAGTCGAACCCAAACGTTCGCCGGTTATTTTTTGGATAATCGCCATTGTGGTGATACTGGCAATCATCGGGTCTATATTAATAAGAAGGAAAGGCCCAACACCTAAAGAATAATCAGGGACAGGGTAAATCCAGTCAGGTGAATTGACTGCCCCCTCTCAATATGGTATAAAGTTAAAGGATGGCAACGTAGCTCAGTGGTAGAGCAGGGGACTCATAAGCCCTTGGTCAGTGGTCCAAATCCACTCGTTGCCACCATTTTTTTGTCCGCAGCCAGGTTACCCCCCCGGACATATTTTTAAACAGCTTCGAATTGTGTTTTAAGGCCCCTAATTTGGGCAAGAAACAGACTTTAGCCCACCGGACGACCTTTTCTATTATCCCTTAAAGCTAAAAACATAGTTGACCGGGCGATTGAGAGACAGATCAAGAAAAGAATAGTTAAGGCAAAAGGGATAATCAGGGGCAAGACAAAATATATGATCTGAGCTATAATAAAAGCCAAATATGGGTATTGAATTATTATCGAACTATATTCGTGAAAATTACTTTGTTTATGAATGGAGACACGCTTGCGCCATTCTAAATAGTGATTTTCCTGATGAATTTAAAGATATCTCTGATTTATTGGAGAATTTTAAACTTAGAAAGAGTTGGATTACTGTCGGAGGCGGAAATAAATCGAAGGTTTCTGATGCCATGGACTCCTTTTTAAAAACGAAAGGCTGGGAACCCAAAAATTTTATGACGTCCATAAAAGTTGATGATGACCTGAGAGAAACCCCAACGCATGAAATTGACTGTTATAAAAATCGAGTGGCTTTAGAAATAGAATGGAATAATAAAGACCCCTTCTACGACAGAGATTTAAATAATTTCAGATTGCTTTTTGAATTGCATGCAATAAGTATCGGGGTTATTATTACTCGATGCGATGAACTTCAGACAATTTTTACAGGATTGCATAGAGGCTCATCCTACGGAAATTCGACGACACATCTATCGAAATTATTGCCAAGAATAAAAGGTGGCGGCGGTGGTGGTTGCCCGATCTTAGTTTTTGGAATAAAGGATAAATTATATGTTGAAGACATTTAAACCATTAGAAGATACCCAATTGACGCCCGCACAAGATTTTACGAAAAATGTGGTTGACAATTCCTATGGGGCCATTCTAGCTGATCCACCGTGGAGATTTCAGAATAGGACGGGGAAAATGGCTCCGGAACATAAACGTCTATCAAGATATACCACTCTGTCATTGCAGGAGATTAAAGAAATTCCGGTTTGGCTGGTAGCAGGTCAAAATAGTCATTTATACCTTTGGGTTCCCAACGCTCTTATTAAAGAGGGATTACAAGTAATGGAAGCCTGGGGATTCGAATACAAGACTAATCTAATCTGGCACAAGGTTAGAAAAGATGGCGGACCGGATGGAAGGGGCGTGGGTTTCTATTTCAGAAACACGACAGAAATGATCTTATTCGGTACTAGAGGTAATCTCCGTACTCTTTCGCAAGGCAGACGGCAAGTAAATATTATTAAATCTTGTAAAAGAGAGCATTCAAAAAAACCGGATGAACTTTATAAGATAATTGAGGAGTGTAGTCCGGGACCTTACCTTGAGTTATTTGCAAGAGGAAAACGCGCAAATTGGGATCAATGGGGAAATGAAGTTGAAGACTATGTTCCAAATTGGCCGACATATACTTACAACAGTCAGGTTGAAAATTCCCCCAAAGAAAATAAGGGATATCGCTTATTTGAAAAATCTCGATAGCTACTTGTAAGAAGGATTTTTCAAATTGGTGAGTCGAGATAAATTAAAACGTCCGGCTATTTTAATATTTAGAGGATACCTCATACATAGTCCAGATCGGCGTGCCTTTAATTAATTCGGTCACCTGGTTGACACGGGTCTTGAACTGACCGCTGTGTTCATCAGTCAGCGCGTTTTGTTCATTATCCCAAAAGCCGATACATACGCAGCAGCCGGTTTTGGGGTCAGTCAAAATATAGCCGCCCTGAAAGCCTTTTCTCTGTTTTACGACAGGGAAGATAGACTCATCATAATATTTTTTAACCTCATCCAATTTACCGGCTTTAGCTTGAATAGTAGTTACACGAGCTATCATGAAACCACCTCCTGAAAAAATGAACTTTCCTTTACTATAATGATCCTTCCAGGACAATGCAAATCAGTCTGACGGGTTTTACTATAAAATTCGAACGGTCAGGATTTGACATGGGGAGGGAGGTATTGTAGATTCTTTTTGTGAGGTAAGAATATGGGATTGAAAGATGATATACGAGATTTAGAGGCCCGGCGGGAAAAGGCCAAAGCGATGGGCGGACAGGAACGCATTGCCAGGCAACATGCCCAGGGGCGGCTGACCGCACGTGAGAGAATAGAAAAATTAGTGGATCCCGGGACATTTGTGGAACTGGGCATACTGGCCCGAGCCGGAATCCCTGAATTGGAAGAATTGAGCGCCGCTGACGGCCGCATATGCGGAAGCGCTACCATCAACGGCAGACGAGCGGCCATTATCGCGCATGACCGCACTGTGCTGGGCGGCAGCGGAGGGGAGGTAGGCCTCAGGAAAAAACACAGGCTGGAGACCCTGGCCCTGCAAGGCAAGTACCCGATCATCACATTAGGCGACGATTCCGGCGGCATCAGAATCCAACAGGTGATGGGGTCGCAGAACTGGGCGCCGGGGGGAGGCCCTTTCCGCGAGCCGATTGTCGGAGACCTGCGCAGAGTGCCGCGGATAGTAGCGATCATGGGTGAATGCTTCGGCGAGCCGTCCTGGCACGCAGCCCTGGCGGACTACGTCCCCATGGTTAAAGGAACGGCCATGGGAGCGGCAGGACCCAAAATGGTCGAACCCTCGATAGGTCAAAAGGTAACCGCTCAGGAACTGGCCGGCTGGGAGATTCAGTCCCGCGTAACCGGGCAAGCGGACTCCATAGTAGAAAACGATGAAGCGTGTCTTGAGATCATCAAGGAATTCCTGAGCTACATGCCAGCTAATTGCGATGAGGAACCACCCTTTCTGCCACCGCAAGACGACCCTGATAGAAAACTGGAAATAGAGCAAATAGAGAAGATCGTACCGGTCCAACTAAATCGCGGCTATGATATGTATCGCCTGATCAAACTGATAGTTGATGACGGGAAATATTTTCCACTCAAAAAAGACTTTGGCACGGCCCTGATAACCTGCCTGGCGAGAATCGGAGGGCGAGTTGTAGGAATATACGCTAACAATCCCTTTTTCAACGCAGGGGCACCGGATGTCGCAGCCTGTGAGAAAGCCACGGACTTTATATGCTTCTGCGATTCCTGGAATATACCGCTAATCGCTCTGATGGATATTCCCGGCATGCTGCCCGGAAAAGACGCGGAAAGGCTGAAACTGCCAACGAAAGTGATGGTCTGGGAACAGGCACAGGGACTGGCTACAGTCCCAAAAATTCAGATAGTTATACGCAAGGATTACGCCATGGGAGCGGTGGTAATGGGCGGCCGGGGGGATGTCATCAATGCAGCCTGGCCCTCAGCTAAAATGAGTTTTGTCGATCCGGATATTGGAATCGATCTGGCGATGGCGGCCAGAATAGAAGGCGCCCTGGATAAAGAAGCCGAGAGGGCGCGAATACGAGAGGAATGGGCTGCGGAGAGCGCACCCTGGGGGGCAGCTGCCAATTTCGGGCTGTGCGATGTGATCGATCCCACAGATACCAGGAGATTTATAGTAAAGACACTGCAAATAATCAGAGGCAACAGAGATAAAGTCATCAGTGAACATAAAATGCGGGACTGGCCAGGGGGTTTTTAGACTGGCTTAAAAGATCCGATTAAAATCTCAAAGTGACCGATTTACAAGTCTGGAAAGGGAGAAGAACCGACAATTTAGAAGTCTAATAGGTCTTAAAATCAGGAGGTTCAGGTATGTATAAACCAACCGCCTTATTAATGGCCGCTATTATGATGATACTGATCGGTTTACCGGCTTGCAGCGCTGCCGCGGCAACCGCCACCCCGACCCCGGCGGATATCACCATCCGCGTGACCGGATACCTGATTCAAGTCGATCAAGATAAGTCCTTTCCACCTGAGAGGCAGGCTGAAATAGAGGCCCACGCCCTCCAGTTTCCGAACGGCAGCGACCCCAACTACCAGCAATGGAGCGCCGCGCTGGATAAAAAATACCCGGTCATCTATGAACAGGTGCCCGGTCTCTACTTTCTGGGGTATATAACCATCACAGCCAACGGCAAATCCACTACCAGCGAGGTGACCGGGGCCACTCCACGGGACTACCTCTTTAAAGAAGCCGGCAACGACTCTATTTCCTGTACCTTCCACAATACCGATTTTCCGGACGGGAACCTGCCGGAATACTTACAGGTGGATATCCTTAAAAACGGCAATGTTATCGCCACAGGCAACACTAAAGACACCTGGACCGGATTGACTGTCTCTACAAGTGGGCAATAATATCGTCGGCGGTGGTAACCAGGGCCAGGGCGGGAGCCAGTTCTTCCATCACTATCTTATGTGCTTTTAGAGACGGAGAAGCCGAGGCGTCGCCTGGAACAACCTGTGAATAGAAGCGATCTGACCCTCCCATAATCGCGCTTAAAACCACCCCATTGGTGGCAAAACCGACCGGGACCAGAGTTTCGGCATGACAAACCTTGAGCGCCTGATCTAACCCTGAATTGCTAAAAGGACCAAATGGCCAATTATACAACACAACCTCTTTAGACTGAGGAGCTACTTCAGGAATCACAGAATATTCTTCCGGCAAGGGTACGGAGGCGCCTTCCAATTTCCATAAAAATCCATAAGAAGGAATATCACCCACCACGGTTTGCATTCTGACATTAACATAGATCACCGGCAACTTTTTATTACGAAAGGCCCGTAATAAAGCCTGCTGACGCGGGATTATGCCGGATTCTTTAACTACTCTGGCAGAATCCGGATGAAATATTTCACCGATGATTCCGGGCTGCATGTGTAAGACCAGAAGTGCGGGTTTACCCTTCATTTCCCAGGTAGCCATAGCCTTTTCCTCCTTGAATTCGATAATTTAAATATGATTATACCAGAGAATTAAAGGAGTCCAACAGCTAATTCTAAAAAGTTGATAATAATCGATTAACCGGAAAAGACAAGGGATGTGCAGGTGAGGGAATCTAGATTGAATTACTTGATTTGGCCGTCGATGCCGATGACGATCTCCTTGACAGGAAGATCGTTTTTACTCAGAGAAACGGCTTTAGAGGCAATAAAATTCAGGCCTGAACAGCAAGGCACCTCCATACGTACGACGGTCAGGCTTTTTAAAGCAGCTTTTTTCAAAATTTCTGTCATTTTATACAGGTGAGCATCAGCGTCATCCAGCTTCGGACAGGCTGTCAGCACCACATGACCTGTTAAAAAGTCCCGGTGCAATTCAGTATAAGCGAAAGGCACACAATGGGCAATCAACATCACATCCGCACCCTTCAAGAATTGAGCTCCGGGTTGTACCAGAGCCACCTGCACCGGCCAATTGGACAGAGCAGATTCCCCACGAAAAGAGATATTCGGATGGGAATGGGCAGTCCTCTCTTCGAATTCCTCCGCCTCTTTCTCTATGATCTGCAAAGCACCCCGGGGACATTCTTTCAGGCAAGCTGCCAGACCATCACAATATTGCTCCTTAACTAGCTTGGCCTTACCGTCGACCAGCGCCAGCGCGCCTTCCTCGCAAGAGCCAATACAAGCGCCACAGCCATCACATTTCTCTTCATCTATCCGGATGATTTTGCGTATTCTCTTCACAGGCATTCGCGTCCCCTTTTAAACTCTTCCACCTTTCTTCACCCAGGCATTCCCGGGCTTTGGCGCACCATTGGAGGCAAGAGGGAGTTTCTTCTTTATAAACATAAGAGCCGCACTGACGGCACTTTATACGAGTCTCATCGGAAAAGATCTCAACCTCATGCCCGCAGCGCGGACATTTGTGCAGAGAGACCGTTAAGTTGCGGCCGTCCTGGCCCGGACAATGGCTGACCAAAACAAAACTCCTTTAGAGTTGCCATAAAATAGTATTCTTTTACATTCTATTAAAAAATAGAGAAGCCGGGGGAAAAGAGGGAGGAGGGAAGCTACTTGAACATGCGGTCGTCTTCTTCATCAACCTGTCTTTTCAATTCGTCTTCAGCAGCTTGAAGGGCCTGAGGATCATCGATTCTATCGTCGTTATCCAATTCTATTTCCACGATTTGACCGCTATCTTCCGCATAAAAGTCCTGTCCGCAACTCGAACAGCGGAAGGTCAGATAACGCTGACCCCGCCAAACTTTGGCATACGCAGCCTCACCGCCACCGTGATGAGTAACGAGACGGGTATCGCGGCTCTTGCAGTGGGGACATTGGGGGCCGGCGGGTCCGGGATTAATATCGTTCTTTTTACGTTTAAAGGGCCACATATTTTAATACAAATAGAAAATTAAAAGTCACACTCAACAAATTATACTATTTTAACTGAAATACAACCTGACTTCCGGAGGCGATAACAGGTTTAGTTAGGCCGGTTTTGAGAGCCTCTTTTCAGATTATCCGGGGCTTTTGTCACCAGCACATTAGTGGACTTAATCAGGTAAACCGGATTACCTTCAAGGTCGTACTCACCATTCAAGCGTATCACCTCAGACACTACCGCTTTCATACGGATGGAAGAGCCATCCTCCAGGGTATAATCATTCCATTCTTCATGATTGCTTCTAAAACGGACTTCCAGTCCATCTACATCTCGTCCCTGCCACTTGATCACAGGCATGGTCACACCCCCTAAAATTATCAATTATGTACTAAAAATAGTCGATCAAGAGTTTTTTGTCAACCGTGCGTCTTCAATCATAACAGGATAGATAGTCCTAAAAATATAACCGCCCGGTATTGGGATACCAGGCGGTTAATTGTTCCATTCTATATAGCCAGCTATTTGCACTCTTTGGGCTTGACGCTGATGACCGGCACCGGGCTGGTGTGCAAGACTTTATCCACGACACTGCCCAGAGCCCAGCGCACTATACCGGAACGGCCGCTGGCTGACATGACAATAACGTCCACCTTATTCTGCACCGCAAAGTCCACAATTTGCACAGCAGGCGTACCCGCCGTAACATTAACTGAGGATTTTATGCCCGCTTCTGTAAATATTTTCTGAATTTTTTCCAGATACGCGGTATAGCGCTCCTGGGAATAATAAGCCGCCGCATGAAGATCGTTAATCTGAGGATTTTCTTTCCAGTCTTCCTTCCATTTCATAGCGTCAGTGGCAGGACCATCCGAGGGCGCTTCATGGGGCAATTCCCACTTATAGCGTATCGCTGAGGGGTAGGCGGATATATTTTGCGGAGGTTCCCAAACATGGAGAAGCATCACTTCGGTCTCGTTACTGTTTTCAGCCATGCTTTTAACCTGAGGGATAACGCATTCAGCCATATCCGAGCCATCTAAGGGCACCAGGATCTTTTTATACACTTCAACCTCCAATCGATTATTTAAGACATCTAATTACATTATAAAATAAAATAGCCTTAATTGTGGGTGGCTATCAGGGTTGTTATGATTTACCCGGCAGAGGCTGCATTATCCACGCAAGTTTATAAATACTGTCCTTTCAACTTTTTTACCAATTCCGCTGAATTATCTTCCAGTATTTTTCTGACCAGGGTGGATGCCAATCCAGCCCCTCTCAACACTGCACCGGCTAACCTGGGATTTAACAGGTCGCCATCGGTATGGGCGTCGGAATCCAGAATCATTTTAGCCCCGGCCTTAACCGCCATCTTAGCGACGTGTCCATTGGTCAGGGAATGCCCTTTTCGAGCGCTGATCTCTAACAAGACGCCCCGGTCCGCCGCCAGTTTAGCTTCCGTTAAAGTGACAAAACCCGGATGAGCCAGGATGTCTACGTCCGGGCTATTCAAAGCTGATAAATTAGTGCCTTCTTCTACAGGCTCAACCGGTGTCTCTCCATGGACCACCACAATCCAGGCTCCCAGTCCTTTAGCCTCTTTGGCCAGAACAGGAATGGACTTGGCCGGGACGTGAGTCAGCTCTATCCCCGGAATCGCCAGGATATCCCAGTATTGACGAGCCAGGGCGCAGGTCTGGACTAATTCAGGAACGATGCGCTGCATATCACCAGTTGAGGCATGGTCGGTCAAGGCCACCGCGGAATAACCGGCTACCGCCGCCCGCCTGATCATCTCCATAGGCGAAAGCTCGCCATCGCTTAAAGACGTATGAGTATGAAAATCCTGCAACATCTAATTCACCTTCCGGTCCGATAATATATTAATACCTATAATAGCAAGACTCGCAATAAATACCAAGACTACCCATAAATTAATGGCATTAAATTATATGTTATGCGTTGGGGAAGGGATAAATGACAGGCTAAAAAAGGACTCACTCAGCCAAGGAGAAGGCTTTTTTATCTTATAACGACATTAAAGGGCTTGATCAGATTTTTCAGGATCAGCGGCAGAGAGACGGCAGCAGTCCTGCAGAAAGATCTTGTGGGGCTGCCAGCGCCGGCTGGCGGGGTCAAACCGCGTCATGCCGACAAATCCGCCGTCTTGATTGTAGACCCGGCTAAAAACTGCCGTTTGAGCCTCAGGGGAAGAGGATGGCAAATCCAAGGGCTGACCATGCATTAACAAGCACTGCTGCTCGTGATTAACGACCAGGGCGTCAAAGGACTGTAAAGCGTAGTCAGGGGGATACAGATAGCGCTCAGCGTAACCCCTGGCAGCGGTGTCTTCCAATTGCTCCAGGGTAATGGACTCTGCCAGGGTGAACGGACCAACCTGAGCGCGTATGAGGTTCTTCATCACAGCTCCACACCCCAACCTCTCCCCAATGTCCTGGGCCAAAGAACGAATATAGGTACCCTTGCCGCAAACCACCAGCAGGCCGAAACAGGGCGGATGCCAGTCATCGATCTCCAGTTTATAGACCTGGGCAATAC
>Ga0153915_10005917_pt1 | contig 11408 bp, 9 predicted proteins | sample Opewatmetagenome_2_FD_107003 | JGI IMG/M metagenome (GOLD analysis project Ga0153915, IMG submission 107003) | Freshwater wetland microbial communities from Ohio, USA - Open water 3 Core 3 Depth 3 metaG | ecosystem: Environmental > Aquatic > Freshwater > Wetlands | place: USA: Ohio, Lake Erie...
AGGGGAGGATTCTCCATCGGTCAAAGAGGTCGTGGGGAGGGACGGGAGCGGGGGGAGAAGCCGGATCTCACTCACTCCCCATTGCATGTGTCGCGTAATCCTGGGAACCATGGATTTCCGGCTCTGAAAAAAGGGAGAGATCAGAAGGAGATACCCAGCGGCCCCACAAAGTGTTCCGCCTTGCAGACCACCGTGATGGTATCCGAGCCGGCAAAGAGCAGCCCGGCCAGCTTCCGGTTGCGGTCAACCGGTGAACCGCTGTCACCCGGATGGGACATGGGCGTGGTGAGTATCTGGTCGGTGAAGAGTGCGGTCTTCCCCGGTGCATACTGGACCTGGACGCTGGCCGAGCTGGAGAGCACGACGCCGTACGAGACCCCGCTCGTCCGCCCGCTCATCCGTACCAGGCTCCAGGGGCGCACGGCGGTGGTGCCGCTCACCGTGTAGAACCCGTTGTTCCGCATGTTCAGGGCCTGCCCGGGCAGGTAACCGATGTTGTCATCCAGAAGGGCAATGGCGGCATCGGCCTGATTTATACCATTGAAATCGATGGGGATGTACGCTGCCAGGGCGCCGATGCGGCCACCGGCCGACGACCCGCCATCGCACCCGCCCGGCTGCCAGGCCTCAGTATTCTCAGGAACAGTATTGGCATCCCTGTCCATGGCAAGGACGTGCGTATTGCTGAGGGCATAGGCTTTTCCCCCAGGACCCATCACAATGAGGCCGAGGGTTCCGCAGCCGGTGGACATCTCCTTATTCCCCAGGCTGATCCCCCCGAACAGCGGCCGGTTGGCACCGGTGCGGGAATACACCGCCTTCCCGTGCGATCCCACCGCCTCGGGTACTGCCGCGGCCATATCCAGCGCCCTGATCGTTCCGGTGACGATGACCCGGGTCCGGATCCCGTCCACCTCCTCGGGGACCTTCCGGGTGTGCTCTGCCCGTTCCACCAGCACCACGATCTCGTTGGTAACAGGATCATCATAGATCCCGGTGACTCCTTCGGTTTCCAGGATTTTCTTCTCGTGTTTCTCCCTCACCTGCTTCAGGACGGCAGCCCCACTGGCCGGGCCCGCTGCCAGGAAGAGGAGGAGGATCGCGAGGAGGACAAGAACCACCTTCAATTCACTCACCCCGCGGGACTCTTACCGTCCTGGGGAATAAACCTTGGGGTGCACAAGGGGGAAATTACCTATATTCTCCTTCCACGGCCCGCAGTAACCGCACAATCAGGTTGGCTGCCTGTGCCTGCTGATCGGCCGCTGTGATGGTGGCTGTCCCGTCTCCGGGTTGGGGACCGTAACTGCCAAATTGGGCATGGTTGCCTCCCTCTCTCACCTGAAGGAGGTTCCCGGCTAGAGCAGTGCCAGGGTGGCCCCGATGATGGAAACGTGGGGAATGCAGGAAAAAGAGTTGAAGGATTTCTCATCGAACACAAACCCGATGAGCATGGGGAGGTTTCCGTCCGAGTAGACAAAGACCGGGTTGAACCAGTGCTTCTCGCAATACTCCCTGGCGGTTTCGGTCATGAGATTCCGGAAGCAGGCGCTCGTCCTGTCCACCTCGACTATGGTCTTCCCGTCGATGGAGATCTCCCGCCCCGCGTAGAAGATTACGCTTCCGGGGCTCTCGGGGATCTCGAAGATCTGCTTTTTGCTCATTGGCCTTACTTATTTTATCTTATGCGATATATAAATGTAATCACATCCGTGACATGGGATAACAGGGCGCATGGAGGAGGAGGATTCAGCGTGGAACCTCCGGCGACACGGTTCCTCTGCCGGGTGAGAATTCCCTGATTCTCCAGGCTGCTTTCCCTACCAAGAGTCAGGGGTTTAAGCCGCTGCAGGTGAGGCGCGGTGCGTAGCGGGGGAGTGGACCACCGAAACAAATCCCCCCTCCGCGGCCATCGTGCCATACTCTTCTTACCCCCCGCGGCGGGTCTCGCGCCATCCGTGTCAGTCGGGCCCTGTTCACGCCATGTCCAGTACAGATAAAAGCTCATCATCCCGAACGGGCAATTTTTCCTCCTGTATGAGTATCTTCGATGAGGCGTATAGCGGGGTCCCAAACTGGGAGATTGGGCGACCACAGCGGGAGTTCGTGACACTCGAGGAGACGGGGGAGATCCGCGGCGACGTCCTCGACGTCGGGTGCGGGACCGGGGAGAATGCCCTCTTTCTCGCTGAGCGCGGTCACAAAGTCTGGGGAGTGGATTCTGTGCCGCGGGCGATCGAGCTCGCCCGGGAAAAGGCGCGGGAGCGCGATCTTCCCGTCACGTTCCTGGTGCAGGATGCCCTCGATATGGAGAACCTCAGCCGGACCTTCGATACCATCATCGACTCCGGCCTGTTCCACGCCCTCTCCGACCCCGATCGCCTGCGCTTCGTCCGGAGTCTCGCCGCTGTCTTGTGGCCGGGAGGGACCTCCCTCATGCTCGCCCTCAGTGAGCTCGAACCCGGCGAAAACGGGCCCCGCCGGGTCACGCAGCAGGAGATCCGGGCGGCGTTCGAAGACGGATGGCGGATCAACTGGATCCGAGCCGCGGTCTTCGAGGGGCGGTGGCAACCGGCCGGGTACCGGGCCTGGCTGTCGTCGATCACCCGTGTTTGACGGGGAGGCTCTGGGACTACCTGGGCATTAAAAATCTGAACTAGTTCGAGTAATTAAATAAGTGTAAAAATATACATAATGATATATTAAAAATCAGTCATGACCCGGAACTGGTCGATCTCTTCCTTCGAGAGTTCCTCCAGGAACTCTTCGGCGGCGTGCCGGACATCCCTGCTGGCGGTGATGGCCCGGCCCACGACGATGATGTCGGCGCCCGCCTTGAGTGCGGTCTTCACGACGGGAACGCGGATGCCGCCCGCGGTTGCCACCAGGAGCTTGCCGCCTGCCGCCTTCTTCAGCGCCGCGATATCGCCCCAGCCGTGCTCCCCTGCCTCGGCATCGATCGCCCGGTGGAGCTCCACGATGTCGGGCTTCACCCCCAGCGATTTGACCACCTTCACCGGGTCGGGGACGTTCAGCATATCCACCACCGAGTAGATGCTCGTCTTCTTCGCTTCAGTGATGGCCTTTTCCAGGGTCTGCACCGGGGCAAGGCCGGAGATCACTACGGCATCGGCGGAGGCGTCGGCGGCCATCCGTGCCTCCAGGTTGCCGGTGTCCAGGATCTTCATGTCAGCGATGATGAAGGCAGAGGGGCGCACCTTCCGGATCTCGGAGATGACGGAGAGGCCGAACTTCTTGATGAGCGGCGTTCCGGCCTCGATCGTCAGGTGGTCGTTGTCGGGGAGCGCGGTGAGCACCTGGGCTACCCGGTCCATGTCCACGAGATCGATGGCCACCTGCAGGTAGGGCGGGTCCCACAGACGCTGGACCTTGAAACCCATGATGGCATGGGCCTGCCGGTCCTTCTCGTAGATGAGGGTCTGGGTATCCGGGAAGTTGTCGAGCGCACGCCGGATGGCCAGCTTGGTGGCGCCGTAGTTGAACCGGTAGATCTTGTTGTAGTCCCGGGCGTCGGGATGGAGGAAGGCCGAGGCCAGGATCACCACCTTCTCCACGTCCACCCCCTTGAAGACCCCCTCCTCCAGGGTATCCGCCACCGCCTTCGACACCGCGGCCTGCACGGGCCCGAACATCTGGTTCACCTGCTTCACGCCTTTCAGCGTCACCTTGGGGATGACGAGAGTCGCGGGTTTCGCGAGCAGGTTGGGACGGATCACGGCGAGGAGCGGGGTGTGCCCGGCCGAGAGCTGGGAGAGCGCGTTCGCAAACGCAGCCCCCACCGGCCCTTCCTTGTCGCCGATGATGAGGTCCACATGCGCCACCTCCGGGCCATCGCCGACGAGTGCTTCACCGATACAGTACATCTCCGATACTCCCTTTGCTGTATCGTGTGATCGGCAACTATAAAAATGGAAGGAGTCTGCAGGCGAAGACACCGGAGACCGGAGCGCGAGGGCCGGGTCACAGCCCACAGGCTCCTGTCCCGGTCCCTTGCGGTGTCAGTGACGTTAAGGGAACATACTGTACTCTTCCCGCATGTTATGGTGTATAAAGAATAGCAAAAATCAGTGTTCTCATGAAATCCTGATTCCCCATGAGATATTTTTCAATTCCGGGTTGCTTTCACTCTCCATTTACCAATCATGCGCGAAACAACCCCAAAAGCGATCTTTTATATAGCACCCGTGAAAATACTCATCCGAAAAGGAGGATGCGAGATGAAGTCAGAGGATTATCAGAAGATCATCACCAACGCCATCGCCAAGGAAGTGGAAGCCTATACCTTCTACCGCAGCGTTTCCGACAAGGTCAAGGATCCCGCCATGAAGAGGATGTTCAATGAGCTGGCGGGAGAGGAGACCAAGCACCGGGAGTTCCTGCAGGGGCTGCTCACCCGCGGCCCGAAGACCCTGAAGTTCGACGAGGCAAAGGACTACAAGGTGGGGGACTCGATCAAGACCCCGGAGCTGACCCCGAACCTGAAGCCCGTGGACGGCCTCGTCGTGGCCATCAAGCGCGAGCTGGAAGCGATGCAGCTCTACACCGGCCTTGCCCAGGTGAGCAAGGATGCCGAGCAGAAGAAGATGTTCACCGAGCTCGCCACCATGGAGCGCGGCCACAAGGCACGGCTTGAGGACATCTATACCAACATGGCCTTCCCCGAGGCCTGGTAACGGGGATCACCCCCTTTTTTCCCCTATTCGATTGCCGGATACTGTTGTTCCTTCTCCCCGGCTCTCTCGAAATTCGGACAGCCCGGTAAACAGGGGACCCTCCTGTTGCCAGAGCGGGGAGAAGACTTTCATGGGTTTTCCCGTTTCCATGTAGCACGCGCTCGGGGGCTGCCGCCCCCTGCCGCGCCCCCTGGCTGGTTCGGGACAGTTTTCCATAAGTGATCGGCGATACTACACGCACTGCGGGGACGCTCTCGGGGACCGCGAGGTCCCCCCCAGGAGCGTCTCACCGGTATCAAGCGTCACAGTACACTGGTGGGGAAAAGCAGCATCATGCGAGGAAAAGCAACCGAGAACATATCCTCATGAAATGTGGGGCTGGTGAGATTTGAACTCACGATCGACGGGTCTCTCCGATTGTGCGTCAGTGCTCCAACGGATCATCACCCTTCAGGAGACCCATTGTTCATCACCCGCACAGAAGACCGCTGGAGCCCGTCGCCATGCCGGACTAGGCCACAGCCCCGCTGGGGTTCTGTACACCGGTGGAAGGCCTGAAATTTAACGGTTGTGATGGGGAATCCCGGCCGGAAGGGCGGGGGAATCCCGGCCGGAAGTATGTGCAGGGGCACTAGGACCGGGACCGTTCCACCAGATCTCTTGCGGCTTTCGCGGCCCCTTCCAGGACTTCCTGCTCCCCCGGCACCACCCGTTCGTGCATCAGTACCCTGCCATTGCAGATGACGGTCTGCACGCAGCCCCCCGTGCTGGCATAGACCAGGTTGGAGGCGGCATGGTGGAGGGGGGTCATATCCGCGGAGTGCGTGGAGACGAGGATCAGGTCGGCCGGGGCGCCTGTTTCGATCCGGCCCGGCCCGATCCCCAGCGCCCCGGCGCCGGCCTCCGTGGCCATGGCGAGGGCCTCCGGCGCGGGGAGGACCGTCTGCTGGTTCCAGAAGAACTTCTGCAGCAGTGCCGCGTCCTTCATGGCCCGGAACATGTCCAGGCTGTTGTTGGAGGCGCACCCGTCGGTGCCCAGGGTTACCAGGGCGCCGGCCTCCCGCAGCCAGTGGTAGGGCATCGCCCTTCCCACGGCCAGCTTCATGTTACTGGTGGGATTGTGGGAGGCGGCAGTCCCCCGTGCGGCCAGGAGGTCACACTCCCCACGCTCCAGCCAGCAGCAGTGGGCAGCCACGGTCCTCGGGGTCAGGCATCCGCACCGGTCCAGGAGTGCGGCGGGCCGGACGCCGTGGGCAGCCATACAATCCCGGACCTCCTGCTCGGTTTCGGAGAGGTGTACGTGGATCCCGATCCCCTCCTGCCGGGCATACCCGGCGCACCAGCAGAGTCCCTCTTCGGAGACGGTGTACACGGCATGGGGCCCCACGGCCGCCCGGATCCGGGAATTCCGGAGACCGGCCACGTGGCTGACCAGCGCCTCGGTGGCCCGGTATTCCTTCTCCCGCTTCCCGGGATCCCCCATGTCCAGGAAGCCGTAGGAGAGCGTGGCCCGGATCCCGGCCTCGGCGACGGCCCGGGCCGCGTCCTCCATGTGGAAGTACATGTCGTTGAAGGCCGTGGTGCCGCTCCGGATCATCTCCAGGCACGCGAGGCGGGTGCCCCGGTACACGTCCTCTCCGGTCAGGCGGGCTTCGAGCGGCCAGATCTTCTCGGTGAGCCACTGCGGGAGCGGCATGTCGTCTGCATAGCCCCGGAGGAGCGTCATGGCGGCGTGGGTGTGGGTGTTCACGAGGCCAGGGAGGACCAGGCAGCGTCGGGCGTCGATGGTGACGGCTGCGTCCCGCCCGTACCGCACCGCACCGGCCGTGCCCACGTACTCGATGAGGCCGCTCTCCCCGATGAAGAGGTCCCGGGTCTCCTCGCCAAGGGTTGCCGAGAGGATCAGGATCCCGCCCTCCGCCCGGAAGATCTCTTCCGGGTCCGCTTCCCCGGTCATGCCATCGCCTCCACGATCCTCCGGACCATCTCTCCCCTCTCCTCGCGGTGCTCCCGTGCCGCAACCAGGAGGCGCTCATAGGTGAGCATCTCTACTCCCAGGCCGTTGGCATAGTTGTCGACGGTGCAGATGGCCGCGAAGCGGAGATCCAGCTCCCGTGCCAGCGTGGCCTCGCTGGCGAGCGTCATCCCCACGACATCGGCGATGCGTGCCAGGGCCTTCACCTCGGCCACGGTCTCGATCCGGGGCCCGCGGGTCTGCACGTACACGCCCCGGCGAATGGATCCGGGCACAAGCCGGGCCAGCTCCCGCTGCAGATCGGGGTCGATCTCCGGCCGGATATGGACGATGGCATGATCATGGATGGAGGGGATATCCCCCCAGCTCAGGTAATCGTGCGGGATCACCACCGATCCCGGCGGGATCTCCTTCTTCAGGGATCCCGAGGATCCGATTGCCACCACCCGGTCAGCTCCCCGGATGGCGAGCGCCGCCATCTGGGCGCGGAAGTTGATCCGGTGGGGCGGGAGGCCCTTCTGGTGGCGCATGAGCATGAGAAATTCCCCGCAGAGGACCTCCGCCACGCCGAAGGGGGTTTCCACGCGTTCCCTCTCCAGCGGGGGAAGGTCGGCGAACATGAGGCTGGTGCCACCGATGAGCGCCAGCATCAGGATCCCCCTCCCGGGCAGGATCCATTCCTGGCCACCGCTGGTCTGATCCCTGGCCTGCATTCCCGGCTCGAGGCAGGGACGCACAGGGCAGGGAGGGACGAACTGCCACCGCACTCCATGGGTACCGGATCAGACGGCAGGGGATAAAAGGGAGAGGGTGCCCCGGGTGGACCCGTCCCGGGATCAGGGATTGCGGGGGATCCCTGCACCGGGGAAGCTACCGGCCGGGTCAATCACGATACCCCGGATGCCGGCGATCTTTCCCCCCTTCATGAGCGGCGCCGAGAACGCGAGGATGGGGATACGGACGCCGTCCTTGCGCAGTGCCATATACTCCTCCCGGGTCCGTTTCCCTCCCGTGAGGACGTGATCCATGTTCCTCCTGGCCCGTTCCCGGTCCTCCGGCGCGATCATGGAGAGGAGGTGGATACCGGCCCGGGCATCGTCCATGGTGTACCCGAACATCTGGAGCGCCTCCTGGTTTCCGAAGGTGAATTCTCCCCGCTCGTTGCACTCAAAGACCGGTGCCGGAAGGAGATTTGCCAGGTCCCGGAACCGGGTCTCGCTGGCCTTCAGTTCTTCGTCCATCCTGCGGTGCTCGGTGATGTCGCTCCCGACCGAAAGGATGCCGGTGCAGTGCCCACCGGCATCCAGGATTGCCCGGTGGGTCCAGCGGACCCAGACCTGGCGCCCGTCGCCCGTGGTATGGGAGGTCTCCATGCCGGGCGATACGGATCCCCCGCTGCAGAGGCTCCGGATCAGATCCTCCAGGTCCCCTTCACCCCCGGATCCCGTCCGGAAGATCAGGACCCCGGCAGCCTTCCCGAGCGCACGGTCCTTCGGGATGCCGAAAAACTGCTCTGCGTACTCGTTGAAGAAGGTGATTCGCCCGTTCCGGTCCAGCTTCAGGATGATGGCATGGGCCAGCTCCACCAGTTCCCGGTACTGTGCTTCCCGGGCTTCCAGCGCCAGGTGGGCCCTGTGCTCTTCGGTGATATCAAAGACCACGATGGCGTACCCCGGATCACCGTCGTCAAAAACCAGGGGGATGACATTTACGCCCAGGAAGCGTGCCCCCGTCCCGGCACCAAACCGGATATGCTCGTGGTAATGAGGGTCAGTCGCGTGCTCCCTCAGCCGGGAGGTGAAGTTATGCAGGAGCTCCTGCGTATCCGGATCCGGGAGAGGCAGGTGCTCCAGGTGCTTTCCCGTGACCTCCTCGGAAGGGAGGTTCAGGAAGGAGAGGAACGGGTCATTGATCTGCACCACCCGCAGGTCCCGGTCCAGCACCAGGATCATCTCCCGGGAACAGCTCATCATGTTGGCGAGCGGCACCCGCCGGGCCAGGGAGAAGACCTTGGCCTTGCCATAGGCCCGCATCACCACCTGTCCCGAGAGACGGAGATTGTCCAGGTACCGGCCCACCGAGTGCATGTTCTTCCCGAGCTCCCGGGATATCTCGGTGATGGACATGCCCTGGGGGTTCCCTTTCAGCAGCTCCTTGATCTGCACCAGCTCTTCCGGCTGCTCCATTGCTCACATGTATCAGCTTTTCATATAAAAACATTTACCTTGTTTGTAACATTTGGTTGAATCACATATTTGTTTTACATGAAGAATATATTTATATATTATACCCTCCCCAGTGTACCAGAACGAATGACGAGGACGAGTCATCCGATGAGGGAGAACCGACGTATGGTTTCGAAGATTGCACCCGTATCCCGCATTCCTGCGCTCATCTGCGTTGTCGTGCTGGGTGCGCTGCTGGCAACACCGGTCACCGCCGGGGAGAAGTACCTGTACGGGAGCCCTGAGCTGGGGGTCACCATCTCGGGCACGAATGAATTTTCGCCGGGAGACGACGTGTCCCTGGCCGTGAAGATCCAGAACACCGGTACCTATGAGGTGAAACTGGTCCAGTCCACCATCCTCACCACGGGGGATAACCCGACCACGGCCAAGCTGCTGCGGGTATCCCTCCTGCCGGGGTCTGCACCCGTCACGGTGAAGACGGACACCCAGATGGTGGGGGATCTGACCGGTGGATCCACCGCCACGGCCACGTTCACGGTTACCATTGGCCGGGGGGCCGCCGCAGGTACCTATGAGGTACCCGTGCGGATGCAGTACACCTATCTCGAGAACGCAGAGCAGTTCAGCAGCGATACGGTCCGGTATTTCTATACCGAGAAGGAGGAGACCATCCCGCTCACCATCCGGATCAAACCTGATGTCGAGCTGCGGGTGATGGAGTCCACGCCCGAGCACCTGAACGTGGGAACCGAGGGATACCTGACGCTTCTCGTGCGGAATAACGGCACAGAACATGCCCGCAATGCGATCATGAAGCTGTCCCAGAATGACGCAAGCCCGCTGGTACCCACCGATTCCAGTGTCTTCATCGGCGATTATCCTCCGGGGGCGGAGGCCAGCGTGCGGTTCAAGGTTTCTGTTTCCAGCAATGCCGAGGCCGAGTCCTATCCGCTGGATCTCTCACTGGAGTACCTGGACGCGGATGGCAGTTCGGCCACGTCCGACACGGTCACGGTGGGGGTCCCTGTCGGGGGTAAGATCGAATTTACCGTCGTCTCGGAGCCCGCGAAGGTGAACCCGGGGCAGAAGGTCGTGATCCCCGTGGAGATTCAGAACACCGGGGCCGTGACCGCCTACAACGCGCAGGCCCGCCTCTCGGCGGTGGATCCCTTCACCTCCAATGACGACACTGCGTACCTCGGAGACCTGGCCCCCGGGGAGACCGCCATTGCCCGGTTCGAGGTCACGGTGGACAGCGGCGCCACCGCCAAGTCCTACGGGCTTGACTCCGAGGTCCGCTACCGGGACGCCCTGGACAACACCCAGATCTCCGATACCATGAAGGTGGATATCGACGTGGTTTCCCGGGACGGCCTCGTGGGCCTCCTCACCAACCCCATCGTCCTCTCCATCATCCTCGCCCTCGTGATAGGGGCCGGCTACTACCTGCTGAAGATCCGAAAGAAGGAGGAGTAATACAACCATTCGGCCGCGGGTCCCGTTACCCGCAGGCCTCATCCTGCCCGAGGGTTTCCCTCATCTCCCACCCTCCATGAGACCCGCGATACCGAGGTGAACCTGATGCGCTCTCCCTTCGAGTCCCTGGCAGATCTCGTGAACCGGCGGCCGATGCTGGTTGCCGGATTCATCGTTGCCCTGCTCCTCCTGATGCTGTATGGTGCCAGCATGTCCAGCATGGAGACCGGTACCTCCACCTACCTGGACACGGACTCGGAAAGGGGGATGCTCCTGGACCAGTACACCGACACCTTCCAGTCAGACAGCGTGATGGTCCTCATCGAGGCCGACGATGTCCTTGACCCGGAAGTACTGGCATATTCCTCCCGGCTGATGGCCGAGTTCAGCACCCTCGATTCCGTCACCGCCACCGCGTCGGTGGCAGACATGCTTGCCGCGGCGAACGGGGGGGAGGTACCCGATTCCACGGGGGAGCTGGCGCAGGCCAGGGACAGGCTGGACGCGGAGATCCTGGCCCGTTTTGTTCCTTCACCCTCCATGGCGATCGGCGCCGTGACCCTGTCTCCTGGCCTCTCCAGCGATTCGGAGAGCGATCTCATGGACAACATGGATGCCCGGATCCGGCTCTCGGACAAACCGGCCGGTGTCACGGTCACGGTCACGGGCAATGCCGCCTTCCAGCAGCAGATGATGGACGAGATGGGCACCTCCATGTCCACCCTGCTCCTCGCCGCCATGGTCCTCATGGTGGTGGCGGTGGGCATCTTCTTCGGGGACGTGCGGTACCGCCTGCTGTCGGTGGTCATCGTGGCAGCGGGGGTCCTTTCCACCTTTGGCGTCATGGGCCTGCTCGGGATGAAGATCTCCATGGTGGTCATCGGCGCGTTCCCGGTCCTCATCGGGATCGGGATCGACTACGCGATCCAGTTCCACTCCCGGTTTGAGGAGGAGGCCCGCCGGGTCCCGCTTCCCGAGGCCGTGAAGATCACGGTGACCCGGGCCGGACCCGCGGTGGCCACCGCCATGATTGCCACCTCCATGGGGTTCATTGCCCTCTGGATCTCCCCGGTG
>Ga0153915_10005918_pt1 | contig 11404 bp, 5 predicted proteins | sample Opewatmetagenome_2_FD_107003 | JGI IMG/M metagenome (GOLD analysis project Ga0153915, IMG submission 107003) | Freshwater wetland microbial communities from Ohio, USA - Open water 3 Core 3 Depth 3 metaG | ecosystem: Environmental > Aquatic > Freshwater > Wetlands | place: USA: Ohio, Lake Erie...
AAGGAGGTTCAAATTGAAGTTGGATAATATATCCATCCCGAATATATCCAACCCGCTATTATTGGGTATATTAAAGTTTAAGTTTACAGCAATTTTATGCCGCTGGTCAAAATCCAGATAATATTCCTGATGAGGAATTTCTTCACCTGCGAACGCATCAAAATAACCGCCTAAAGGCTGCGAATTATTCCCTTTGGCAACCATATAGGTATAGTCAACCGAACCCGAGAAATAATTGCCGTAACGCTTTTGAAGTGTTAAATCTATACCTTTAACGCCCGCATAATCCGAGTTATAAAAGACAACATAATCCTGAGAAAGGTAACTAACCTGGAGAGTTGACAAAAGATCAGTAATATCTTTATACCATGCAGTTAAGTCGAGCGCCCAGCTTTCGCTTAATTTGTATTTGATACCTGCTTCATACGACACGGTTTTTTGTGCTTTAACATCAGGATTTCCAATTAAAGGCAGCGATGTACTTATATCTTTTCTGAGATTATAATAAAGGGAATTATAATCCGGATTCTGGAAGAAATGTCCATATGCAAAATGAAGAACTGCATCATCTGTAATCGGATGCGCCAGGCCAACACGCGGACTAAGCTGTGTCTTGGGATCTACTTTGACTTCCTTTGCCAAAACCCAATTATTATTTTGATCAAAAAATCCAAAACGGCGGATGTCAGGCCACATAGTTGCTTTCGGATCGGCGTAATCAAATCTCATCCCAACGTTTACAATCAGGTAATTGTATTCAATCTTATCCTGGATATATGCTGCAAGTTCAAACGGTTTTTTGGTATATTGATCTTTGAACTGTACCCCTGATGGCCAGGGTTCGGATTCTTCATGAACCTTAAGATTGTGACTTATTAATTCGAAGCCGCTCTTAAACTGATGATTAATATTTACCTGAAAAGTAGCATCTGCTTTAGCCCGGTAGGTTACTGTTGTATTATCTGCATATGCTGCATCATCACCTGAGACATAAAAATAAACAGATTCCCCGGTTTTTCCCATAACATAATCTTTCGGTAATTTATTCCCGACCTGAACCACCTGGTTATTTTCAAAGCGTGACAGATTTGCTACATAAAAGAAGCCATTACTTAATGTGTGAGTAAATATTATACCAAGTCTATTTGAGAGAATTTCAGTATGTGCCTGATTTTCACTAAGATATTTCCAGGCGTGATTGTATGCCTGGTATTTCTTTCCAGTCAATTGTCCGGATATTGCCAGTTTAACAGTCGGAGCAAACTGATAAGTCAATTTAGCCAAACCATCACCTTCCACATTGTAACCATGAGGAAGATAACTATCCTCATTACTATAAATTCCGGATAACAAAAAGGTTAGTTTTGAAAAAACCGGTCCGTTCAATGATACATTAAACGTACCGGGGATCGGAATAATCTGCTGTTCAGACATATTTTTACTTATATAATTTCCTTCATCTGTAACTCCGGCAAAGGGGTTTGCTTTTCTGTAGGGTGATTGATTAATCATAGGAGAAGTGTATTCAACCTTACCATGAAAAGTTGGTCCTCCATCTTTTGTTACGAGATTGACAATACTTGACATAGCATTACCATATTCAGCATTGAATGTGCCGCTGATAATCTCCATTTCATTTATTGCATCTTTATTTAGGGTATTGCTGAAGCTGCCATATAATGGATCATCAACCTTAACACCATCAATCAGGTACCCAATTTCGCCCGTTCTCCCTCCTCTTACGTGAATCTGTCCATCAGAATCAGTAGTGAAACCTGCTTTTGTCGTCAGGATATCCTGCACACTGTTAACCGGCATATTCAATATTTCATCCGAGCTTATAATGGATTGTTTTGACGTAACATCTTTTTGAATAAGCGGTCGCTGAGCAGTAATGACCACTTCCTCTTTTAAATCAAGTACCTGAAGCTGCATTTTAAAATCAAGGGAGGTAGTAAGATCGATAAGTACTCTAACATTTTCGATACGGTAGGTTTTGTATCCCACCATACTTGCGCGAACCGTATATGTACCTGGTGGAATATTTATAATAAAAAACTCACCATCAAAGTTGCTTGCAGCTCCGAGAGTAGTCCCTTCAATGATAATGTTACACCCGGGTAAAGGCTCGTTTGTCTCTGAATCCATTACTGTACCCGATATTTTTCCTGTAGTTCCGGGGTAAATATAAACCGGCTCAAAAGTAAGAAGAACCAGAATGGAAGGAACAATAATTTTAAGCAAATGATTTTTCAAAAGAATTCTCTCCTAAATTCATTTAATAATCACAGAGATCGTATCTCCAATAAATTAGAACCTCCCGAAAATTTCGGATTAATACCAACCAAACATCGAGAGGTTTTGAATAGAATCAAAATGCCTGATTATTTCAACATCACCATCTTTTTGCTTATAACAAAATTTCCTGTTCTCAATGTATACAGATAAATACCGGAAGATACTTTATTTCCAAGTCCATCTGTTCCATTCCAGTTTACAGTATAACTGCCGGATGGCTGATCTTTACTTACAAGTACCTTAATCTCACGTCCAAGCATATCATAAATGCCGAGAGTAGTAAACCCGCCTGAAGCCAATTGATAAGTAATCCGGGTTTCCGGATTGAAAGGATTGGGATAATTCTGTTCAAGATAAAATCCTTCAGGCACACTTGATAAATTATTATCGATTGCCGTTGCTAAAGAATTTACGGCAATGTTATCGAAATATCCCGGAATTCCGTCGGCGTCCATCTGAAAAGTATACAGTCCAAAAGCACCGGATGTATTCCGGGTTGAATTTGTATCATATAAAGGACATCCATATAAAAGTTGATTGTCGAAATAACACCAGAATGCTGTGCTGTCTGCATTGAGGGTCTTTACTTCGACTTTCATTTTATGCCAGCCGTCAATGGTTGGAAACAGTCCCGGATTTTCTGATCCCAGAAAATTATGACTATATAAAGGAAGGTAGGTAATTGTATCAGATTTGAGACCGGAAAAATTAATACGATCGCTTGCATCAAAGTCTGCACGCATTTTATAAAAATCATGATTGTTAGTATCTGCATAAACGACCAAACCTGTGTAAGCCGAGCCTTCAGGATGATTCACATAGCAATAAACATCAGCCTCAATCGAATAGTTTTTTAAAGTAAAATCCCCATTGATAGCTACTGCAGAACCAGTATATGATGCATCTATATCCTGCAGCCAACCGACATAATTTCCGCCATCAGGAAGAATGTCAGGAGCATTCGACATAGGAACAGCTGTTACTTCATCTTCATTCGCATAAAAAACCCCCCAGCCCGGATCAGGAGAACCGGATTCAAAATCCTCTGTAAAGATCGATTGCGCATAAATGGTGGGTGAGCCAATAAATGATATCACCATTATTGCAGCACACAAAGTAATAGTTATTATTCTCATAATTAACCTCAATAAATGTTTAAATATGATTTAATTTAATTAAGGATTATTAATTGCTAATCTATTTAAGTCTATCAGTTTTTTCTTATAGCTCCACTTTCCCATAGAACTTATTAATTCCCCGGATTTTTAATTAGTCAACAATCAGGGGTTACATCATAATTTCAGAAGAAGGTCTTCAGGAAATTTCAGCTTATAGATTATCCTGTAATCAGCGGATCCCTTATATATGCCGAGCCTAAACATCTCCCCAGGATATCCATGTCTATATCATTAAAATAATTTAGTATTAATAGATGAGATATGCAACAAAAATCTATTAACAGTTGGTAAATCGCATTGGTTCAATAATAAAGTAACAATGGTAAGATTGAAAAAAGGTGGTTAGGTCTTTTGAACACAGATCAGCGGAACAATTTTGATGTTCGTTTTACTTATGGACTGTCAAATATTCAGAAATACAGTGAGAACGGCAAAAACCATACCGGTAACCTGATGATGTCAATGGGCTATTCATGAAGGATAATTTAGTGTCAGGTTTCCTCTAATGGCGATTATCCCGGCTTTGGATAGATTTCCGTTTTCAGGAACTACTTAATTGATACTTTTCATTGATAAGAGCAGTGATTTAATTTCGGAGTATATTTTAAAAGACCGCCATTAAATTTTTGTATGCAACAATAATAGAAATTTGGTATTATATATTATGTTTGATTTTTAGCTGTCATAATCTTAAAAAGCAGTGTAGACTTTTATTGCAATGAAATAATGGCAAGTTAAATATTTCGGAATTAAATGATTTTTAAAGTTTTGTTTTGGAATTCAAATCTAAATTCATATTTACTCTAATAATTTCATTATTTCTATATTCTTCAACCAGTAATTCTCAAAATTTACTGACTGTTGAACTTTATACAGGAGTTCCGTTAAACATTCCACTTCCATTAAAAATTCATCAGGCAGGATATGATGATATAAACATAATTGCTGTTTATAACTCCGAACCTTTTAAAGTTCCAATCTACTGGAACTGGAGGATAAGTTACTGGTTAAGTGACAGGGGAGTAGAAATTGAAGCTACCCATCATAAATTATTTCTAAAGAACAAGCCCCGGGAAGTTGAAGAATTTGCAATTTCTCATGGTTTAAATGCTATCACAGTAAATTACGCCTGGAAGACATTTGAGTTGATTTTCAGAACAGGGGTCGGAATCGTGTGGGCCCATCCTGAAAATGTTATAAGAGCCAGGAAGCTAAATGAAAACGGCGGAAATTTCGGAATTGGATATTATATTACGGGCCCCGCAATTAATTTTGCAGCAGGGAAAAGATTTTTAATTAGTAACAGATTATTTATTCAATTAGATGGGAAATTAAACATTTCGCACGCTGTGGTTCCGATCGTTTATGGATATGCCGAAGTGTATAACGTTGCTTTACAATTTAATATCGGTCTGGGATTTAATTTAATCGATTTCTAAAATTTCATTTTATCAATCCAGCCTAACAATAATGTTGCTTCCCTTTAAAAATTACAGTAACTCAGACAAAATCCAATGACAGTCTTATCGATGGATTCACAAGACTATTGTAACAATTATTTTAGCACTATCATCTCCATCATTTTAATAAAAATTTCCCTTATTCTACCGATCGAAATACACAGCGTAAAAAAATTTTTTACAGTTAAAAATCTCTGTTTATTGTTGACAGTAGCCTGAAATTCGATTCTCCTGAAATAGTACGTAATGAGATACTAAGTATTGAGTCATAATATGGAAAGTTGATGATTCCTTTATATATAATTCAATTGGTTTTATTTTCTGTAGGAACCATTTTTCTGATCCTTGTTTCTTATAAGTCACTGCGAAATATTAAAGTTCACGGATTTTACAGATTTTTTGTGTTCAAATCCACTCTGGCTTTAAATAGAAGTTTCTTCGTTGTTACTAATAAGAACAACTCAAATTTCCAAAGAAATTGCTATATTATAATGTGAACCTGTTAAACTGTATCATGATCTTCTAAAATTAAAAGAAGATCAGAATCAGGCAGATGTTTTCGGATCATTGGATGAAGCAGTAGAACAAGGAGGAATCACAGATGAAAGAAAAAACTAAATTGACAAAGGAGCAGATTCACCAGGACTCCAGGAATCTGCGGAGGATATTGAACGCCAAAGCGAGAGAAATGAGAAAGCAGAACATGAACAGGCGGTCAAAAAGGATGATGAAATAATAAATTTTGAAAGGGAAGGGGATAGGGAATAAGCGCCCTGAAGATTAGTCTTCAAAGGGAAAGAGAGCCAAAGCTCCCTGAGAATTAAGAGCCTTCTTTCACTTCGATGATTTCATCAGGTATTAGGCCATGAACTTCTTTGTGTACGTTAATTGCCGACCCCGGGGGAAAGGCGGGTAATTACTCTTGGCTGCCACAGTTCAAATCATTACTTCAATAAAATCAACTTCGTGATAGAAAAGATTATTCAGGATTTAATCGTAAATGTAAATACCCGAAGAAGAATTCTATAAAAAAACCCGATAACTGAAATGTTACCGGGCTTTATCATTTTTAATTCCTGAATCGACAATTATCGTTCTTAATTCAACTTTCGCCAATCATACTTTATTTCCCGGGATATAGTACAACTTTTACAAAGTCATTTCCCAGGTATTTGTTGGCGCAGTCTTTTATATCATCTGCGGTCATTTCATCGATCCACTTATTGTAGTCTTGTAGTACCGAAGGATCTTCATTGTTCTCAAGGTAGTCAGAGATAGTTCCAGTCCAGAATTCGTTCTCTTTCACATCAAGTTCTCTCTGTCTTCTCTGGGATTCTTTTATTTTAGTCATTACAATTTCGTCGGGACCAAAGGTTTTAATGGAATCCAGTACACTGTAGAGGGTCTTCATAAGCTCATCCACTCTTTTCGGATCACAGCCGAATCCGAAATTTATATCGTAATGATTCTGTGGTATTCTGTAAATCCTGTTGTAACAATATACACCATACGTGCCTCCTTTTTCCTCCCTTATTGCATCTCTTAATTTTATCCTGAGTATATCCACCAGTGATTGCATTAGATGCTCATCCTTCCTGGTGAAATCCATATCACCGACGTATGAAGCAGCAACAGAGCTTTTGGGTTCAATTCCCATTCTGACTTCCTTTGAAATCGATCCCTTAATGTTCCTGTACTTAAGATCGATGGGAATATCGATTCTTTTATGCGAAGGAAGTCCCCCGAGGTAAGTTTCGATCATAGGTTTAATGGCTGAGGTGTCAATGTTTCCCGCGAATACAAACGTAAAATCTCCCGCATCGCCGAACCGATCTTTATAAATATTAAGGGATCTGGCAGGATTAATTTCATCGAGCATATTTACTGTAACGGGTCGCGACCTGAAATGGTAATTCGAGAGCGTGACCTGCAGAGTATCGTTAAATGCAGCCTGGGGGTTGCTGCTTCTGTTGGCCAAATATGATTTCATTTTCGTGATAAATGAGGAATAACCAGTTGAATCTATCTGCGGTTTTGTGAAATACGAATAGATTAACTGGAATAGTGTTTCAAGGTCTTTGGGACTGCCGCCCCCCTTTAATCCTTCAAAATAAAAATCGATATACGAATTTACATTGACAATTTTTCCTGTAAGGTATTTATCCAACTCAGGTCTGGTTATGCCTTCAAGTCCTGATTCTCCCACAAGCTCTGGAGCGTATTGCGCCGAGAGAAAATCTTCATCCTTCACCTGTGAAGAACCGCCGGGACTAAATGCACTGAAGACTATTTCATCATTCTTAAAATTCGTCGGCTTCAATATTACCTTTACACCGTTACCCAGCGTCCAGGTAGTTATATCCAGTTTAGGATTGCTAACCGACGATATTACCGGTGAAGGTGCGGGAATATTCTGAACAAGCGGTCCTGCAGCCACTTTATCCTCATATGCCGTTATTTTCTCCGAACTTACTTTATCAATAACCGCCGATAAATCTGCTTCAGCAGGAAGTTTGATATTCTCTTTTTCAGGTGCGTTAACCAGGACAACCCGGTTTTCCCTGCTAAGAAGCTCTGAAGCTACTGCATTTACTTCTTCCAGTGTAATCTGAGGCAATATTTCCTTTGCAAGATTATACTTGTCTTCAATCGATATCAGCGGCTCATTGAAGAGGAAATTCATTCCAATCTGTTCAATTATATCCGAAGATTCGGTCTTATCCTTCTCAGCCAGACTCTGTTCGGCAATTCTCAGGAGGTTAGCCTTTTGCCTATCTAATTCTGTCTGAGTAAAACCAAACCTGTTCACTCTTTCGGCTTCTCGTAAAAGTGCTTCAAGCCCTCTTTCAATTCCACCTTCTTTCACCATCGCAACAAGGAGACTCAGATCTGCAGCTTTAATGAATCTCTGGCTTCCTGCATACCCGTATGCAAATGGAGGATCGGATGATGCCGTCAGTTCGTTTAACCTGTTGTTAAGCATTCCGTAGAAGATATCGTGCGCAAGCTTATTCCTGTAACCGGACAGGTTGTTTATCATCTTCGGTTGCTGCAGATAATAGAGAGCGACAGTTGAATACTGAGCTTCCTTATCTGAAGCTATTGCAAAGTAAGTCTCTGTATGTCCCGGAATATCAAAGGTGATCCTTTCCCTTTCACCCGCGGGGGAGCTCAGGCCACTGAAATGTTCGTTGATGTAACCTTTGATATCATCAATATTAAAATCACCAACTGCAGCCACAGCAAAAAGATCAGGACGGTACCAGTCTTTATAAAAATCTTTTATAGTATTGTAGTCTGCTGATTCAATTATTTCTTTTCTGCCGATCGCCAATCTTTCTGCATATTTTGATCCCTTAAAAAGAATAGGCAGCTGTTTATCCAGCATCCGCATTTGTGCGCCTCTGCCGAGTCTCCATTCTTCAACAAGCACACCTCGTTCCTTGTCGATTTCTACAGGGTCGAATGAGAGATTATGAGCCCAGTCCTCAAGCACAAGGAATCCTTTGGCGAGTATATCGATGCTGTCAGTCGGAACCGTAAGCATATAGACAGTCTGATCGAAACTAGTATAAGCATTTACCTCCGGACCGAATTTGATGCCCAGTTTTTCCAGGTAGCTTATAAGTTCATTCTTTGCAAAGTTTTTCGTTCCGTTGAACGCCATATGTTCTACAAAGTGAGCAAGTCCCTGCTGATCATCATTTTCCAGCACTGAACCGGCATTTACTAATAACCGCAGTTCAGCTCTCTTTTCCGGTTTACTGTTTTTTTGTATATAATACTTTACACCGTTATCAAGAGTACCGGTGACAACATTTTTATCTGTGGGGAGAGGCTGGTCCTGTGGAAACAAGGTAATAGAAAAGAAGAATAAGCAAGCTGATATTATTGATAATAATTTTTTCATTTTACACCCCGGTGATATGATTCTTAAAAAATAATCAGTGAGAGAGTGTCCTGCGGAAGATATTTTACCGCATCTGCACAAGAAAGATATTTATTGTTATTAAAATTTGCAATAATATTTAATAGAAGCAACTAATTGTCAAAAGATTAAAATAAAAAACCCGGCAATAGGTGATTGTTACCGGGTTGAAATTTATTGAAGTATTGTGCAGCGTTGATTAATTACTTCAACAATATCATCTTCTTGATAGAAACGAATTTCTCTGTCCTTAATTCATAGATATATGTACCTGAAGCAAAATCCTTTGCGTTCCACTGGTATTGATATTTACCTGCCTGCTTTGACCCATTCACTAATTCAGCTACCTTCTCACCAAGTATATTATATATAGATAGCTTCACATTCTTTACATTCTCAGGTATGGAGAATCCGATGGTTGTGCCGGGGTTAAATGGATTAGGATAATTCTGCTCCAACGAATACTTATCGGGTATAAGCGGTGCTGTTACCATAACTTTATCAATATTAGAGCTGCTTATGGTTATTTCTTCCCCTGACTTAATATTGGTATTCATTTGCTTACCGGTTACATCCGTCAATTTAATATCCATATTCTCCACTTTGACTTTAACCGGGTACTTTACTCCTCTCATCTCAATGGTTTGCACTGTACTGTTTATATCTTCAGCCACTCTTCCGCTGCCGAATCTTACATCAAACAATCCCTCAGGTGGTAATGGAGGCAACTCATACGTATCAAGATCAACTTCAGCTCCGCCGTTAGGCGAATCACCTTTTACTGCATACAGTGTATAGCTGTTACCTGTTGCATCGGTTACTATGATTCTTCCCCAGTTTACCTTATCGTCAGGCAGGTTATTCTTGAAGAAACCGTTAGTTCTCTGGTTACTCTTTGCCATAAGTAAATCAGGTACATTTATCTGGCAGGCTGAAGATATTTTTACCCAGTAACCGTATCCGGGTACTATTTGAGTTGCTGCCTGATACCCTGAACCGGGGATGAAATTATAGAGAGGATAAATTATTTGGCCCGCCGGTGTTGTAGTTAATGCTGCGGGATCTACAATATCCTCGTATCCCCCGAACATATTCCATCCGGTTGATACATTTACGGGATCGTGGGCTGCCACCTGAATCCCGGCAGGCCATTCATCTCCGGTATTATAAACATTATCACCTGAATTTTTCATCCAGTAACCTTTTCCCGGGGTTGTGGTGGTTACTTCGGTGTAGCCTGAACCAGGAACAAAAGTAAATACCTGTCCTGTATGTCCCGGCCACCAATTATTAACCCCCTGCCCGTTGGGATTAACTCCGGGTATCGATACCATATTCCAGCCGTTGCTGACTGAAACGCTTAGAGGAAATGTGTTAACACTCAGAACCTGAATTGTACCTTCAAACGGGATACAATATCCTCCACTTGCTGTAATAGAGAGTTGACCGGCGAATGGAGGATTTACTGTCAGAACTGCCGTTCCGTCTGCCTGGGTGTAACCGACCGAGTATACATCACCTCCCGAAATACATATAAGTACATCTGCTGCAGGTAAACCGGTGGCTGCATAAGTGACAGTTGCCTGGACCTGACTTGTTCCATCCGGTATTGTATCGGTATACGTGACGTTTATACTCTTTGGTGTATATTTCCAGATATGAAGACTTGGATCACCAAGCACGTGATAAATTTTATAATGATAATTCACCCAGGTATCGGTGGAACCAAAAATTTCGTACATGTGAAATTTCCCTCTGAGCAGTGCTTCGCCGGGAGAGTCTAAGCCTTCTTCGAACATCCCGATATAAATACCTTTGTCTATTTCATTGTTATAATCAGCATAAGTATTGGAAACCGGTCCTACGAACGCACAAGCACCCCGCGGTGCGTTAACTTCCCCAATTTCCATCCAGGTTTCACCAAAATTATTCGGGGCACTATCAAAATTAGCTACGCCGCAGCCGATACTTGTTACAAACGTTAACTTAGCACCGTTATTTAAATTATTAACATCTGAAGTAGAAAATGGAAAACAACTTGCCCACCAACCTGAAAACCATCCTTCTCCTCTGTAATTAAGGAAACCTCTTCCGGCATTTATCATATTAACAATGGTTGTCACATTTCCCGGACAGGGTGTTCCATTATACATTGAATCGACGGAAAGGAAATTCCCATGCATTAACATTTCGTGACGGGTAAAACTTTTAGTCTGTATTTGGGATAAAAGTACGTTGTTAGAACATACCAGACCTTTTCTGAACCAATCAGGATCAGTTATATAAGGAGTTTTTTCATAACCTATCATTTTGCTCATCATTGCCGTCAACCTGTTGTTCACCTGGTTAGTAAATCTGCCGATCATCATCTCAGGGAAAAAATCATTTCCGGTCAATTCAACAAAGTAATCATCGTAAGTAAAAGTATAACCGCCACCGGAAAAGTATTGAACCGGGGCAATATTGGCATCGCCAACAAGGAGAACGTGAGTAGGAGTAGTTGGCCAGTTCATATACGCAGCTAAAATGTGATTTTTAAC
>Ga0153915_10005919_pt1 | contig 11404 bp, 13 predicted proteins | sample Opewatmetagenome_2_FD_107003 | JGI IMG/M metagenome (GOLD analysis project Ga0153915, IMG submission 107003) | Freshwater wetland microbial communities from Ohio, USA - Open water 3 Core 3 Depth 3 metaG | ecosystem: Environmental > Aquatic > Freshwater > Wetlands | place: USA: Ohio, Lake Erie...
GACCAGTACGGCTTCGCCGGCCTGAACGGGTTGGGCCAGCCCACCGCCCAGGACTTCTCCACGATCTTCCAGGGATTCGAGGACATCTTCGGGGACGTGAGCGGGATCTTCGACTCGTTCTTCGGCGGGGGCACGCGTCGGCGCGGCTCCAGCCGCGCGTACGGGCAGCGCGGATCCGACCTGCGCTACGACATGGAGATCACGTTCCTCGAGGCTGCCTTCGGGGTGAAGAAGGAAGTCACCTACGCGCGGGCCGAGCGCTGCGACGTGTGCAAGGGAACCGGCTCGGACCGGGGCAGCGGCCGCAAGCTCTGCCCCACCTGCGGAGGATCCGGCCAGGTCCGGCGCAGCTCGGGGTTCTTCTCCATCGCCTCCACCTGCCCGAGCTGCGGCGGGGAAGGGGAGATCATCGAGAAGCCGTGCCCCGAGTGCCGGGGCGCGGGCACCGTGCGCCGCTCCCGTACCATCACCATCACCATCCCGGCCGGCATCGAGGATGCCAAGCGCCTGAGCCTGGCGGGACAGGGGGACGCGGGAACCAACGGCGGGCAGGATGGGGACCTGTACGTCTTCCTCCGGGTCCAGCCCCACGAGAGCTTCGAGCGGGAAGGCAAGGACGTCTACTGCGCCATCCCGATCTCCATCACGCAGGCCGCCCTCGGGGCCGACATCTCGATCCCCGCGCTGGACGGGAAGGCGGTTCGCCTCAGTGTTCCTCCCGGGACGCAAAACGGGCGGGTGCTGAGGCTGAAGGGGGAGGGGGTGCCCGAGCTGCACTCCCCCAGCCGCCGCGGCGACTTGTACGTGAAGATCGTCGTACGCGTTCCGACGAAGCTGAGTGCCAAGGCCCGGGAGCTTCTCAAGGAGCTCGCCTCCTCCAACGGAGAAGACTCGAGCCCGAAACCGATACCGCTGTCCGAGCTGAAACAGAACTGACAAAGCCGCCCGGGAGGGCGGCTTCCGTACGCTTCCGTGTCTGACCCGACGACTACATTGCCTTGTATTTGATTCCGATCATCACCGCGAGCGACCACAGGGTGTCCTTGTAGTCTGGTGTGTCGCTGTTCGTCACGTCCGTGAGCCCCATGTCGAACTGCACGGCCGGGGAGATGGAGATGCCCGTCATGACAGGGATGTCTGCGCCGGCAGCGAGATGGAGTCCAAACTCCCACTGGGCCGTGTTGCTGCTGTCAAAGGTGGTGTCAGGCAGCGGGCTGCCGCCAAGGGTGGCGTTGGTCGCTTTGCCGGATAGGAAATACCCCGCGAATCCGCCCACGTGGACCACGAGGTTGACCGGGCCCACGGGTATGCTTCCCACCAGGGCGAGGGGTATGTAGAGGAAGTTGTACTGGACGTCTTCCTTCAGGGCAAGGGCCGCTATCTCGTCGTGGACCGACAGGTACGTGTATTCCGCCCCGGCGGAGATCCCAATGTTCGCCGGTCCGGCGTTGAAGAAGAAGACGTCAGCCCCCACGCCGCCGCCGGCCGCCAGGAGGGGCGACCCGGTGATATTCGGGTTGTCCGTGGAGCCAAGTCCAATCCCCGCTCCACCCTTTGCCTCGATGTCCAGCCCCAGCGCGCCGATGGCCGCAGGCAGCGCGGCCAGAGCAGCGCCCATGAGGATGAGAACGACAAGCCTCTTGTGCATCTGGTCCTCCCTCAGACTGTTGACTGTCTATGCATAGACTGTCTATGCATAGACTACCTATGTTACTGGAGGACCAGGAAATGTCAACCAGAACGTGAGGCGAAGTACTTGAGGTCCCAGAGGGTCTGCTGGGGCGGCTCGGCGGTCAATCCCTGCAGCTTCCGCATCAGCTGCTTGAATACGCCGGTCTCCATGAAGGTTCGGGCGTGGAGGGAGTCATCCCACGTGCCGATCGCCAATGCCTTGGGGCGGGCCGCGAGAAGCTGCATCCGGACGAATCCCGGCTGTGTCCTGGCATGCTCCATGATCTCGGTCTTCCAGATTTCGCAGGCCGAATCGAACGCCTCGTCCTTGAAGTGATACAGCATGGTTGCGGTGTACATGGCCTCTCCTCGTGTTCCCCAGGATAACACAAGTTTCTTGCCCATTCATCCGGCATTGATTGGATTGCGCACCCCTATCGCGTACCTTATGTGCGTAGACGGGGAGGAGTTCCGATGAGACTGATTACCCTGGCCGCGTTGCTGGTGCTGGTTCCCCTGGCCCTGTTCGCCGAGGCGCAGCAGGCCCCTGAGCGGAGGGCGCTGCAGCAGCTCGGCCTCACGGATGCCCAGGTCTCCCAGGTCCTCGATCTCCAGGCCAAGGCACGGGACGCCCTGAGGCAGGGTGCTGCCCAGGTGCGGGTCCTGCGAGCCCAGATCGACAAGGCCATGCTGGCAAGCCCCGTGGACATGGCCGCCGTGAACGCTCTCGTGGACCAGATGTCGCAGGCGAGGGCCGGGATGCAGAAGACCCTTCTGGCGGCCCGGGCGCAGATGCAGCAGGTCATGGGCACGGACAATTTCCAGAAGTACATGAGTGGCATGCGTCGAGCGCTTGCCCACCGCTTCCCTCGTTGGCACCCCGTGCCGCGGCTCTCGCCGAGGGCAGGGGGAGGGAGCTTCTGGATGTGACGCGGGCTCCCACGGACCCGCGCACATAACAGTCGGCTGTTTTCTCGCGGGGAAGGAAGCTTTTCCTCCTTTTCGCCTTCCCCGCATTCTTTTCGCGAGCCCCGCGGACCGGATGGACCTCGGCTTCTCCCCGAGGTAGCATGGCTCCATGCAAAATGTGGTGTCCCTGGTGGGGGCGATCGCCGCCTCCAGCCTGCTCGTCGTCCAGGCCATGCTGGTAGGCGCGCGCGCCAGCTCCTGCGTTCGCAGATCCGTGCCGCTGCTCCTTGCGGCCTTTCTCCTCCTTGCGGCCGTTCGTCCTCTTTTCCAGCCCGGCACTGCGGCTGCAGAGATCGAGCTCATCGCTCTTGCCTGGACCGCCGGGGCGTTCCTCATCCGGTCCTCCCGCGGCCGCGGCTTCGGAGCATGGACCGGCGCCAGCCTCGCCGCGGCCTTCACGGTGCTGATCGCGCGCGCGCTGGGCTCCGGGGGGACGCTCCCGTTCACACTCCTGAAGGCGTTCATCGTCGCGGGCCTGGCCGGCATTGCGCTGGGCCTCCTGTGGGCGATGAGGAAAGGGTCGCCTTCGGCGGCTTCGCTCATGACATTCGTTGCGGGGTGTGCCTGGCTCGCCGCGGGAGGTGCGGGCACGGTGTGGGACCTTTCCGATGCGCCCCTGGTCCCGGTCCTCCCGGTGCTCTTCCTCTGCCTCTGCACGGGCTGGATCGTGTTCCAGGAAGGCTATCCCGAGCGCCCGGCCTGGGGAGGAAGCCTCCCTTCGCTCAAGGCGCGCCAGCCCCAGGAGCCGTCCCTGTATTCCCGGCTTCTTGCGGCGGAGAATGCGCTTGCATCGCAGGAGCGCGTGATCGCCGCAGGGTTCCTCGCGCTCGGTGCCGCCCACGAGTTCAAGAACACGATCTCTCTCGTCAAGCTCGCCGCCCACCACGGCCTCGCCCGGCCGGATGCGGAGACCAAGGACAGGTGCCTGCGCCAGATCGTGGAGCACACCGTGACCGCCCGGGACTCCGCCATCGACGTGCTGGATCGGATTTCCGCCGCCCGGGAGGAAGCGCCCTGCACCCTGGATGCCCGGCGGGACCTTGCCGCTCCCCTGCGGAGGGCCGGAGCCGCCTTGAGGGGAGAAGGAATCGTTGTCGAGCTCCGCCTCGATGAAGGGGTGGCGTTCCGGGCCCGGCGCTCCGATGTCGAGCAGATTGTCCTCAGCCTCGTCCACAACGCCGCGGAGAGCTACCTGAGAAACCCGAGCGAGGACACCCGCCCCATCTGGGTCCTCGCCGCCGCCGACGACGAATCGGCGATCATCGAGGTTCGCGACTCCGCCGGCGGCGTGCGGGAGGATCTGCGGTACAGGCTTTTCAGCCCGTCAGTTTCGGGTTCCGGCAGCACGGGTCTCGGCCTGTACCTCTCTCGGAACCTCGCGCGGGCCAACGGTGGAAACGTGGACTACCTGCCTCTGGAAGGCGGCAGCTCGTTCCGGCTCACGCTGCCGCTGGCCAGGTAGCGAGCGGAAGGCCGAGCAGCCGGGCAAAAAAAGAACGCCCCCAAAAGGGGCGTTCTGCGGTTGCAGGAAGCTGCAGATTAGAAAGTCATCGTGACTGTTGACGAATGTCCCGCTGCATCGTGCGGAGTGATCGTTTGCGACCGCGACCATGGACCGCCGCCCGTGTAGTAGCTGGTGTACCAGGCCGTCACCAGGTAGGTGTCATTCTTCAGGTCGGTGAAGTCTGCCTGATAGTATACGTAAGCCCCATCCGCGCTGGTCCAGCCTATATTTGCCGTCGTTGTGCTCCCGGTACTGGTGTTGGTAAGGTAGACCGTGACAATCCCGCTTGTTCTTCCGTAGTAGTAGGTCTGGCTCCAGTCGACTGGGTACGTGCCGTTCCAGACGCTCACCTCGACGGTCATCTGGTTGTTCTGGAAGATCGCGTCCAGCATGGCATCGCAGCCCGAGAGAAGGAACAAGGCCCCCACGGCCAGGATGACCAGCGGCAGTATTTTTCGCATCTTCATTTTCTGCCTCCCCTAGAAGTAGATGACGAAGTTGATGCTGGGAACCATGCCCTCGGTCACGCCGCTCCAGTTGCCGTGCCTAAAGCCCTGGTTGAACGCTGCTTTCAAGTCGTTCATGCTGGCGAACACCTGGGTTCCCGAAAGGTTGACTCCCCAAAAGCCGAACTTGACGCCAAAGCCAAGCCGGGCGTTTACGCCGATGCCGCCATACGTCTGCCCGCCTCGCAGATACAGCATGTTCGTTCCGATCTCGGCGTAGCCAATGAAGGGACGGATTACGATCTTTATCCCCGCATCAAACAGGTTCAGGAAGCCGGGCACGTTCTGACCGAATGTCGTGTACCCGGTTACGGGATCGACCCAGGTCGTGTTGTTGAGCACCCAGTAGTCCGGCATCGCGTAGGCGTCCCAGGACAGGTACAGGATCGTCCAGCTATAGCCCACGTGGAAGTTGAGGATCGGGTCGACGCTGATGCCCGGAGGCGGGCCTCCCACCTGTCCCGGAGTCAAGCCAATCCCCAGCTCCGCCTCGGAAAAGGCCGCGGGGACTGCCAGGGCCAGAAGCAGTATCGCTGCCAGAGGCAACAAGAGCTTCTTCATCTGATTCCCTCCTTAAGGTTCCCCGTATGCTGGGGAATGATTAGCTTGTGTACTATCCATTATAACACCTGCCCGGTCCATTTCCAGTACCAGGAGCAACAGACAACCAGGAAGGTTTCCGGTTGATTTGCCTTGATGGAACGGGCAGGCGCCTGTTAGTATGGCCCCGGATGGGCTTCACCGTACTCGCGATCAACCCGGGCTCCACCTCTACCAAGTGCGCCATCTACCGGGACGCCCGGGAAACGTGGAAAAAGTCGGTTTCCCACAAGTCCGAGGACCTTGCGCGCTTTCGCAGGATGCGGGACCAGCTGGAGTTCCGAAGCGCCGCGGTGCGGGACGGCGTTGCGGAATCCGGGATACATCTCTCTGAGATATCCGCGATCGTCGGCAGGGGCGGCCTCCTGAAGCCGCTTCCCGGCGGGGTCTACGAGGTCAACGAGAAGATGAAGGCCGACCTCCTGGCGGAGAAGTACGGCAGGCACGCGTCGAACCTCGGTGCGCTCCTGGCCGACTCCCTGGCGGTGGAGCTGGGAGTGCGCGCGTTCATCGTGGACCCGGTCGTGGTGGACGAGCTGGACGCCGTCGCCCGCCTGTCCGGGATCCCCGAGATTCCGCGCCGCTCGATCTTCCACGCGCTGAACCAGAAGGCGATCGCCAAGCGGGCGGCGGTCAGCCTGGGAAAGAGCTACGGGGAGAGCACCCTGGTCGTCGCCCACATGGGCGGCGGCACCTCCATCGGCATCCACGTGAACGGGATGGTGGTGGACGTGAACAACGCGCTGGACGGGGAGGGGCCGTTCGCCATCGAGCGGGCAGGCACGGTCCCGGCGGGTGACTGGATGCGATGGGTCCTCTCCCACCAGCACGATCCCCAGGCGCTGCAGCTCATGCTCACCGGGCGCGGAGGCCTTGTCGCGTATCTCGGGACGAACGACTTCCCTTCCATCGAGAAGTCGGCCGAGGGAGCGGGACCGCTGGACCGCGCGAAAAGCGACGAGCTCATCCGCACGCTCTGCTACCAGGCGGCCAAGTCCATCTGCGGGCTCGCGGCGTTCACGGGAGGCAAGGTCGATGCGGTCGTCCTGACCGGCGGGCTGGCCTTCTCGAGGCGGGTCGTGCAGGAGATCAGCGACCGCGTGTCGTTCCTCGGGCCGGTCCTGGTCTTCGCGGGGGAAAACGAGCTGGAGGCGCTCGCGCTCGGGGCGCTGGAAGTGCTCAAGGGCAACGCGTGCGCGCGGGTGTACGAGGGATAAAGGAAAGGAAATGAGCAGGCAGGGTGAGATTGCTCGCAAGGTCAAGGTTGTCGACGGGAAGTTCCAGTATCGCATGGTCGCCATCTCGCTCTCCGTCGTGCTGCTGGGACTTCTCGTCTTTGCCGGGGTGACCGCGCTCTTCTACGGAATCGCCAGCGCCGCGGGAAAGGCGCCGAGCCCCGAGATCCTCCTCCTCATCCTGCCGCCGCTGCTCCTGAACGACCTGGCGATCATGGCCGTGGCCATCGTGGTGGGGATCGCCACTTCCCACCGGATCGCGGGCCCGGTCTACCGGATCGCGGCGGACATCGACCGCGCCCTCGCGGGCGAGCGGGGGGTCCGCGTGAGCCTCCGGAGCAAGGATGCCCTGTCGGATCTCGCGGAGAAGGTGAATGCACTCATCGAGCGCGTCGACGGCGCACGAGCGCGCTGACTCGCCGGTCCTTCCGTACAACCGGAAGTACCTCGGCTCCAAGCGCCAGCTGCGGGAGTGGCTCGCGGAGACGATGTGCGGGATCGCCGGCACACCGGCGTCCTTCGTGTACGGCTTCTTCGGCACCGGGTCCGTCAGCGTGGCGATGGCCCGGCGCGGCGTTCGCGCCATCGTCGCGGTGGACACGCTGTTGAGCAACGTCGTGATCCTCCGGGGGTTCACGGCGTGGAGCAGCCGCATCCCGGGTCTCATGGACCGGCTCAACGCCCTCCCGCCGGTCCGCGGGTACATCAGCAACCACTACTCCGGCACGTACTTCACCGGGGAGAACTGCCGGAGGATGGACGGCATCCGCGAGGAGATCGAGAGGCTGCGGCTCTGCGCGGAGATCACGGAGACCGAGCACGACATCCTCCTCGCGAGCTTCATCCTCGGCGCGGACCGGGTGGCGAACACGATCGGGCAGTACGACGCGTTTCTGAAGAACATCCGGGGCAGGAACATGCCCGGCGGCCCGCACCTGCTGGACGAGAGGGTCAGGACCCCGTTCGTGCTGCAGCCGCTGGACGTCATCGCGGACACCCACATCGACGTGAGGGAAGGGGACATGATCGCGCTGGCCCCGCAGCTCCCCGCCGACATCGTCTATCTCGATCCGCCCTACAATCACCGCCAGTACTGCGACAACTACCACGTCCTGGAGAACCTTGCGCGGTGGGAGAAGCCGCCGCTGCACGGCAAGACGCGCAAGTTCGACCGATCCGGCCTGAAGAGCCCCTTCTCGCAGAAAGGAAAGGCCGCCGAGGCGCTGCACACCCTCGTTGCCGCGGTGCGAGCGCCGCACGTGTTTCTCTCCTACAGCTCGGAGGGAATCCTCTCCCGGGACCAGATCATGAGCATTCTGGCCGCCCGGGGGGCCGCCCAGGTCATCGAAATTCCCTACCCCGTCTTCGGGAACGGTGCAGGCGTCTCCCGCCGGCGAAGCGTAAGCGAGTACCTCTTTCACCTCGCCGTGCAGCGGATGCCCGCCGGGACGTCCGCGGGCGCCGGAAGCTAGGGCGGCAGCACGATGGGCAGGGAAAAGCGGGAGGTCCTGGGCGAGGACGGGAGCTCGCGCGGGTACTATTCCGAGGACAACCGGGTGAACGACCTTACCGGCCGGGAGTGGGTGTTCTGGACCCGGTCGGTCATCACCAAGCCCTACCCGCCGAACCTGCAGCACGCTCTCAGGAACCGGCACGGCGGCCAGAAGCCTCCCGACCTGTGCGCGGATCTGCTTCGCATCTTCACGAAGGAAGGCCAGTCAGTCCTGGATCCCTTCATGGGCGTGGGCGGCACGCTGCTGGGAGCTTCCCTCAGCGGCCGAAGCGCCGTCGGCGTGGAGATCAACCCGGCATGGATCGAAATCTACCGGGAGGTGTGCGCCCGGGAAGGATTGACTGCGCAGCAGGCCGTTGAAGGGGATGCGCGGGAGGTCCTCCTGAAACTGGGGGATCGCACCTTCGACTGCGTGCTGACGGACGTGCCGTACTGGAGCATGGACACGGTCTCCCGGTCCCGCGGAACGTACAAGAAGGTCGGGTCGGCCGCGCGGCCGGTGCGCGCGAGCAAGCTTTCGGCGTTCCAGTCCAGCGCGTACCGTTCGAAGGAGGAGTGGCTGACCCGGATGGCGGAGATCTTCGCCCTTGCCGCCTCCCTGCTCAAGCCCCGGGGATACCTGCTTGCGTTCATCGGGGACATGTACCGGGACAACGAGTACCACTGCCTCTCGGCGGAGCTTGCTGCCGCCATAGGACGGATCCCGGGGCTGGTCTGGAAGGCGAACCTCGTCTGGTACGACGTGTCGAAGAAGCTTCACCTCTACGGCTACCAGTACTCCTACATCCCGTCCCTCATCCACCAGAACATCCTGGTCTTCCGAAAAGAGACCGGCGGCAAGGAGCCGGACCGCACTCCGGAGGATGAACTTTAAGGCCGCCGATGTCGATGGGAAGATGATGCGTACAGGTCAGCTCGCTCTTGTGGTTGCCATTGCGGCCTGCGCGGCCCTTTCTCCTGCGCCCGCCGCCGCGGATTCGATCCTGCCGGTCCAGCCGATGGCCGCTCCCGTGGGGCCGGCCAACGGCATGGTGGAGATGGACAGCAGCGGCGGCGGGACCATCGACTATCGCGTCTACTATGATGGGAGGGGAAAGGTCGCCAGGGAAGAGCTTGCCTCCCGGCATGACGGCAAGATGGACACGTTCTACTATTACAAGGACGGGATACTACAGAAGGTGGAGATCGACTCCAAGGGCAGCGGCAGGATCGACCTCTGGGTCTATCTCCTGGACGGCAAGTACGTGCAGCGCTACGAGCGCGACACGACCGGCAGCGGGAAGCCCGACGTGGTGCGGGTCTTCGGCCAGAACTGATCGCCAGATGCCCGAGCACATCCTGGGATTCCATTCGATAGAAGAAGCCCTGCAGAAGGGAGCGGGCACCGCCACCCTCCTGATCTCCCGGGAGAACGCCCGGATCGACAAGATACGGGAGCTCGCGGAGAAGAAAGGAGTGCCCGTGTCGGAGGTGGCCGACGCCGAGCTCACCCACCTGTGCGGCTCGGACGCCCACCGGGGCGTGCTGCTCGTCATGGACCGTCCGTCGTCGGCCCAGCGCTCGAGCCTCAAGCGCCACCTGGCCGAGCTGCAAGGGGAGAGCAGCCTCGTGCTCGTCCTGGACGGCATCACCGATCCCCAGAACCTGGGGGCGATCCTCCGCTCGGCGGACCAGCTGGGCGTGGAGCTGGTGGTGATCCCTTCCCGCAGGTCCGCTCAGGAAACCCAGACCGTCAGCAAGGTTTCCTCCGGGGCCAGCGAATACGTGCAGCTCGTCGTCGTCCCGAACATCCCTACCGCGCTGGACCTGCTCAAGGAGCACGGCTTCTGGGCGTACGGCGCCGAGGCCGGCGGTAAAAGCGTGCAGAGCGTGGACCTGAAGGGCAAGGTGTGCCTCGTGATGGGAAGCGAAGGCACCGGGATGCACCGCCTGGTCCGGGAGAAGTGCGACCTCCTGGTGAGCATCCCTGCCGCCGGCCACGTGGACTCGTTCAACGTGTCGGTGGCCGCCGGCATCCTGATGTACGAAGTGCGCCGGCAGCAGGGGTTTCCCCACCTCCACCGGTCCTGAATCCCTGTCGAGGGGCGCCGGGCCCGCGGTCGTCAGCCGCGGGGCAGCTTCAGGATGCGCTCCGCCAGGAGCACGGCGTTCAGCACGCCCTGCTTGCCGATTCCCATCGTGGCCACGGGAACCCCGCGCGGGAGCTGAAGGATGGACAGCAGCGCATCGATGCCCGAAAGGGTCCCCGCCACCAGCGGGATCCCGATGACCGGGAGCTTCACCAGGGAAGCCACCACTCCGGGAAGCGCCGCGGAAAGGCCGGCCGCGGCGATCACGATCCGGTAGCCGGCTTCTTCCTGCTTGAGGAACGCCACCAGCTGCTCCAGGTTGCGATGAGCGGAGATGGCTTTCAGGTCGAAACTGATGCCCTTCTCCGAAAGGAGCTGCAGGCCGGGTTCCACGGCCTGGGTGTCCGACTCCGAGCCGATGATGAACAGCACATCCTTCATCCCATGAACTTCCTTCCGATGTCCCGCCGATACCACGCTCCGTCGAACGTCACTCCTGCCGCCGCTTCGTAGGCCCTTGAGGCGGCCTGCGCGAGGTCCCTCCCGAGTCCCACTGCCGTGAAGCACCTTCCGCCGCCGGTGCGCACGCCGCCTCCCGCGTCCCTCGTGGTGGAGGCGTGGAAGACCACGGACTGGGCGTCCCTCGCCGAGGGGACCGCCGTGACCAGGGTGCCCTTCTCCGTGGAGTCGGGGTAGCCCCGGCTTGCAACCACCACGCCAAGGGCCGCGCCCGCGGTGGCGGAACCCGCGGGGACGCTGGCGATGGACCTGGAGATCATCGCCTCGCAAAGACCGCCCAGGTCGGTTCCGAGCATGGGCAGGAGCACCTGGGTCTCGGGATCCCCGAAGCGGACGTTGAACTCGAGGATCTTCGGACCTCCGGGCGTGATCATCAGTCCGAAGTACAGGATCCCGGCGTAGCACAGCCCTTCCTTGCGGAGCGCCGCATACACGGGCTGCACGACCCGTGCGCGGATATCCCGCATGAGCGCGTCGTCCACCCACGGAACCGGGCAGATCGACCCCATTCCCCCGGTGTTCGGCCCGCTGTCCCCGTCGTGGGCCTTCTTGAAATCCGTGCACGGCGGGAGAACGGTGAAATCCCTTCCGTCGCTCAGGCCGAAGATCGAGACCTCCCACCCCTGGAGGAACTCCTCCACGAGCAGCCGGTCTGCCCGCAGTATCGAGGCGCCGAAGGCGACCAGCTGATCGGGATCCTCGGATTCCAGCACGCCTTTTCCCGCGGCAAGCCCGCTTTTCTTCACGACGAGGCGGCGGCCTCCCTGTGCCCGCACCCAGCGCTCGAAGGGCGCCGCTTCCGAGAACTCTTCCGCGGC
>Ga0153915_10005920_pt1 | contig 11403 bp, 8 predicted proteins | sample Opewatmetagenome_2_FD_107003 | JGI IMG/M metagenome (GOLD analysis project Ga0153915, IMG submission 107003) | Freshwater wetland microbial communities from Ohio, USA - Open water 3 Core 3 Depth 3 metaG | ecosystem: Environmental > Aquatic > Freshwater > Wetlands | place: USA: Ohio, Lake Erie...
CCTGCCCTCTTCGCACCACTGGCAAACCCCGAGAGAATTTCATTAGGACCTGCATACCCATCCCGGGCACAAAATGTCCCCCCCAGAACATCCTCCGTTCTCAAGTAGGGCCACCGTGACCCGATTTCGTCAGAATTTAAGAATTCAACAGGAATGTTAAATTTCTTCTGGAGTTTTATATTCTCCTTGAAGACCTCCATGTCCCGCTCCGTCGTCGCCAAAAAAAGATACCCGATTCTTCTAAATTCCGGGTCGACTCCGAATTCCTCTTTGAACTGCTCGAACGTTCTTAACGATTCGAGGGAGAAACGGATATTCATCTCTGTAGAAAATTGGGTTCGAATCCCTCCCACACAACGGCTCGTGGAACCTTCTCCCAATTGCCCTTTCTCGAAAAGGACAATCTTTCCTGCCTGTTTCAGGGCAAGAGAGTAGGCAATACTCAGCCCAATAATGCCTCCGCCAATAATGACCACATCTGCTGTTTTTTCCATTTTACGACTCAGGATCGAATCGCATGAGCCTTCCGTTTCGAGAACTCGGAATGATGTCATCGGCAACTAGCTGGAGCTTGGAATTGGGTGGCTGGATATTCATCTTTTCTTCCGCACCATCTTCAACAAAAAAAGCATTTCCTCGTTCTTCGCCCAAAAGGAGCACGCAATATAGATTCCGAGGCCAGCTATAATCCCAGCCCCCAAGAGAAGACCCTTTTCTATCACTTTGCCGGACACAGTCCAATCCCCCATAGAGCAAATCAAATAAGCAGCCAAACCCATTGGAAGACTGCATAAAAAGCTCCTCAGAAGCGATTTGATATTTTTCGCCACATCTAACCCGCCCAATTTATGATTCAACTTTCGATAGAGAAGGAGGAGGTTCAACATAGCAGAGAGGCTTGTGCCTAATGCCAACCCTGCATGTTTCAAAGGATGCATCAGGATGGTATTAAGGATGACATTTGCTCCTAGGCAGATGAGGCCAATCTTTAGAGGGGTCCTAGTATCCTGGAGGGAATAAAAAGCTGGGGCAAGGACTCTCACCCCCCCGATAGCCCATAGACCGACCGAATAGCATAGAAGTGCCTTGGCCGTCATTTCAGTCGCAAAGTAGTCGAACTGCCCCCTCTGCAAAAGCAGACTAAAAATGGGGGTCTTTAACGCAATGAGACCCACCATCGCCGGGATACAAATAAACGAGCCAAGGCGAAAGGCAAAGGAGACCGTCTCCTTAAATTCCTCTATCCTTCCTTCCGAGACCAATGTTGAAAAACTTGGAAGCGCTGCCGTCCCGATCGCAATGACAAAAATTCCCAATGGAAACTCCATGAGTCGATCCGCATAATAGAGATAAGAGACACTCCCGTCAGGGAGAGCCGTTGCAAACATCGTATCGACGAGTACATTGAGCTGATAGACGGCGGTTCCGATCAGTCCTGGAATCATCAGAAGTCCGATTTGCCTAATGGCCGGGTGCCGAAAATTGAAATTGAATCGGAAGCCAATCTTCTTTTTTATCAAGAAAGGAATCTGGAAGAAAAATTGAAGCATTCCCCCCAAAAGAACACCGATCGCCAATGCCATCACCGGTTTTTGAAAGTAATCATAGAATAAAAAGACCGAGACGATGATCGAGAGATTGAGGAAAACGGTAGCAAACGCCGGGGCAAAGAAATGTCTGAGGGAGTTCAAAATACCCATGGAAAGAGCAAATAACCCGATAAAAAATAGATATGGGAACATGATCCGGTTTAGGGTGACCGCGAGCTGAAATTTCTCTGAGGTTGGAGACCATGTGAGAGCAAAAATTCTGATTAAAATGGGAGAGAAGATAACGCCTAGGACTGTTAAAACAATTAACGCCACTCCTGCAATCGTAAAGGCAATATGGGTGACTTCTTGCGATTCCTTTTCTCTTCGCTGGGCAAGATACTCTGTGTAAATTGGAATGAATGAAATGGTCAAGGCCCCTTCTCCCACCAATTTCCTCCAGAGGTTGGGAATACGAAAGGCGACAAAGAAGGAGTCGGTGGTCATTCCGGCCCCGAAAAAATAGGCGACGACCATATCCCTGAGAAAGTCAGAGATACGGCTGAGGAGAGTTCCCATTCCGATCGTGGTGGCTGCTCTGGTAATTTTGTGGTTTTCAGACATATGAACCAAATATTCCCCTCCCCTGGCCGGAGGGGATTGAGGGGAGGGGAGAATTAAATGCGGTGACATTTCATCCTCACCCCAACCCTCTCCCGTTAAGGGAGAGGGGAAAAAGTGCTTAGAAACCTTGACACACGCTACCCTAAAATGTTAGAAAAATCAATAATCTCTCATCTCTTCCGTCTCTTCAGGCTGGAGAGGAAGCGGGTGAGGGGCAAAAGAAGGGAGGCTCAATTTGGCGACTCATTTATCTGCCATTAAACGGGCAAGGCAAAATCAAAAAAGGAGGCTTCGGAACCTCCAAATTAGATCTACCGTGAAATCTTCGGTAAAAAAAGTGAGAGTGGCCGTTGAGGGGAAAGATGTTGAAGGGGCCAAAAAGGCTTTGTTGACGGCTATCCCTCTAATCCAGAAGGCTCGCTCGAAGAGTGTTCTTCACAAAAATGCCTCTGCCAGAAAAATCTCTCGGTTGACCCGAGAGGTTAACGCTCTTACAGTGGTTTCTAAGTAATCTTTTGTTGAAAGGACATCCCCCTTTCATCTATCATCTTTTCTCAAGTGGCAGGGGATGTTTGGGGGTGTTCGGCCGGCAGAGGTCAATCACCAACTTTTCCATCAGAAGGTCCTTGGGTCCCCCGCTCTTCTTAATGGCTAAATCGGTTTGGTGACACTTTAGAATTCCTTCCCGGAGTGAAGCCTCGGAAAAATTCTTCCCTTGATCGATCAATTTCTTTACATTCCACGGTGACGTTCCCAGTTCTTTGGCCAATTCCCCCACATCTCCGCGATGGGAACTCATCTCTTTGATTGTCAACATGCTCCAATATTGCTTTGCCATCATGCTCAAAAGTAGCGGGACCGGATCGCCAAACTTCGATCCCTGTTCTTCTTTTCTGAAAACGACGGCCTTTGACTCCATCGCCTTTCCTAAAATTCCGAGGGCTTTCTCCAGGTTTTGATGGCCAATCGCATCCGTTAAATCGAAAACCGTGCTTACTTTGACCTCTGAGGTAATCTCTTCCAGGTCGGAAAGCTCGATTGTCCCTTTCCCCCCAACGCTCAAAAAAGCTTTTTCCAGCGCATTGTCGAGATCGTAAAGATGATCTCCCACGACCTCAACCAAATAGTCCGCAGACTCTTCCGAAAGGGTCTTTCCCTTTTCTTTCATCCGATTCTTCATCCAGGAGAGTAATGGTCTCCCCTTTAACCGGGAGTATTCTTCCACCTTCCCTACCTTTTCGACCTCTTTTCGGTGCTTCTTCCAGGAACCTATCGTCTGACCATAGAGAACGAGACAGGTGCTCGGAGAGGGTTTGGTGATGTACTCCATCAACACTTCCACCTTCTCGTCATCCATGCGATCTGCTTCGCGGACGAGAACAAATCGATATGGAGAAAACATCGGGAGCGTTTGAACGGCGCGGACGATCTCCTGGCTGCTGTGTTCTTCCCCGCTGAAGACGTGGAAGTTCAATCCCCTTTCCTTCAGAGAAAGGGTTTGGTTGAGCAGCTTCTGGATCTCCTCCTCAATGAGGTAATCCTCAGGACCGTACAGATAATAAACAGGATAGATATCCGACCGAGCCTTCATCCTTTACCTTGTCCCTCGTTTCTAATCCTCCTGTAACATATTCCATTGTGTCTGATTTCAAATTTCAGATTTTAGATTTCAGATTTTTTCAATCTGCAATCCACGACCTACAATCTGAAAGCAATTTTTTTTCTGCTCCCCTCATACAGGTCATACTCCAACAATCTGCACTCAATGGGGCCGTTGTAAAAAAGAATCCTTCTTTTTGTTCTCAATCCCACTTTCTTAGCCAGGTCGAGATTACCCGTAAAGACATACCCCGTATACCCGTTGCATTTCTTTTTGAAAAAATCCCCAATTCCTCGGTAGATCCCCGTCAAATTCTGTATTTCCCCCATCCGCTCACCATATTCAGGATTCAGGACGACCATTCCTCCTCCGCCCGGAACAGGCGTTTCTGAAAAATCACAGACACCAAACTCGATGAATCTCTCTACCCCTGCTGTCATCGCATTCTTCTTTCCTGCCTCAATCGCCTGCTGACTGATATCCGTGGCAATGATTCTCCCATTCAATTTATCCTTGGCTTCGGCTCTTATTCTCCTGCGCAGAGCTTTCCACGAAGAATCATCAAACCCTTTCAAATGCATGAAACCATAATTGTTTCTCAATAAACCCGGGGCCCTACCAAGAGCGATCAATGCGGCCTCGATGGCAAGCGTTCCGCTTCCGCACATCGGATTGATAAAATTCCCGTCACCCAACCATCCGGTTGCCAGGACAACAGCCGCCGAGAGGGTCTCCTGCATCGGTGCCTTCAGAGGGATCATTCTGTACCCACGCCTGGAAAGAGGTTCCCCGGAGGTATCGAGAAACACTTGACATTGATTACTTCTCCAGTAGAGATGAATCACGACCTTGTCTCTTTCAGAACCGGTATCAGGCCTGCGCCCACGCTTTTCTTTAATACGGTCAACGACTGCATCCTTACATTTCACATTTGGATATCTTGAATCTTTAATGGTCGGGTTGTGAACCGAAGAAGTGACAGAAAAATAGCCATTCTCCGAGATATAATCTTCCCAACCGATCCGGGAAATCCTTTTGTAAAGCTCGTCCGGAGTCTTTGCATTGAATGAATCAACAAGAAAAAGGATTCGCTGTCCTGTCCGGATCAGCAGGTTAAGCCTCAGCGTGTCCGTCATCGTCCCTTCTGTCTCAACCTCCGCCCTTCCCTCCGATAGCACTGGAAACCCTAGGGAAAGGATCTCCTCTTTCAAAAAAGGCGGAACTCCCTTAGCGCAGGTAATGACGATTCTACTCTTTTTCGTCCAAAGAACCATAGGCTCCTCACCCCTTCACCCCACCCTCTCTAGGAGAGGGTGGGGTGAAGGGGCAGTATCAAGCAGTTTGCCGAAAAAATCATTTTAGTAGGGATACTCAAAAATGCCCAAATACAAGGCTCCTGAACCTTCTGCAGGGAACGGTTTAAAACCGTTCCTTACCGTCGTACGCCGCAATGACTTGCCCTGTTAGATAATACTCTGGTTGAGTTTCGCGCTTATCGGGTACCATAATATGGGGCGCTTCTTTCTAAGAGCTAGTCCTCTTCATCTAACAGGGCGAGGATGAGGGCAATCCCGTGAAGCGCGGGACAGATGCCTGCCTGTCGGTAGGCAGGGGCGTTTTTCAGCAGCCCGCTAGAGCTCCTCCGGAGTAAAAGCGACCACCTCATCAATTGTCTTTACATCTAAAAAAACCATCACCAGCCGATCTACCCCCAACGCGATCCCAGCGGACGGAGGCATATCATCCAGCTCGGCCAAGAATCGATCGGGCATTGAATAAATGGGCTTACCACGGGCTTTCCGGTTTTCGTTTTCCATAAGGAAGCGTTTTCTCTGCTCTTCTGAATCAACCAATTCCGAGAAGCCGTTGGCCAGTTCCAAACCACCCATATAGAGCTCAAACCGCTCTGCCACCGTTGGGTCTTCCTGTTTCAACCGGGCCAACGCGCCTCGCTGGGCAGGGTAATCATGAATAAAAGTCGGTTTTCTTAAACCCAATTTTGGCTCAATGTCTTGGACCATGATCTCATCAAAAAGGTTTTTCTCCAGCGCCTCGGTCACGGTCGTGCGCGAATAACGCTGGAACGCCTCCTTGACAAAAATCCTTTTCCACGGCTCGGAGAGATCGATTTTAAAGCCGCGGAAGATAAGGTTCTGTCCCAGACCGATACCCGTAGCCACGAATCGGATCAATTCCTCACATTCTTCCATCAATGAACGGTAGTCCCCCCCTGCTCTATACCATTCCAAAAGAGTAAACTCAGGAAGGTGCTGAGCTCCTCGTTCCCTTTCTCTCCAGCACCGGCAGATTTGAAAGACCTTCTCATACCCCGCTGCCATCATACGCTTCATGCAAAGTTCAGGAGAGGTATGAAGAAACCATGTGCTGGAGGGGACGGCATCAATATGAGACTCTGGTGCAGGGGCGGGTATGCGGTGGGGGGTTTCTACTTCCAGGTAACCGTTTCCAATGAAAAACTGCCTGATCTCCTGTAGGATGCGTGCCCTTTGTTGAAGGGCTTTTTTACGTCCTGCCAGGATCAAATGACTGCCGTGTCCGTATCCGTGCCGCGTGTCCGTACCTTCCATTCCACAATCTGCACTCCGAACTCTTGACTCCGAACTGTGGTTTACCCCGTTAGAAAACCCCAGCATTTATGCTGGGGATGTTAGAAATAGAAAGCCTCAGCTCCTTATGGAGGGCAGGGGCAAAGCCCCGCCTTTTCTAACGGGGTTTATCTTATTCTTTGACCCTTTTTGAAAATTCACCGGTCCGGGTATCAATGGTGATCAACTCACCCTCTTCGATGAACGGAGGGACGCGAAGGACATAGCCGGTCTCTAACGTAGCAGGTTTAAAATCCGCCTTCGAGGTATCCCCTCTCACCCAAGGCTCTGTCGTAATCACCCTGAGATTGACGAAGTTCGGCAGCTCCACGCCAATCGCTCTGTCTCCGAACAACAGGACTTTCACATTCAAGTTGTCAATGAGAAAGTTTTTGGTCTCACCCAGAGATTCCTCGCTAATGATAATCTGCTCGTAGGTTTCGTTATCCATGAAGTGATAGTGATCGCCCTCCTTATAGAGAAACTGCATGACTCGTTCTTCTAATGAAGCGGGCTCAAAGGTTTCTCCTTCACGATACGTTCTATCAATGCTCAGGCCTGTAATCATATTCCTCAGTTTCGACCGATAAAGGGCTTGACCCTTTCCAGGTTTGGAAAATTCGAAAGCCGTCACGATGTAAGGCTCTCCGTCAATGATGACTTTCAATCCCTTTCTCAAGTCCGAAGCAGTGTACATGGGTGGTCCTTCCATGATTGAAAAACAGCGTCTAAGGTCCAACGGTTAGGGTAAAGAAGCCAGTTTCGTCAAGGGGTTATGTCGTTCGTTGGTCTTCAAATCTTTGACCTAACCATTTGACACTAAACAATACGGGCTTCGTAACCCTAACCCTTACCCAAAGACTATCCCTCCTATTGTGAGAAAACGGGAGGGGGGATTAAAAATTATAAAAGAAACGATTTCGAAGTCGCTCTGCCACCAGTCTCCCGATCTTTTGAATAGCAGCGGTCTTATTCGCCTCGTTGGTGAGGATGTTGGAAGAGGCCCGAAACCATTCAGTCTCAGAAAAGTTTTTCATCTCCCAAAGGACCTTCCCTGTCCGATCTTTCAGAGTTAAATCGAGCATGACACTGGTCTGATATTCCAAGACAAGACCAGATCGATCATAGGAAACCGAGTAGATCCTGAAATCTGTAATGATCCCTTCTAAAAGGGAATCTGCCTGCGCTCGGTCCACCACTTTGACCCTTCTGTCCAGGATGAATTCGCTTAAAAAGGCCCGGGTGAAAGGAACCTCAATTCCAGGCTCATAGGTTCGATTCTTGAAGGTGGGGACGGCAACGGAATTCAGACCAGGGGGGACATGTGTCTCCTTCCCCACCATCCGGTAGCCGCAGGCTGAAAGGAAAAGAAGGCACAAAAGGGTTACGGCAAGGATGCCCATTTTGTTCAGGGGTAATGTCATTGGTCTTTACACCTCACCCTTTAACGCTTAACGATATGGGTTTTCCCTGGCCTTGGCCCATAAACGAAAGCCCTGTGAGATTTTAACATACAATATTAACGAGTTTCTTGGGCACGAGGATCACCCGTTTGATCTCTTTGCCTTCAACCAATTTCCGAATTCTCTCGCTCTTGAGTGCCCAAGTTTTTACTTCCTCTTCTCCATACGAGACGGGGATGGTCATCCGATCCCTCAACTTCCCGTTCACCTGAATGACAATCAATATCTCCTCTTCCAAGACAGCTTCCGGGTCGTATTCGGGCCATCGGGATTTGATGATAGATTCCCGGTTTCCCAAGGCTTCCCAGAGTTCTTCCGCAACGTGAGGGACAAAGGGTGAGAGCAAAACGACCACTGTCTCAAGCGACTCGCGTATCACCCTTTCCGAAATTTCGTCTGTCCGGTCTTTGACCGCGGAAACATAGATCTCGTTCACCAATTCCATGATGGCGCTGATGGCAGTGTTGAAATGGAATCGCTCTATGTCTTCGGTCACCTTTTTGATCGCCTTGTGGGCCTTCTGCCGCAAAGACTTTTGATCTCCTTCAAGAGCTGTTCCGAAAGGGAATGGTTTTACATGTTGAAGATGACGATGTTGCTCAAAGAAGAGCCTCCAGACCCGATTGAGGAAACGGGCGGATCCCTCCACCCCTTGGTCGCTCCAATCCAGATCCTTCTCGGGCGGGGAGGCGAAGAGGCAAAACATCCTGGCGATATCCGCTCCATATTTCTCGATCAGGTATTCCGGGTCCACGACGTTCTTCTTCGATTTGGACATCTTCTCAAGCCTTCCGACAGAAATCGGACTGCCGCACTTCCGGCAGCGAATCGTCTCGCCCGGTCCCTCCACCTCATCCGGATAGAGATAACCGTCTTTAGGGCATTCGTATACCTCTTTGCAAACCATCCCCTGAGTAAGAAGGTTTGTGAACGGCTCATCAACACTGACCCATCCCATCTCCTTTAAAACCCGAGTGAAAAATCTGGAATAGAGAAGGTGCAGGATCGCATGCTCAATCCCCCCGATATATTGATCCACAGACATCCAGTAATCCACTCGCTTCTTGTCTAAAGGACCTTTATCATAGTCAGGGCATGCAAACCGATCGAAATACCATGAGGATTCGACGAAGGTATCCATGGTGTCTGTCTCTCTTTTCCCGGGTCCACCACATTGAGGGCATCGGGTCTCCACAAACTCTTTTAACCCGGAAAGAGGCGACCTGCCCATCCCAGTGACCTCCACATTGAAGGGGAGGACGACCGGAAGGTCTTTTTCAGGAACGGGCACGGTTCCACATCGGTTGCAGTAAATGATGGGAATGGGTGCTCCCCAATATCGCTGCCTGGAAATGCCCCAGTCTCTCAATCGGTAACTGATTCTTTTCCCGCCCAGTCCTTTCTCGTCGAGATATTGAGCAATCATCTCCCTTGCTTTGACGCTGTACACGCCGTTGAATTGGCCGGAGTTGACCAAGAAACCCTCTCCTTCATAGGCTTCCGTCATCGTGTTTACATCTAATTTTCGATCCTCCGGCTGAACAACAACGATCAAGGGAAGCTCGAATTTCTTCGCGAATTCAAAGTCCCTCTGGTCATGGGTAGGCACGGCCATGACTGCCCCTGTCCCATATTCCATCAAAACAAAATTGGCAACGAAGATCGGCATTCTGGCTTTGGTCATCGGATTCAGGCAATGGGCTCCCGTAAAAACCCCCTCTTTTTCTGTCGTCTCAGCAGTTCTCTTTATTTTATCCTGCCGTCGCATCCGCTCGACGAATTCTCCCACGGCCTGTTCCTGCGGAGTCCCTTTTGACAGGCTGAGGGTAAGGGGATGTTCGGGTGCCAGGCTCATGAAGGTTGCGCCAAAAACAGTATCCTGCCGTGTGGTGAAAACTTTAATGACCTCTTTCGAATTCTCCAAAGGAAAATGAATTTCAGCGCCGATCGATTTTCCAATCCAGTTGCGTTGCATGGTCAGAACCCGTTCAGGCCAACCGGTAAGCTGATCACACCCCCTGAGAAGATCTTCTGCGTAATCCGTGATTTTGAAGAACCATTGATCCAATTCTTTCTGGGTCACACCCGGATCGTCGGCGTGGCCGCGCCAGCATGCCCCGTCGCTCATCACCTGCTCATTCGCCAAAACGGTCTTGCAGATCTCGCACCAATTGACAAAGGACCTCCTCTTGTAGGCCAACCCCTTCTCAAACATCTTTAAGAAGAAGAGTTGTTCCCATTTGTAGTAGGAGACATCGCAGGTGGCGAACTCACGGTCCCAATCATAACCAAAACCCATCCGTTTCAACTGACTTCTCATGGTGTCGATATTTTCATAGGTCCATTTGGCAGGGTGAACCCCGTGTTCAATCGCAGCATTCTCCGCTGGCATGCCAAAGGCATCCCATCCCATCGGGTGGAGGACATTAAAGCCCTTCATCCTTCGATACCGGGCAACCACATCCCCAATGGAATAATTCCGAACATGGCCCATGTGGATCTTACCCGAAGGATAGGGAAACATCTCAAGAAGATAGTATTTCTTTCTTTTCCAATCCTCTGTCACTTTAAAGAGATTCTGGCCCTCCCAGATCTTCTGCCACTTTTCTTCAATTTCTTTCGGGTGATAATGTTCGTTCATGCCCTTCCTCGATTTTAATTTCAAACTTCAGAGTTCGGAGTAAACTGTTAATTCTTAACTCTCAATTCTTAACCATCATTTCTTATTTTTTTGCTCCCAACTCTGAACTTATTTATCCCTCATCATCCTTCGGATTCGAAGTCTTAACGCATTGAGCCGGATGAATCCCTCTGCATCCTTCTGATTATAAACGGTATCCTTCTCGAAGGTAGCAAAGGCTCCATGGTAGAGCGATTTTTCCGACTTCCTCCCGATCACCGTGCAGTTCCCCTTGTAGAGCTTCAGGCGAACCGTCCCGGTTACATCCTTCTGCGTTTCATCGATCGTCTTCTTCATAATCTCCATCTCGGGTGAAAACCAGTATCCATAATAGATCAGCTCCGATACCTTCGGGATCAGACTATCTCGAAAATGCATGACCTCTCTATCCATGGTGATCGATTCGACGGCTCGGTGGGCGATGTGAAGGATTGTTCCCCCCGGAGTTTCATAGACTCCTCTTGATTTCATTCCAACATAACGATTCTCCACCATATCGACCCGGCCGATTCCGTTTCGACCTCCCAGTTCATTCAAATGGGATAGCAGGGCTGCAGGAGAAAGAACCTTCCCGTCGACCCGTACTGGAACCCCATCCTCAAAATCGATTTCAATATAGGTCGGACGGTCAGGGGCCTTTTCTGGAGAGACGGAGAGGAGAAACATATTCTCTGGGGGTTCAGACCAGGGGTCCTCCAGAATTCCTCCTTCAAAGCTGATGTGCAGGAGATTTCGGTCAGACGAATAAGGCTTCTCCTTCGTCACAGGAATGGGGATGCCGTTCTCGCGGGCATAGGCGATTAAATCCTCTCTCGACTTAAATTGCCATTCCCTCCAAGGAGAGATCACCCGAATGTAAGGATTCAGGGCATAGTATGTTAATTCAAATCGGACCTGGTCA
>Ga0153915_10005921_pt1 | contig 11402 bp, 3 predicted proteins | sample Opewatmetagenome_2_FD_107003 | JGI IMG/M metagenome (GOLD analysis project Ga0153915, IMG submission 107003) | Freshwater wetland microbial communities from Ohio, USA - Open water 3 Core 3 Depth 3 metaG | ecosystem: Environmental > Aquatic > Freshwater > Wetlands | place: USA: Ohio, Lake Erie...
CAACCGTAGCCGATGTAAACGGCGCCTCCGAGACCGCTGTAATTCTTTGGCAAATCATAAATATCAACCGGTGGCGTCCACTCCCATGGAGAAGGCGGTTCATAACCATAATACCAGCCGCCGCCGCGACCGCCGCGTCCGTAAGGATCAGAACTTCCGTTGCCGCCGGCGCCGCCATTGCCGCCTATGGCGGCATTGTTGGAAAATGTACAATTTATGATTGTTGGGCTGCTGTAATAATAACAGTTTAATGCAGAACCCAGAGCGCCGCCTGGCCAGCCGCCGTTGCCTCCATTTGGATGGTCACTGTCGCCGGATGCGCCGTTGCCGCCGTTGCCGCCGGAAGTATGACAATCATCTATAACGCAATTTTTAATTGTTGGTGACGCATTATAATAGCACCATATACCCATCGCTGGTACATCGGAACCAGGAAGGCCATCATAGTAGTCGTATGACGGATCGCCATCGTCACTGGTCCCGCCGTCGCCGTAAAAACTCTTGATGGTAATACCCTGCAGCCGCATAAGCGGACCTACATTATAGAGTACAAACGCCGGAGACACATAGCCGCTGTCGCTGGCCTTCTGCTCAATAATCGTTGATGCGACAACGGTCGGGTCGTCAGGGTTAGTGCTCGTTATGGTAATATCCTTGCCGCTTATCGTATATCCTGCTTGTGTGTAATAAGGCTGGCTTGACGGCATCAGTATGATTATATCTCTGTCGTTAGCATCGTCTATTGCCGTCTGAAGCGTCGAATATTCACTGCTGCCTCCTACGTAGAGAACTCTCGGTGTGTAGAACTCAACGGTAACATTCCTGTGCCCGGTCATCGTTACCGTATTGGTTTTCCCATCCGAGTTGTCGTTGTCGGTTCCGGTCCATACAACTGTATCCGTAGGACTGGTCGTCGGTGTTGCGGTAAGCGTTACGGCCTCGCCCGAGACATGAAGCGTTCTGCCAATGAGTGTTACGCCGTTGATGTCAACAACCGTCCCGTTGCTGTCTACTACGGTAACGGTCAGGTAATACAATCCGTTCGGCTCAAACGTAACGATGACATTTACGTCCGAGTTCATAGTAACAGTATTGGTCCGAGCAGTCGAAGTATCGTTGTCGGTGCCGCTCCAGGCCATGACCCTAAAACTATCATCGGGAAAGGCATTAAGGTCGACAACTGTGCCGGGTGTTACTCCGCGACTGTTAGGATCCTGTCTTGTCTTGAGGGTAAACGGATTAACCCCATCTCCCGTTGCAACCAGAGTGCCGTTCGGCTCATATCCGCCGATTCCATTTACCTCAATGGTCAATATGTACTGATGGAATTGAACCCTTACCACCTTGTCTGAATTCATTGTTACGGTGTTGCTCGGGTTGATGGACGCGTCGTTATCGGTCCCGCTCCAGCTTAATATACTATAGCCCGCATCGGCAAGCGCCTGCAGCGAAACCACGGTGCCCGCGCTGACCAGCCGGGTGTAGGGCGCTTCGACTGTGAATGTGTCACCGCCTCCGCCTTGTGCAGAGAGACTGCCGCCGACGTCGCCGACCACCTTGATGGTAAGCGAGTATTTCGGCGCTGTACCTGCTGTGTAATGATAGCCAATATCAACAATGCCGGCGTCTTCCACAAGGTCCGTGCGTGTGGTAAGTAGTGTGCCAACGAGTGTTTCGAGCCAGTTGACGTCGATGAAGGCGGGGTAGCCGGCGTCCACGCAGGGGCTGTTGGGCTCCAACTGACCCGCTGTGGCCTGGCTGAGATAATAGGACGATTGATTAATATCGATGTTCACAAACAACGGGTCTGCGTCAAAGCTGCCGTCCATCCACCATACCGCCATATAGGCGGAATCTTCGATAAATGCCTGGCCTGCGCCGCCTTCGACGTCGCTGTAGTAAACATCAACGTTAGCGTAATATCCGCCGGGGTCGGATGAATAGCCGAATTTTGAGCCTACGCCAATCTGCGGACCGTATGCAGCGGTGTTGTCCCACAAGATACTATTATAAATTTCAACCCATGCCCAGAATTCTTCGCAGCTTACGCCGCCGCCGCTGCCGTATGTTTCGTCGGTAGAGGAGTTGTTCACAAGCGTGCAGTTAATCAGCTCAGTCCAGGCCCATGATTTGTTCGACAGACCGCCGCCGTCATAAACCGCGGTATTATCTGTGATTAGACAGTTTATGAATTGCAGCGGGGCGGTAGCAAAACCTTCCACAAAGGCCGCTCCGCCATACCCGTCAGCCCGGTTGCCGTTCATAATGCAGTCAGTAACAAGGCCGGTTGAATTCCACAGGACAAGACCGCCGCCTATGCCGCTGGACGTTACTGCTGCATTGCCGGTTATATTGCAGCCGAGAATATCAACCTGACAGTTGAGGGCGATGAGTGCACCGCCTTCCTGGGCCTGGTTATCCTCAAAATTGCAATCCTCGATTGTCGCAGTGGCGGAGGAAGCGAAGGGATAGGGGAAACCGAGGTAAAATCCGCCTCCATAACCGGTACTATCTCCGGCGCCGGCGATGTTGCCCCTGATATCGGAGTTGTATGCCTCGAACGTATCACCGCTGTAAAACAATCCAGCCAGGCCGCCGCCATCGACTGTCGAATTATTGTCCGTCACCTCACAGTTTTGAAGGGTTAATCCCGCTCCCGCTCCGCTACCCCAGTAGTAGATACCGCCTCCACGAGTATCGGCGCTGTTTCCGTTGAAGTCACAGTCGGTCATTGTTGTAATTGCTGTGCCATATACATCAAGGCAGATACCGCCGCCTAAAGCATTCTTATATATCCCCCACTCTGGATCTGCTTGTGACCTGTCCCGAGCAAAAGTGGTAGAGCTGATATTAACCGCGGCATTTAGTCCCGCGTAATAGACACCGCCCCCAAATGCATAGCCAAAATCGCCGCCATAGGCAATTTGGCCAAGCGGATTGCCGGCTCCCGGCTGTCCTTCCAAGCCATAAGAGGTTACTACATGTGCATTACAATCGTTAATATCGCAGCCAATAATCTGAGGATTACTGCCTACTCCTCCTTTATCGACGCAGATGCCGCCGCCTGCGGCACCGAAGTAGTTGACGTCACCACCCCAACCGGCATTACCGCCCGCCTCCTGACCGGTGTTGGGGTCATTTCCGCCGGCGCCGCCGTCGCCGCCGTTACCGGGCACCCCTGACAGGGCGTAACAATTTAGAATGTCGCAATTTTTAATAACAGGATTACTTCCAGGAGAGCAATAGATTGCCCCTCCTAATCCAGAGCCGCTGGTATTGCCGTCGCCGCCGCTACAGCCCGGGGTGGCAGGCAACGCTGGAGTTATGGTACCCTCGTCATTCGCCTCAGCAACATAGTCATTGCCGTCGTTACCATCGGCTCCGTTGCCCCCGTCGCCGCCTTCTACGACACAATTTATGAAGACACAGTTGCGAATAGTAGGGCTGCCGGGTAAGGTGCCCCAGTTACCCAATTCTATTACGTTGCAGGGGTCAGGGCTGGGTCCGCAGAGTATCGCCCCGCCTGCAGCAGTACGACCGAAACCGCCGTTTACGTCTTCAATATCACCATCCCTGCCCTGGTGGCCCTTTACGTAAGCATTTCTTATCGTGAAGCCGGCAAGAATACTGCTTGCGGTTTCGCCGTTATCGAAAATAAAAGCCCTGCGAGGCTCATTAGCGTCATGCGTCCCGTTACAATCGATAATGGTCCTTGCCACTACATTGGGATCTTCGGGGTCGGTGCTTCTTACAGTTATCGCCTTGCCGTAAAAGCGAAGGTTGATATTTCCCGTCATGTTGTTGAGATTAATACCTTGGTAGTAATAAGGAGAAACCGGGTATGGACTGACCTCAACGATGTCGCCGTTATTTGCGGCATTGATAGCGGCCTGAATAGTTAAATATTCGGCGGGTACATGCAGAATTCTGGAGCCGGTTACGGTTGTCAACGTTATAGAAACATTTGGTTCGGACCAGCCCGTTTCGTTTCCGAGAGTATCTTTGACCTTGCAGTTAAAGACGTATGTGTGACCCAGCGTGATACCGGACGTGATATTAGGCATAGTACCGTCGGTGCTGCTCACCCAGCCGCTGTCAATAACTGTTCCTGGTGTATTGATATCGTTGTATTTGTATCTGAACATCTCGCCGTTTTCATCGGTGCCCTTGCCCTTGATTTTCATACGGAGGATGAGCGGGCTCGGCCGAATCAATATGGGCTGCATAGCCCATTGAGCCGGACTGGGTGCGGGGGGCAGATTATCTGTAACGGCTGCAGTAGTTGCATACAGAGTGTTTGACCACGCGGTTTCGTTGTGATTTGCGGATTTATCACGTGCCTTGACTCTGAAACCATAAGTTTGTCCGTGTTCGATGTTGACCTCGCATGGGTCCTTGAATACATAAATCGCATTTGGCTCCCAGCCGCTGTTTATACTGGTGTCGTTGACACATTCGAAGTAGTATTGGACGCCTGAACGGTCGATTTCGTTTTGCGCTTCCATCGCGATTGTATGCAGACCCGTTGCCACCGGCGGTACAAGCCACCCGGCCGTACTCGGCGTGGGCGAGGTGCTATCCATTGACGCTTCCTCTGCGGCAGCGGCCAAATTCAATCGCCCGCCGGATACGCAAAGACCCGGCAGAGTCAGGTCAACGGTGTCCAACACGATTTCTTTGACCTGTGAGGATTTAAGTGTCGAGTCAATGGACAAAAGCAACGCACAGGCGCCGGCAACATGTGGCGAGGCCATCGAGGTGCCCGCCTTATATGCGTACCCGCCGCCGGGGTACGTACTGAGAATATCATCTGAGCCGCCGGAATTTGAGCCGCCAGGCGCGCCAAGGTCGACCGACGTAAGACCATAGTTAGAATAAGATGCCATCTGGTCGGTGTCCGTGGTAGCCATTACTGAGATGACGTTATCGAGGTCAAAACTGGCCGGATATACCGGCGAGGCATCGTTATTGTTGCCATAATCATTGCCGGCTGCGGCAACGAAAATCACGTTTACGTCCCTCGCGGCCGAAATGGCGTCATAAAGAGATTGCACATCACTTAGCGACACCCCCGGGTCAAACCCCCAGGAGGCATTAATTACCTTAGCGCCACTTGATACAGCATACTGAACGCCAGATACCATATCCGATAGATAGCCCTCACCATTGGCGTCAAAGATTTTTACCGCCATAATTTTGACGTGCCAGCATACGCCCGCTACGCCAACGCTGTTGTCGCCGACGGCGCCAATTATGCCCGCTACATGAGTTCCATGCCCATAATCGTCCATTGGGTCGTTGTCGCTGTTAACGAAGTCGTACCCGTAATGGCCATTGGCGTCCGTCCACATATTGGCCGCCAAGTCCGAATGAGTATAATCGACGCCCGTGTCAGTAACAGCAACAACAATGCTGCTGGAGCCGGTGGAGATATCCCACGCCGCAGTAGCGTTGATATCTGCGCCCGACGTTCCGCCCGCCTGCCCTGTATTGCGCATACCCCATAACTCGCTGAATCGCGCATCGCTCGGAACGACAAACGTATGGGATATGTAATCCGGCCCGGCGTATAAAACCGAGGAGGATTGTTTGAGGGAAGCTACGGCGCTTTCGACCGAAACACCGGTCGGCAGCGAAACCTGCGACAAGCCCTTCACAAGCGTATAATCCCGCTTGACCGAAGAGCCGGACGCGCCCAGGGCTGACTTTAATATGGTACTTTTGGCTGTTGTGTTCGGCTCATTTGCAAAACGCACAAGAACGACGCCGGACTTATAAGCGGGCTGGTCAGCCAACAATAAAGAATTTACGGCCAATAAGACCACTAAACCAATCAAAATCTTGCAATTCATCACCACACTCCTCGCGATCTCAAACCACCAATTTCTGGCTGCCCACCAGGTACAGCCATTACTTAAGTCCATATACGCGGGAATCTGTTACACTTTTTCTGCGTATTTGGACAGTTTTTTTGATGGGAACCCCCTAATGCTGGCCTTCCATTTGCGCAATGGCCTCCGCGTCGGCCTCCTCCTGCAGGATTATTGTCGGCTTGACCAGAATCAGCAGAATTTTCGAGTCGGCAACCTTGCTGCGGTTTGTAAATAACCTTCCCAGAACCGGTATTTTGCTTAGCACGGGTACGCCTACCTCTTTCTCTACTGCGGCCGTTTGTTTCAAACCACCGAGCAGCAATGTCCCGCCATCGGGCACACTGACCCTTGTTTTGACCCTCGAGCGCTCCGTCTGAGGCAGCGTCACACTGTATTGAAGAACCGTAGCGGACGTGGTACCGCTGCCCGGGACAATCGCATCAACCACTGAGGTGTCATAGCCCAGGAGATCCTGCAGCTCGGCGACTATATTAAGCAATACGTGCTTCCTGTCGGGGGTGATAGTCGGAGTAATATTAAGGGTAGGCCCCGTGGGTACGTAGTTGATGTTGTTCTCGATAGAACTGGTGCCGCTGCTGCCGCTGGTAGTAGTAGTACCGGAGTAGTAACTGTTGTAGGTGATGTTCGGCGGCGAGGCGTAGCGAACAGTTCGCTTTACTTGCAGTGTAGCGGATTCGCCGCTGAGTACCGTAACTTTCGGAGCAATCAGCGACTCGGAATCGCGGTGCGCCTGGGTTGCCCTGATGAGGAAGTTTGCTTCGAGACCGTCAAGCACGCCGCCGAACTTGCCGCCAAAGAAGCCCATCAGAGCGCCTTGGGATATGGACTGCGGAGCATCTGCGGGATAACCAGGCGGGAATTGAACAGTACTACTACTGATATCAAAACTGCCGGTTATACCCGTCGCCTCAGGTTCGGCCATTTCAAAGGAACTCGAACTCCACTGGGCTGTGCCGAAAGCTTTACCGAGATATAGATTGCCCCAGGTATCGAGACCGATTTCCTCAAGGAAGTTCTCACCGACTACCAGAAACCTGGCTTCAATGGAAACCTGATGCCCCAGCGCCTTACGCATCTCCAGCAGCAGCTTGACTATCTCAAGATGGTTTTCAGGCGTCTGCAAAACAACAAGTTTTTTGCTTTCGTAAGCATTTATGGTTGCATCTCCGCCGGCATCGTACCAGCTCGTGGGGGCAACCGTATACTGAATGAGAGTAATGAGACTATTCATCCGTTCAAGGGCCTCGGTACGGAGGGTATCTCTATCGAGGTCCTCCTCTTCGTCTTCCTCGAATTCTTCGGAGTAAGTCCCTCCAGTGCTACCGCTACTGCCGCTGCTGCTGCCACCGCTGCTGCTGCTGCTGCTGCTGCCCTGCCCGCCAGAAGCGCTGACATAGTAATCGGCCGGACGACCTACGAGTATTGTGACATCGTAAACTTTGACTGTCATTTTGCTTGGTAACGACTGTTGCGTTGCGATCCTGACAACGCCGTCCTTGACAATAAAATCAAGCTGGGCCACCCCCGCCGAAACCGACTGAAGCAAAAGATTCAGGGCCGTGCGCAGAGTAACATTTGTCAGCGGGTCCATATTTATCGGAGTTGTCTGGTCGATGTTGGCATTGTTATACAAGTCGCCCCAATTCACAGATATTTCGAGAGGCGGCGAAACAGAATTTTTTATCAAATTTATAGCTTCACGCAGCTGCATCTCGGGCGAAAACCCCGGCAGGTTAATGATTTCGTCAAGTTGTTTTTCGACAGCAGCATTTGCATTGGTGGACTCCTCGCCCACTACATCTTCAGGGAGAGGCTGACGCGTCGGCTTGGCGATAATCTCACGCCAGTTTTTGGGATGCCTCATCTCTTCGGCATAAGGTATCGCCGCCTCGTCAGTTTTTATCATTGTTTTGAATTTTTCGCTATTTTTTTCTTTTTCAATTTCGAGTTGCTTCTGGAAACTGACCATATCCTCAAGCGTTTGCTTGAGTATAAGGGCCTGATTGTTCTGCGGGTCTATGGCGAGAAGCATTTCAAGCTGACCAATCGCTTCTACGTATCGCTGCTGCTTCTGGAAGCTCAGCGTATTTTGGAACAGGTCCTTGATTCGCTTTTCACGTTCGGCCGACATCTGCTCTTTATGTACCTGCTGCGACTGCTCGGCCTTCATCCGTTTTTCGTCCTCTTTTTGCTGGGCCTGCTTCTTCTGCCCGTCCGCTATTCTTTCCGACAGCTGCTTCAACTGCCCGGAGTATTGATTAAACAGATAATCACCAAGTTGCTGCTGATTTTCGTAAACAACTCTCTCGGCAACCTCTACGGCTTCTCTGGCCTTGTCGAACTGGCCCTGACCGATAAAGCCCTCCGCTTTGGCCGCGGAATCATTAACAACTGCCTTGACCCGGCTGCGAATTACGCTTGTACGCTGGTTAATAACACCTATGTAGCCCTGCTCCTGTTCCGGCTGAGCTGACGGCGTTGTTACCGCAACCCCCGACGCCGTATCGACAGCAGCTGGTGACGCTGGTTCTGCGACTTTATTAACTTCATTAATCTCGACCGCAGCTTGTTCTTTCGGCTGCTCAACGGCCGGCTTATTTACGGGTTGCTGCACAGCAGGTTCGCCGACATTTTGCTTTGTGACCGGCACGGCTTCCAGCTCGACCGCCGCCTTATGTGCCATCTGCAAGCTCTCGTTAAGCTTGGTTCTCTCTTCGGCAGTCAGAGATTCCTCGTAATCCTTTGCTCGCATGAAGGATTTCTCCGCCGCGGCGTAGAATCCTCGCTTGTACTGTTCGGTCCCTATCTGAATCCAGTTGTCAACTATCTGACGGACCACTTTGTCTTTGTCACCCGCCGTCTTCGGCGCATCAGCCGCCAACGCCGTCGTCACCATCAGAATCGATGTCAACAGGACCAATATGAAAGTTTCTGCGAGTCGCCTTGTCGGTAGTATTAGCGTGTTCAAGGTTAGATCTCCTCTAAAAAACTGGTTTTCACAGGAACATCTGCTTCATCAAAAATCACTGCATATCCCGCCGTTTCAGTAAAAGCTATACTATACCCCCGTCAGTAAATCGGTAGGTTTCAATGGTCAGTTTATATGAAAACGCCCTTTTTTGCAAGTAAAAAATCATCCCTGCCGTTTACCACGCAGCACCCATGCCCTTTATAACCCCTAAGTCCTATATTATCTCATATAACAATAGCAAAATCAAGGCCTATTATCAAAATGATAATTTGGGAAAAATAGAAAATATAGAAGATTTTGCGTGCCATTGACGAGGCAGTCTGGGGGGTTTACCTCCTTCTTGGCAGACACGTCAGGCATTAAGGTACCGCAAGGTTAATTTGTGACTATGAGCGTCACACCCTTCCGTAGGCCGCCGCTAAGTTTCACGATGTCTTGCGAGCCTTAACAACCCTGTCGGCAAGTTGCCTGAGGCGAACGCTATACTGAGCAAACAACTCGTCTCCAACCAAGGAACGGTTTTCTTTAATGGTCAGGGTTGCCTCGCGAACTATCTCAACCGCCTTATCTAACTCGCCCCGGCTGATATAATAATCCACTTTGGCGGCGGCGTCCTCGACAACCGCCTTGGTATAGGTACGAACAATTTTTACCCTCGCGTCCTCGGCCGGTGCGGCTTCGACCTTGCTTTCGGGTGTACCCTCTTGTTTGTCGGCAGAGGGCATCTCTGTCTGCGCCGGCGGTTCAGCCGCTACCGCCGCCTCGGCTGTTTGCTCCTGCGTTTGATTCACCTCCGGTTCCCTGTCCACTTGCTTCTCGACAGACGGTTTATCCGGACGGGGTTTCAAAAGCGCCACCTCGGCTTCAGGCAGCGCCGGCTGGCTGACGCTCTTTATTTTCGGTTCTTCCTTCGCCGGCATCGCTGCAACCGATGGAGACAACACATTCGCCTCCGACGTGCCTTTAAGCTGTTCGGTAAGAGTGCTGTCTATTTTAATCAAATAATCCTCGGCTGCACGGCCTTGCGGGACGACAAGCAGGCCATACCGGGCAACTTCCACAAAGCCCCCCCTCGCCTTTTCTAACTCACCCGCATTGAAAAGCAGCACACTGCGATTGTAAACCTCGGTGATGTCCTTCCTCTGCTTGTCCAAACTGCCATCGACGTTTTTGATTTCCTGGTCGATTTGTTTTCGTTCCTGTTCGGTCAGATAAGGGCTTTTGCGCACCTGCTCATAATGTGCCTTCGCTTTAACCGGCTGGCCCTGACTGAAAAGCTCTCGTGCCATTTTGACACGTTCGAGCACGGCCTGTCTTTCTACCACGCCCTGGTGTGCCTCTGCGATGTTCTTTTCGAGCTGCTTTTGTTCTTCGGCGGTCAGATACCCCTGGTACTCCTGCGCGGTGAGGAACGATTTCTCGGCCTGCACATAAAGACCCTTTTTAGATTGTGATATGCCAACCTGTATCCAGTCCTGCGCGATTTCCCGCGAAACTAAGGTTTTTTCCTTCTCGCTCTGCACGTTCGGCTCAGCAGCAAAACAAGCCGCCGCCGAAAACAGAACTGCCTGAACAATTATAAATCTTAACCAGTTCATTTTGCTCCCTTTATTCGGAACCTAATCGTTATTATTTCAAACTATCGTTTAATCCGACAAATCACACTTCGGCACAATTCTACCACTTGCAAGATTACACGGCAACTCTTGTGTGAAGTGCATATTGGGCTTTCTATATTCAGCGAGACCGTTTATCAGCTTTCGCCTTCGGGGCAGGTCATCACGTAATCCATAATATCGTCGAGATTAGCGCTTGCGACGGCAACGGTACAGTCGGCGGCGCCGTAATAAAGGTGAAGCTCTTTGGTCTTCTTATCAACAACCGCGCCGGTCGGGAAAACAACGTCGCCCACGTCGCCAACCCGCTCGTACATCGCCTGCGGGCCAAGAATCCATTCATCACTCCTGCGAAGCAGTTTCCACGGTTCGTGCAGGTCGAGCAATGCCAATCCGACGCGGTAAACAGCGCCGGCGGCGGTCATGCGCACGCCGTGGTAGAAAATCAGCCAGCCCTGTTCGGTCTCAATCGGCTGGCAGCCAAGCCCGATGCGATGGCAATCCCAGTAAGCCGAGCGAGTCATAATGAGGGGGCGATGGTCGCCCCAGTGTTTTAAGTCGGGCGAAAAGCTAATCCACATGTGCGCTTCGCCGCGGACAATCGGGCGGTGAATCAATGCGAACCGGCCTTTGAATCTTCTGGGGAAAAGGCAGGCGTCCTTGTCCTCGGGCGGCAGCAACGCCCCGAGGCGGGCGAAGGTCTTGAAATTTTTTGTAATGGCAAGCGAGACGACGGGGCCGCCTTCGCTGAAAGATGTATAGGTTATCGCGTACTGCTTTTGCTCCTCCAGCCAGATAATGCGCGGGTCCTCGACCCCCCATCGTTCCTCCCGCGAATCGTGGTCAGCCTCGAACGTCGGCGAATTGTCTATCTTCCAGTTAGTCAGGCCGTCGGAACTGCGAGCAACGGTCAGGTGCGAA